>Ga0210390_10005122_pt1 | contig 11006 bp, 8 predicted proteins | sample IncBWH11OmetaG_FD_161050 | JGI IMG/M metagenome (GOLD analysis project Ga0210390, IMG submission 161050) | Forest soil microbial communities from Barre Woods Harvard Forest LTER site, Petersham, Massachusetts, United States - Inc-BW-H-11-O ... | reverse complement strand
ATAAAGGCATGCAGCGGGTCGTAGCCGTCGCGGCGGCGATCGAAGATCAAATCCTCGGCGATTTGCGCTTCCTCGGGCGGGATGCGATGCAATGGCATGATCCGCGAGAAATGGACGATAGCGCCGGTCAGCCCGCGGCGCAGCGCGTGGTCGAGAAAGACCGAGTTCAGGATCTGGCGCGCCGGCGGGTTCAAGCCGAACGAGATGTTCGAGAGGCCGAGGATGATCTGGCACTCGGGCATCGCCCGCGCGATCTCTTCGATCGCCTCCAGCGTATTAAGGCCGAGCCGGCGGTCGTCCGCGTTGCCGGTGCAGATCGTGAAGGTCAGCGGGTCGAACAGCAGGTCGGAGGGCGGCAGGCCATGCTTGTTGCAGGCGAAATCGTAGAGCCGGCGAGCGACCGCAAGCTTGTGGTCGACGTCCTTCGCCATGCCGGTCTCGTCGATCGTCAACGCGATGACCGCAGCGCCAAAGCGGCGCGCGAGCTTGAGCCGTTTGTCGGCGGCATCCTCGCCATCCTCGAAATTGATCGAGTTGACGATCGGCTTGCCGCCGTAGAGCTTCAGCGCCGCTTCGAGCACCGGGTACTCGGTCGAGTCGATGACGAGCGGCGCATTGACCGCGCCGCGCATGCGGGTCACCGCCTCGCTGATGTCGGAGACCTCGTCACGGCCGACAAAGGCGGTGCACAGATCGAGCGTGTGCGAGCCCTCCTTGACCTGCTCGCGGGCCATCTCGATGCAGCCGTCCCAGTCGCCCGCCTCCTGCAACTGGCGGAATTTGCGCGAGCCGTTGGCGTTGCAGCGCTCGCCGATCGACAGCCACGCGTTCTCCTGGCGCAGCGCGACCTGGCCATAGAGCGAGGCGACGGCCGACGTCCAAGCCGGGCGGCGCGGTCGCGGCGCCGGGCGCGGCCGGTCCCCGCCGAGCCGGCGCAGCATCGCGTCGAGGGCGGCGATGTGCGGGGCGTCGGTGCCGCAGCAGCCGCCGATCATCGCGACGCCGTCCTCGACGACAAAGCGCTCGAGCCATTGCGCCAGTTCGGCGGCGCCGAGCGGGTAGCGGGCATGGCCGTCGACCAGCTCGGGCAGGCCGGCATTGGGCTGGACCGAAATCAGGCCGGGCCAGTTTTCGCCGAGCCATTTGACATGCTCGGCCATCTCGCGCGGGCCGGTCGCGCAATTGAGGCCGATGACCGGCACGTCTAGGGCGTGGGCGACCGTCGCCGCGGCGGCGATGTCGGCGCCGACCAGGAGGCTGCCGGTGGTTTCGACCGTGACCTGAACCAGGATCGGGATGTCCTTGCACGCCTCGTCGCGGGCGCGCTTGGCGCCGTTGACCGCGGCCTTGATCTGGAGCGGATCCTGGCAAGTCTCGATGATGATCGCGTCGACCCCACCGGCGATCAGACCGGCGCACTGGATGGTCAGCGCGTCTTCAAGCTCTTGGTAGCCGATATGGCCGAGCGAGGGCAGGCGGGTCCCCGGTCCGACCGCGCCCAGCACAAAGCGGGTGCGGCCGTCATGCGCGAATTCGGCAACCGCTTCGCGCGCGATCTCGGCCGACAGCCGGTTCAGCGCAAACGCGCGCTCGGCAAGGCCAAACTCGCCCAAGGTGATCGGCGATCCGCCAAAGCTGTTGGTCTGGATCGCGTCGCAGCCGGCGACGAGATAGCCGCGATGGATTTCGCGGACGAGGTCGGGGCGGCTCTCGCAAACGATCTCGGTGCAGTTCTCAAGCCCGAGAAAGTCGCGCTCGACATCTAGGTTGCGCGCCTGGACCTGGGTCCCCATCGCGCCGTCGCACAGCACGACGCGATCGGCGAGGTAATCGAGGAAGTGGGTCATCGTCCCGAATAGCCCGCCAGAGAGCCCCTCTCCGCCGCCCTACGGGGGAGAGAAAGAAACCCGACGCATTCCCGCATCGTCATGCCGCCGCCGCGGCCGCGCGCGGCGCGCGCACGCCGAGCAGGTGGCAGATGGCGACGATCAGGTCGGCGCGGTTCAAGGTGTAGAAATGGAATTCGTGGACTCCCTCGGCGTGAAGACGGCGGCACTGCTCGGCGGCGATCGAGGCGGCGACGAGCCGGCGGGTGTCGGGGTCGTCGTCGAGCCCGGCAAAATGACCCTCCATCCAAGGCGGGATCGACGCGCCGCAGGATGCGCTGAATTTCTTAACCTGGGCGTAATTGGTAACCGGCAGGATGCCGGGCACGATCGGCACCGCGATCCCGGCATGCGCCGCCCGGTCGCGAAACCGCAGGTAGGGGTCGACATCGAAGAAATACTGCGTGATCGCCCGGCTGGCGCCGGCGTCGACCTTACGCTTCAGATTGTCGAGGTCGCGCTCGGCGCTGTCGGCTTCGGGATGGGTTTCGGGATAGGCGGCGACGCTGATCTCGAAATCCGCCACCCTTCTGAGCCCGGCGACGAGATCGCTCGCATAGGCGTAGCCGTCGGGGTGCGGCCGATAGGCTTCGCCGCCCGCCGGCGGGTCCCCGCGCAACGCCACGATGTGGCGGATCCCGGCCGCCCAGTAGTCCCACGCGACCGCGTCGATCTCGGACCGCGTCGCGGCGACGCAGGTCAGGTGGGCGGCGGGCTCGATGGCGGTCTCGTGGCGAATGCGGCGGACCGTCGCGTGGGTGCGCTCGCGGGTCGAGCCGCCGGCGCCATAAGTCACCGAGACAAAGCGTGGCGCCAGCGGTGCGAGGCGCTGGACAACCTCCCACAGCCGCGCCTCCATCTCGGCGCTTTTTGGCGGGAAGAACTCGAACGAGACCCGCGGCGGGCCGGCATCGAAGTCGCCGACCGGGTCGGCGGCAAGCCGGCCGCGCGCCGGGTCCGCGGGATGGGCGCCGCTCATCAGCGTAATTCCCCTTCGAGGAGGGCGGGCGACAGCTCGTCGGGCAGTTCGCCCGCGAACGGGCCTGCGGTTTCGAGCGCGCGCGTCGCGGTCCAGATCACGACGGTCAGCGGGTCGCCCTGCAACGGATGCGGCGGCGCCGGGTCGAGGTCGGCGGCGCGGCACCATTCGGCAATTTCGGCGTCGGCAAAGCCGAGCCGGCGGTGGGCATGCTCCTCGCGCAGGTACTCGAGATCGTGTGGCGCGAAGTCGACGAGCAGCAACAGACCCTGCGGCCGCAGCACCCGCGCCGCCTCGGCAATGACCGCGGCCGGCCGGTCGGCGTAATGCAGCACCTGATGCACGACGACCGCGTCGAACGACATGTCGGGCAATGCCAGCTGGTACATGTCGCCGAGCCGCACTTGCCCGTTGTCGAGCCCGGCGCGCTCAAGATTGACCCGCGCCACTGCCAGCATCTCGCGCGACTGGTCGATGCCGAGCGCCAGCTCGACGCGCGGCGCCAGGATTTCGAGCATGCGCCCGGTGCCGGTGCCGATGTCGAGCAGGTCGCGCGGGTCGGCGCGGGCGACGAGGTCGACCAGCGCCGCCTCGACCTCGCGCTCGTCGACGTAGAGCGAGCGGATGCGGTGCCACTGGGCCGCGTTCTCGCGAAAGTAGGCGGCTGCGAGGTCGGCGCGCTGCCGCTTGGTCGCCGCCAGCCGCTGCAGGTCGAGGGCAATCGTCGGATCGGCCTCGTCGCAAGCCGCCACCAGCTGGCGCGCGAGCACGCCGGCCGGGCCCGATCGGCTCAGCCGATAAAACACCCAGCTGCCCTCGCGAAAGCGGTCGAGCAGCCCGGCCTCGCACAGCAGCTTCAGATGGCGCGACACCCGCGGCTGGCTCTGCCCGAGAATTTGCGTCAGCTCGCTGACCGTCAGCTCGCCGCGGGCGCACAGCACGACAAGCCTCAACCGGGTAGGCTCGGCGACAGCGCGCAGGGCGGGCAGGAGGTGCTCCATCGATCCCGGTCTCGGCATTCGGCGTGAAGCATATAGAGATATCTTTATATTTGCAACCATCGTCGCGGGGACGAATGGCCGCGGCGGGCGGTATGAGCAAGCGCTTGCCGAAAGGGCGGATTTCCCGCATTTATTTCGCGTACTGAGGAGAAGCGAGCTTGATTCGCGATCGATCGATGAGCCTTTCCCCGCTGCGTCTGGCAGTCTCGCAACTCTTTATCTGTGCGGCGTTGGTGGTTTCTGGTTGCGCGACGCAACCCCAAACCCAACAACCGGCGGTCGCGGCGGAAGAAGATTTCCACGATCCGTTCGAGGACACCAACCGCAAGATCTTCGACTTCAACCAGGCGGTCGACCGCCATGTGCTGGTGCCGGTCGCGAAGGCCTATCGAGCCGCGCTGCCGGGGCCGGTGCGCGACTCCCTGCACGATTTTCTGATCAATCTGCGGGAGCCGCTGGTCTTCGCCAACGACACCCTGCAGGCCAATTTCAACCATGCGAAGGAAACCATCGTCCGCTTTGTGCTCAATTCGACAATCGGGATGGGCGGGCTTGTCGATGTCGCCGGGCGCTGGGGCATTCCCTACCACGAGGAGGATCTCGGCGTGACCCTCGGCGTGTGGGGCGTGCCCGACGGCCCCTATCTGGTGGTACCGATTCTTGGGCCGTCCGACCCGCGCGATCTGGGCGGCGAGGTCGTCGAGAGCTTTGGCGACCCGTGGAATCGGCTCGTCACCGGCCACCCGTTCACGCTGTACTGGATTCCATTCGTGCGCGGCGGCGTCGAGGGCATCGACCAGCGGGCGCGTTACCTCGACACGCTCGCCGACATCGAGCGGACCTCGCTCGACTACTATGCGACAATCCGCTCGCTCTATCGGCAGCGCCGCGCGGCGCTGATCCGCGGCGAGCGCAAGAACCTGCCGCCGCCCGCCGGCTTCACGCTGAACGGCAACCCGGCGCCCGCTCCGGCGGCGAACCCGTCCTCGCCGGCGAACCCATCAGCACCGGCCGCTGTTGTCTTCGCGGCGCCAAACAGTCTCGAGGTATCTCGCCAATGAAGCGATCACTGTCTCTGACCGCGGCCAGTCTTCTGATCGTCGGCATTCTGCTGCCGGCGCGACCGGCGGCCGCCGCCGCCGACCCGGCCGCGGTGATCACCAGCCTCGGCAACGAGGCCCTCAAGGTGCTCGGCAGGAATGTCGACCCGAATGTGCGCGTCGCCCGCTTTCGTGAATTGTTCAGCGACGATTTCGACGTTCCGGGGATCGCTCGCTTTGTCCTCGGCCGGTATTGGCGGCTCGCCACCCCCGACCAGCAACAGGAGTTCATCCGGCTGTTCACCAATTACATCGCGTTCGTCTACAGCAACGAGTTGGCCGAATACAGCGGTGAGACGCTGCGGGTCACCGGCACCCGGGCGGCACCCGACGGGCAATTGGTGTCGAGCGAGATCATGCGCACCAACGGCCAGCCGCCGGCGCCGGTGGATTGGCTGCTCGTGCCCGTGGACGGCGCCTACAAGATCCGCGATGTGATCGTCGAGAGCGTCAGTATGGCGGTGACCCAGCGCTCCGAGTTCGCATCCGTCATCCAGCGAAACGGCGGCCAGGTGCAAGGCCTGATCATCGCGCTGCGGCAAAAAACCGAGAGCGCCGGCCTGCGCTAGCCGGTCCGCGCCACCGCAGGTGCTGATCGCCGGGGGTGTCGGCCGTGGCCGCGGGCGAACCCGGCAGCCGCTCGGTGTTGGCCGTCGAGACGGTCAACAATGCCGAGGCCGGTGCGATGAAGCGTCGTTTCGCCACGATTACGGCAGCATTTGGGCTCTCGCCCTACCCGCCGGCACCCACCGCATGCCGGTTCGTTGAACGCGCTCAGGCGCGTCAACCGGTCAGGCGCGCACCAGCGGCTTGTAGCGGATGCGGTGCGGCTGGTCCGCCTCGGCGCCGAGCCGGCGGCGCCGGTCAGCCTCGTAATCGGCATAATTGCCTTCGAACCAGACGACCTGGCTGTCGCCTTCAAAGGCGAGGATGTGGGTTGCGATGCGGTCGAGAAACCAGCGGTCGTGGGTCACGACCACGGCGCAGCCGGCAAAGTCGATCAGTGCTTCCTCCAACGCCCGCAACGTGTCGACGTCGAGGTCGTTGGTCGGTTCGTCGAGGAGCAGCACGTTGGCGCCCTCCTTCAGCATCTTGGCGAGGTGAACCCGGTTGCGCTCGCCGCCCGACAGCTGGCCGACCTTTTTCTGTTGGTCGGCGCCGCGGAAATTGAACAGCGCGCAATAAGCGCGGCTGGCGATCTTGCGGCGGCCGAGGTCGATCTCGTCCTGCCCGCCCGAGATCTCCTGCCACACCGTGTTGCCGGGCGACAGTGTCTCGCGCGACTGGTCGACGTAGCCGAGCTTGACCGTGTCGCCGACGCGGAACGTCCCGCCGTCGGGCTTGTCGCGCGCGGTGATCATGCGCAGCAGGGTCGTCTTGCCGGCGCCATTTGGGCCGATCACGCCGACAATGCCGCCCGGCGGCAGGCGAAAATCGAGCGCCTCGACAAACAGCCGGTCGCCAAAGCCTTTGCGAACGCCTTCCGCCGCGATGACGAGGTCGCCGAGCCGCGGCCCCGGCGGCAGCACGATCTGAGCGGTTTCCGGCGCCTTTTCACGGCTCTCGGCAACCAGCGTCTCATAGGCTGACAGCCGCGCCTTGCTTTTGGCCTGGCGCGCCCGCGGGCTCTGCCGGACCCACTCGAGCTCGCGTTCGAGGGTGCGCTGGCGCGCTGCCTCCTGCTTTCCCTCGGCGGCAAGCCGCTGCTGCTTCTGCTCGAGCCAGCCCGAATAATTGCCTTCGTAGGGGATGCCCCGGCCGCGGTCGAGCTCGAGGATCCACCCGGCGACCTCGTCGAGGAAATAGCGGTCGTGCGTCACCGTGACGACGGTGCCCGGGTAATCTTCGAGAAAACGCTGCAGCCACGCGACCGACTCGGCGTCGAGGTGGTTGGTCGGCTCGTCGAGCAGCAACAAGTCGGGCCGCTGCAGCAACAACCGGCACAGCGCCACGCGGCGCCGCTCGCCGCCCGACAGGTTGGTGACGGCGTCCTCGCCGGGCGGGCAGCGCAGCGCGTCCATCGCGATCTCGACGGTGCGGTCGAGATCCCAGCCGTCCGCATGGTCGATCTGCTCCTGCAGCTCGCCCTGCTCGGCGATCAGCGCGTCCATCTCGGCAGGTGACAGGTCTTCGGAAAAACGCGCGCTGACCGCGTCGAAGCGGTCGATCAGCGCCTTGGTTCCGGCCAGCCCCTCGATGACGTTGCCGAACACGTCCTTGGTGTCGTCGAGGGCCGGCTCCTGCGGCAGATAGCCGACCCGCGCGCCGTCCGCCGCCCAGGCCTCGCCGGCAAAGTCGGGTTCCATGCCAGCCATGATCCGCAGCAAGGTCGACTTGCCGGCGCCATTGGCGCCCAGCACCCCGATCTTGGCGCCCGGCAGAAACGACAACCAGATGTCCTTCAATACCTCGCGCCCGCCGGGATAGGTCTTGCTCAGCCCTTTCATGACATAGATGTACTGGTAGGCTGGCATCTAATTGATTCTCCTAGTAGAATTTAAGAAAGGTTGATCTGTGTAGAAACTGTGTAGATGAAGGATTCCCATAACCGTTTGATTTCCTGGGGTAAATGGCAACCATCGGCCGTAGGCCCGTAACGTCGCAAGGCTGGTTGTCGAATTTCGCATGTGCCATGCGTCAAGGGTCGGCATTCGCCGAGCCCAGACGGAACGCCGTAGCACGTTTCAGATAAGGCGGCAAACGGCCAAGGTGAACGCCGCAAGGCGGAGAAATTGGCTTGTGGTGGCGGGTTCGCGCGACAACGGCTTCGCTAGGCTCCCCGATCGTCCGCCCTCCGTGCATCAGGCTCGGCTCGGCGCATCAGGCTCGGCTCGGCGCGCCCGAGCAACTCGCGCCTTCTCTACTACACGAAAGGGCGGGCCGCCGATCTCAGCCCGGAAACATGACTTCTAGCTGGCCGGCAGCCATTTCTCCCCAGATCGCACGAGCGGCGCCACCTCGACCGGAAATTCATTGTCGACCGAATATTCGTAGCAGCGGATATGGTCGGCCTCGGGATAAGCCGCGACGATCGCGGCGAGCGCCTCCGAGAGCGTGTCAAAATCGCCGGTGTATTGCACCCGGCTGTTCCACACCCCGCGCCAGGACCGGCTCAACCGCCCCACCGTCGCCTCGTTGGTCTCGGGCATGCGGTCGATATAGGCGGTGATCTCGATAGTGACCGGGCCGCCATCCCGCGTCTCGTCGCGGGTGACCTCCACCCGGAAAACTTGGTACGCCATCGCCCCACTTTACACCCTCTCGGCTCGGCTGCGGCAGATCCAGTCGCAGACCAGCGACCGTCTTGCCGGATTTTGGCGTCGGCGCGGGGATCGCGGGGGCGCCGACCGGCGGAGGACCGGAATTGCCGGCCGCCCGCATGCGTTAGGGTGGCGTAGCCGCTTGCGGAGGAAACGATGCCGGCCTTTACGATCGCGGTCGCCCGACGGGGGTTTGCCGCGTGTCTCGCGTGCATCGCCATGAGCGGCGCGGCGCTTGCCCAGGAGCAGGCCGCTCCGAACGCCGCCGCCGTGCCGCCGCCGATCTCCGTCTCGCCGGCTCCCAACGCGCCGCCGGCCGCACCGCCGGCGGCCCAGGCAACGACCCCGCCGGCGCCGCAGCTGAGCGAGGCGCAGCTCGACCAGCTGGTCGCGCCGGTAGCACTCTATCCCGACCCGTTGCTGGCACAGATCCTGATGGCCTCGACCTATCCGCTCGAAGTGGTCGAGGCGGCGCGCTGGGTCGACGCTCCGGCGAACCAGGCGCTGACGGGCGATGCGCTGACCGCCGCGCTGCAAAGGCAGGACTGGGACCCGAGCGTCAAGGCGCTGGCGCCGTTTCCGCGGGTGCTCGACACCATGAACAACCAATTGCGGTGGACCGAGGATCTCGGCAACGCCTTTCTCGCTCAGCAGGGCGGCGTGATGGCCGCAGTGCAGGACCTGCGCCATCAGGCGATGGCGGCGGGTAGCCTCAAAGAGACGCCGCAATGCCGCTGCGTGATCCGGGTGAGCGGCGCCACCGTCGCGATCCTGCCGGCCGAGCCGCAGGTGGTCTGCGTGCCGGTCTACAGCCCGCGCGTGTACGGGCGGTGGTCCTATCCGACGTATCCGCCCGATTACTTTTCGGTCCCGGTCGGGTTCGCCTACCCGCCGGGGTTTTGGATCGGCTTTCAACCGCCGATCGTCCTCGCGTCCTTCGGTCCGTTATGGGGCTGGGGCTGGGTCGACTGGGGGCGTCGCGATATCGCCGTCGACTCCGGCCGCTGGGCGCTCGCCTCCGGCGGGCGCGCGCCCTTCTCGGGTAATGTATGGGTGCACAACCCCGCCCATCGCGGCGGCGTTCCCTATGCCGACGCGGCCACCAGGGCGCGCTTCAACAGCGCGCGGGTATCCGCCCTGACGGCGGCTACCCGTGCCGGCGGCACCCGCGATGCAGCCGCGGCGGCGCGATTTGGCGGCGGCGCGCACATTGCCGCTGCGGGCGGCGAGGCCGGCCGTGCCGGCGGGCGTTTCGGCGCGGCCGCGATCCGCGGCGGCGGCGCCCGGTTCCACAATGAAGCGGCGTACCATGGCGCGCCGGCCTCGCATGGCGGCACGGTGGCGCGCGGCGGCGAGGGTTTCCATGGCGCATCCGCGGCCCATGGCGCAGCAGCAGCGCCCGGTGCCGGCCGGGCCGTGTTCCACGGCGGCCCGGCGGCTCACCAGGGTGGTCCGCATGGCGGAGCGCCCCATGTCGCGATCGACGGCCCGCATGGCGGCGGATCGGCTCACGGGCCGATGGGCGGCCCGCATGGCGGCGGCGGGCCGCGTTTCGCGGGAAGCCCGCATGGCGGCGGCGGGCCTCATGCAGGTGGCGGCCCTCGCGGCGCCGGCCCGCATGGTGGCGGCGGGCAGCATGGCGGCGGCCCCGGCGGCCACCACGGCTGATGTCGGCGCCGGCCGCAACGCTCGACCGAACGTGGTGACCGGGCTTCAGATGGCCGGGGCTACTTGAGCTGGTGCAGCAGTGCAGCAGTGCGGCAGTGCAGCGATAGGGGGCGAACTTGTTGCCGCGATCGCGGCGACAGCCGGCATCACCCCCCCGGGAAGCGGGGGTCTCGGCCTGCCCCCGGCCCGAACAGGAGGGCAAGCTCTGGGTTCCGGCTTTCCGCGGGAATGACGAAAAAAATAAGCGGGTGGGTGCTAAACGTCAGAATGGATGCGCTAGAGCACCGGCCCGGGGATGGCGAGGGCGTTCTCGGTCAGCCCCTTGGTGATGATTTCGTAGGCGTCGTCCACTGAATCGGTGCGGTGGAAAATGGCGAGGTCGGCCGCACTGATCGTGCCGTATTTGACGAGCGCGTCGAATTTGATCACCTCGTCCCAGTATTTGGTGCCGAACAATACGATCGGCATTTGCTTGCGCGTCTTGCGCGTCTGCACCAGGGTCAGGATCTCGAACATCTCGTCGAGCGTGCCAAAGCCGCCCGGGAACAGCACGACCGCCTTGGCCAGGTAGACAAACCAGAACTTGCGCATAAAGAAATAGTGAAAATAGAAGTGTAGTTCCCGCGTCACATAGGGGTTGTCGAATTCTTCGTCCGGGATCGAGATCGTCAGCCCGACGTTGAGCCCGCTCGCCTCGGAAGCGCCGCGATTGGCGGCCTCCATGATGCCGGGGCCGCCGCCGGTGCAGACGACAAAGCGCTGCTGCTCCTCTCCGAGCTTCTTCGACCAGGCCGTCAGCCGCTGGGCGAGCTCCCGTGCCGCCTCGTAATAGGTCGAGAGCCGCAGCGCCATTTGCGCTGGTTCGATGCCCTCGCCGGCCCGCTCCGCCTCGGCCAGTGCCGCCTTCGCCGCCTCCTCCGAGACAAGCCGCGCCGACCCCATAAAGACGATCGTGTCCTGGACGTTGTGGCGCTGAAAGCGGTAGAGCGGCTACAGATACTCCGCCAGGATGCGCAGCGCGCGCGCATCCTTGCTGCGCAAGAAGCGGGTGTCCTCGTAAGCCTTGAATTGGCGGCGCCCGCGCCTGCCGGTCCTGTCCAAATCGCACCTCG
>Ga0210390_10005121_pt1 | contig 11007 bp, 12 predicted proteins | sample IncBWH11OmetaG_FD_161050 | JGI IMG/M metagenome (GOLD analysis project Ga0210390, IMG submission 161050) | Forest soil microbial communities from Barre Woods Harvard Forest LTER site, Petersham, Massachusetts, United States - Inc-BW-H-11-O ... | reverse complement strand
TTACTAATTACGCATCTGCGAGCGTCAGATTCTGGTGGCCTCGGGGTTCATCGAGGTTTTGATTCTGGAAACCGACGCAGGGGAAATGCCCGCAATTCGTGCGATCTCTCGCACCCCCTTACCGGCCGCCAGGAACTGCTTGGCCCGCTCTACCTTGGGTAACGATATGGGTGGCCGTCCGAACTTGATTGACAGCGCGCGAGCCGCAGCCTGTCCGCGCAAAATGCGGGATCGCCGAGATTGACGCAGATGTAGAGCCATCATCGCCGACAGGTCGAACAGCGATAGACCATTCGTCTCGGCGCTATCGATCCTCTCCTGATCCAGATACACCGCAACATCGGCCGAGCGACAGGTCTCCATGAACTCAACCAGATCGACCAGAGACTTACCGATCCGGTCGATGGACCAGACCAGCACCTTGTCGATCACCCGCGACTTGATCGTGTCGAGCAGCGCCTGTTCGCCCAGACGGCGATTCTGGCCCTTCCGCACGGTTGTCAGGCTGTCTGTGAATATGTGCCCGACAGTCCATCCACGCTCGGCTGCGACGCATTTCAAGCACGCAAGCTGCTCTTTTAGGGACAGCGGACAATCTGGCGATGTCCGAGCGTAGATCGCTGTCCTGTTAGTCATGCTGAAAACATATCACCGATTCTGGTTCTGACAACCAAACGGAAGTCGCTGTGCGGTAAGAGAAGTTCAATCAATAGCTGTAATCCCTCAGTGGCACTCGACGAGCTAACCTTCACTCAGAGGGCAGACAATCCGATTTTCAATCCGCGTCAACCAATCCCTCACTTGGTCGTGGGCGTCGAAGGCTGACAGGTCGCCTGGACCGTTCTCCTCTCCCGCGACTTCGTGCATCGCAACCACCAACTCTGGATCAGCGGCGCTAAAGTGGATACGCCACCCCTCATCGGGGTCATAGGCGATACGATCGAGGGACGCCGGATGCCCAAGTTCGGTCAGCAATCTGCACAACAGGTCCCAATAGGATTCCACCGCTCGACGCTGCGATCGGGTCGCCACAATAGGCGCCAACGAGAATTCGGAGGAGATCGGACGCTGGATCGGAGGGAACAGAGGGCTGATGAATCCGGCCGATGTGCTGGAGGGCGGAGGTGAATGGTCTTGGGTCATGCCCGTATTTAGCCAGCGGCCCCAAAATGGTGTTCCAAATATATCCATGCCAAGGTTCTGTGCCGGCTGGGCAGGTTGTCCGGCTCGGTGGCGCCGGGGAGACTGGCTGAGGCGTCTGGGAGGCTCCTGATGGGCTGCACGTCCGCTGACCTATGATGATGCCCATCGAGGGCTATCGTGCTCCCCGGCTGCCCTCGCTGGGGGCCGATAGGACTGGCGATCAGCAACCAGTCCAGACCGGTTGATCCCGGCCCTATTGAATTTTGGCGGGTGCGCCCGGAAGCACGGCGGCGACGCCCTCAGGGTTGATGTTGAACGCCAAGAAAGTGAACGGCTCGTTGCCAGGATTTCCCCATTGGTGGACGAGGTTGGATGGCTCATAGATCAATGCGTCCGGCCCCTTCGCCTCCGTCTTGCCGTCCACCGTGTTAGCCCCCGTTCCCGAGATCACGAAATACAAAGCTGCCCCCGATCGATGGTGCAGCGGGTTGGATGGCATCTGCGGAGGAAATGTAATCCGCGTCAGATTCATGTCATACCCGCCCGGCTTCAGGTCGGGAATGGCTGCCGACGTGCGATATAGTTCCCTGACTGCCGCAGGTGCGGTTTCAGCAGGTCGGTCAAGGTCAGTAGCTGGTGCAAGAATGAAATGCAGGAAGGTCGAGGGAACTCCGCTGCCGGCTGTCAGCGTCACCTTTCTCCCGGCGGGGATGAACACCCCATCGCCAGATTTTAGTGCCGTCGCCTGATCATCGACCGCTACCTCGGTCGATCCCGACATCTGATAGAGGATGCCGTTTGCAGCAGAGACGCTACTCTTCTCGCCCGCCGGTAAGGTAACACTCACGACTCTGAAATAGAGCGGGGCTTCTGTCACGGTCGGTAATTTGGTTGTGGCGATCACTGTTCGGGTGATCGCCGCAGGCGGTGGCGTTGCCTGCGCGGCCACCGAAGTGGCGAGTGCCACCGCGCCAATCAGCAGCATCACGGCTATCCTAATCAGCATGATTACCTCCCGATCTACTCGTGTTTAGTGCGCCATACGCGCTTCGACCGAGCCGAGGAACACTGCTGAAGAGTGAACGCCGGATGCGTTGCAATACCAGGGCAACCCCGAAGCGGCGGAGATCAGCCATGCCCAACAGCAACCAGAGACACCGCGACAGCGGTAAGTAAGGATGGTAATGGTCAACCAATCGCTTCACCAACGCCACGAAGACGTGCCATCACACGAACGATGAATATCAGCAGGCGCGACAGAAGCCGCATGTCGAGCGGCATGCCGTTCCGCCACACATCCAGCAGCAGCACCGTTCTGGCCTCGTCGCCGTTGTTGGTTACCTCGTGGGGAAACGTATCGTCCCACAGCAGGTATTCGCCGTCGGCAAGTCGGTGCTCTGTGCCGGCAATCTTCAGGACCGCCGCAGGGTGCCCGTCAGCCGCAAGCGGCATGGTCAGTACGAGGTAGAAGCGCAGCACGCCGCGAAAAGGTCCGCGATGCTCCGGGATGTGCTTGCCCGGCGCGAGAAATGAGATGGAGGCCGAGAGCACGTCTGGACTTGCTGTCACCAATGCAGCAAGGGTGGGGCACACCTCCCTGTTGCGCGGGAACTCGGCGCCATATGCCTTCAGGATGAACATTCGCCAATCGCGCATATCGTTGGCCGAGATCGATGTCTGCTCTCGCATGATCTCGTGGAAGCGCGGTACCCGGTGCATTTGCTGTGCCACCGCTCGCGCCTCGTCACGGATGCTCTGCCACGCGTGGGAGAACCTTTTAGCCGAGGGAAAGCTGGTTGCTACGTCGAGGACGGGTGGACCCTCGATGCGCATGTCGTAGATTCGTCGGACGACATTGCCAAGGCGCGGTTTGAACGGCCGCTGTCGCCGCTAGTCCAGATAAGGCGAAACAGACTGCCATTTCGCGCGTCGCCATCATGCCCTCCGCTACTGGCAACCGGACACGCACTCTATCAATCGGCAACGTAAAAAGCGCTCCTTTCGACGCGCAGCCGTGCCGCGGCTGCCATGACCCGCGCGGTTGCACAGACATATTTCAGCGTCATCGGCATTCCGGCAACGCCTTTGCCGAGCTATGCTAGTCCTATGAACGGCCGAGCATGAGGCGGAAATGCCACTCATCCATCACGTCGTTACAGGTCGAGGCCGCCCGGCGGTCATGTTCGTCCATGGCTTCGGCTGTGCGCGCAGCGACTGGGACGCACAGGTGGCCCATCTTTCGCCGCGCCACCAGACTATCGCAGTCGATTTGCGCGGGCATGGGGCCAGTCCTGGGATGGCCGCCGATTGTACCGTCGAGCGGTACGGGGCTGATGTCGCGGAAGTCATGAAGGCACTCGCCCTGCCTCCCACCGTGTTGGTCGGCCACAGCATGGGATGTCGAGTCGTCCTGGAGGCCGCCTTGCAGGCACCGGCATACATGGCCGGCGTAGTCCTCATCGATGGCAGTCAGTTCGCCCCCGCCATGGAAGCCATGCTCAAGGAAACCTTCGCGGAGCCGAACGGCTTCGGAACGCTCACTCATCGTTGGTTCCAGGAGATGTTTACCACGAAGAGTGCGGCAGCCGTCGTTGCGTCGGTCGTCGATCGCGCGGCCAGCCTGCCGCGATCGATTGGCGAGAAGCTGCTGATGGATATGGTGCGCTATGACGGCAGCCGCCTTGCCTCTTCCATCGCCGATTTACGCATCCCGGTGATGGTCATTCAAACTACCTACAGCAATGAAAAGCGCGAGCGGAGGTCAATGACGAAGGGACAGACTACGCCGTATCTGGAAATGGTCCGCAACGGCATACCATCGGTCCGAATTGAGATCATCTCCGATACTGGGCACTTCCCCCAGATCGACAAAGCCGTGCAGACGAATGCGCTGCTCGACAGCTTTCTTGAGACGCTGCCCGCAAGCTGAGAGCCGGTGTTGCCCGGTCCTGGCGCCTGATCTCTCCGTCGGCGTCGGTTCTGGCGTCCTCCCAGAAGACGATGTGATGCCGGGCGTTGCGATCACCCACATGTGGGGCAAGTTGCGTGCTGTCCGAAGTGGCGACAATAGGCCCCGGATACCTACGATACGAGGGTCATGACGTTGCTCCTAAAACCGACCCACCGTCAGACGAAGGTCATTGATTTGTTAGGATTGAAGGGCGAGGCATGCAGATCGTTTGGGCAATCATCGTAGGGCCATCGCGGGTTTCATCGCCAGATGGATTTCTCCTTCCCCCAACAACCCGCAGGGCTTCATCCTGACGACTGTATTGGGAATTGTCGGAAGTGTAGTGGCGACTTTTCTCGGCCGCGCGATTCACCTGTATGGCCCTGGTCAGGGAGCCGGCATCATCGCATCTATTATCGGCGCTCTCATTGTATTGTGGGACTGGCATCAATTGGCAAAGAATCGCTGAGCACCGACCGATTCGATAGTTGGCGCTCCCCAGAAGGACATGATCCATGGCTTTGAATTGCCTTGCGAGTCTATGGCGAACGCATACCCGAGTGTTCCGTTGCTTGACCTAATCGCAGTAACCTGATCGGAGCACACTGCTGGATCGGTCAGTACATCCATCAGCATGATCTTGTTGCATTCGCCTGTCAGCGTTTCGAACGTTTCGTGGCTGCCGACGTCGGCCGAGGCCGTCTCTGCTGCCACAACGAACCCAATGGCAATCACTACCTTGGATGTGATCATCATACACCGCTGAGGATGCCAATGGGTTCCAATGCGATGGTTCATCTAGCCCGTCTAGCACGCTCGTCAGCGTTCGGAAAAGACCACGCTCTTGTGTGACCACAAGAGCTTCCATCAATCACAATTGGGCACCTAGCGAAGGGGGCAGCGAGCCGGCTGCTTGCCTCATCGCCGGACGGTTGACAAACTTGCCCCATGCCAGACCGTCCTTTCCCGGTTGTCGATAGCCTGATCCGGCGCGCCCAGCGTGTTGCTGCTGGCCGACCCGATCCAGCCCACATCCTCGCCCATCCGCATGGCTTGCCCCGGCGGCGCAGACCCGTACGCAGTCCTGGGACTGCTGATCGAGGGTACGGTGCAAACGCTGGTCGATCACATTCCAGAGGAGCGGCGGGCGGAAATTGCTGCGGCGCTGAAGCAACTCCTGGAGGAGCGGTTGGTGGCGTGCGGGATTTCCGATGGCGATGCTTGAGGTCTGCTGCCCTGATGTCTCGATCGTCGTCACGCCGCACACGTTGCAGCGATGACCTTGTGATATCGAAACATGGTCGCAACCGGCTTGTTGAGAGACGCTTCGCCAGGAGCCATAGCCGGGTCTCCGGCTAGTCAGGGCATAGCCGCCGATCTTGGTGAGAAACTCGACCTCATGCCATGTAATCAGGTCTTTTCTGCACAGAGATATCGCGACGCCCTCCAGAGATGGCGGAACGTCTTGAGCCGCCTAAACTTGGATCGTCTTCCTCAAGATCGGCTCGGTCTTGAGACTCATGGAGTCTCTGGAGGAATTGCGGGGGCGGTTCCGTCTTAATGTCCTGTCAGACGCTTGACTTCAGCGGCACGTTCGTTCGGATCGTGCATGTCGGGCGTCTCGCCATACATGATCGTGCTGGCCTCGTAGTCGCTGCAACCAATGTCCTTGAGACTCATATAGAGACCGTAGAGCTTTGGGCGACCTTTGCCCTTATCGAGTCCGGTTGTTCTGAAGTGCTTGACGGCTCCCGCGATCCTAGCTGCTTTGCGCTCCGGCGTGTCTTCGATCGAGATCGGCTCTTCTGGAGGGGCGATCTGGGGAACCTCTTCGATCATCTCGGCGGCCAACCATGCCTCTGGGGGTGCCTGATCGATCCACCGGTATAAATTGAGCGGCTGTCGATCGGTGAGATGCTCGTTCAGGAACATCCCTGGGCGGTGACTGGGGCGATAGAACATGGAGGTGCCCTCGAATTTGCCGGTATCCAGACCGTGTGGGCGCTCCGAACCCTTATCGCCATAGCCGAGCTTGCTCAACTTATGGGCGAGGGTCCAGCAGATCACCTCATTGATCTGCGGCGTGACGAAGTGGGTCGTCGGGATGCAGATGCGATATCGTGGGTTGTCTTTGGTGTGGTTGAAGCTGGAGTAAATGAGCATCTGGAGATCGGGGAAGATGACGGGGAACTCTTCCGGGGAGATCGCGCTATGCTCGATATCGAGGATAATGCCGCGCATGATCAAGGCATTCTCCTTGCCGCGGTTCTTGATCGGATCAAGCTCTGCGGCGAACAAAGTGGGTGAATACATCGGCACTTTCTCCTTCTTGCTGTACTCCCACCCCTGCCAACGACGCAATGTCGCAGCGAACATGGCGGCTGGCGTGAAAGCGTCGCATCCAGTGCCGAAGTTATCGCCCTTGTGCCGCCAATGGCTGAGGGAGAAGCCGGCGATACCGTTCATCTCCGGCCAGAGAGTAGCCATCGCATCCAAGTCTGAGACTGCCATCGAATGGATTCGGCTGGAGACCTCCCCGATCGATGTGTCAGGATTCGTCAGAAGAATCCCATCTTGTAATGAAGAGTTTTTTCTCGTGCGATATCTGAGATCAGCAATGCGATCTTGTGCAGCTTTGGCAGCTTTGCGCTCTACATCCGTGGCGTACTTGGGCGGTCGTCCACCAGCGGGAGGCTTTTGTGCCGGCACTGGATCATAGCCCAAGAGAAATCCGGTCTGGCAACCGGCATATTTGGCTTCGACGTCATCACTGGTATCCTTGTCGGGGCAGATGAAGAGATAGGGCTGCTCGGCGTCGGGGTTGCGGATTGAGCCGCGGCCCACCGCTTGGATGGCGACTTGTGAGGCGATAGCTCGACGAATCTGGCGTTCGGTCATGCCGGTCATGTCCTGTAGGAACTTGACGTGCGATTTGTCGGGGCGCAGCGCCGACAGCATGACGAAGCAGTCATAGTGCTGGAATTGGTTGAAGCCTTGGGGCATGCCGGGCAGGCGGGTGCCGTCAATCTCGCCGTGTTGCATGTCATTATTGCCGAGCCATATCTTCGGGATGCCTCTGGTGCGCTCATTGATCGCCAGCTTGTAGGTCTCCATCACGGTGCGCTGGTGACCCTCATGATCGATCAGCATCTTGCGCAAGCTTTTCGACCAGGGACGATCGGTCAGTCGGAGAATCGTCAGGCGATTCCCATTGGAGTGGACGTCATGACGCCTGCCTTTGGAGGCGCAGTACTGCTTCACCATGGCGCTGATCTTGCGATTCTCACGAAACTCGACACCGAGCTTCTGATAGTAGTGGTAGAAGATCGAATCCATCAGATCGGCGCCCATGATTGTCATACTGGCGAATCCCCTAAACTTGCTCGGATGCATCAGCGCGTGGATGGTGGGTTTGGTGATCTTGCCGGTGCGGAACTGTTCGATCTGTTTGGTCTCCCAGAACACCTGCCAGGGCGACGATGTCGTCAGCTTCTCGCACAAGTCCTGGAAAATCCTATTGACCCTATCGCCGCCGGGATTGACTGCGATGTGTTTAATCTCTTCGATGTCTTTTGCGTCCACAATCGAATAGCGATCGTTCTCCGCGAACGGACTCATGTACAGCTTATCGAGCAGTAGATGCCGATTGTCCGGCAGTGGTTCACTGAACGAATAGCTGATGCAGGGAACCTCATCGATGATACCGTGCCAGCGATCCGCGTGATACCAGTGCGACATCATGGCGAACGCGCGGTGCGTGATGAAGATTATCGAGCCAGCATCGCGCGGCGTTGCCTCGACATGACGGGCGATCTGCTCGACCACGCTCATTCCCTGACCTTGGCGCGAGTAGAACCGCTTGACAAGCCGCTTGGCACCAGTGGAATCAAGCAGATCAAACAACTCGTTGGCCTTCTCATCGATTGCTTGGATCGATGGCAGCGCGATGAGGAAGTTCGTGGTGGGATGGTTGATGGCATGCTTCATAGCCAGAGTGGTCTTGCCACTGCCGGTCACGCCGATGACGTAATATAATGGATTCAATGAAAGTTCCGATCAAAACAAATCCATTGTCTTGGGATCGGAAGCCCAGGGGCATGACCCCCTGGGTGTTTTGATTGGTTTCCGACCGTTTGACAGCGGTGTCGGCAGCTACTCCGACATCTCTATTTATAGCATAGTCGTATTGCAGATTGCATTATTGTTCTACTAAGTGTTCCCATTATTCCAGCCAATATTAGTCCTTATGGCATTGGAGTGTCTTAGTGTCTGTCCGGAAGGAATACGAGTCATTTGAATCGGTTAGAGGACTGGGGTTGAGCGGCTCGAATCAGGTTTGATTCTGTGTCTGGCACGTGTTTCGCCGGAGGTGCCCGATGTGGACGACCGAGAGCCGCCCTCGCTACAACCGTGACAAGCTGCGCTATCCGTCCGACCTGACCGAGGAGGAGTGGACGCTGGTTGAACCGCTGATCCCACCGGCCAAGCATGGTGGGCGGCGACGCCGAGTGGTGGTGCGGGAGGTGATAAACGGCGTGATGTATGTGCTGAGCACGGGCTGCCAGTGGCGCTATCTGCCCAGGGACCTTCCACCGAAGAGCACGGTGCACGACTACCTAACGCGCTGGAATTATGACGGCACGATCGAAAGGGTTCATCATGCGCTGTATGTGAAATGCCGGGAGGCGGCAGGAAGGGAAGCGAGCCCGACCGCCTGCGTGATCGACAGCCAGAGCGTGAAGAGCGCGGAAAAGGGCGGGATGCGGATCGATCCGTCCGGGTACGATGCGGGCAAGAAAGTCACCGGCAAGAAGCGGCATATCCTGGTCGATACATTAGGATTGCTGCTGCACGCCATCGTGCATCCGGCGGATGTCCAAGACCGTGACGGCGGTGTGCTGCTACTGTCCTCACTGTTCGGGATGTATCCGTTTCTGGCCAAACTGTTTGCCGATGCTGGTTACCAGGGGCCGCAGTTTGCCGATGCTGTAGCGAAATGCCTGCCGCATCTTGCAGTAGAGATCGTCAAGCGATCGGACCAAGCCAAAGGCTTCGTTGTGCTGCCGATGCGCTGGGTGGTGGAGCGCACCCTGGCATGGCTCAACCGCTGCCGTCGGCTGGCCAAGGACTTCGAGAACCTCACCGACAACGCATTGGCATTCCTGCGGCTCGCTTCTCTCCGCCTTATGCTCCGAAGGCTCTCCAATCCCTCATAGACTTTCCGGACAGATGGGGTGATTGGGGTCTCTCCCCGGTGATCCGGTGGCTGCTCCTCTCAGGATGATAGAGCGTGGTCCGGTATGGATCGGCCACAAGCATCGAGGAGAAGCAGCCGTGAGATATTTTGCCGGTCTGGATGTATCGTTGGAAGAGACCGCGATCTGCATAATCGACGAGACAGGTTCGATTGTGCGTGAAGCGCGAGTGGTGAGCGAGCCTGATGCGCTGGTGTCGTTCTTCGATGCATTGGGAATGACCCTGGAGCGGGTTGGGCTTGAGGCATGTTCGCTGACGGCCTGGCTGCACCAGGGGCTTTCGGAAGCGGGGATCCCGGCCGTCTGCATCGAGGCTCGCCAAGCGAAAGCCGCGATGGGTGCGATGCCGAACAAGACCGACCGCAACGACGCGCGCGGTATCGCGCAGATCATGCGCACTGGATGGTATCGCGCTGTGCATGTGAAAAGCCCGTCCTGCCGCTCTTGGCGTGCTTTGCTGACGGCGCGCCGAATGGTGCTGAACAAGCGACGCGACGTCGAAAATGGTGTGCGTGCGCTGCTGCGTGAGGCCGGGCTGAAGGTCGGCACGCCAAGTCGCAAGGACTTTCCGGCACGGGTGCGTGAGCTGGCCGCTGGAGACGCCGTGTTCACCGAACTCGTCGAATCACTGTTGTCGGTTATCAGGATCATGACGGATGAAGTTGCCAGGCTCACGAAGCGGGTGCTCGATGAGGTCCGCGTCGAGCCCACGTGCCGACACCTGATGACCGTGCCCGGCGTCGGCGAAGCAGCGACATAATGCCCACTACCAACCGGGTGAGGTCACGATCCGGTACAGGTTTCATCCGCGCTGTGGCGAGGCGGTCATTGCGACGGGGCGCATTCGGCATGGCGATGAAGTCGCCCTGATCATCCGCCAGCCGGACGGGACGCTGGCGCAGCTGCCGGTCTGGATGATGGAAGAGCGTGCGGCAGAGATGATGGTTACGGAGATTCCGTGCCTCTCTCTGGCGTGTCTGCGTGAACTCCGCCTTGAGCTTGATGCTGGGCAAAGCTTGGTCCGCGACGACTCCGGTCGCGAAGGAGACAAGCATGCCACGTCCACAACCAAGCCGTCGCCATCCCGACCTGTTTGCGTCTCGCGAGCCGCCCGTGCCGATAGCAGCGTCCGAGCGAACGAAGTTGTTGGCACTGATGAGCTCGCTCCTGGTGGAGACACTGGCGGCTGTGAGGGTGGAGGCGAACCATGAAGATCACGCCTGACCACTTGGCGCGCGGTGCTTTCATCTATATCCGGCAATCCACGGTCGATCAGCTTGTCAACAATCATGAGAGCCGGCGCCGTCAATATGGTCTCGCCGAGCGCGCCCGCAGCCTTGGCTGGACTGATGTGACGGTCATTGATGACGATCTCGGCCGCTCGGGTTCCGGTGTCAGCCGTCCGGGCTTCGAGCGGTTACTCGCCGCGATCTGCGAGGGCCGCGTCGGCGCAGTGTTTGCCATCGAGGCGTCGCGTCTCGCGCGCAATGGGCGCGACTGGCATACGCTGATCGAGTTCTGCGGCCTAGTTGGGACGGTGATTGTCGACGAAGATGGTGTCTATGAGCCGCGGCATCCCAACGATCGGTTGTTGTTGGGCATGAACAGGATGGTGACATGATGCACTACCTCGTGAACTTATTGAATGGGCAGACTTTT
>Ga0210390_10005119_pt1 | contig 11009 bp, 9 predicted proteins | sample IncBWH11OmetaG_FD_161050 | JGI IMG/M metagenome (GOLD analysis project Ga0210390, IMG submission 161050) | Forest soil microbial communities from Barre Woods Harvard Forest LTER site, Petersham, Massachusetts, United States - Inc-BW-H-11-O ... | reverse complement strand
GGCTTCCAGATGTTCCAAGAGGCAACACAAAATGGCGCGAAGTTGTTGCCCGTCTCGACCACGACCTCGGCCAATGTTTCCATTTGGGCGACGATTGATGCAGCTGGAATCGTACGTGTCGTTGTACTGAACAAGGACGAGACGAACAGCGGTACGGTCAACATCACGCTCGCGGGCTACGGAAGCGCCTCACTCAAAACTCTTACGGCAGCGACAGTGACGGCGACGACGGGCGTCAGCTATGGCGGCCAGACCTTCGACGGGTCTACCGACGGAACAATCCAGGGAACTCTCTCGACGCCGAAGGTGACGCCCACCTCGGGCGTGTATACATTCACTATCGCACCCACAAGCGCCGCGCTGCTTACTGTAGCTCCGTAACAAAAGTGGAACAGCGCATGGACCGAGCGGTCCATGCGTGGCAGCCGTTCCTATTGTTGCAGAACGACTATGCCGTTATGCGCTGGAGACCAGTTGTAGATTCGAATTGCTACCTCACCGGTGAGCCCGTTGTCATAAACGAGCCGTGCCCTCGGGTCCGGTATTCCAGTATCAAACCAACTTGCGATTGTGGGCGAGTTCCAGCGCTCGTGGTTGTTCATGGCGATGAAATCCGGGCTCTTGTATTCGCTGTACCGTAATACCAAACTGGCATCGACTACGGGGAACAGGATTTGGGTGCCGCCCTCATAGTAAGGGATCGCGCATTCCTCCGCCATTATGCTTTTTGGATTGGGCTGAAAATTTTTCAAGCAGAGACCCACTGTTTTTATTAAAGATACGCAGGTTCGGACCAAGCGAAATCGCTATGGTATAACGAGCTTGGCATGTATGCGCCAAAAGAAGCATGACGAGGACGTAGGAGAACATCGAGAGCAAAAAAACGCTGGCACCAGACGAGATGCATCAGTGCACTCCGGCGATTCCCGTGCGGGAGATTTCGCGCATACTCTAAACGTAGCGGACATACACACCGCGTGGACGGAATCGCGGGCCCTTGCTGGGACGCTGCGGAAGAGGCCCTACAGCGGGCTTTACAGGAGGTCCGCGGAGTGTTGCCGTTCGCTCTGCTGGGGGGTGGACTCGGACAACGAACCGGAAATCATCAAACTGGCATCTGAAGACGCGGTGCGGGCAATAGGGCATTCAGCTGACGTGCTGGCGACGTACAAGAAAGACGACAACGCACGCGTGGAGCAGAAGAACTGGACGGATGTGCAGAAGTTGCTGGGCTGGGAACGCTACGACCCACGAAGCTGTGGCGGCGATAAACGATCTCTACGGACACGAGCTGCGGCTGTGGAAAAGACGGGCAGAAACCGTTGGAAATTAAAAACCGATTTCCACTTTCCCGCAACAACAACAAACCTTCGGTTACATTTCAAATGGCGCGACAACACAGCCTATGGTTATATTCTTAAATGGCTTGACGCGTAGGGAATATTAAGCCGACTCCGACGAGCAAATAAATGATCTTCGTGGCGACGTCCGAGTTCCGAACGAGGAATGTCACGCCAGCGCTAAGAATCGCATCGCCGGGCGGATCTAGCAGCTCCTCACGGCCCACTAAGCCACAGAATGCCTGGCCGTGAAGAACGTTCTCTCCCTGCCTTACATAATCGCGCCTTTCGTTCTGATCACCGCCACTCGCTTGGTCATACACCCCGAACAACCAGCGCAAGGAAAAGCGGCGTGCGTGACTCGTTAAACGTCTGAACGACACCTTTGACGTATTGCGATGTGGACTGTAGCATACTGCGAAGAACGAACTCGATGAGAAGACCTGCCGCGATGAAATGGGCACAAGCGCCCCCCTGGGAGGTGGTCGTTTGGGGTTTCGCCACTCTCGGAATTCTGTTTCGTCTTAGACAGTATCTCTTCGATCGGTCACTTTGGCTGGACGAAGCTCTCGTCGTTCTCAATATCATCCGCCGGTCTCCGAGTGAACTCTTAAAGCCGCTCGACTACCATCAAGGCGCTCCGCTTGGCTTCCTGGCACTCCAAAAGGCCGCTGTATTCGGCTTCGGCACCAGTGAAGCAGTGCTTCGCTTGGTCCCTTTTCTTTCCGGCATCCTTTCCATGATCCTCTTCGTAATCGTCTCGCGGCGCTTCCTCGCTCCGGCCGCATCTATGATTGCGGTCGGTCTGTTCGCCGTTTCCGACCCGTTGATTTACTACTCTACAGAAGCTAAGCAGTATTCAAGCGACGTTGCGGTCGCCATACTCCTTTTCTGGCTGGCAGGCTATCTCCTCGAGCGCGACTCCACGGTCGTACGTGTCGTCATTGTCTCCATCATTGGGGCGATTGTGCTTTGGTTTTCGCAACCAGCGGCTTTTGTTTTGGCAGCAGTGGGAGTGAGCTGGCTTCTGGATTCGATACTCAGGCATGACCGGCACGGACTGGTCTTGCTCTCGATCCCCGGAGTCTTGTGGCCGGCCAGTTTCCTACTTTCGTTCCTTGTGTCGCTTCGGGGGCTGACACACGACGCCGTACTGCTGGACTATTGGCAAGGTGCCTTTGCCCCCTTTCCACCGCGGTCTGCGGCGGATGTTCGTTGGTTCATTGACTCGTCTCTTGGTATCTTTTCGGATCCCGTCGGTCTCACTCTCGTGGGGATTGCGGCGGTCGCAGCCTTGGTGGGACTAGTCGAGTTTTCTTCGAAACACTTCGCGAGATTCGTACTCTTGGTGACGCCACTTGTGGCCACCTTGGCAGCGTCTACGTTGCATCGTTACCCCTTTCGCGGGCGCCTGCTGTTGTTTCTAGTTCCTTCACTGATCCTGTTGATAGCGGCCGGTTTGGAGAGGATACGTACCCAAACCAGCGAAACTCTCCCCTACTTTGGCTTTCTACTGATTGGCTTCCTGTTCCTGCATCCGCTTCTCGATGCAGGCTCCGGCCTTATCAAGCCACGCACTAAAGAGGAGATTAAGCCAGTGATAAGATATGTCGAGAACCATCGCCAGGATGGAGATGTCCTCTACCTCTATTACGCGGCTCTTCGGCCATTCCAGTATTACAGCGCACGGCACCTAATAGCCCCGATGGATGAAATCACGGGAGTCGAATCGAGGCAGAATTGGGCTTCCTATCGAGAAGACTTGGATCAGCTTCGCGGCAAGAAGCGGGCGTGGATCTTGTTTTCACACATCTATCGTGGCGCGGGAGTTGATGAAGACCGGCTATTCCTGGACTACCTTGACACGGTGGGAACAAGATTAGATTCGTCGCGTGCTCCCGGCGCGTCCGTTTACCTCTATGACTTAGATTCTCAGAACCACTACGCTGAGGCTTCAATGCCAGTGACGGGTTTCGTAAAAAATTGAGTCGTTCCCACGAAGCACCTTTGGTCTGTGGGGCTTTGTAGACAAGATACTCAGACTGTCCGGGCCTGCCGGCATGAAAAAGCCTCCGATCAGACAGAAGCCACGCTGTTCGAAGAATTGCGTGATGCGCTGCCGGGGTATTACCACGGGTTAGGTGCTATTCGGCGCGAGCGATGATATAGAGTGGTTGGTCATCGGGCTAGCTCATACTCAAAATGTCTCAAAACTTTGTTGACATGTTGTAGTGCTTCTCGTTTCCAGCTCATGAGCCATCTCGTGCTGACTGGAGAGAAAGAGGTAACTTTGGCTCTGGCCAGCAGCGTTCGTCCCCAAAGACCGGCCGGCCTCAGAGTCGGGAGCCGAACGCAACGCCAATCGTGCGCCCTATGTAACTTGTCCTGGATATGTTCTGATTGAACATGGCTACCCGATGAAAATATCAAGACTTCCCGGGCATACGGTCACTGATAAGAAACACATGTAAGCTGACGCAAAAGGACCCGCCTCTTGTTCAATCAGCAGAAAACCGAACTGTTGCCAATTGGGTCGGGTGCGGCCGCACGACGTCAACCTCCGACCTTTAAACTGAAGCGTTTGCTCGCCGCGGCAGCCGCGGCAACAGCCGTTCTCGCCCTGTGTGACGCATGCTCTTCTAACCTTCCTTCGTTCTTCACCGGGAATATAGCGTCCGTCCGCGTTGACGCCACACGGCCCGGATTTCAAGTCCCTGCGACGTTTCTCGGGATTTCACATGATTGGGGCGACGCCGAGAAGATGATGGGCGACCCCGCGACCGGGACGAATCCGATCTACCGCAAACTCATCAACAATCTCCTCGCCTACGGCGCCGACCCTCCCATTTTTCGCGTCGGCGCTGACGCCGACGATCTTGCTTATTTGCCGGATCCGCCGACCACAGCTCAGACGGCTCCACTCGTCCAGCTCTATAAAGACATTGGAGCAAAGTTCTATATCGGAGTAAATCTCAGAAATAGCGAAGCCAAGATCGCCGTCGACCAGGTTAAGTTTTTCGTTCAACATTTACCGGCCGATTCGTTGCTGGCGATTGAGATCGGGAATGAGCCGGACGATTATCAATTCGGGAACGGCCGCCCCCCGGGCTACACCTACGGCGAGTTCCTGGCTCAGTGGCAGGAGTGGCAAAGAGCCATCAACGCCCCCGGCGTTGCGCCCGGGATGAAATTCATCGGACCCTCATTCGGCGGCGTGCAGCCCTGGGTGTGGGGTTCAGAGCTGGGATCCTTTCTCCACACGAACTCGTCGACCCTAAGTGTGGTGAGCCAGCATTGGTACGCGGGATCGGCTTGCTCTGGAAGGGCAATTCCGCCGGACTACCTTCTGAGAGACTCGAGCGCTACAAGCGGGGCGAGAGCGATTGCTCCGATCGTTTCGCAGGCGCACGCTGCAGGTCTGAAGATACGCATGGCGGAGATGAACTCGATTGCGTGCAATGGCCAAGCGGGCATCACGGATACCTTCGCGTCCGCGCTGTGGGCGATCGATGCGACGTTCGAACTGGCTCGCACTGGCCTGGACGGCGTGAATTTCCACATGGATACCGACGACGTTTACGGCGCCTTTCTCTTCAACGTAAATAATGCGGCCAAACCCTACATCTATTCCATCAATGTAGTCCGGCCCGAGTATTACGGGCTGCTGTTCTTCCAACAGGCCGCGCCAGCGGGCTCAAAACTCCTTCCAGTAAGACTGAGAACCTCCGCGGACCTGAAGGCCTGGGCTACGATCGGACCCGATAAGACAGTGCGCGTGTCGTTGATTAACAAGGATCGGAACACGAGCGGCACAGTGACGATCAATCTAGGCGGGTACGGAACAGGGACGCTCGTACGGCTGATTGCGCCTCTATATCAATCGAAAACGGGAATTACTTTCGGCGGGCAAACTTTCGACGGCAGCCCGGATGGCGCCGCGCAGGGCACCAGCGCTTACGAGACGGTAGCTCCACGGGACGGCGTTTATTCGATCCAGATGCCGCGCACAAGCGCCGCGCTCTTGACAGTGTCTCCACCGTGAGGTGGGGCGCGAGTTGCCCGAACTCAGCGACGCTAATCTGTCGCAGTTCCGGCGCCCGACGTACTTTTCCCGAGTGTCACACCCCCGACCACCTGCCTTTGGCCCAGCAGCGCTACGGCCTCCGGCAGAATGATCGCTCCCAACGCCAAAAGATAGCAACCGGCTGCGACGCCGAGTACAAACCGGAAACCGAAAGCCATTCCGAGAATCACCGCAGCGATGGAGCCAATCACAGTAAAGAACCCATTAACGCCCCATGCCCAAGGCACCAGCTCCGGCGCTTCCTCCGCGACGATTCGCAATCCTCTCGGAAAAGGCATTCCGAGAACGAATCCCAATGGCGCTATCAGCAAAAGCGAAACCAGAACGCGCCATGGCAAAGCAAGACCAAGCGCTGCCGAAAACACGTACGGTGTTACCAGCGCCGTCACACCGAGAGCTCCTAGAATCACAACTGTGATGGGAATGAGAGACCGCTTCAAAGCGTCCGGCGAGCCGCTCGTCGCATAAGAGCCTGCTCCCGTGGAAATCAACAGCCCGGCCAAGACAACGGCAAGCGTATATATAGGCTGGCCGAGAAAGAGAGTGAAGCGTTGCAGAAGGACCATTTCTATCAGGATGAAGCCCAAACCCAGGCCAGCAAAGTAGATGAGAAAGGACCACCGGCTCGGGGCTCGAAGGCCTGTGCGCGAGAACCGGATCAGCGGTAGCAGAATGAAAATTGCGGCAATCGCGATGGACTGGGCGAAGAGTGCGATGAGGGACACTTCAGCTACGGGTCGGTAACCATCGACGCTTCTATCGTTCGCGGGGAAAAGTACTTCGCGGAAAGCATTCGGGCGCAAGGAACGCCAGTGTAAACGCTGATTGAAAAACGGCTGATCATCAGTGGCCGGGCTCAAGGCCTCGCTCGTGCCGCGATAGATTGCTTGAAGATCCTGCGTTTCCGCGATTTCATGGAGCCGCCTACTGAAGAATGTCTTTTGCGGTGCCGGTTGGAATGGCGAGAAAAAGACTTCCGGGACTTCGCTGCCGGCGGTCTGTGGCTCAGCGATTCCCAATCGCTTTTCCATCGCGGCAGTCTCCTGGGGAGTCCACGCTGACTTTTTCATCATAAAACAAGTGAGGAACCGCGTGTGTCCGTACGGGAGCACGGGACCGCGAAAGGCAAAAAGGTGGTCGGCAACGCTCCCCAGGCCTCGCTCATCAAACACCTCGTGGGCCGTCGCGATCAGTTTCGGGATTTGATAGTTTGGCCGGGTCATCATCAGGACGCCGTCGGGACTTAGGTGGTCATAGTAATCGGCGAACGCTTCGCGGGTCAGTATATATGTCTCAGAAAGGCTTAAGGCGCCCGACAAGAGAGCAGAATCAGTCATTGTCTGCACGGAAATGATGGCGTCGTAGGTGTCGTGTGACCGGCGCACAAAACTGCGGCCGTCTTCGGTAACCAGGTGAACGTTCGGCTGCTCGAAAAGGCCTCCCCAGTAGGGCCTCAAAGACTGAGTCACGATTTTGTTGATCACCGGATTGATCTCGACAGCTGTGATAGAAGAGGCTCCGAACGTCAAACCCTCCAAAACCTCGCGACCGGCTCCGGACCCGATGATGAGAACCTTCGGGTGGAGTTTGCCTTCATAGGCAAGGCCCGCATTGCGGAAATCATCGGTGTGCGCGACATAGTTCGATACACCGCCGCTCAAATCAGGGATTTCCGTTCCAGAGAAACCACCATCTAAGATGATGCTGAAACCAGCAGCCGGTCGCCCCAAATCGGGCGCAGGGGCTAGTTTGAAGACATCGACCTTGGAGAGAGCACTCCACGCGGAGTAAATCGGCTTGGCATTCGCCGGCTGCAGGGGATGCCGCTTTGCCGCAATGACGGAAATGGGGATCAGGTGATCGCCGAGAAATGCGATCGGAAGTAAAGAAACTGCTAGGATTCCCCCGGCCACGGCGAATCGGCGCGCTTGCGACCAACCAAACGTCGCAGCCGCCAAGAAACCCAACAACGCAGCCACCATAACCGAACCTGAACCCCCGAACACGGGCATCACCAAGGCGATTACACCACAGCCAATTCCGGCTCCTAGCAGGTCTGCAGCATACAAACGATTTACTTCTCTAGAACCATGTGAAAAGAGCAGGGCGATGACGAGCCCAGAAAAAAAGAAGGGCACGACGAGATTCAGGTAGTACAGCGGCATAAAGAGAAACTGCGACCAATGAAAGATCAGGCCGAACGGATCGAACGGAATGCGCTGCATCAGCCAATAGCTCAGAATCGTCGTTCCTCCGAACCCGAGGCAGAGAACCGAAAGGGATTTGTCCAAGTGCGCGTGTTCCCGCAAGCTTGTCCACAACGAGAGGGCTACGCCGGAAACACCGAATCCCAGCAGCGCGGTCGAGATGACCAGGAAGCTGAAGTGGTACCACATTGCGACCGCCAGCGCGCGCGTAAGGGCAAGCTCGAGCAAAAGAGTTGCGGCCGATACAAGAAAAATTCCGACGTAGTGTCTGCGATTCAATTTGCCTCCGATGCTCGACTGTCTCCAGGCAACACCGACGGGCGGGAACAAGATAGTAAGACACGTGCGGTAGTCCACTTAGAGGTCGGAACAAATCGATCTTAGATCATCTTACCTGCTTATTACGCCCTCGTGAACTACTTCCTAGGAAGAGCCAAGCCCTAGCTCGTTCTGGAGATAAGAAGAAGACGTAGTATGTGCCAGTCCTGCAACTCAGGCGTCCCGCAATTGAACCTGTTCCTGCGCCAGCAAAAGGATAAGGGCTATTGTTTTCAATGAGTTATAGTCATAGTTTGCGAGGGTGACCGGTCTACAAGTGGGGAAAGGCCAACTCTGTCCATGTTATCGACACTTTGGTCAATCTTTAGTGAAGCCTCCGACGTTAGTTTTCGTTGGCACTGGTAGGTTCCACCGCGTAGCACGTATTTGTTCCACGCAGGAAGTTCGAGGACTCTTTTTATGACGCTAACTTTGGGAAAGAATCCCAAGGCTCTGGTCTGTCCACATCGTTTTCGTTACGTCTTTGGCCTTGTTCGCTATTCGCATGGTGCCAGCTTTCGTGGATTCTCTTCGAAAAGCCCATGTTAAAAAAATGCGTGTGGCAAGGTTGGAGTCGATTTTAGGGGATACGGACCAGCGTTGACGCGGCTTCTTGCACCTCGCGTGCATCCTTCTCCGGGCGTTCATCGATGACTTCTCGCGCGGGATCATACGCCACCGGGTGGCGTAGAATACAACGTGCACGCTCAAAGGAGTCATTCTTGAAGCCGGATTCTCGTAGGAACAAGATAGGTCTGCTGGGACCGTTCAGTTTTGGAAACCTGGGTAATGCAGCGTTGCAACAAACGCTTGTTGAACATTTGAAGAAGCGATTCCCCGGCGCCGAGTTTTATGGTTGCTGCATTGATCTTAGCGAACCGGCCAAAGCGGGGCAGATTCTTCCATTTCCCCTTAACCGTCATGTTCCGTGGACTCGGAAGTCTCGATCTGTCGGTCCGAATCGAGTAAAGATGGATGAGTCTCGGGAGGAACCCTGTGCGATTGGCGAATGGCTTAAGAGGACGCCTCCACTCTTGGGCGCAGAGCGCAGGGCGAGGACTGTTTGGTCCAAAGTAAAGGAAGTCGGAGAGGAATTGGCGTTCTGTTATGAAGCGCTCCGATTTGCGAAGGAATTTCGGCTGCTTGTTGTTGGACTCGGTGGCGTGTTCGACGAGGTCTGGGGGAGTAAATGGGGAGATCTTTATTCATATTTTCGGTGGGCCGTTCTCGCTCGGATTGCCGGAACCCCGTTGGTATGTCTAAGCGTCGGCGTGGAAGAAGTCAATACGCGACTGGCCAAATTCTTCTGCAGAGCCACACTCTCTCTTGCGGCCTACCGCTCGTTTCGTGACGTGGAATCCAAGCAAAAAGTAGAAGCAATTGGTGTCACCGGGGAGCTGCACGTGTTTCCCGATTTGGCCTTCACACTAGAGCGCGTGGGAGGCAGAGAGACCGCGACCGATCACCGGAACTTAAGAGCGGTGGGCGTCAGCCCAATGGCCTACTGCGATCCTCGTTTCTGGCCAATCAAAGATCTCTCCACCTACCAAGAATATTTGAAGAAGCTCTCGTCCTTCGTGTCCTGGTTGTTGCAGGACGGATACGAGGTCGTGCTTTTTGCGACGCAAATCCGTATGGACAGAATGGCCATTGGAGAACTGAAGGCATTGGTTCTCGAACAAGCCCCCCTTAATTTGCACGCACGACTGAGCGATGCAAAATTGGACACCGTGGACGAGTGTTTGGTTCTGCTTTCAAAGCTAGGCACAGTTGTGACTTCTCGACTTCATGGCGTCATCCTCGCTTCACTTGTGAGCACGCCCGTGCTAGCCATTTCGCCTGCGAGCAAGATCGACAAGTTGATGGAAAACATGGAACTGACTGACTATCTCTTGAACATAGGAAGGATCGAATTGCCGCTGTTGATCAACCGGTTCCAGAGTTTAGAAGCCAATCATGAAATCGTCGGGCGGACAATGCAGCACGCCGTTGCCGGATACAGACTAGCCATTGAGACACAATTCGACTTTGTGTTTCAGTCAGGACTCTGAATTTGCAGCTTTCTCTCACTCCGAGGCCTCGACCGGTCGTGAGGATAAGTCACGGCTAACCTTAAAAGAATCAAAAACTTGTGGCGAGCGTCTCATCTATCTTGTAGTCTGAATGCAATGAAATCTTCCGCGAATTTGATCATAAGACCCCATACTGGGTGCCAGCCTCGAGGAATCTATCAGAGTAGAGAATTGTTTGGGTTTCTGGTTTGGCGGGATATCAAGATTTGCTACAAACAGACAATCCTGGGCGGATTATGGGTCGTGTTTCAACCCCTTACGGCCATGTTGGTGTCTGCACCTTTTTTTAATCGCTTGGCCGGCATCCAAACGGACGGTCCGCCGTACGCGCTGATCACCCTTTCAAAACTAGTTCACTGGACCTTTTTCGCAAACTCGGTCTCCAGGTCGAGCAACAATCTGGCAGGCAATAAGGGCCTAGTATCCAAGATCTACTTTCCCCGTGTATTCATATCACTGGCAAGCATCGGCGCCCTCGTGCTCTACCTCACAATTGGCCTCCTTCTGGGACTAGAATTCGATCCCATGTCGGGCATGGTCGGATTCCGACGTTCGATGCTAGGCGGGCCAAGCAATTGGGCTACGGTTGCTCTCTCCCTCTCGACCAGCTTTTTTATTTTTGGCAGAATTGTTTATCTTTCGGAGCGGGGAGCGGCGCTTCGCGGACATCATCTGAACCTGAATTCCCAACTCAGATACTTGGTCATAACTGGAGAAGTGCTTCGAATGTCTCTCTTTATGCGCGTGCCAACGCCATGAAAGCTGTGCGGAGGCCCACGCCCAATGGGTGAGAAACAAGACCAGGTATCTCAGCTTTCGTTCCACCGCTCTTTGTCCAGCTTACGGGGCTTTTTCGTGGCGATAAACGCGCGGTTCGGGCAATCGCCTGAAAAGAACTGTTTGATTGTTCAGACTACCCTGGCTCTGGTGATCGTTGTCATCGGCATCAAGCTTGGCAAATTGATGTTCGCATCGATGGGCGATGTTG
>Ga0210390_10005118_pt1 | contig 11009 bp, 7 predicted proteins | sample IncBWH11OmetaG_FD_161050 | JGI IMG/M metagenome (GOLD analysis project Ga0210390, IMG submission 161050) | Forest soil microbial communities from Barre Woods Harvard Forest LTER site, Petersham, Massachusetts, United States - Inc-BW-H-11-O ... | reverse complement strand
AATATCGCAATCGATCGCGCCGCGCGCGGGAACGGTCACAGGCTACAACTCCGTATCGTTGGGAAGGATAGGGCCGAGCGGCGGGGCGTTCAATGGTGCGCCTGCTGCGCCGGGCTCAGCCGCGCAGGGAGCAGAAGCGCGAAGCCCAGCGCCAGCACCGACAACCCGCCCGCCAGCACGTAGGTGTTATGCAAACCGAGCGCAACCACCTCGGTCAACCGTGTCAATTCGCTCGCATTCAGCCCACCACGCTGGAATGGATCCAGCAATCGATCGACCTGGGCAACTGTGTCCGGTGCCTCTCGCAGCAGCGTGAGGTTCAGCACGGCACCGAACGACGCCACCCCCAGCGACTGGCCGACGAAGCGCAGGAACATGCACGACGATGTGGCAGCGCCCCGCTGATGCCATGGCACCGCTGCCTGGATGGATACGATGAACGTGGTGTTGCACAGCCCCATGCCAATGCCGATCAGCAGTGATCCGCTGCTCGCCCACACCACGCCGCGCTCCGGCGTCAGGGTGATCAGTACGGTGCTGCCAGCGATCAGCGCCAGCGTGCCCAGCACCGCGGTCAGACGATACGTCGTGCGCACCATCAGCCGGCCGCCATAAAAGCTCGCCACTGCCCAGGTGACTGACATCGCACCCAGCACCAATCCGCCCGTCAACGCGCTGCGACCCATGGCCCCCTGCACGTAAGTCGGCAGGAATGCCGAAACGCCGGTCATAACCGCCGAGATGACCGCGCCGCCGAAACTGCCAATGGCGATGATGCGGTGCTGGCGCCAAAGATCCAGCGGCAACATTGGCTCGGGCGTGCTGCTCTCGTGTAGCGCCAGCGCTACCAACGTTGCGATCGCAATCGCACCGACAATCGCCAGCGTCGCGTGTGTCAGACTACCGCCCTGCACGAGCACCAGCATCAACGCGGTGATTGCCACCATCAACAGCAGCGATCCCAGATAGTCGATGCGCCGCCTATGTAGCTCCGTCGGTTCCGTCAGAAATGTCGCGATCATGACGATCGCCGCCACGCCGATCGGCAGGTTGACCCAGAACACCAGTTGCCAGCTCACCTGTTCGACCAGGAAAGCGCCAAGCAACGGGCCCAGCACCGCGGCTACGCCGAACACACTCGACACCAGGCCCTGCACGTGCGCCCGTTCGGTCGGCGTGTAGATGTCGCCCAGGATCGTGGTGGCGATCGGCTGCACGCCGCCGGCGCCGAAGCCCTGCAGCGCGCGGAACAGGATCAGCGCCACCATGTTGCCGGCAAAGCCGCACAGCGTGGAACCGACCAGGAACAGGCCCGCACCGAAATAGAACACCTTCTTTCGGCCGTAGATATCGGCGAGACGGCCATAGACGGGAATGCTCACCGCCTGGGTCAGCAGGTAGACCGCGAATACCCACGAGAACAGGTTGAATCCGCCCAGATCGGCAACGATGGTCGGCATCGCGGTTGCGACGATCGAACTCTCCACCGCCGCCATGAATGTCGCCATAAGACAGGCGGCCAGCACCAGGGTCCGGCGAGCCGAGGGCGCCTGCGCGACGTGAAGCGGGGCGGTTGTCGGCTGGAACCCCTCGTCGGGCAACGGCTGGCCTCATTCTGGTGGGGACGCGGCGCGCTTTCTGTCATTGCGGGGGAGGGGTGACAACCTGCGCAACCGCAGCCCTGCCGTGCTATCCAGGCATCGAACCATCTCGGAGGCGATCGGCTCGCGCATGCCCAGCCCTGGACCTGCGGTCGATATCGGCGTCGACATCGGCGGCACCTTCACCGACATCGTATGCCGTCGCGCCGGCGAGCCGATGCGAACCCTGAAGATCCCAACCACCCGCGGTGATCCCAGCGAGGCGGTGCTGAACGCCTTGACCCATCTCGCCCGCGATCTCGGGGTCGCCGCGACCGACATCGCGCGGCTTCTGCATGGCACCACGATTGCCACCAATGCGGTGCTGGAGCGGAAGGGCGCGAAGATTGGCCTGATCGCCAGCGAGGGTTTTCGCGACATCCTTGAGATCGGCTATCAGCTCCGTCAGGACCTGCACCGCATTTTGCTTGAACCGGTCACGCCGGTGTTCCTCGCTCCAGGTGCGCGGCGCAAGGAGGCGCGCGAGCAGGTCTCCGCGCAGGGCGAGGTAATTGTGCCGCTCGATGAAGAGTCGGTGCAGCACGCCGTGGCAGAACTCGTCGCCGAGGGTGTCCAGGCGATCGCGGTCTGCTACCTGTTTTCATTCCTGTACCCGAAGCATGAGCAACGCACGCGCGAGCTGATCGAGGCGACACACCCTGAGATTGCCGTGTCGTTGTCCAGCGAGGTCGATCCGACCTTCCGGGAATACGAGCGCACCGTGGTGACCGCTTTCGATGCGTATATGAAACCTGTCGTTGGCCATTACCTGGAGCGCCTGGAGGATGGCCTGCGCGCGGCGCAAGTGATGGCGCCATTGCAGATCATGCAGTCGCGCGGCGGTCTGGCCGGCACGTCAGTTGCACGCAAACGTCCGGTGCGGCTGTTTCTCTCCGGCCCTGCCGCGGGCGTGATCGGCGGTGCGATCGTTGGGCGTTCGTCCGGATATCGCGAGGTCATCACCATCGATGTCGGCGGCACATCGAGCGACATCGCATTGGTGGAAGGCGGTGAGCCAGTCATTCGCGCACAGGGCAACATCGCAGGCTTCCCGGTGCGTGTCCCGATGGTGGATGTGAACGCGATCGGCGCCGGCGGTGGTTCGATCGCATGGCTCGATGGAGCGGGCGGTTTGCGCGTCGGTCCGCATTCCGCCGGCTCAGAACCTGGCCCGGCCTGCTACGGTCGCGGCGGATCGGAGGCGACGGTCACCGATGCTTCCGTTGTACTCGGCTGGCTCGATCCCACTTACTTCGCCGGCGGCTCGGTTTCGCTCGACCCAACGCTGGCGCACGACGCGATCGAACGTCGCGTCGCTCGGCCGCTTGGCCTGTCGGCGGAGGACGCAGCGCTCGGTATCCATCGGGTGGTGAACGCACAGATGGCCGAGGGCATCAGGCTTGTCTCGATCCGTCGCGGCCTCGACCCGCGCCGTTTCACCTTGGTTGCCCTGGGCGGCGCCGGACCGATCCACGCAACCGCGCTTGCGGCCGAACTTGGCATACTGAGCGTGCTCATCCCACGCCACCCCGGCGTGCTGTCAGCCGCCGGTCTGCTTGCTGCGCCGATCGAGCACGAGGTGGCGATAGCCTTCCCGCGCCCGCTCGCCGGACTCGAATTCGCGGATGTGCGTGGCGTATTGGACAAACTGGATCGTTCATGTGCGCGGCTGATGGCGGAGGAGAACATCGGCGGCATGTGCGTGGCGATCAGGTATTCCGCGGATGTCTGGTATGTCGGCCAGTCCTATCACCTGGAAGTGCCGCTTGACGTTGATGCACCCGATCCGTTGGCCAAGCTCTATCGCGACTTCCTGACGCTGCACGATCGTATCTACGGCCATGCCACCGAGCAGGCCGCCGCAATCGTCAATCTGCGATCAGTGCACCGGGCCGGCGGCAGCGACCATCTGGATGAGGGTAGCTATCGCCCGCCTCACGCCGACCCAAGGAAGCAGCCGCGCCCGATTCGTGTGGCCGGCGCGCGCGCTCCAGTGCAGTCGGCGATCTACCAAAGGGCCGCCATGCCAATCGGTCTGACCTTCGCTGGCCCCGCCATCGTGGAACAGGACGACACGACCACGCTGGTCGAACCCGGCTGGCGAGGCACAGTATTGGACAACGGCAATCTCCTGCTGACGCGAGGTTGATATGGACGTCGATCCGATCACGCTCGAGGTGTTGCGCAACAAGCTTGATGGCATCGCCAACGAGATGCAGCTCACGCTGGTGCGCAGCGCCTTTTCGGCTATCGTAAAGGAAGGCCTCGACGCCTCGGCCAGTCTGTTCACGTTGCAAGGCGAGACACTGGCGCAGGCGCTCGCCATCCCGGTGCATCTCGGCGCGCTGACCCCGATGGTGGGACGGCTGCTGCACGACGTGCCGCTCGAAACAATGGGTGAAGGCGACATCTGGATCCTCAACGACACCTACCTCGGCGGCACGCATCTGCCGGACATCGCCATCATGATGCCGGTATTCGCCGATGGTCAGGTAATCGCCATCAGTGCGGCGATGACCCATCATCAGGATGTCGGTGGCATGGCACCGGGCTCCACGCCTACCAACGCCACCGAGATATTCCAGGAAGGCATTCGCATCCCGTTGCTGCAGTTGCGCCGCGGCGATGTGCTGAACGACACGCTGATCGCAATGCTCCGGCAGAATGTGCGTCTGCCAGATGTGCTGATGGGCGACATCAACGCACAGGTCGCTGCGTGCACGATCGGCGCGCGACGGCTTGGCGATCTCGCCGGCAACTTCGGGCGTCACGAGTTGCTGACGCTGTTCGACGAACTGCTGAACCGTTCGGAGACGATGACGCGCCAGACATTGCGCAGTCTCCGAGAAGGGACCTACCGACATGTGGACTACCTCGACAACGATGGGATCGAGATGGACAAGCTGGTGCGTATTGAAGTTGCGGTGACGATCGAGGATGGCCGGATGACATGCGATTTCACCGGCACCTCGCCGCAGGTACGTGGTCCATTCAATTGCATGGCGTCCGGCCCTTATGCCGCCGCGTGCTTCGCCCTGCGTTCGGTGACCGACCCCGAGGGCAGCATTCCCAACAACGGCGGCTGCTTCCGACCGCTTGCGTTCCACCTGCCTGAGGGCAGCCTGGTCAATCCACGCGAACCAGCACCGACGGGCTGTCGCACGTCAACGATAAAGCGGATCACCACGTGCATCCTCGGTGCGCTGCGCCAGGCGGCGCCGGACCGCGTGCCGGCCGACTCCGGTAGCGAGATCGTCATCATGCATTTTGGCGGTCAGCGCTCCGATGGTCGGCGCTATGTGACATCGCAGCTTCTGGTCGCCGGCAGCGGTGCATCGCGCCATCTCGACGGCGTCGATGTTATCGAGACCGATGCGACCAACTGCCTGAACGTTCCGGCCGAAGCGCTGATGCTGGAGGCACCGATCCGCGTGCATCGTGTCGCGCTGAACCGCGACTCCGGTGGCCCTGGTACGCATCGCGGTGGCCTCGGCGGCGTGTTCGAATATGAGCTGCTGGATGGCGAGGCCACGGTCACGTATCGCGGCGAGCGGCATCTCTGCGAAGCGACCGGTGTCGATGACGGCATGGCTGGAGCACGCGCCACGGCAGTGATCTGGCGCGCCGATGGCCGCGAGGAAGTGGCGCCATCAAAGATCGTGTCCACGCTGCGTAAAGGGGATCGGATCTTGATCACCACTGCTGGAGGCGGCGGCTACGGCGCGCCGACAGGGCGTGAGGCAACCTTGGTGCAAGCCGATCTGCGCAACGGCAAGGTCAGCCTGGAGGCGGCACGGGAATTCTACGGATATCGTGGCAATGTCTGAACCGCACGATCTTCACCTCAGGCGAGGGGCAACGTGACGATCGAAAGCCTGCAATACGCGGCCGCTCCCGTTGGCGGTGGCGTTCCTTTGGCATGGCGTCGTATCGGTCGGGGGCCGTTCAGGCGGGTTCATAAGGCAGCGGACAACATCCGGCGCGGCAACCGTATGTGCTTATATCGACAATGCCACATGGCGGTTGCAGGATGAGCCGGCAATCCAGCCTGGGGAGGAAGCCAGAAATGCAGGATACGCCAACCTTTGGCCGTTACGCTGAAGTCCCCTTCGAGCAGATGACGCCGGAACAGCAGGAGGGCTATCGCTCCCTGCTAGAGACACGCGGCGCGCTTGGCGGCCCCAGCAAGATCTGGGTACATAATCCCAAGTTGGCGAAAGTCGCAGGGCCGTTCGGCGCCCATTTCCACGCCGGCCGTTACTCTCTTACCGAGCGCGAGCGTGAAATCGCGGTGTGCATCATCACCAGCAAGTGGCATTCGGCCTACCCGACCAACGCGCATGAGCGGCGCGGCAAGGAAGTCGGGCTGCCATCTGAGAAGGTTGAAGCACTCGTTGCCGGCCTGGAGACCTCATTTCAAGACGAGCGCGAGCAGGTCGTCTATGAGATGGCGGTTGCGCTCACCAATTCGCGATGGATCCCGCAGGGCCTCTACGACCGCGCGGTCAAGGCACTCGGTCATGTCGGCATCACTGACGTGATCACCCTGATGGGCCACTACACCAGCGTCTCGATGACGCTTGCTTTTTATGACGTGCCGGCCGGGGCAACCGGCATGGCGCGCTGAGCAGGAGGAGGCTACACCGACTCGAACTTGAAGCCGTCGCCCCAGCGCTTTATCCGCCCGGAGGAGGGCGACGGGAAGTGTGCCGTGCAGACCAACGTGGACGTATCGCATAGGCAACTGAATAGCTTGCGGCGTGATTCCCCTGCTTGCGGGGAACTGTAGTCGACCCGCATGCCGAGTTCGGGATAACGGGCTTGCAATGGCGAGTGGATCATGTCGCCGGTGATCACCGCATCTGCGCCGGGTCGGCCAACCTGCACCGAGTAGTGATCGATGGTGTGACCCGGTGTCGGGAGCAGCTTCACGATATCGCTGAACTGGTAGTCGCTCTTCACCACCTCCTCGCGCTTCGCGGCGACGATAGGAAGAACGGAGTCCGTGATCCAGGGGGCGGCAGATGGATCTTTTGTCTCTGTCTCAGTCCAGTAGGCAAGCTCACGGTCGGCGAAGACATACTTGGCCTTGGTGAACGTGGGCACCCAGCGGCCATTCTCCAGCCTGGTGTTCCACCCGACATGGTCGACGTGCAGATGGGTGCACATCACATAGTCGATCTGGTCGACGGAGACGCCAGTGCCAGCGAGCCCTTTCTCGAAGCGGTCGGTATTCAGCATGTTCCAGAAAGGACGTGTCGGGCGTGGCTTATGGTTGCCGACACAGCTGTCGATCAGAATGTTGTGGTGCCGGGTTTGCACCAGGTAGGACTGGATGCAGAGCACGAGTTGTCCGCTCTGCCGGTCGAGATAGCCACCCTCGGTCATCCAGTCGCGATTTTCCTCCAACACCTCTCCCGTGAGCGTTGGGAAAAATTCCAGTGGATTGAAGAAAGGACCTTCCTGCTCCACCACGCGGTGGATCGTGATATCGCCGATTTTGAATGTGGTGGTGGCCATGTCCATGTCCCCAAGGTACCAGGGGATGCTAACGGTGCTCCTGTTGCCTGGCTACCCTGGCCGGTCTGGACCGAGGTCGCAAGCAATCGTCAGTCGCCAGGAACAGTGCCCCTTGTGGGACCACGACCGGTTCGCCCGAACGCCGCATGCAACCTCATTGGTTGTTCCCCGGTAGCCCATTGGGAAACAGATTTGCGGCCAGCAACCCGCCATCCACGTCGAGTGTAGTACCAGTTATGTAGCTCGCAAGATCCGAGACCAAAAACAGTGCGGCCTTGGCGATATCATCGGTCCCGCCACGATGCCGCATGGGAATAAGACTTCTTGCATAGCCATCGACCCGTTGAGGGGTATCATACAGACGAGGCGTGACAATGTGGCCGGGAGCGATCGCGTTGACGCGGATCTTATGCGGTGCCCACTCTACCGCCATGGTTTGCACGAGGCTGATCAACCCCGCCTTTGCTGCACCATAGGCACCGCGCATCGGGCTCGCCCGCTGTCCGTCAACCGAAGCAATGCCGAGGATCGCTCCCCCGTTGCCCCGATTGATCATCACCGCAGCCACTTCCTTCGCGCACAGGAAGAAATAGCGCAGATTCAGGTGAAGCTGCTGATCCCAGATTGCCGCCGTCGTGTCCAGGAGGGAACCCCAGACCGCAGCACCAACAATGGAAACCATCACGTCTATGCCACCCAATTGCCGCTCCACGGAAGCGACGATCTCCGGGATCTGGGCGTCGTCAAGTACATCACCGATGATGGACACACCGCGTCGCCCGAGTCCGTTGACCAGGCCAGCCACGCGCTCTGCACGTTCGCGCTCGATGTCGATCACCGCGACATCGCAGCCTGCGCGGGCCAGAATCCGCGACGTGCTCTCGCCCATACCCTGGCCACCGCCGATGACCATGGCTTTCTTGTCGACCAGGTCGAAGAAGGATGATTCCGTTGTCATTTGTCGGTCGCCTCATCTGACAGCGTCGCGGTGATCAGGGCGATATACCGCTACCGACGCTAACCGTTTGATGGATGGTTGGACCGGGTAGCAGCTCGCATTCTCCATCTACTCGCTCCTGCTCTCCTGCGCCAGCGACCTTGCGTGCGGTGAAATGAACGAGATGCCCGCTATCAGATAACGCATCGATCCACTCCTTCACATGGCACGGAAGGATCGGGGGTCGTGTCCACACGTGGGGCTATCTCACCGGGCGGCTGAAAGCCCCATTCCTGCGGCTTGTCGTTATTGAGCCGGCACCGCTTCCTCCGGCCGCTGTTCCAGCTCATGGTCGTGATGGATGCACAATGTGGCAATACCGGAAATAAGGCTCACTCCGGCAATCACCAGCAGTCCCCCATCGAAGCTGCCTGTGAGGTCCTTGATGAAGCCCATGACGAACGGGCCGACAAAGCCGGAGATATTGGCGAGCGAGTTGATATAGGCGACGCCAGCAGCGGCAGCGGTACCACTCAGGAACGCGGTAGGCATGGCCCAGAACACCGGCAGCACTGAAAACACGCCAAACCCGGCAAACGATAAGGCAAGAAGGCGGACGTAAGGGTTCGGGGTCAGCGCTGTGATGACCATGCCGAGCGCCGTGATCATGAAGGCGATGGCGGTGTGGCTGCGCCGTTCCATGAGCCGGTCGGAGCGTCTGCCATACCAGATCATGCTGATCGCGCCGACCGCGAACGGCACCGCCGTCACGATGCCGGTCTGCATGTTGGTCAGACCAAACGCTTTGACTATCTGCGGCATGAAATAGAAGTAGCCGTAGCTGGAATAGCCGATGCCGAAACCACTGAGCCCAAAGGTCAGCACGCGCGGGTTGCGCAGCACCTCCCAAACCGAGAGGTTGTGTACTGCCTCTCGCTGCCGTCGCTCCCCGGCCTGGCGCTGCATCAGCCAATCGCGTTCATCGGCCGCAAGCCAATGCGACTGGGCGGGACTATCGGTCAGATACCACAGCACGAACCCGGACAGGATGACCGCCGGCACTGCCTCCGAAATGAATACCCATTGCCAGCCGCGCAAGCCGAGGAAGCCGTCAGCGTAGAGGATTGCGCTGGATAGCGGTGCGCCGATCACAGCGGAGAACGGGATCGCCACCATGAACATGGCGACCATGCGGCCGCGATAGGCGGCGGGGAAGAACAGCGTCAGATAGAACAGAATGCCTGGAAAGAACCCGGCTTCGGCAGCTCCGAGCAGGAAGCGGACGATGTAGAACGAGGTCTCACCCTGGACCAAGGCCATGGCGCCGGACAGAATGCCCCAAGTGAACATGATCCGCGCAATCCAGATGCGTGCGCCGGTGCGCACCAGGATCAGGTTCGATGGTGTCTCCAGCGAGAAATAACTGATGAAGAACATGCCAGCGCCCAGGCCGTAGACCGTCGCGCTGAATCCGAGATCCTTGTTCATTTGCAGTGCGGCGAAGCCCAGATTGACCCGATCCAGGAATGCGACGAAATAGCAGATGATCACGAATGGGATCAGGCGGCGCGATACTTTTGCCATGGTGCGCACTTCAAGCGCGTCCATCGGTTTCCTCCCCGAGCGTTATTGCATGCGGCACGAGACGCACTCATCCCGGATCATCTGAGGCGTGCCGGGTTGATCTGATGGTCTCGGAATTACCGTGGCGTTGTCAAATGCAGACGGCCGCCCCCTGCCGGTTAAGTCCGCCCTTGTCGGCCCGGGCGTCGCATGCACACACTCCGATAAACTCGCTCCAAGAGGAGAGGAAACGCCATGAGGACGCTTCTGACATGGGCCGCTGTCGCGGCACTTGCGCTCGGTGTATCGACCGCTGCATCCACCGCGCGAGCCGACGACGATGTGATCCGCTTCGGCATCACAGCGCCGATGTCGGGGGCCGCGGCAAGCTGGGGCATCGGGGCCGACTGGGTCGGCCAGCAGGCGGTGAAGTGGATCAACGAGCACGGCGGCATCACCGCCGGCGGCAAGACCTACAAGGTTGCGCTCACCACCTACGAGAACGGCTACAACTCGGCCGACGGCGGCAAGGCGGCGCAGGCCATGCTCAACCGCGACCACGTGCGCTTCATCATCCAGGGCATCGGCACGGCGCCGGTGAAGGCGTTGCAGAGCCTGTCCGAGCGCGTCGGCGCTCTCATGATGCAGGACGCCTGGGGCAAGAGCGTGAAGGGGCCACAGGCGCCGCTCACCTTCACCTGCGCCAACACGCCGTTCGAGCTGTTCGGCCCGCTGTTCGATCTGGTGAAGCGCCAGCACCCTGACGCCAAGACGGTGGCACTGCTCAACCCGAACGACGCCACCGGCCAGGAAGTCGAGGTCGAGGCGGTGAAGCAGTACAAGGCGCGCGGCTACACGATCGTGCTCAGCGCCTGGTACGAGCGCGGCACCACTGAGTTCCAGCCGATCGCAACCAAGCTTGCGCAGACGCATGCCGACGTTATGGATCTGTCCGGCGCGCCGCCAGCCGATGCCGGATCGGTTTACAAGGAGCTGGCGGTGCAGGGCTGGAAGGGTGTGAAAATATCGTCCTCCGGCACTGGCAGCGACGCGCTGGTGAAGGTCGGCGGAGCCTCGGTCGAGGATGTGTATATGGGCAACGCCGCCGACTTCGGCGGACCGACAGCCACGCCGTTGCAGCGGCAACTCAATGCCGATGGACTGAAGGCCTTGGGCGAGCCGGTGAACATCCTGGACATGGCTGCCTGGGATTCGGCGATGGCGATCAAGGCCGGCATCGAGAAGGCCAACTCGATTGATCCCAAGGCCGTTGCCAAGGCGCTGCCGACGCTGATCTTCGAATCGAGCTACGGCCCGGCGGCGTTCGGTGGCGAAGCAACCTACGGCAA
>Ga0210390_10005116_pt1 | contig 11012 bp, 12 predicted proteins | sample IncBWH11OmetaG_FD_161050 | JGI IMG/M metagenome (GOLD analysis project Ga0210390, IMG submission 161050) | Forest soil microbial communities from Barre Woods Harvard Forest LTER site, Petersham, Massachusetts, United States - Inc-BW-H-11-O ... | reverse complement strand
GCGGCAACGCCGGCACCAAGAACCTCGGCGCCGCCATCACCGCCGCAATCCGCTGAAGGCGACCTACACCGGGAACCCGGCGCGGCGGGGCGACAGCCGGATGCCGCAGCGGGCGGCTTCGAGCATGTAGTAGCGCGTCATCTGGACGATGTCGGTGCGCCAATAGAGCTGCTGCGGCTCGTCTTCGAGAAAATCGGCCCCGGCGAACGCATAGCAATAGGTCTCGACATAGCGGCGGGCGGCGTCGCCGGCGACCGGCGCGTCGCGCCAGCCGAACTTCCAGCCGGCATGCTCGGCGCCGATCCGCCAGCGCTCGAGCCGCACCGCCAGGGTGGCGGCGTCGAGCGCGTCCAGCGCCGGCACCCGATAAACCACCACCAGGCGATGCACGTTGAGCTGCAATTGCATCAACAGCTCGTCGCCGAAGGCCTGCACCAGATAGCTCGCGTCGGAGGCGCCGCGCACATGCCGGATCTCGATCTGCGCCCGCGCCGCGTCGGCGAGCGCCAGCGCGCGCGGCTCGTCGTCAAAGCTCGGCAGCTCGTACTCGACCGTTCGCAACGCCTCGACCATCTGCCCGGTCAGAAACACCTCGGTCCGCTTCTGCGCCTCGGCAAGCGTTAGCATGCCCCGCTCCCACCCGAACCAAGGTCGAGAACGCGGGCCGACCGGAGGCGTTCCCAGCGAGCTCAGACAGCGGCGCGAACCGCGACCTCCTTGACCTCGTCGCCGACGAACGGCTCGAATTCCTTGAAGTTCGCTTCGAAGCGCCAGGTCAGCTCGCGCGCGGTCTCGTCATAGGCGGCCTTGTCGGACCAGGTGCCGCGCGGGTCGAGCACCTCGCTCGGCACCTCGGGGCAGCTCTCGGGCACCAGCAGGCCGAAATTGGGCTCCCGCCTTAGCGGCGCGCCCGCCAGCCGGCCGTCGAGCGCCGCACGCAGCAAGGCCCGCGTATGGGCGATCGGCATCCGCCGGCCGACCCCATAGGCGCCGCCCGACCAGCCGGTGTTGACCAGCCAGCACTGCGCCCCGTGCTGTTTGATCCGCGCCCCCAGCATCCGGGCGTAGACCGAGGGGTGGCGCGGCATGAAGGGCGCCCCGAAACAGGTCGAAAACGTCGCCTCGGGCGCGTTGGACAGGCCCTTCTCGGTGCCCGCCACCCGGGCGGTATAGCCTGACAGAAAATGGTACATCGCCTGCTCGGCGCTGAGCTTGGCGATCGGCGGCATGACCCCGAAGGCGTCCGCGGTCAGCATCACGACGTTCGCCGGATGGGGTCCCAGCCCCGTCGGATCGGCGTTCGGGATGTACTCGATCGGATAGCAGGCCCGCGTGTTCTCGGTCAGGCTCTGATCGTCGACGTCGGGCAGCCGGCTCGACGGGTCGAGCACGACGTTTTCGAGCACCGTCCCGAAACGGCCGAGGGTGGCGTAGATCTCGGGCTCGGCCCGCGGCGACAGGTTGATCACCTTGGCATAGCAGCCGCCCTCGAAATTGAAGATGCCCTTGGGGCTCCAGCCATGCTCGTCGTCGCCGATGAGCGTGCGCGAATTGTCCGCCGAGAGCGTCGTCTTGCCGGTCCCGGACAGCCCGAAAAAAATCGCGGCGTCGCCGGCCCGACCCACATTGGCCGAGGCGTGCATCGGCAGCACGTCGCGCGCCGGCAGCACGAAATTCAGGTAGCCGAAGACCGATTTCTTGATCTCGCCGGCATAGGCGGTGCCGCCGATCAGCACCAGCCGCTCGGCGAAATTGACGAAGATGAAGGTCTCGGAGTTGATCTGGTCGAATTCGGGGATGGCGAGGAAATAGGGCGCATGCAGGATGGTGAAGGCGGGCTCGAACCCCGCCAGCTCGTCCTGTGGCGGGCGGATAAACATGTTGCGCGAAAAGAGACTGTGCCAGGCGCTGTCGGTGACCACGCGCACCGGCAGGCGATAGGTCGGATCGGCGCCGGCATACAGATCCTGGACGAACAGCTCGCGCCCTTGCAGGTAGGCGAGCATGCGCTGGTGCAGGCTGGCGAAGCGCTCGGGCGAGACCGGCTGGTTGATCTTGCCCCACCACACCGTGTCTTTGGTGCCGGGCTCCTCGACGATGTACTTGTCGCGCGGCGTGCGCCCGGTAAAGGCGCCGGTGTTGACCGAAAAGCTGCCGCCGGCGACGACCTCGCCCTCGCCGCGGCGGACCGCGTGCTCGTAAAGGATCGGCATCGGCTGGTTCCAGTGCACGGTCCCCAGGTGCCGCATGCCCTGCCGGTCGAGCCCGAAGCGGCTGTCTGCCGTGGTCATCGGATCGCCTTCTTCATTCGACGCTTCCTCCTGTGGCCGGGCGCCCGGCGGGATCGGTCAAGCGGCGCCGGCTTCTATCTGGCGCCGTACCATAGGCGCGCGAGCGTGTCAAAGTTCGCGCAACGCTGGCGCTATCGGAGCGCCGCTTGCACGAACCCGGCAAAGGCCGCGCGCACCTGCTCGGGGATGAACAACGCCGCGGCGAATTCGAGCCGGCCGGTCTCGTCGGCGCGGCGCAGATCGATCCCGTCGGGATCGATGCCGGTCAGCCGCCAGCCGGCGCCGGCACGGCCGAGCAGATTATGTGCACACAGCGAGATCGCCTCGGCATGATCCTGATTGATCCGGGCCAGCAGCGCCGGCTCGGCCGCGGCGAGCGCGCTCGTGTCGGACGCGGGCCGCAAAGCTGCGGCCTCGATCCACTCGATCCGGCCGAACCCGGCGACCAAATGTCCGCGCTCGACCGCGACCCGATAGAGCCGGAAATCGGCGAAGCCGGCATAGGCCGCGGCTGATGGATGACGCGCGGTAAAGCGCGCGAGCGGGCGCCGATCGGCAACGGCTCCGGCCTGTCCGAGCACGGTCAGCCGCGGGCCGGCGAGCGGGTCGGGGTGAGCCTCGGTGGCGTCGAGCAGCAGCGAGACGCGCGGGTCGAAGGCGATGTTGCGGCTGTGCTGGGCGAGGTCCGAGAGCAGCAGCAGCGGACTGCCGTCGAGATCGGCGGCGACCAGCACCAGCGAGGCGTAAGGCGCGCCATGCCAGCTGGTAGCGAGCGCCGCCCGGCCGCAGCGGCGCAATAGGCCGCGGGCGAAGCTGCCGGAATCGCGGCGCGGGCCGGTCTCGCTCATGCCGCTACTGAGCGGCACCGATGCTGTCGCGTCAAGCGCGGCGGCCGGCCGGTCAGCCCACGGCCGTTGTTACCCGGTTGCGAAAAAGATCAGGAGTTGCGCCGCCGCCGCCACACCCGGTCGAACGGGGCGTTCAGTTCCACGAGGGCCTTGTGCCCGGCGATCCATTCCTGCGCCTTCGACTCGGTCTCGAAGCTGCTCATCGTCGTCGGGTGGGTGCCGGGTATGCTGATTTCAACGCCAAAGGTTCCATCTTTCAGCGGAACGGTGCGATAGCTTGCCCCGGCGTGAGCGTGCGTCATGGTCATGCCTCCTATATGGCCCCTCGCGAGCCGATCGGAAACCCGGCGCCAGCAGCCGAAATTTCACACGGACCCGCAACCAACGCCCGATTTTGGTTGCGGTTCGGCGCTCAAACCGGGTGGCGGGTTTGTTTTTGCCGGCAAATGGCCGTATTTACAGGCGACAGCATCGTGCTGGGGCCGTTGCGTCCAGCTGCGGGATAAACGGGGGGTGCACGAAGTGGCGAACACGATTGCTCTGGTCGATGACGATCGCAACATCCTGACCTCGGTATCGATCGCGCTCGAGGCGGAAGGATTTTCGGTGCGCTGCTACAGCGACGGGGCCGAAGCGCTGAAAGGGATGAATGCCCAGCCCGTCGACCTCGCCGTGCTCGACATCAAGATGCCGCGCATGGACGGCATGGAGCTGCTCGAGCAGCTTCGCCGGCAGAGCCATATCCCGGTTATCTTCCTGACCTCGAAGGATGATGAGGTCGACGAGCTCCTCGGCCTGCGCATGGGCGCCGACGACTACATCAAAAAGCCGTTCTCGCAGCGCCTATTGGTCGAGCGCATCCGGGCGCTGATCCGGCGCGGCGAGCTCGCGCGCGAGCGCGAGGATGCACCGGGCGAACCTGCGGTGGTGCGCGGCCGGCTGATCCTCGACCCGGCTCGGCATCTGTGCACCTGGGGCGCCCAGCCGGTCGAGCTGACCGTGACCGAATTCTTGATTTTGAAATCCTTGGCGCACCGCCCCGGACACGTCAAGAACCGCGACCAGCTGATGGACGCGGCCTATGGCGAGCACATCTACGTCGATGACCGCACAATCGACAGCCACATCAAGCGGCTGCGCAAGAAGTTCAAGGCGGTCGACAGCGATTTTGCCCAGATCGAAACCCTTTATGGCGTCGGCTATCGATACCGCGACCGCTGAACCGGCGCCGGCCTCGCCGGCGTCTTTGCCCTGCGCGCCGTTGCCAATGGCGGCCGATGACCAGGCGACGGGGGCGGCCTCGCGCGCCGCATTCCCGCCCACACCTTCGCCTCGGCGCGGCCGCCGCGCCGCCGGCCGCTCGCAAAGACGGGGGCGGCGCTGGCCGATCTCGCCGCTCACCCGGCGCATCCTCGCGGTCAATGTGCTGGCCTTGGCGCTGCTGGCCGGCGGGTTCCTATATCTCGGCAAGTATCAAACGAGCCTGATGGGGCAGCAGATCGAATCCTTGAAGATGCAGGGCGAAATCTTCGCCGCGGCGCTGGGTGAGGGCGCGGTCCTCGACTCGGCTGACGACGGCGAGATCCTGCTCCCGGATCTGGCTCGACAGATGATGCGCCGCCTGGTTGCGCCGACCAAGACGCGGGCGCGGCTGTTCGACATCAAAGGCGACATGATCGCCGACAGCCGGGTGCTGCGCGGACCGGGCGATGCGGTCCAGATCGCCCCCTTGCCGCCTCCCGCCAGCGAGGGGCCGCTGCGCCATTTTGCCGACAAGGTCTACGACTGGATCGTCGACAAGCTGCCCCGGCGCAAGCGTTATCCGATTTATCGCGAAAGCCTGTTCCAGCGGGCCTCGGATTACGCCGAGGCCGAGCGCGCGCTCAAAGGCAGCATCGGCGAAGCGATCCGCAGCGACCCGGCGACCGGCGGCCTCGTGTTCAGCGTCGCCATCCCGGTACAGCGCTACAAGGAGGTGCTAGGGGCGCTGATGCTGTCCACCGGCAGCGGCGAGATCGAGCAGGAGCTGCGCACGGTTCGGCTCGAGCTATTACGCATCTTCGGTGTGGCGCTGCTGGTTACGGTGCTGATGTCGTTCTATCTGGCCGGCACGATCGTGCGCCCGATCCGCCGGCTGGCGGCGGCGGCCGAGCGCGCGCGCGGCCGCCGCGCCCGGATCGAGATCCCGGACTTCACCCGGCGCGGCGACGAAATCGGCGATCTCTCCGGCTCGCTGCGCGAGATGACCGACGCCTTATGGCAGCGGATGAGCGCGATCGAGCGGTTCGCCGCCGATGTCGCGCACGAGATCAAGAACCCGCTGAGCTCGCTGAAGAGTGCGGTCGAGACCGCGGTGCGGATCGAGGACCCGGCCAACCAGCGGCGGCTGATGGCGATCATCCTCGACGATGTCGAACGGCTCGACCGGCTGATCACCGATATTTCGGACGCCTCGCGCCTCGATGCCGAATTGAGCCGCCTCGAGCTGGCGCCGGTCGACATCGACGCGATGCTGCACGCCCTCGTCGACGTGCACGAGGCGACCCGCGCCGAGGACCGGCCGCGTCTCGTCCTCGATCTTCCCGAGCGCGGACGCCAGCTGGTGGTGCCCGGGATCGAGACCCGGCTGTCGCAGGTGTTCCGCAATGTGATCGCCAATGCGGTCTCGTTCAGCGCGCCGCGCGGCGAGATCCGCCTGATCGCGCGGCATTCCGGGCGGGCGGTGCTGGTTACCGTCGAGGATGGCGGCCCCGGCGTACCGGAAGACAAGCTGACCGCGATTTTCGACCGCTTCTACACCGAGCGCCCGGCCGGCGAGAAGTTCGGGACGCATTCCGGGCTCGGCCTGTCGATTTCGAAGCAGATCGTTGAGGCCCATCGCGGCATGATCTGGGCGGAAAACCGAAAGGACGGCAACGGCGCCCTAATCGGCGCCCGGTTCTGCATCCGCTTGCCGGCGCAGTCGTGAGCTGGGAGCTGCTGGTCCATGCCACGGCAATCGCAATCGAGGGCGAGGCGGTCCTGCTGCGCGGCCCGTCGGGTGCCGGGAAATCGGATCTGGGGCTGCGCCTGATCGACGAGGGCGCCAGCCTCGTCGCCGACGACCAGACCTTGCTGCGGCGCAGCGGCGAGCGGATCGTGGCCTGCGCTCCGGCGGCGATCGCGGGCCTCATTGAAGTCCGCGGGGTCGGCATCGTGCGGCTCGAGGCGCTGCGCCAAGCGCCGCTGGCGCTGATCGTCGACCTCCTCCCTTCGGGTCAGATCGAGCGCATCCCCGAACCGCGGCTCGAGACGGTGCTGGGCGTCGCCGTTCCGCTGCTCGCGCTGGCCCCGTTCGAAGCCGCCGCCGTGGCAAAGCTGCGTCTCGTCCGGCGCGCGTTGGCGGCGGGCGGATTGCCCGCTATAATCGGGCGATGAGGACCAAGGGTAGTCGACGCGGCCCCCAGGCGGCCAAAAGCATGCTGCCCGCCCGCGTCCTGCTGGTGACGGGAATGTCCGGGGCGGGCCGGTCGACGGCGCTGAAGGCGCTCGAGGATCTGGGCTACGAGACGTTTGACAATCTGCCGGCGGCTCTGGTCCCCGAGCTGGTCGACAGCGCCGCCCCCGACGGGCCGGCAATCGCTGTCGGCGCCGACGCGCGCACCCGCGGCTTTGCCGCCGAGACCATGTTCGAGCCGCTCGCGGACATCGTCGGCCGCAGCGGGCGCCGATTGGGGGTGCTGTTCATCGACTGTGATGACGTGCGGCTCGAACGGCGCTATACCGAGACGCGACGGCCCCACCCCCTGGCCGGAGACCGCTCGATCATGGACGGCATCCGCCGTGAGCGCCAAGTGGTTTCCGCCCTACGCGACCGCGCTGATCTGGTGATCGATACTTCTGATTTGACCGCTGCCGATCTGAAGCGGGTGCTGACGGGCCATTTCGCCCTCGACCATCGCGGGATGGGCATTTTTGTCACCTCCTTTGCCTACCGCACCGGGATTCCGCGGGAAGCCGATCTGATCTTCGACGTGCGCTTTCTTGATAATCCGCATTATGTCGAGGCGTTGCGAGGATTGACCGGGCGCCACCCGGCGGTGGCGGCGCATATCGAGGGCGACCCGGATTTCGCGCCGTTTTTCGCTCGGCTGTGGCGCCTGCTGCGCCCGCTGCTGCCGCGTTACGAAATCAGAGGGAAGACCTATCTTACCATCGCCGTCGGCTGCACCGGCGGGCGCCACCGTTCGGTCTTTGTCGCCGAGCGGCTGACCGCGCGGTTGCGCGAAGCAGGATGGCGAACCGAGATCGCCCATCGCGATCTTTCATCGACGGGCCTGGACGCGCCGATCCGGGTGGGCGCATCCGCCGCCGCCGGTTGAGCCGCCGCGGCCGGTTCCAACAGAGGAAATTCGATGATCGGCATGGTCTTGGTGACCCACGGGCGGCTCGCGGCGGAATTCGTCGCCGCGCTCGAGCACGTCGTCGGCGCGCAGACCCAGATCGCGGCCGTCTGCATCGGTCCCGATGACGACATGGAGCAGCGCCGTCAGGAGATCCTGCTCCGGATCGCCGAGGTCGACAGCGGCGACGGCGCGGTGCTCTTGACCGACATGTTTGGCGGCACCCCCTCGAACCTGGCGATATCGGTCATGGATCGGGCCAAGATCGAAGTTATCGCCGGGGTCAATCTACCGATGCTGATCAAGCTCGTCAGCCTGCGGCAAAGCGAAAGCCTGGAGCGCACCGTGCTGGGCGCGCAGGAGGCGGGGCGCAAATACATCAACGTCGCTTCGCAATTGCTGACCGACGCCTGCCGATGAACGACGGCCCCGCCACCGGCCCGCTGACCAACCCGGCCGCCGCCGCGCCAAACATCGTGCGGCGGATCGCGACGATCTGCAACCAGCGCGGGCTGCACGCCCGCGCCTCGGCCCGGTTTGTCAAGACCGCGGCGCAATTCGAGGCTGATGTCCGGGTGCGCAAAAACGGCACCGAGGTCTCCGGCCTCTCGATCATGGGGCTGATGATGCTGGCGGCGGCCCCGGGCACGGCGGTCGAGCTGAGCGCCAGCGGGCCGCAGGCCGCCGAAGCGGTGGCGGCGCTGGCCAGTCTGATCGAATGCAAGTTCGATGAGGATTGACGACGACGCCGGGCTGACCGAGACAAAGAGCGCCGCCGAACAGAGATTAGCAGGGCTCGGCGTGTCGCCGGGGATCGCCATCGGGCCGGCTTATGTCGGCGACGGCGGCGAGCTTGCGGTGCATGAGAGCCATATCCCCGAACCCGAGATCGACGCCGAACGCGGCCGCTTCGCCGAAGCGGTGACGGTCTCGCTGAAACAGCTGCGCAAGCTCAAAACCAAGGCCGCCAACCTTCCCGAATCCGCCGCCGAGGAGATCGGCTACCTGCTCGATGCACACGTGGCGATGCTGTCGAACTCGCGCCTGGTGCGCGGCGTCGATGAGCGGGTTCGCCGGGCCCGGATCAACGCCGAGCGCGCGGTCGAGATCGAGATCGACGAGATCGCGAAGAGCTTCGCCGCGATGCGCGACCCTTATCTGGCGGCGCGGATCGAGGATATTCGGGTGGTCGGCACGCGGCTCATCCGCAACCTGATCAAAAAGCCCTACGTCGCCTATTCGGGCGTGCCGGAGGGCGCGATCATTCTCGCCGACGAGCTGACCCCGGCCGATACCGCGCTGATGGATCCGCGGCGGATCGCCGGCTTTGCCGCCCAGTTCGGCGGCGCCGACAGCCACACCGCGATCGTCGCCCGCGCCTTGGGGCTGCCGGCGGTGCTCGCGGTGCCGGCGCTGATCGCGCATGCGCGGGCGGCGGCGACGGTGGTGATCGACGGCACCGAAGGCACCGTGATCCTCGATCCGTCGAGCGAGACGATCGGCGATTACGAGGCGCGGCGCGGCCTCCTGGTGCGCGAGCAGCGCCATCTTACCCGGTTGCGCCGGCTGCCGGCGGCGACCCGCGACGGCGTCGAAATCACCCTCGAGGCCAATCTCGAACTGCCGGTCGAGCTGGCCCAGGCGGCGGCCAACGGGGCCATGGGGCTGGGCCTCGTGCGCTCCGAGTTCCTGTACATGAACCGCGACGATCTGCCGGGCGAGGAGGAGCAATACGCGGTGTTCTCGGGCCTGGTTCGCGGCATGGCAGGCAAGCCTGTGACCGTACGCACGTTCGACCTCGGCGGCGACAAGCTCGCCCGCTCGATGAGCGATCATTACGTCCCGGCCGACAACCCGGCGCTCGGCCTGCGCGCGATCCGCCTCTCCTTGCAGGACCGCCGCCTGCTCGATCCGCAGCTGGCGGCGATGCTGCGCGCCGCCGCCGAGGGGCCGTTGCGCATCCTGCTGCCGATGATCTCGGCGCCCGGCGAAATCCGCCAGGTGCGCGAGGCGATGGAGCAGGTCGCCCGCCGGCTGCGGCGGCGCGGCGTGCCCGTGCCCAAGCCGTTGCCGCCTTTGGGGGCGATGATCGAGGTGCCGGGGGCCGCACTCGCCGCCGACGCGCTCGCCGCCGAGGCCGATTTCTTTGCCATCGGCACCAACGACCTGATCCAATACACCTTGGCGATCGACCGCAGCGACGAGCAGGTGGCGCATCTCTACAACCCGCTGCACCCGGCGGTGCTGCGCCTCATTCAATTCGCGATCGAGGCGGCGCTGCGCCGCGGCATGCCGATCAGCGTGTGCGGCGAGATGGCCGGCGAGCCGCGCTTTACCGCGCTCTTGCTCGGGCTCGGCCTGCGCAACCTGTCGATGGCGCCGCGCAGCATCCCGCGGGTCAAGCAGCGCATCCGCAACCTCGACATGGTGGCCGCGACGCGGCGGGCGCGCGCCATCATGGACCAGTCCGATTCCGGCCGCATCGCCGCCCTGATCGACGATTTCAACGCCGTCGCCTGGCCGCATTGATCTGGGCGTCGGGTTTGGCCCGCCAGCCCGGAACGCCCACCCGAAATGTCTGGCTCGCGGCGACCGGGATATCGAGATACCGCGGTTGCCTGCGCCTGGGGCAACCCACGGCTGCGCGGCCTGGGGCGTAAACAGGTAGCGCCGCACCGGGTCGCGGCATAGATTTCGCCGATCGGGATCAATAGGGGACACCGGAACATGGCTATCGGCCCAGAACTTCTGACCGGCGCGCTCGCCGGCATCGCCTTTGTCGGCTGCAGCCTGGCGAATGCGCGCCCGGCGCACGCTGCCCAAGGCCAATCCCAGCAAGGGACAGCGCAGCCGGGGCGGCGGCGCGAGGTCGTGGTCAACGGCAAGCGGGTCAAGACCGTCGACATCCATGCCCATACCATCGTTCCGGAGGCGGCGGCGGTGATCAACCATCCGCTGGAGGCGCCGGGCCTCTTGTGGTCGAACCTTTCCGACCGCATCGCCGAGATGGATGCCGAGGGGGTCGATGTCGAGGCGCTCAGCATCAACCCCTTCTGGTATCGCGCCGACCGCGACGCCTCGGCCGAGCTGATCCGGATCCAGAACGAGAAGCTGGCCGAGTTCTGCGCCGCCACCCCGGACCGCTTCGTCGCTTTTGCGACCGTCGCATTGCAGCATCCGCAGCTGGCGGTCGAGCAGCTCGAGCACGCGGTCAAAAGATTGGGGCTGCGCGGCCTGTCGATCGGCGGCAGCGTCGCCGGGCAGGAGCTGGCCGACCCGAAATTTCACCCGGTCTGGGCCAAGGCCGAAGAGCTCGGCATCCTCATTTTCATGCACCCGCTCGGCACCAGGGAATTGGAGCCGAGCGGCCGGCTCGGCGGCAGCGGCCTCCTCACCAACACGATCGGCAACCCGCTCGAAACCACGATCGCCTTGTCGCACCTGATCTTCGAGGGGACGCTCGACCGCTTTCCGGGCTAGAAGATCTGCGC
>Ga0210390_10005114_pt1 | contig 11013 bp, 10 predicted proteins | sample IncBWH11OmetaG_FD_161050 | JGI IMG/M metagenome (GOLD analysis project Ga0210390, IMG submission 161050) | Forest soil microbial communities from Barre Woods Harvard Forest LTER site, Petersham, Massachusetts, United States - Inc-BW-H-11-O ... | reverse complement strand
CGGCAGGGTGGGCGCTCGCGGCGGGTGTCCGGTCGTTCATAGGCGGGTAGAGAGATCGAGAACGGAGAGCAGGAGCAGGCCGCCGACGATCGCCAGGTGCTCGAGGCTCGTCGTCAGCTCATGCCGCCGGTCCGCGCCGCGGCGGAGCCAGAAGCGGTGTCCGACCACCGTGGCCGTGACTGTGAATCCCGCCAAGAGCAGTGCGCCGAGCCAGGCGAGGAACCCGGTTGCCACGAGGCTGCCGCCGACGAGTTGCGTACAGACGGTTGCGCCCGCGAAAGCCACTGGCCACGGCAATCCGTCTTCGCGAACTTCAGCGATGCTCGACCGCCAGTGCCACAGCTTGTCGACTCCGCTATAGAGAAACACGGCAGCGAGACAAAGCCGGGCAATCAGGAACCCATATCCGATCATTTTTCGCTTTCTTGTGCCGCTATCAAATGTCTGACCGCGGGCGCACCTTTCGCGTGGAAGCTATGCACCGCGTCCTGCAGCACCCGATCGGCATTGGTCACGCGTTGATGCTGTCGCATGTGCTCGAGCCAGGAATCGATGTAGAATGTCTCGACGAAGGCCCCCTCCTGCGCGGCGTCCTCATAGATGCCCCAATCATAGGCGCCGTCGCGCCGGCGCTCGCTCGCGAGCTCCGCCATCGCCGCGAGAAATGCCGCGCGATCAACCGCGGCGACGACGTATTCGATGGTCACCAGCACCGGACCTCGGTCGGGCTCGATGTCGTGTGAGAGCAACGGAGCGGGCCAATGCATTGACGGCGCGAGATCGAGACCGGCGGCGGTCTGTAGCTTCCAGCGCCGCAGTAGTGGGACCGAGGCGACCAGCGCGATCGCCGCGATGATGTGAACGGCCGGCAGCCCAATCATCTGCGCCGCCTGTCCCCAGACGATGCTGCCGACGGCCAAGCCCGCGAATTGCACGGTTGCGAACATCGCCATCCCCCGCCCGCGGACCCAGCCCGGCAGTGCAAATTGGGCCGATACGTTCAAGGTGGCGATCGCGCCAACCCAGGAAATTCCGGCAAGCACGCAGGCGATCAAGCCGGTTGCGGGCTCACGAGCGATGGCGAACAGGACGAGCGCAAGTGCCGTCGCGACCGTCGCCCCGGTCATGACGCGATCCGCACCCAGCTTTGCCGCTGCCGGCAATACGAATGCGCCGCAAACAGCGCCGGCGCCGAGTGCGCCGAGGAGTATGCCGTATGTCTCCGGGCCGCCCGCGATTCGCGTGCGCACCAGAAGCGGCAAAAGCGCCCAATAGACGCTCGCGAGCGGAAAGAAGCCGGCGGACCGGATCAGCGTCGCGCGCAAATCCGGATTAGAACGAGCGTAGCGCAAACCGCTGCGAATCGCGTTGACGAAGCGCTCGGCGGGCAGAGATTGTGCGATCGGTTGGGGAGGGCGCCACCAGATCAGCGCGGCGATGACGGCGAACGTGCTCAAGGCATTGATCCAATAGGGCGCAGCCATCCCGAGTGCGCCAATCGCCAGGCCGGCCAGCGCCGGACCGATGGCACGGCTGATATTCAAGCCCACACCGTTGAGGGCGACTGCAGAACGGAGCTCTTCCTTTGGCACGAGCTGCGGCACGATAGACTGCCACGACGGCATCGCCAGAACCGTCGCGATCCCCGACAGGAAAATAAATGTCAGCAGCCAGTTGGGTGTGATCCACTCCAGCCATACGAAGATCGCGAACAGGGCGGCGACTGCCACCGCCGCGATTTGCACCACGATAAGAAGGCGGCGGCGGCCGATGATGTCGGCCAATGCTCCGGCAGGGAGGCTGAACAGGAACATGGGCAGGGTCGCCGCCGCCTGGACAAGGGCCACGTTGAGTGGTTCCGGGCTGAGGGTGGTCATGAGCCACCCCGCCGCGGCGCTCTGCATCCAGCTGCCGATATTGGAGACGACCGTCGCTACCCAGAGCACGGTAAAAACTGTGTGACGGAACGGGCTCCACGCCGAACTTCCCGCCTCGGCCTTGGCAGAGGCAGAGGATGGGGATTTTGTCGCTTCGCTCATCGGTCGGTGGGCACAGGCTTTGAGTTCCGAGACCGAAATGCCCGTGTCAGAACGCGAAGCAGCTGCAGCCGAGAGCACCCCAGAAAGACCTCAGGTCGCTGACCGGCAGCCGCGCGGACCCGGCAGTCGCGTGGTCGTGGCCGTGGATGCCGCAATGGTTCGCACAGCCGCACGCGGCGGCCAGCGAACGTCGTACCGCGGCCTGCTCAGAACTGTTGCGGTCGCCCCAGGCGGCATAGCCGCCGAAACGCCGAACCGGCGACCAGTCAGGCATCGCCGGCGGCGGCAGCGTATCGTCAAGGGCGGCGAATTCGCCCGCGCCATAGACTACTTTGCCGGCGACGATCGTCAGCTCAGCCGCGATGTCGGCGATCTCGTCTTCGGAACACGCGAAGTAGTCGCGGTCGGGGATGACTAGATCGGCGAATTGGCCAACCTCAATGCGACCCTTCTTGCCCTCCTCGTTCGAGAACCAGGTGACGTTTTCGGTCCACATCCTGAGCGCCGTCTCGCGGTCGAGGCGGTTGCGGGTCGGGTAGAGGCGCAAGCCGCCGACCGTCTTGCCGGTGACCAGCCACGCCAGCGAGACCCATGGATTGTACGAGGCGACGCGGGTGGCGTCGGTGCCAGCCGAGACCGGGAGGCCCGCCTCCAGCATCCGGGCAATCGGGGGTGTGGCTTCGGCCGCGCCGATGCCGTAGCGCTCGACAAAGTATTCGCCCTGGTAGGCCATGCGGTGCTGCACGGCGATGCCGCCCCCGAGCGCCGCGATGCGGTCGATCGACCGGTCCGAAATCGTCTCGGCGTGGTCGAAGAACCAGTGCAGCCTGTCGATCGGGATATCCTGGTTGACCCGCTCGAATGCGTCGAGCGCCCGCGAAATCGTCTCATCATAGGTTGCGTGCAACCGCCAGGGCCAATTATTCGCGGCGAGTATGCGAACCACCGCTTCGAGCTCTCCCTCCATTTCCGCCGGCATGTCGGGGCGGGGCTGGCGGAAATCCTCGAAATCGGCAGCGGAGAAGACCAGCATCTCGCCGCCGCCGTTGTGGCGGAAGTAATCCGTGCCTTGCTGATATTTCGATGTTTTCGTCCAGTTGAGGAAATCGTCCTTCTCGCCCTTTGGTTTCTGCGTGAACAGGTTGTAGGCGATGCGGACGGTGAGCTGGCCTTCGGCGGCGAGCTTTTCGACAACCGCATAGTCTTCCGGGTAGTTCTGGAAGCCCCCGCCGGCGTCGATCGCCCCGGTGACGCCTAGGCGGTTCAGCTCGCGCATGAAATGCCGCGTCGAGTTCACCTGATAGTCGAACGGCAATTTCGGACCGCGGGCGAGGGTCGCGTAGAGGATACCGGCGTTCGGCTTCGCCAGCAGCAAGCCGGTAGGGTTGCCTCTGCTGTCGCGAACGATTTCGCCGGCCGGCGGATCCGGCGTGTCTTTGGTGTAACCGACCGCTCGCAAGGCAGCTCCATTGAGCAGCGCACGATCGTATAGGTGCAACAAGAAAACCGGCGTATCCGGAGCAACCGCGTTCAACTCCTCGATGGTGGGCAGACGTTTCTCGTCGAACTGGTGCTCGGTAAAGCCGCCCACCACCCGCACCCATTGCGGCGGCGGTGTCACGGCCACTTGGCGCTTCAGCATCGCCATCGCATCGGCCAGCGAGCGCACGCCGTCCCAGCGCAATTCCATGTTGAAGTTGAGCCCGCCGCGAATGATGTGCAGGTGATTGTCGATCAGGCCGGGCAGCACGCGCCGGCCCTTGAGGTCGATAATCCGGGTCCGCTCGCCGGCGAGCGGCATCACCTCATGGTCGCGGCCGACTGTGGAGAATTTGCCGTCCGTGATCGCGACCGCAGTGGTGGTCGGATTGGCGCGGTCGAGTGTCGTGAACAGGCCGCGATGGAGGATAATGTCGGGTGTCGTGTTTGAGCTGTTCATGATCGTGCGCCCTGTGGAATGGTTAGTGCGTGCGGCTTTGGTGCGATCTGCAGCCCCGCCATTCGCGCAGCAGCAGAGCTGCAGAGCTGGCCGGCCAACGGTTTAGCGTCTGGGCGCCGGACCGGCCTCCGAAGCGTGTTCGCCCAGTGCCCATTTGGAGAACCGTACCTGCTGACCATAGGGCGTATGCGTCCTCAGGATGTCCATAACGCCTTCGTAAGTTTCGGAGCGCGCCCAATCCTGCTGCAGCTCGAAGACGTATTGCAGCGACGTGATGGGCACCGCGCCGGCTTGGACAAGCCGATCCATTGCGCGCTGATGTGCTTCGGGCGAGACGTCGGCGCAGGCATCTGCCGGGACATAGAGCTCGAAGCCTTCCTTTAGGAGTTCGAGCCCCGCAAACATCACGCAGGCCTCGGTCCACAGGCCGGCGACGGCGATCTTCTTTCGACCGGTCGAATTGACGGCTTCACGAAATTTCGCGTCGAGCCAGGCATTCATCGACGTGCGGTCGATGACGGTATGCTCTGGGAACAGGCTGGTGATCTCCGGCATGAACGGGCCAGAGAACGTATCCTTCGCGATCGTCGAGATCAGGGTGGGGACGCCAAAGAGCTTGGCCGCCTTCGCCAGGATTTGCACATTGTTGAACGTCACCAGACGATCGTGCGATTGCACGCCCTGGTACATCGCCGGCTGATAATCCACGAGAGCGATCGCGTGATTCTCTGGGCTCAGCATTTCGAGCTTGGACATGGTCATCTCCTCGGTAATTGGCCATCCGGTCTAGGGCCTCGAAGGCGGGCAGATGGTACTCGACCCATGCCCCAAAAACAGAAAAAATGGAAAGACACGCTTTCCATTTTTGGGGATGAGCATGCCCGTTCCGGATCTCCAGAGCTGGGCGATCTTCGCCAAAGTTGCCGAAACCGGCTCTTTCGCCAGCGCCGCCGGCGAGTTCGGCATTTCCGGCGCGACCGTGTCCAAGGCATTGCAACGCCTCGAGGCGCGCATCGGCGAGCGCCTGATCCACCGCACTTCGCGCCGCTTCGCGCTGACCGAAACCGGCCGAGTATTGGCGGTGCGCGCCGCCCGGATCCTCGCCGAGAGCGAGGCAGCCGAGGCGGAAGCGCAGGACAAATCGGCGGCGCCGCGCGGCCGCGTCCGACTGGCAGCGCCGATGTCGTTCGGCCTGCGTCGTGTAGCGCCGGCACTGCCCGCCTTCCTTGCCGCCTACCCCGAGGTTTCGGTCGACCTGCAACTCGACGACCGCATCGTCGATCTCGTCGCCCAAGGCATCGACATCGCAGTGCGCATCGCCGATCTGCCGGATTCGAGCCTGGTGGCCCGCCGCCTCTGCCCGGTTCGGCGCTGGGTCGTCGGCGCGCCCGCCTATTTTGCGCGGCACGGCGCGCCGCAGCGGCCGCGCGACCTCGAACGCCATGCCTGTCTCGGCTACAGCTACCTCGCCACCGGCGAGCGGTGGCATTTCACGAACGCGGAGGGTGTCGAAGAGGCGGTCACGGTCAGGGGGCCGCTCAGCGCCACCAACGCGGAGGCGCTCGAAGGTGCCCTGTTGGCCGGTATCGGGATCGCGCTGCAGCCCGATTTCCTCGCCTGGGAGGCGCTGCGCGCCGGCCGCCTGGTTGCCGTGCTCGTTGGCTGGAACCCGCCGCCGGCGGCGCTCAATGTTCTGATGCCGCCGGGTCGCCCGCGCGCCTCCCGCGTCGCCGTCCTGCTGGATTTCCTGATACGCCACTTCGCTGAGGGTTCGGCGCCATGGACGGCCGGTCTGCCGCTAGCGGCCCAATGATCGGGGCTGCGGGGCACGGAATACGGCCCGGCACGGTTTGGCGAGCCGGAGGTTTAATCCTGGCCGATCTTCGATCTCTGGGAGGTGTTCCCGACCGAGGACCGGCGAGCGTTAAACGCGCGCGCCTTCCCCAACTTCATCGAGTCGCAGATTTCGGGTGAAGGAACCCGGTAAGGACGAAATGACGGTGGAGATTTGCGGCATAGCCAACGATGTGCTCGTCGGGTCGAACGTCCGCTATGTGTCGAACTCCTCTGCGCCAAGCTACCTCGACGAGCGTCCGTTTACGGCGCGACCTCGCCGTTGGCGGTCGTTGCGGGGAGGGTCCGGAATCCACCCCGAGCCGACCTCTGGCCCAGGTACCAAGCGTCAGATTTTATCCACCTGGTGAACATCTAACGCTTGATACCGGGTTCTGAGGACGCCTCACGACCCGAAGCGGTCACTTGTTGGAGGCAACGGCAACGGGGAGAAATGCCCCGAAGCGGGCGCTCGGGTGCCCGCCTTGGCGAGAAGTGGAGCATGCTCGTCGTGATGCTGTTGCGGTGGCCGCGCCGGTTCAACGACATCAAGCGGAATACTGGTGGAATCTCGCAGCAGATGTTGACTCGCAGCCTGCGCGGTCTCGAACGGGACGGGATGCTCCCTCGAACGATCCACCCGACCAGCCCGCCGCAAGTGGAATATCAACTGTCGGAAATGGGGCTCTCGCTATCCGAAGCAGCGTTTGGTCAGTAGGTACACGAGCATTTGGCGAAAATAGATGCAGCGCGAGATCAGTTCGATCAGCGCGCAATATCCGAAAAAGCGGCGGAGTAACCACGCCATTCGCGACAGCACCGCATCTAGCCTCGACGGACGTCATCGAAATTACGAGCAGATAGACGCGGACGTGCCTAGCCTGATTTAAGTCGAATCGGCATTTGAAAATGCGAACGCGAAAACGCCGCAATCTCGTCGTCGGTTAGATGAGCGGTGGCCCTATTCCGTCCGCCCATCCGCCGGAAAGGACAAGCCAATGGCCTCCCCCGTCGTTCTGATCACCGGCGCGCTGACCGGTATCGGCCGCGCCACGGCCTTTGCCTTTGCCCGCGACGGCGCGCAGCTCGTCGTCTCCGGCCGCCACGCCGCCGCCGGAAGCGCCCTCGCCGGCGAGCTTCGCGATACCGGCGCGCAGGCGGAGTTCGTCCGCGCCGATGTTCGCCATGAAGACGATGTGCGCAATCTTGTCGATCGTGCGGTCGCGCGTTTCGGGCGGCTCGACATCGCAGTCAACAATGCCGGCACGGAAGGCCGGCCCGGCATGCTGACCGAGCAAAGCGCCGAGGACTACCGGGCGATTTTCGACACCAACGTGCTGGGCACAATGCTGAGCCTCAAGCACGAGTTGCGGGTGATGCGTCCGCAGGCAGGCGGTGCCATTGTCAACCTGTCCTCGATCGTCGGCCACAAGGCGCTGCCCGGCGCGCCGCTCTACGTGGCAAGTAAGCACGCAGTCGAGGGGCTGACCAAGGCGGCCGCGCTGGAAGCGGCGGCGTTTGGCGTCCGGGTCACCGCGGTCGCGCCCGGACCGATCGCGACCGGCATGCTCGACCGCTTTGCCGGCAGCGACGACGCGAAGGCGGGCCTCCTCGCCAGCCTGCCGCTGCGGCGCGCCGGAACGCCCGACGAGATCGCCCGCGTGATCATGTTCGCGGCATCGGAGGCGGCCTCCTATATGACGGGCTGCGTTCTCGCGGTCGATGGCGGGATGACCGCGGACTGACGCAACCAGCGGCGGCAGGCCGGGGCCGGCAAACGATTGGTTACGCCGGAGCCGCTCTGAGGAATTTTGTCCGGTATCGGCGCGGACCTTGCCACTCCCCGGAGCTTCGGCGAAGGTCGGCTTACCACCCACAGCCGACGTAGTGCCTCGGTCGGGACCAAGCGCTAAGATCGGTGTCAGGAGGCCTTTCAGGCAACCATTTTTCTCCACGAAAAACCATGTGGGATTGGCGAATAGTGCGGAAACCCGACCAGTGAGGTTTTCCGGCAGATAGCGGGGCGCCTTGTGCTACAAAAATGGACCGTTCGTTACTTCTGGCCGGACTGGAAAAGATTTTCCGACTCTCGACCGAAAACTTCGGTCATGGACGCCGCGAGCGCGCGCAGAAAGATGGGGCGGCGGGGTACGTCGCCGCGCAGAGGAGATTGGCTTCAGATCAGGCGTAAATCGGCCGCCTCCGGACCCTTCCTGCCGTCGACCACGTCGACCGCGACGCGCTGGCCCTCGGCCAGGTCTGCGATGCCCGCACGGTTGAGCACCGAAGCATGCACGAAGATATCCCTGCCGCCCCGATCTGATCCGATGAAGCCAAATCCCTTCTCGGGGTTGTACCACTTGACCGTGCCGGCCTCCTCGACGGCGGCTTGGTCGGCCGACGGATAGATAGGTCGCTCCGGTCGTCGGCGTCGGGGCATCTCTTGCTGCGCGGTGCCGCTGTCGACACTCAGGATTTCGGTTACCTGCGGCCCCTTAGGACCGGGACCGGCGCGGACCTCGAGCGTCGCGCCCGGCGGCACGCTATCGTGGCCGCTGCGCTCGACCACACTCACATGCAGGAAGGCATCGCCGGACCCATCGGCGAGCTGCACGAAGCCGAAACCCTTGTCGGGATTGTACCATTTGACGACGGCTTGGATCGGGGGGCCGGAGGGCGCTTCAAACCTCTGGGCACTAAACTCCGGTGCAGATCCGAAACTGCGTCGGGGTGCTTCGAAGTTGTCGTCGTCGAAGCCGCGGCGACGGGTCGGGCGAAAATCTCTGTCTCTGCTGCTCACGTCAGTGCCTGGGGCCGGGTGGAACGCTCTCACTCTGAAATGAGACGGATTGATCGTCAACGAATTCCAGCCGCCGCTGGCGGTTTGCGGCGGCCGACCGCTCCGATGCGATCAGGTAGCAAGGGTCTGGGTTTCTCGCGTCAACCCTGGAAGCGTCGGCTGACCGACGTTGTCGCTGCGGGCGACGGCGCGGTGCGTGTCACCGGCACGTTCGGCTTGGGAGACGCGCGCGGCGGCGCCGATCGAGCCTGCGGTTCCGCCGGGACCGGTACACGCACCCGGCGCAACTCCTCCATGCGCGCGCGGATCATCGCGAAATCGTCGGCGGCGCGGGGGGCGGATCATGGGTTCCTCCCTTTTGCTTTGTTTGCAAGCCTGTCCTTCGAGCGGCGCTCAACTATATGGAAAATCGGCCTGATTTGGCGGATAACGGATGTTATGGGAAATGCCCCCGTCGCGGGCACCGGCTAGGCCGAAACGCGCCTCTTTCCCTCCCAGCTATCCCACAATTTGGGGGCGGATCGGCACGCGAACCGCCCGATAGATCAACAGCGTGGGCCCGCCGCCCGGCTCGACCTGGCGGGCATACTCAATCTACTTGAAAATCGGACGGGCTGAGGTCTAATGGATGCTGGACCGATTGCGTGACACGCCTTCAGAGCGGTCCCGCACCGCGCTAATCTGTCATATAATCAGTCACCCTGTCTATGTTCTGAAAACCGACGTGCCCCGAGAATACGTGAGTTCGTGAGTTGGGCCATGTACGCCCTCCAATCTGCGACGTACGGCAGCCGACTTTGACAAAAATGCAGCCTGCTGCAGCCCACTTTGACCAGAATTGCAGCGGACTGTGACAGGGTAAACTGGTATATTTCAACGGTAACCGCTGAAGCCGACTTTGAAAGTAGGGTATTTTCTCGCGGTCCGGCCAAGCTGGCCGCATGCCGCCGCGAATCGACCAGAAAACCCGTTGCTGGCGGGGCTGGCACTCATCCAGCATCAGATCGAGACGATTGAGCGGCCCGTCTGGAGCGTCTGGAGCAAGCGCCGAAGACCGGCGCGAATGCGATGGTTCGCTGTCAGGCTAGCGGGGTTGACTGCTGGTGCAGGACGGGCGGGCGCCCTCGTCGAGGTTGCCAACGTCTCCGCACGGGTGACGCCGGCGCAGCTCCTCGGCTATCTCGCGCGGACGGACCAGGGCCGTTCCCAGCCGCTGGCGGGCTGCACGGCTGTATAGGCCTTTCCGGTCACTCCGTGACGATTGCCGACCGGCTGAAGTCTCCGGGCAATGTGGCGCTGGCGGTCGATAGCCTCGGTCCGCGCGCCGCGGGCGTCGCCGAGTTCGAGCTACTCCGCGGCTGCCGATCGTGGTTTGCGGCCACGCCGCGGCGCGGGCGGGGTGATGACTTCCGGAACCAGCCGCGCCACCGCTTCGGGAGCCGACGTCGACACGACGGCTTTCCGCGCTCTTCCGAGGCCGACCTGCTTTGCCATTGTCGAACGCCGCTCCGAATAGGCTGGCGCGATGATTGGGTGACCAACCGGCAACTTCCAGCGGACGCGATACGCCGCTGGTTCCAGCCCATGAGCGTCGCGGAGATGCCGGCGTAGCATCTTGCCGCGAAACCCGCATTCGAGGCACACGACATGGTCGGGCTGCACTGATCGCCGGATCGGTACCGCCGGCGTCAAGGTTTCGGTCGCGGGCATCGGCGCGTTCGCGCCGAGATCACTGAGCGTGCGATGTACCGTTGCGATCAGACCCCGATCTGATCGACGCCGATACTATTTTGCCTGACATAACTCCGAACAATCTCAGCGACCAGGCTGGGATCGACTTTCTGGGCCCTGCTGTCGTCGGCCATGTCTTTTGTCCCCCACGGTATTAATTTGTTCTATGTAGTGGACCACGTCTCGATTACAAATTCGCGGCGCACAAAATATTTTGAAGCCCAAAAGTGAAGAATTATGCCCGTTGGGATTGCCTCTCAAAAATGAGGATTTATGAGAAGGTGGCGGCACCGGAAAATTCCGGAAGAAAAAACGGCTTAAACGTCTCTCATAACTCATTATTGATTCGGGCCTCTCATAAGGTCTGGGGTGAGCTGAGTTTAGAGAGAGCGGCTCATGCAACCACAACTGCAGGCGGCTTTTCGGATGATGGTTGGCCTCTTACCCGACGATATCGGCTCCACCACTCCCGTCTCGATCACGGTTCTCTCGGTGACCCCGATGCGCGCCGGAAAACTTATGCGCCAAAAGAAGTCCGATTTTCCATCATGGGCCTTATCGCCTTATCGGCCATTTTTTGACTTCTGCGAGACGACAGCTGCCGAGCGAACCTGCACCGCGGTTCGCATCTCCCCGGGTTTTAGCACATACGGCACGACACAGCGGGCGGC
>Ga0210390_10005111_pt1 | contig 11016 bp, 16 predicted proteins | sample IncBWH11OmetaG_FD_161050 | JGI IMG/M metagenome (GOLD analysis project Ga0210390, IMG submission 161050) | Forest soil microbial communities from Barre Woods Harvard Forest LTER site, Petersham, Massachusetts, United States - Inc-BW-H-11-O ... | reverse complement strand
GTACACGTTCGGAAGAAGACACCCTTCAGGATACTGCTAGTACATGCTTTCGCTATCTAAGACACGCCGGACGAGGGAACAGTTCTCACCCCGTGCCCGGTCCACCCCGGCCGCGTGTCGTGGGCCGCGGAGATGCGCTACCCTATGGAAGCGCCGGGACGAGGCTGCGGCCGGGACTTAGATCCCATCGGACAGCATCGGACCAGCGGCGGGCGATTGGCTCAGCGGGAGAGCGCCTCGTTCACACCGAGGAGGTCACTGGTTCGATCCCAGTATCGCCCACCGATGTAAGGCCAGTTCAGATGCTTCGCTGACAGCTCTCATCCTACGCTGAGGATGGGAGCTGTTGCCGTTCTGGGAGGAATTTGGGAGATCGTCTTCTTCTGGCCGGCCCGGAACGGCGCGAGCAGGTTGTCAAGCAAGAGGACGGGGGAGCGCGGGTCGATGCTGGCTCGCTCCCGCGAGCTGTGGGTCGGCCGCGCCGACATCTCCAAGGCCAAGCCGCCCGCCTGGCCGCTGCTGCGCGCTGGGCAGGCCGACGTGTTCGGCCTGCTGCCGTTCGGCCTCGACGTACGCGGCCGGGTCGTCAAGGTCCCGATGGCCTATCACAACTGGCTCATCGGGGCCATCCCCCGGCAGGGCAAGACGGCTGCCGTCCGGGTACTGGCCTGCGCCGTCGCCCTGGATCCGCTCGCCGAGATGTGGACCCACGAGCTGAAGGGCTCCGGCGACCTCGACCCGCTCGAGCAGGTCTCGCACCGGTTCGTCTCCGGTATCGATGACCCGTCGATCGCCTACGCGGCCGAGTCGCTGAAGCTGCTGCGCGCCGAGATCGCGCGGCGGACCGAGCGGCTGCGGGCGCTGCCCCGCGAGGTGTGCCCGGACAAGCGGACAACCCGCCAGATCGCGGCGAAGCGCAGCCTGAAGCTGTGGCCAGTCGCCTGCGTCATCGACGAGGCGCAAAACCTGTTCTCCCACGAGAAATACGGCAGGCAGGCCGGGGAAGACGCCACCTGGATCATCAAGATCGGGCCCGCGTTCGGGGTGTTCCTGATCCTGGCCACCCAGCGCCCGGACGCCAAGTCGCTGCCCCCGGCATCAGCTCCAACGTCAGCGCCGAAGTGCCCGCTGTGCAAGGGCCTGAAGCGCCGCCAGCGCCTCGGCTCGCGCACGGTCCACCGGATCCGCTGCCAGGTGGTCGCCCACTGGCGAGGCACGCGGTGAGGGGCACGTGGCAGACCACCGGCAGCGGCGGCAACGGCGGCCTGGTCCTGGCCGTCGTCATCGTCGCGGCCATCGCGCTTGGCTCCGGCGCCGCATAGGCGGCCGTGAGCGCACTGGTGACCATCCTCATCGTCCTCGGCGCCCTCATCGGCCTCGCCGTCCTCGGCGGTATCGGCTGGCTCGTCTACCGGACGCGTCAGGATCGCCCAGGACGGCCAATTGAGGCCCGGCCTGTAGTGCAGCTATCCCCTGATCCGTCCCTGCGGTTGGAGGGTTCCTACAAGCCGGCCATCAGCCCGGCCCGTGAGGTCCACCTGCACCTGAACATCTCACTCGAGCAGCTCGCCGCGATCGTGCGGCATTACACCGAGGAGAACTGACCGGTCGTTGCGCAACTCCTCGAGCACCTGGGCGCGGGATTCCAGCGCGCCGCAGTCCTCGCGCTCGCGCGCCGCGTCGGCGCGCAGCTGGCCAGTGACGCCGGGGCGATCTTCGGCGGTGGCGTACTCGAGGCGCTGCAGGACATGCAGGAGGAGGGCATCCTCCCGGCCCCGGGGTTCTCCCGCATGGGACGAGTTCGCGGCCCGAGCCGAGGCTGACTGGGTGGCCCGCCAGCTCGGCCGTGCAGACCCGGCTCCCCGGCCGAGCCGGTGAACCTTGCCACGAGCTGCGCGCCATGGGCCTGATGTAATTGCAGTAGGCACAGTAAATTAGGCCTATGCCATACGGCCCATCTCCCAGGGATTCTCCCCCCATATCTCGCCGGGAGGCCCGCGCTAAGCGCCGCCGGATCATGGTCGAGGTGACCCCGGCCGATTATGAGGTCCTGAAGCGCTGGCTAGCCAGCGCCGGCGAGGACCTCGATCAGTCGGCCGACGAGATGACCCTGGCCGGGGCGGTCAGTGCCATGATCCGGGCAACTGCGGCCGACCACGTCGTTAACGACGCGGTGCTCGCCCTCATGCGTGCCGAGCAGTCCTGAAAATAGGCCCGTGCTGCGGGCCATGGGCCTGATGTAGGCGGAAGGAAACCGCATCCCGGCCTGGGCGGGGTGCGCTGTTCCACGTCAAGGCAAGGCCTGCGCGGCCTAGCGTTTGCTTATGTCGAAACTCGCGGCTGCGTGGCCGCGGCATATCCGGTGGCGCGTGGCCGCGTGGCCGCGTGGTATCCGGTGGCTGGCGGGCGGGATCGCCGCTCTCCTCCTGGCCTTGGTGCTCGCGTGGGTGCTGTTTGTGCCGGCTGCGGACTGGCTCGCACACCATGACGTCGGCCCGGTAAAAGGATCGTTGCACGAGACGGCGGTAGATAATGCGCGGGGCAGGCTGCTGACGCTCGGCGCGGGCGTGTTCGTCGCCGGAGCTCTAATCTTCACCGCGCGAAACTTCACCCTGTCCCGCGAAGGGCAGGTCACCGACCGTTACACCAAGGCGATCGAGCAACTCGGCTCTGACAAGCTCGCCGCGCGCATCGGCGGCATCTACGCCCTGGAGCGCGTCGCCCGCGACTCAGCCAGAGATCATCGCACGGTAATGGAGGTCCTAGCGGCGTTCATCCGCGAGCATCCTCACGAGCAGGGGGCGACGCCCGCGCCGGCCACTGATGCTCTGCCGACGCAGATACCCGAGGCCGACGCCCTGCCGACGCGGACAATCCGTCCCGACGTGCAAGCTGCCGTAACTGTCATTGGACGCCGAATCCCCAGGAATGACCGTGAGAGAATCAACCTCACCGGCGCGATCCTCGGCGGCGCGGACCTCGCCGACGCGAACCTCGGCTTCGCGAGGCTCACCCGCGCGGACCTCCACGACGCGAATCTCATCGGCGCGAACCTCACCAGCGCAAGGCTCGACGGCGCGGACCTCGGCGGCGCGGACCTCTCCTACGCGGACCTCTACGACGCGAACCTCAGCCGCGCGAACCTCAGCCGCACGGACTTCTTGTGGGCGAACCTCACCGGCACGTTCCTCGTCGGCGCGGACCTCAGCGGTGCCAGGTGGCCCGCAGATGCGCCAGTTCCGGAAGGCTGGAGACAAGACCCTGGTTCTGGCCGACTGAAGCGGGCAAGCAGTGGCTCTGGACCAACGGAGGCGGACTAGGCCGAGAGCCTCGGCTGCTCCCGGCGCGTACGTAAACGGTTGTATGTGGTACAAGCCAGCTATGGCACCCTGTATCAGCGTCTTATCTGTCCGAAACTTGCGTCCGTTATCTATGTTCCACGACTATCGTTTATGGTACAGTTTCGCTGTCGGCAGGGTGGACGGCCCGGCCAGCGGAGCGGGAGGCGAGCCACGTGGCACGGATCGGATACGCGAGAGTCTCGACCCGCGGGCAAAACGATGACTCCCAGGTTGACGAGCTGAACGCCCACGGCGTCGACAAGCTGTTCATCGACCACGGCGTCAGAGGTAAGCACGCCGCGCGCCCCGAGCTCGGTAAGGCCCTCGGCTATCTCCGCGAGGGCGACGTATTCGTGATCACCAGGCTCAGCCGGGCGATGCGCAGCCTCAAGGACATGCTCGTCCTCGTGGATGACCTCCAGAAGCGCGGCATCGACCTCGTGGTGACCAAGCAGGGCATCGACACCACCACGCCCACCGGCCGCCTGACGTTCCACATCCTGGCCGCGATTGACCAGTTTGAGCGCGAGCTGATCGTCGAGGGCACCCGTGAGGGCCTGGCCGCCGCCCGCGCCCGCGGCCGGGTCGGCGGACGCAAGCCGAGCCTCACCGCGGCTCAGATCAAGCACGCCCGCAAGCTGTACGCCGAGGGCGGTCACACCGTCGCCGAGATCGCCAGTTTGTTCGGCGTCTCCCGGCAGACGATCTACCGGGCCTTCGAGCCCGACGCGGTGGGCGTCTCGGCGTCGGGCTGACGGCATCGCCTCGCACGCGCGGCATCCGCGCAGATCCGCGCCGACGGAGAGACAGGCCCGGTTCGGGGGGCATAACCGGCACCCTGGCCACTACTAGTAGCGCCCGCTGGTGGCGTGTCCTGGCACCCTGTATTTCCCGGAATGGGTCCTACGCGGTGGCACCATACGCGCGGGGTTCGGCCAGAGCGGCAAAGTCAGCCCGGCAGGGACGGCGGCGGCTCGGCTGCGTTGTTTATGGTGTCGATGACGGGACGAAATATCCGGCGGAGCGCGGCGATCTGCCCGGGGCTGAGCGGCGGGGCTGCGGCGAGACTCGCAGCGAGCCATTCGTCAGTGGTAATAGGCCTATCTTCGGCCACGCTGAGGTAATCAGGCGGCATCCTCGCTACCAGTCTTTGCGGTTGTCGAGCTGTTGCAGGTGGAGGTCCTGGTCAATCTGCCAGCGGAGTCCGGCGTCATCGGTGAACCGGGCCGCGAGGGAGGCGTCGGGATTCTTCTCGAGGTCGAACCTGAGCAGGAATCCGTATTGGGATCCAGCGCGGATGAGGGGGACCGTGCTGTCCTCGGCCGGGAAGTTCAGCATGGCCCGGTGCGCCTGGGTCTTGGCGTCCGTCAGCTGGCCGGTGCGTTCCGCAGCCAGCGTCAGGCCGGCGCCGTCGGAGGGCTCGATGCGGCATGCGGCAGTGAGGATCCGGCGGCGGGAGGCGTTTTCGACGACGAGTACTGACATTCCTGATGTGTCGGCCGCGGTTACGGCCCTGGGGTGTCTGGGTGCGCCGGGTGGTAGCGGGGCCGGCGGGTTCATGATGAGCACATGGCTGGCCGGCCACCAGGCGAAGCCTATGGCGTCGGCCTGCTCGCGCTCGGCGATCCGCAAGTGCCGTGCCCGTTCTTTCAGCGACGCCTCTAGCTCCTTGGCCTGGAGCGCGTTGATCTTGCGCTGCTCCTCGAGCTGGTTGGACTGGATGCCGAGTATCGACGCCTGATCGCGGACCTCCTTGGACTGCTCGCGGAAAGCCAGGATCGCGAAGATGGCCGTGACAATCGCGAAGATGGCGAGCACAGCGGTGGCGATGGCGGCGAGCTGGGTCGCGAAGATGAGCGACATGCGGGAAGGCTACGGGGCGCGGTGCGGGTCAGGCGGGTGTTCCGTGGATGGCGCGGCTCGACCGGGCAGGATGGGGCGCTGGTAGTCCCGGCCCTGGTGCAGAGGGGCAGGCGATCCGGGTGGCACCATGGCCCTACTCGGAAAGGCCTGGCACCATGGCCTAGCCGGTTTGCCTCGCGCGCGGCATTCGTGCGGATCGGCGTCACCGCGTCGGCAGCCGTGCCTATTTGCATGGGGTCGGCCGGTTCTGGGGGTTTGCATGGGGTCGGCACCACAGAAGGGCCATGATCGTCGGCTCTCATAGATGACGGTGCCAGTCTGGGGGCGGCTCCATGGGTCGGCCGGTGGGGCACTCCCATGGGTCGGGCACTCTGCGTGTCCCAGATTGTGTCCTACCAGGGCCGCCAGCTGTCGGGCCACTCGCCGGTCTTGAACGGGCTGTCCCGGCCGCGGAGCGGAAGGGCGATCGACCGGACGGCCTCCGCGTCGTCTCCCGTGAGCCGGTAGGCGGTTATCAGGGCCTCGGCCGTCGACTCGCTAGGGCGCCGCTGTTCGTGCTCGAGCATGCCGATCATGCGGCGGCTGACGCCGCTTCGCTTGGCTGCCTCGCTGACGGTCCACCCGCGGGCCCGCCTCGCGTTCCTGAGCGCCGCGGCGGCCTCCGGGTCACAGCTTGCGGTGGGCTGTGCGGCTTCGCCATGGCGGGTCGCCCGGCTTCGGCGGGTCGGACTCGTCCGGCGCTTCAATAGGGCTCGCGGCATAACCAGCATGGCCCCGGACGGATTCGGCCGGTGAGCCGTGGTCCTGGTCGCTGGCAGCGTGCCATCCTGGCAGCGCTGGAGGAGTACGACGTGGTCCCGGTCACCGACCTGTGCGGGGCCGTGCTCGGGCGCCCGGCTGAGCGGTCCGAACTCGTGGCGGCACATCGCGCAGCACACCGGCTTGCCGACGCGGGCCAGCTCCGGGAGATCTACCCGTGGTACTGCTGGCGGTGCGGGACGACCCTCCGTCAGATGGCCTGTCCGGGGTACCGCGAGCATCCTGGGTCTGCGCTGGCCGTAACCAGGGATCCTCGCGTGATGTCCGAGGCCCTGCGCGGTAACGGGGGCTGGTCGATGATTCCCCGGGAGCTAAGTGTTGCCTTCGCCCGCGAGACTGCCTCCGGCAACACTCAGACGGCAACACTCAGACACTGCTGGCAGTCACAGGCTGCGGCGCCGCTGCAGCGACCGCGAGTGTGGCGTGCACCTGGGCGTCGGCCAGGATCATGGTGGTGGCGGGCTCGTCTCCGTAGTAGTCGTAAAGGTCGCCTTTGCCGGGCCTGTTGCGCGCCATGGCGATCAGCCGCTCGGCTTCGGCAAAGTGTTCCGGTCCGGTCATCGGTCCTCCAGTTGCCTCATGTATTCCGGTAGGTACGCTCTGGTGGCTACTATGCCGATTGCTGCATCTGGGTGGGGAGTTGATGGGCATGCGCTTGCTTCCGGATATATCCGCGGCCCCAGGTGGCGCCAGCGGCGCCCTCCTAGAGTTGGCGGCGTCGAGTGCCTCCCGTATCTGGCTGCGCCGCCGGGACGCAGGGGCGCCATTGTCGCTGGTCAGGGGCGACGGCGCGACGAGCGGCGGCAAGTTCCTGAACAACTAGCGGAACTTCCGGCGGCCCCAAGTACTCAGGGGTGGCGCAGGAGTGCCTCGGCCGCGCCCCAGAGGCTCGACCCCCTGCGCACGTCGATGGCATCGCTGCGCTGCAGATTCAGACGGCCGGAGGACGCTAGCTGAGCCTGGTGGAGACCGCGCTAGCGACCTTGATCGCGAGGGCGGGTCGCTTAGGCCAAGGATTACGGCATCCACGAGGGCTACGTGCGCCGACCGGCGGGCCCTACGCTGAAACAACAGCTCGCAGCCGCCCAAAAGGGCGGCGACCCCCTGCGCCAACAGGGAGCCGCCAGTGCCTTAAGACACCTCGAGAGGGAGGTGACCCATTTGAGCGTACCCGCGACCCGGCCGCCACATCACGATGGCGGGCGGTGGGAGACGGTCCGGTACGCGCTCGACAGCAACGCGCGTACGTTCCGGCTCTGCGTGATCTTGCTCGTATCGGCCATCACTCCGGTTGCGGCTGCCGTGGTTGCGGTGCTGATTCACCACATGCCGTTGGGCGGTTGACCTTGCGGCGTACTCTCGCGGCCATGAGTGACGATCACGACACCCTGCCTGCTGCGGCAGCTGCCGCACCGAAGGCCAGCAAAGGGTGGAGCGAGCAGGACCGGCGGACGCTGATCATCGCTGTCGTCGGCGGCTTGGCGGCCAACCTGGGCACGGTGATCCTCGTAGGTGCGGCTATCGCGTTGGTGCACCTGAACAGAGCCGAAGGGGCCAAAGACTCCGCGCTGCTGGCCGGGACGCTGGTGTTCATCGCTTTCGGACTCTGCATGGTTGCCCTCGGCGCTGTCCTCAGGCACGTGCACGTGCTCAGCGCGTTTTCCGGCTGGTCAATGATCTGGACGGGCTGGCTGATGGTACTGCTGGCAGTGATGATCTTGATTGGCCTGGCTGCCGGAGTGAAGTAGGGCCACGCCTGCCACATGGTGCTGGGATCAGGCGGCGTCGCGGCGGCTGACCTGGTTCGCGCCCGGGGGTTGCTGCTCCCGATGGGGTCTCGATCCGGAGAGCCACGGCATGGCGGAGGGCATCGGCCGCTTCAGTGGATTACCGCGTACAGCAGCGCGCCGACATCGAAGGCGGTTGCCACCCCGAACATGATGATCGCGCCGGTGCGTCTCTGTTGTATTCGCCGGAGCCCAGCTATGTGCATGGAGTCGGTCCTCAGTCTGTCGCCGATCCGCTCTTGCATCTCGGCGAGCGCAGGTTCAGCAAGGGCAGCGGTGTTTATCTGGTACAGCCCGTTCCCGGCCAGTATTGCTGTGAGCCCTAGTCCCGCGATCGCGAGGGCGGCCGCGAAGGCATAGTGCTTCCCGTTGATCGCGCTGGTGTAGGCGGTGACCACGATTGCGGTGGCCACTATGTAGTAGTTGATCACTTGGAAGGCGCGGTTCGAGTACTGGTCGTACCAAGCCCAGGAGTGGCTGAGGGCGGCGGTCAGGAGCGCCGTGTCGTCGCCGGGCAGGTGTTCACCGAGGGGTTCGCTGACAGTCATCCCCGGATGCTGGCGTGCGCGGGACCGCGAGTCAATGAGGGCGGGTCAGGCTGCGCTGCGGCGCATTAGCTTGGCAACAGCCGGCGGTCCCTCGCGCCGACTGGACCGGGCAGGCGGGTGACCCGGCGGCGGCGTGTGGGGCGGCACCACGCCGGTCCGGGTCGGCTTCGACTACTTCCAGCGGGAGGCGGGATACGCCCGCACCGGGTCGGCCTGGCACGAGGTCCTCACCCTGTGCCTCGTTCCGGACAAGGCTGACTACACAGCACGATAAAGAGGATCCCGGTCCTGGTATGCCGGCGAGGACCCGTGGACGACTCCGCCCAGCACGGGAGGCCCTCCGACGTGCGGGGATCGTTCAGGAGCGCTGGCGAGGTGCCACGCGAGGTAGGACAGCTCTTCGAGGAGCGAGGGATCGCTGTCCTGGGCAGCGGCGGGAGTTCGGCGTATCGTCATGGTGAAGCTGGCGAATCAGCCGCTAGGTCCAGACCCCGCCTGACTGCTTGAGCAGAAAGGCGACGCCATGTTCGGCCTGGGTAACAGGACCCGTGGAAGCGCCCGGGTCGCCGTTGTGCGCAGTGTCGGCATGATTGCAGGCGAGCCGTGCGCTGCCGTGCCGCGTCCCCCGCATGGGGCCGACGTGCTGCTAGCGGACGCCGCGCTGGGTTCGGTTCCAGCTGACGTCCAGCCGGATGCCGACCAGGCGATCACGGCGATCTACGGGACGGAGTACCGCTCGCTGGTCCGGCTGGCGGCCGTGCTGGTCGGCGACGTCGGCATCGCGGAGGAAGTGGTGCAGGATTCCTTCGTCGCCATGTACGGCGCCTGGAGCCGGCTGCGGGACCGCGACAAGGCGCTGGCATACCTACGCCAACGCGTGATAAACCGGTCGCGGTCGGCCCTGCGGCAAGGGATGGCGGCCGACGGGAACGCGCCCGCGCCCAAGCCGGGCATCATGCCTAGCGCCGCGCAGGGCACAATCACGCAACCAGAGCGCTCGGCGGTGATCTCAGCCATGCGCGCACTTTCGCCGAGGCAGCGAGAGGCGCTCATGCTCCGGTTCTACCTGGACCTGGCCGAGCGGCAGGCTGCTTCGGCCATGGGTATCAGCCTGGGTGCGGCGAATTACCATACGGCCCGGGCCAAGGCGGCCCTACTGAGCGTCCTGTAGGTGCGGGGTCAGAAAGGGTGGCTAGCTGGGCTCCCGGTCGTGGCGTGGTGTGATCTTGATCCTGCACAGGCACCTCTCCAGGTAGCCGCCCAGGCCGGTGGCATCATTCAACGCGATGCCGCCGAGCCCGCCTACCAACAGCGCTGACAGCTGCCTTACCCTGGCACGCAGGAGCAGAGAAGCAGGGTATGAGCGGACCTGCAGCGGTCGTCGGTCGCGGCGTGAATGAGCTGATCCAGCCGGCCACCAGGCCTTTCACGGCCGCCGCGTGGTCGGCGGGCGCGATGGTCGCGGATTTCTGGCGCTGGAGCAGATCAGATCTCCTGGATAACATCGCGAAGCTCACCGAATTCTTCCGCACACATCTGGTCAGGACCGCGCGGGACCGCACGCGGATGACAGTGGCGTGGAGCCCTTCTGCTGCCCGGGCGTGGGGCGCGCGCTGCAGGGCAGGCGCAGCGAGGATCATAGGCGGCGTGCCGTCATAGCCCGCCGGTATGACGACCGCGATCTCTTGATCAGGGAAAGACGCTGTTGTCCGGCGGTACAACTGTCGCATCAGTTGTTCTGGAGCCAGCCGTGCGGCTATTCGGGGTGGGACCGCTAACCCGGCCTGCCTGTTCGTTCTTGGTCGTGTGGGGGGACGCGAGATGGTCGGCGGAGTCTGGTCCGCTGAGATCGAGAGGCCGGGGGTGGTATCAAAGGCATAGTTGTCGGTGGCGGCCGGTCCGGCAGGTGTCCGGGGAGGGCGCGGTCGGGGGCTGGCTGGGTGGCGGGTGTTCTGGCGTTTGGGTGGCGAGGGGTGTGCCTGCTTGGCCTTGCGGGGTGAGGGGTCGGCTGAGATGGCTGCGCGGGGGTTGGGGTTATTGCGGCTGGCTGGGCCGGGGGGTGGCTGCTGCCAGGGCGGTCCAGGTGAGCAGGGCGAGCAGGGTGATCGTCTCGATGGCCAGGGTCTGGGTGACGTAGGCTGCCGAGATTGATTCCTTGAAGCCGAACAGGCCTACGGTGAGGCTGATGAGCAGGGCGCCGATGTCGGCGGCGATGTAGCCGGCGGCGAGCAGCCCGGCTAGCGGCCGCGGCCAGGCCAGGAGCGCGGCGGCGAGGGCGAATCCGGCGACCGCGTCGAGCAGGAACAGGGGCCCGTCGGTGGGGATCTGCCGGTAGCCCTCGAGCCACAGGTGCAGGTGGATGTAGCCGATCCAGGCCAGCAGCGCCGCGCAGGCCAGGCGGAGCAGCAGCGCGGCGGCCCGGCGGCCGGTCCGGCCTGGGGGGTGCTGGCGGCGGGGTGAGGCGAGCCGGCGCAGCCGGGGTGCGGTGGTTTGGGTCATGGTGATGTCCTTGTCGTGAGCGGGGTGGCGGGATGTGATGCCGGTCAGCGGATCTGGTAGGCGGCGACCGCCCGCAGGAGCAGGGGGCTGGCCTGGGCCCAGGTGGCGGCGGGGGCGGCGGCGACGATGACGCTGGCGCTGGTTCGTCCCTGGACGAGG
>Ga0210390_10005110_pt1 | contig 11017 bp, 8 predicted proteins | sample IncBWH11OmetaG_FD_161050 | JGI IMG/M metagenome (GOLD analysis project Ga0210390, IMG submission 161050) | Forest soil microbial communities from Barre Woods Harvard Forest LTER site, Petersham, Massachusetts, United States - Inc-BW-H-11-O ... | reverse complement strand
GCCATGGACAAACAGCTTGCTCACACAACTGAAGACGGTCTGCTCTGCCCGCCTTCCCGCGAATGGTTTGCGGTGTACACGTGGTCCTGTCAGGAGAAACGGGTTGCGCGACACCTTTCGGTCAGGGAAGTTGAGTTTTTTCTTCCGCTATATCGGCGCATTAGCCGCTGGAAGAATGGTCTGCGCGTACCAATCGAGAGTCCGTTGTTCCCCGGCTATATTTTCGTCAAGATCGATCGGAAGGAAAGATTCCGCATTCTCGAACTGCCAGGTACGCACTCCATCGTGGGGACTCCTCGCGAACCCACTGCACTTCCGGGTGGGGAAATCGAAATGCTGCGCGACAGGATCCATTTGCTGAGCGTCGAGCCTCACCCCTATATGAACGTTGGTGACAGAGTCAATGTTCGGAGCGGGCCTTTGAATGGCATGAGTGGAATCGTCGTTCGAAGGAGAAACCGATGCCGGCTCGTGGTCAGCCTCGATTTGATCATGAAGAGCATAGCAGTCGAGGTAGACGAAAGACATTTGGAAACAGCGACACCGGCCCTGCTGCCGTCACTGTCTACAGCTTCTGAGGCTGCCTGAGACCCCGGAGCAAATATGAGCGGATTCGACTTCAGCCCTTGGACTTCTCCTATTCCGATCGGTGCTAACTAATGACATTGCGCTTTTATAACCTGAAGGAGCAACCGTTCGGAGTGACTCCGGACCCGCGATATTTCTATCTCAGCCTGACGCACCGCGAGGCTCTGGCGTCTGTGGTCCATGCGGTTACTGCCGGAAGAGGCTTTAGCGCAGTTATTGCCAAGCCCGGAATGGGCAAGACAACCATTCTGTTTAATTTCTTGACCATGCTGCAGGACCATGCCAAGACGGTGTTCCTCTTCCAATCGCAAGCCTCGCCGCACGACCTGCTGCGCAATCTCTTGGGAGATCTTGGCATCGATGATGACGGCAGCGATATGGTGCGCCTGCACCGAAAGCTGAACGAGTGCCTGCTCAACGAAGCCAAACAAGGAAAGCAATTGGTTGTTGTCATCGACGAAGCCCAGAATCTGGAGGATCCGGTTCTCGAAGTGGTCCGCATGCTTTCGAATTTCGAAACTTCGCGTGACAAATTGATGCACCTGATCCTCGCTGGCCAACCACAGCTTGCTGAGAAGTTGGCGAATCCCAGGCTACTTCAGTTGAGACAGCGCATCTCGATCATTGCGCGTTTGACGCCGTTCAGTGCAGAAGAGACCAAGCTCTATATCGAGCACCGTTTGCGCGTGGCAGGGTTCGACTTTTCGAAACCACTTTTTACCAAGCGGGCGCACCAGATGATCGCGAACTATGCTGGTGGAATTCCGCGCGACATAAACAACCTGTGCTTTAACGCGATGTCGATCGGTTGTGTCACCAAGCAAAGAACTATCGACGTGGACATCTTGGAGGAGGTGGCTCGCGACCTGGATCTGGGGGCCATCTGCGCCAGTCCCGAAACGAGTGCAGAAAACCGAGAAGCGGCACGTTCCTCGGCCGGCCCTCGCACAATGGCGCCACACCGGCTGCCGTTTGGAGGGTGGCTGCTGCGGTCTGCCTTGATCCTGATGTTGATCGCGCTAGCTTGTTGGCCGCTCCTCGGAACGAATCGCCGCCTCGCCCAGGCATTCATGATCCGCGCGTCGCAAATCTTTACACGGCCAGCCACGGCCGTTCCTCCTCCAGTGTCGGCTGCTGCAAAACCATCCCAACCGACTAGAGAAGCGCAGCCGACAACGGTTCTCCCCGCTTCTGTTTCGCCTGCAATGGCGCCTGATCCCACGCCAGACTCGATGCCCGACTCCAAGATTGTTCGTGCTGCTCCGGGCGACACGCTTTTCAAGATTAGCGTCCGGGAAGTTGGCAAGTACGACCCAAAGTTCGTGGACCGGATTCGCGAATTGAATCCAGGGCTGAAAGATCCTACGCGAATACGGAAGGGACAGGAGATTCGGATTCCGACCGCAGACGGTGTTTCGCAAAAACTTCAACCATCCGCCGGGGAACTCCGCACCGCCTCGGCCACAGGAGCCGAGATTCCATGAGCAAAAACTTTGAGCTAATGCAACAGGCGGAAATTAGTCTGGACATTCCGTTCCCGGGGCCGCAGTCGACAGACTTCGCCGGGAGCAAAAGCAAGATTTCGAAGGGGAAGCTGAAAGGACTATGGTCGCGGTCGGATGAACGAATCACCAGGGAAGAGTCTTTGAGGCTGGTGCAAAACATTTTCCATCTTCAAGGCAAGGAAGCCCCGCGCGTGGTGATTTTCACGAGTGTGGACTCGGGGAGCGGATGCACGGCGATTTGTGCGAGGACGGCCGAGCTTCTGGCCGCCGAGAAGCGAGGAACCGTCTGCCTGGTCGACGCCAACCTCCGCGCGCCCGCGCTGCCAGACCTGTTTCAAGTGAGCAATCATCATGGGCTGACGGATGCATTACGTCAGACAGGTTCGATCTCGGACTTCGCAAAAGTTGTTGGACCTGAAAATCTGTGGCTACTTTCCTGCGGGTCGCTTACGAGCGAATCACCGAGCCTCCTGAACTCGGAAGCCCTGAAACTGCGCATCGCCGAAATGCGGGAAGCGTTTGACTACGTGCTGATAGACTCCGCTCCCCTGAACACGTATTCCGACGCTGTCGTTGTGGGACAGTTAGCCGATGGTTTGGTGCTTGTCTTGGAGGCCAATCAGACACGCCGTGAGCCGGCGGTAAAGGTCACAGAGCATCTCCGCGCGGCGCAAGTCAGGATTCTAGGCGCCGTACTGAACAAACGCACATTCCCAATTCCGGGGCCTTTGTATCGCGCGTTGTAAATGCTCGAGGTTGGAGTTTTAAAACAGGCCCCCATGGCCTGGTCAAAGGACAGAATGAAGAGCTTTTCAGGAAAGGCAGTCGGCTTGACCCTTCTGTCGTTGCTAGCGGGTTACCCTCTGATATTACGGGCTCAAACGTTAGCGGATAAGTCTGCATCGCATGCGCTGTCCGACCTGAGCTACGCCAGGTTACTTCTCCAGCGCCCTGACGGCGCGCCGCTCAAGGCGCCAGAAGCGAGGGCGGCCGGGGAGATCGATCGGGCCATGAGCGACATCAAGAAGTCGTTCGCGTATGACCTAGCCAGCCCAAAAGATCATCCCCCCGTCGATCCCCGGTTGGATTGGCCGAGCCGCCTTCGTCTCGCTACCGATTTGGTCAACAAGGCTCATGGTTATGTAGCGCAGGAAATAGGTAGCTCGGCCACGCAGAGTCCTCAGCGTCAAACATTGCAAGACATCGACAAAGCGCGCCGCTCGCTCGACGAGGCCATTCATCTTGTTGAGTAGCTCAGCCTGATTGAGCGTTCGTTTCCGCCCGGCCAGAAAAAGTCAATTTGAAGGTAAGAAAAATCGAGGGCACTACTATGGCAACGATCAAATCATTCCTCTTGTCATCCACGGTTCTTGTAATCTCTGCCTGCCCAGTGGCTTTAGGCCAAACGCCGCAACAATCCGCCCAAGTGCGAGAGACCGATCCTGTGCCTGCTCCGGCGTCCGCAAGCGGGCACGACGACGGCCAGAGCGTTTCTCCTCGGCCTGTCCTCGAACAAAGATATCCTCGCTATAAGGTCCAGCGGGAAGATGTGTTGAGTCTTTCGTTCCCTCTGTCCCCTGAATTCAATCAGACCATTACGGTGCAACCAGACGGTTACGTAAGCCTGTACGGCGGTCCAAACCTACACATACAAGGCATGACCGTTCCAGAAGTCGCCGAGGCGATCAAGAAAGCCTACGCCGGAACGCTTCACGATCCCATCGTTGACATCGATCTACAAGACTTCCAAAGACCCTATTTCACGGTTTCTGGGCAGGTCGGTAAACCCGGCCAGTACGACTTGCGCCACGACACAACCGTCGCGGAAGCGATCGGCATCGCTGGAGGATTCACTCCACAGGCCAAAACACAGGTTTTCCTGTTTCATCGGGTTTCGGCAGGCTGGTTCGAAGTCAAGCAGCTCAAACTCAATGATGTCTTGAACGGGAAGAAGGCTAACGAGGACTCCTATCTGGGAGCAGGAGACATGATCTTCGTGCCCGAAAAATTCATAACGAAATTCCGGAAATACGTTCCGTACGGCATCGGAATCGGCACAGGCGTGACGGTGTCGCCATATTAGTTTACAGGCCAGGCGAAACGATCAAAAAAGGTGAGTCCAATGAACAAGGCCAGACCGAAGAATCAGCCAGACACAGACATGCCGAAAATAACGATGCGGGATGTCTTGGCGCCCCTGTTCCGCCACCGGCGAATTGTGATTCTCACGTTCTGCATTGTGGCGATACTCGGCACACTTGTCGCGTGCTTGTGGGCTCCGCACTATCACGTGGCGCAGATGCAGATTTTGGTGGAGCAGAACCGATCCGACCCCACGGTCACCTCGGCGCAAAACTCGACGGTGGCAAACAGCAAGCTTGTCACGACGGATCAAATTGCGTCGGAAATGGCCTTGTTGCAGGGTCTCGATATGCTCCGGACCGTCGCGACGACGTGCGGTTTGGCGGATAAACCGGGTTTAACGGATTTCCTCCTGCCCAAAGATCCCGAGCAGAGAAGAGCAATGAAGCTCGAAAAAGCCGCTGTAGGTTTGCAGAAAGGCATCTCCGTCGAGCAGGAAAAGGCGGCGGACATTATCAACGTCAAATACGGCAGCACGGCCGATCCACATGTGCCTGCGTGTGTCTTGCAGACTCTCAGCAAGTTATACATGGCGAAGCACCTTCAGTTGCGGCGCCCCGCGGGCTCCTCTGATTTCTTTGCGGAGCAAACGGAACAGGCACGGCACGCGTTGGAGGATTCAGAGACCCACCTAGCCGATTTCAGCCGTGAAGCAGGAGTCGCGGCGCCGGACGTCTTACGTACCGACATGGCGCAGGAGGTAGCGAGCGCAACACTATCGCTCTCTCAGGCGCAGCAGGCGATTGCGGCCGACGAGCAGAAAATCAAAAACATCGACTCCCAATTAGCAACTATGCCGGCGCGAATCTCCACGGAGGAGGTGTCCGACCCCGCCAGCGGTCTGTTGCAACAGCTTCAATCCGCTTTGCTGGCCGCGCAACAGAAGCGCGCTCAACTGCTCGTGAAGTACGACGCGAATTTCCCTCTGGTTCAAGAAGCCGACCGGGAAATAGCAGATACAGAAGCGGCCATTGCGAAAGCGCAAAATATGAATTTCGTGAACAAAACCACGAGCGTCGATCCCACCTACGAGTACTTGCGTCAGGACATGGCCAAGACACAGGCTGACTTGGCGGCACAAAAAGCCACCGCTTCGACTCTCGCCAGCACGATCCGGAATATGCACGTGCAAATGGTCGATCTGGACCATAAAGCGGTGAAGCAGGGCGCCCTCCTTCGCGAAACTAAAGCCAATGAGGCGAACTACCTGCTTTACCTGAGCAAGCGCGAGCAGGAACGCACGTCGGACGCTCTGGACAAGAACAGGATCGCTGATGTCGAGATTGCCGTTCCACCCGTCGTGCCTCTGCTTCCAGCCCGCGGGCCCTTTCTGGTCATGCTCGTGTCCTTTGTGCTGGCGACAATTTTGGCCATCGCCGCCGGTTACCTGGCCGAATTTGCCGATGTGTCCTTCCGAACACCGGGTGAGGTTAGCGAAACGTTGAGTATGCCGGTTCTTGCCGTTTTTCCCCGAAAAGCGGCTTAGTTCAAACCATCCGAGAGGATACAGAGTTACAGAAGCTTTTTTTGTCTCAGCATTGCCACGCATTTGTGCACCTAGCGCGGAGAGCCTCGCCATTCCCGAGTAGACAACCGGCTACAAAAGAGGGACGTCAGTGATAGAAATCAAGTATTTCCCTGCATTCGCCCAGAAGTTCTTTGACAGTGGATTGACGCTCGTCTCTTTCGTTCTGGCGACGGCTTGGACGGTTAACGGCGGTACCGGCATGTCTTTGACGAAGCTTCTCTCCGTCAGGGTGAAGTTGTCGGACTGCCTGATCGTCGTCCTCATCCTCTTTTTGAGTCACATCATTTTCTTGTTTTGCAGCTTGTATGAGTCGCGAAGGCTATCGAAAGGCTTCGAGGAGAGCGCGGACGTTTTGAAGGCCGTCGCCCTTGTGACCGCCTGCATCGCCCTGATCGCCGTGATTTGTTCGGTTAGGGTAATGCAGCCGGGCTTCTACATGATGTTTTTTGCCACATGTTTCACTTCGATGGCAACGTCGCGCTTTCTCTTGCGGCATCTGCTTGCTGGGATACGGCGCCGTGGCCACAACGTACATCACGTTTTGATTCTGGGGACCAATTCGCGAGCGATCCAGTTCGCTCGTCGGATCGAGGCAGAACCAGAACGAGGCTACCATCTGCTCGGATTCGCCGACGATGAATGGGGGAAGATGGACGAATTTAGGGCCACAAACTTCAAGCTGGCCTGCAACCAAGATGGCGTCGCCGAATTTTTGCGGCATAACGTAGTAGACGAGGTCGCTATTTTTCTCCCGTTGCGTTCGTTTTATGAACAAGCCGCACGCATTGCAGCCTTGTGTGAGCAGCACGGCATCCTTATTCGCTTCGACTCGTCGATTGTCGATCTGAAAATCGCCCGATCCCACGCAGACGTCCTGCATGGCGACGCACAGATTATGGTGCGGAGCGGTCATCTGGATGGTTGGCCGTCTTTTTTCAAGCGCCTGATCGACCTTCTGGTTTCCACGGCTCTTTTGGTGGCGCTGTCTCCGCTACTCTTGGTTGTCGCCATTCTCATCGGATTCACCTCGCCGGGCCCGATCTTCTTCTGGCAAGAGCGCGTAGGGCTGAACAAGCGCAAATTCATGATCTACAAGTTTCGCACCATGATTCCGAATGCAGAAAAGTTGCAGGAAGAATTGCTACACCTCAACGAAATGCGCGGTCCAGTCTTTAAGATCAAGAATGATCCCCGAGTGACTCGTTTGGGCAGAGTCCTGAGAAAGACGAGCATCGACGAGTTGCCCCAATTGTTCAATGTTTTCAAAGGCGACATGAGTCTCGTAGGTCCGCGAGCGTTGTCGGTGCGCGACTATCAGCATTTCAGCGAAGACTGGCAGCGGCGAAGATTCAGCGTACCTCCTGGCATCACTTGCCTATGGCAGATCAAGGGCCGCAACCTGGTGCCCTTCGAGCAGTGGATGGAGCTCGACATGCAATACATCGACAAATGGTCGATCTGGCTGGATCTCGAGATACTGGCGCGCACGATTCCTGTGGTTTTGAAAGGATCGGGAGCTGTCTGAGCTGCAGACACTCGTGCCAACAGCGTGGCTGGCACGGGAGTCGCTCTCAGTACAACCAAATCTCACCTTCCTGCCTCACGCGTTTTTACTCACTTCAAGGAGAATCTCATGACTATTTCGCGAATCCTGGTGACCGGCGCCGGAGGATTCATTGGACATCATCTTGTCAAGCGGCTCAAAGCGGAAGGGCATTGGGTGCGCGGCGTGGACCAGAAACTCCCGGAATACGAACCGTCAGACGCCGACGAATTTGAAGTTCTGGATTTGAGGATGTATGAAAGTTGCCTCGCAGCCACCCGTGGCAAGATCGACGAAGTCTACAACCTGGCCGCTGACATGGGCGGGATTGGCTACATCACCGCGTATCTTGCGGATATCTCGCGCAACAATATCCTGATCAATGCTCACATGCTCGAAGCAAGCAAGCAGAACGCGGCCAAGCGCTTTCTGTTTTCCTCCTCCGCTTGCGTGTATGCACAGAACAAACAGAAGAGCGCGGACGTCACGCCGCTGCGCGAGGAGGATGCTTACCCAGCAGAGCCGGAGCCAGGATATGGATGGGAGAAACTGTTCACTGAGGAATTGTGCCGGTACTACCGTCACGATTATGGATTCCAAACCTGCGCAGTGCGTTTCCACAATGTCTACGGCCCGCTTGGCACGTACGACGGCGGGAAGGAAAAAGCTCCCGCCGCCATTTCCCGTAAGGTAGCGTTGACGCCGGACGGAAGCGAAATCGAGATTTGGGGCGACGGTGAGCAAACCCGCTCGTTCATGTACGTCGACGATTGTGTAGAGGGTCTGATTCGCCTGATGGCTTCCGACTATCATGAGCCTCTCAATCTCGGCACGGACCGCCTGGTTACCATCAACGAATTGGTCGATCTCGTTTCCGGGATTGCTGGTAAGACGCTGGTGAAGCGTCACGAATTGAGTAAGCCTCAGGGTGTCCGTGGCCGCAACAGCGATAACACCCGGTTGAACCAAGTACTCGGTTGGCAACCGTCGATTTCCCTAGAGCAAGGCCTGGAAGTTACCTACAAATGGATCGAAGCCGAACTCAACAAGGCCGGTCGCCTTCCGGCGCACACAATGAAAGCGTTGGCCTAAAGCATGCGCTGCAAAAGTAGCAATCCTGTGGCGTGTGGCCGATGGCCAATCTCTCATCGAAGGAAGCCGGGCTCTCCCCCATGCACGAGGTGACGACCGGAGGTCGCGTAGCCCGAAATACGATTTGGATGCTGCTCGGCCAAGGATTGCGATTGGTTGTGCAAGCGCTGTATTTTGTGCTGATCGCGCGCTCCCTCGGCGCAACTGGTTACGGCGCATTTCTGGGCGTTGTGGCGCTGGTTGCCATTGTTACTCCTTTCGGAGATTTGGGAAGCGGCGGGCTGCTGCTCCAAAATGTTTCGCGAGACAAAAGTCTGTTCCCCGTGTATTGGGGCAAGGCGCTGGTGAAGAGTTCCGCTTCCAGCCTTGTCCTTTTCGTTTCCGTCGTTTCGCTCTCGCACTTCACGCTGCCTCACGAGATCCCCGTTGGACTCGTGATGTTGGTGTGCGCGTCGGATCTTCTCGGGCTTAACCTCCTTCAACTGAGTGGACTTTCGTTTCAAGCCTTTGATCGTTTGAATTGGACAGCAACTCTGTTCTTCCTCGTGAGCGCCAGTCGTCTCGGGGCGGCGGTGATCCTTACTCGCGTTCATCCGCATCCGTCACCGTTGCAGTGGGGTTACGTCTACTTTGGTGGAACCATTGTCGTTGCCGCTCTCGCTGCGTTTCTCGTTTGTGTGAAGCTTGGCCGTCCTTCCTTCGACTGGCAGCCGGTGCCGGGTGAAGTTCGCCAAGGCCTATACTTTTCGGTCGGGCTCAGTGCTCAGACGATCTACAACGACCTCGACAAGACCATGCTTGCACGGTTGGGGACTCTTGACGCCACCGGCATCTACGGCGCGGCCTATCGACTGATCGATATCAGTTTCGTGCCGGTCTCCTCTCTTCTTACGGCGTCCTACTCCAACTTCTTCCGAGCGGGCGTTGATGGCATTTCCGCGAGCCTTGCTTACGCCAAGCCCTTTCTGCTCCGCGCGCTCGGGTATGCGATCCTTGCCTTTCTGGTCCTCTTAACTTGCGCCGGTCTTCTCCCGCGCATTCTCGGTCCGGAGTATGCACGCACTGTCGAGGCGCTTCGCTGGCTCTCTATATTGCCGCTCATTAAAGTCTTCCACTATTTTTTCTCGAACGCGCTGACCGGAGCCGGCCACCAGGCATTACGCACGGTCATTCAAGTGGGCGTCGCGGTGTTTAACGTGGCCATCAATTTCTGGCTCCTTCCGGTTTACTCCTGGCGGGGCGCCGCGTGGTCGAGCATTGCTTCCGATGGTCTGCTCGCGGTTGGGATCGGCCTGGCTGCCTTGGTTCTTGCTCGTCGGTCAGAACGATCGCCAAGTGCGCCGCTCCAAGTGGCCGTGAACGCGGCGTCCGACTGACAAAACAGAGTTAAATGCGAGCTCCCAAACCTTCCTACCTGCGGTGGCGGAACTGATGAACATTTCTCGCCGATACGTGGACGACATTTTTACCATAGGCGTCCTTGTGCTAAGCACAGGAGCGTGCCAGACGCTATTGATCGACAACTCGTCGTCCAAGGCCGGGCTTGAAGGCACCCCTTTGCTTCAGGTGATGTGGTCTTGCATTTATGTGCTTGTCGCGGTTCGCGCGGCTTCGCAATATCGCTCGATTGTCGACGCAATTCGTGCAAATAAACCTCTCGCGGCCCTGGTGTTGCTGGCGGTTCTCTCCACAGTTTGGTCCGACGATCATGGGGTCACGCTGCGTCGAAGCATCGCCTTAGTGGCTACCACACTTTTTGGAGTGGATTTTGCAGTCCGTTATTCCTTGCGTGACCAGCTGCGCCTTCTCGTTATCGCTTTGGGCAGTGTGGTAGCGCTCAGCGTGATTCTGCAGGTGTTTTTCCCGGGTCTGATCCCCACATATGATTTGGCCTACCCGGATGCGTGGGTAGGTGTCTTTGGACAGAAGAACGGTTTCTCCAAAATTGTCGTGCTTACCGCAATCGTCATTCTGGCGTCTGTCCGGTCTTCCCTAGGTGGCATGCTGGCGGCGGTCTGCGCTGTAGTTGCCGCTTTCGGCTTGATTCTCGCCGCACAGTCCATGACTTCCTTTGTGGTGTTTCTCGTCTTGTTGGCTGTCTTGATCTTTGCTCCCACGCTGCGATGGAGCAAAGGAATACGAATCGCAATACAGGCGTTTGCCGGGTTGAGTGTCGTGCCTTTCTTACTTCTCGTTGTTCGCTACCGAGACGCCATTACAAACATGCTCGGCCGCAGCAGTTCGTTAACCGGACGCTTAAAAATCTGGACGCTGGCGATTTCCTGCGTCGCCGTCAAGCCTCTGTTGGGCTACGGCTATAATGCATTCTGGAACGTCTCGTCGGAGTCGCTGCGGATTGATGCGGTGATGAATTGGAATGTCCCGCATGCCCACAATGCATATCTGGAGCTCGCTCTGGAGTTGGGATTGCTCGGAGTCGCTTTGTACGCGGCGACTTATCTCCTGGGCTTGTATCGCGCTAGCGAATATATGCGTATTGAACGCGGAAACTCTGCGAGGTGGCCGCTGGCATATTTCAGTTTTGTGTTGATGTATAGCTTCACCGAAAGCACGGTCCTCGCGCCCAACACCATTTACTGGATGTTGTTCGTCGCCGCT
>Ga0210390_10005108_pt1 | contig 11019 bp, 14 predicted proteins | sample IncBWH11OmetaG_FD_161050 | JGI IMG/M metagenome (GOLD analysis project Ga0210390, IMG submission 161050) | Forest soil microbial communities from Barre Woods Harvard Forest LTER site, Petersham, Massachusetts, United States - Inc-BW-H-11-O ... | reverse complement strand
CGCCAGAAGAAGGATCTGGAACTCCCGTAAAGCAATCGCTCGCTCAATCCGACGGCCAGGAAGCTACCGGCGCAGAGACAGGCCGGTGAGCGACCGCTGTTGCGCGTCGGCCGGAGACTTCCGAAGAGATCGAAGGGGTCCGCAGAGGAATAATTGGCGCCAACTGCGAACGCCGACGAGATATTAGGAAGTTTATACTCTGACCGAACCTGGACGTTGTGCGTTTCACTCCACTCAACCATTTGCAATGCCGCCCATTGACCGCATGGCTGGCCACGTCGCTGATACTTGCCGGCTGCGCGGCACACAAAACGGCACCGCCACCGCCGGTGACCTATCCTGCGACCTCCGAGAGTGCGCTTCGGGAGTTGAACCGCCTTCCTCAAGGTTCCTATGACAAGCTGGCAATCATCACCGTCGCCGGCGAAGTAGGTGAGCAACTTGCTTCAGCGACGAAAGGGGCGCGCGAAGCTGCCGCGCAAAAAGGAGCGAATGCACTCGTTATTCTGAAAGAGGTCGCGTACCGGCAAAAGGTCGGTCAACGCACGCTCAACGTCCGGCGAATCAGTTACCTGGCAATCCGGATGCGATGACCGGGTTCGGGGCCTCGTCCGGAAAAGACTCGAACGACGAAGGGCGAAACGCGGGCCGGCTTATCGAGGTTCTTCTAGCTTAAGGACGGTCAGGTCTTTCTGGTTCTCGACAGTGGCCTTTACTTTGTGATCTTTAGTTTTTGTCTTTAAGACTTCCGCCACATATTTAGTACGCGGATCAGAAAGATCGCCGTGCGGAATGAGGGTCAGAAACAGGGCGAAACCCACGCTCAAAGTAACGATGCCGCCCCATGCGAGCCGCGGTAGGCCAAACCACCGCCAGCGAGAAGACCTGATTGAGGTACTCCGCTCCTGGCTGATCTGCTCCATGATCCGGGAATTGAAAAAGTCAGGACTCTTGAGTTCGGGACGACGCATACTCTGTCTCAACAAGCTCTTGAGCTTCAGGAAATCGGCTTTTTCGTGCAGAATTGAAGGGTGCTCGATTTCGAACGACTGCAGCTCCTGGCCGCTGAGCGTGCCATCAAGCCATGCGGTGAATTTTTGCTCAAAGGTTTTCATACACGTCTTGAAGGAGGATCTGTAGTTTCTTTCGGGCGTAGAATAGCCGCGACATCACGGTGCCGAGGGAACAATTGAGAATTTCCGCAATTTCGCTGTATTGCAAATCTTCGATTTCCTTCATGACGATTACTGCGCGGTGTTCGGGAGAAAGTTTCCTAATTGCCTCATCGATTCGCTGGCGTATTTCATTTTGTTCAAGTTTTATATGGGGAAGAGGGACCGCTGAAGGAGTTGTACGCGAACCCGGATCCACGTGGGCAGGTGCAATCCGGTCGTCGAATTCCGCCTCGCCATGGATACCTTTCCGTCGAAGCGCATCGATCGTCACGTTGGTCATGATTCGATAGAGCCAAGTATAAAAAGAGGACTCTCCCTTGAAGCGGTGAATCGATTTCCAGGCCTTCAGGAACCCTTCCTGAGCGAGATCCCAAGCGTCTTGTTCGTTCTGGACCATCCCGTAGACCATCATAAAAGCCTTGTTTCGATAACGGAGGACCAGATCGTTAAAAGCGCTTGAATCTCCAGCCTGACATCGTTTCACCAAGACACGGTCGTCTGGCTCGACTGAATCATTAGAACTGTGACTCGCCTCTAGGTTAGACGCGCGTTCGTCAAGTTCATTCAACGGCAAAGATTCCCGGTTGTCCGATTTAGGATCCGTAACGCCTTCGCCATTCGGCCCGAAGATCGCCCATCATGACGATGATGCTGTCCCTGACTTGGAAGAGGCGCTCATAGAGCTCCTCAAATTGGCGGATTTTAAGACTGCCGTCGTGGCTCATCTGGGTCGCGGCCTCGACAGCTGTTGATATGGCTCGAAGCGCCCGCTTCAGGTAAGCGATCGTCATCCCGATTTCTTCAGTTTCATGGTCGCTGAGAGCAGCCGCCAGTTTGGCACTGGCAACCGCCACATGCGACGCCAATTTAACGCCAAGGGGGCTTGAAGCGACACTGGGAACTTCGTCAAACAGCTGATCGATCCAGACTGTCAGAGAAAATGCGTTTTGATAGAGAGGGTGGGATTCGAAGACTTCTTGAGTCTCTTCTTCTCCCTCCTCCTCGACCTCGAAATCGGATTCGAACTCGATCTCCTCAATTTCTTCACTGGGCTGATCGAGCAAATGGGTCCAACCCATCTCCTGAGCGATAATCTGATCACGATTCGGGTCATCGATATATTTCTCGAACAGCTCCATATAACGTTCAGTTTTGCTGTCTTGCTGTTGGAGAAACCGCTCCCAATCGTACTCGTCCCAAGCACGCTCTGGCTCATCGTAGAAATCAGCCATACGCCGTTCTTATCTCAGGTTATTGGAACCTGCAAAGTTTTTGTCTTGCATTGTCTGCAGGCGAAGCTGACCACAGGCGGCATCAATGTCATGTCCTTTTTCACGCCTGATGGTGGCATCCACTCCGCTTTTGCGGAGAGCGCGATAAAAAGTCTGCTGTCGCGTCTGGGAGGGACGCTTCCAGCTTAAACCCTCGACAGTGTTATACGGGATCAAGTTAATTTTTGCCTCCAGCCTTCTTGCCAGGCCGGCCAACTCCATCACCTGATCGAGCCCATCGTTGACGTTCTCAATCAGGATATATTCGAACGTAATCCGCTGGTGTTTCTTTTCACCGTAGTATGCGCAGGCGTCCATCAAGGCCGCGAGATTAAACTTGCGATTGATCGGCATAATCTTCTCGCGCACCGCATCCGTCGCCCCGTGAAGGGAGACAGCCAGACGAATCTGAAGCGGTTGATCGGCCAGTTCGCGGATCCGAGGGGCCAGGCCGCTGGTGGAAATCGTGATATGCCGCGCTCCAATTCCGATGCCCCAGGGAGCTCTGATGATCTCAATCGCCTGCAAAAGGTTTTGATAGTTGGCCAGGGGTTCTCCCATCCCCATGAACACAATATTGTTAATCTTCTCTCCGCTAAGAGCTTCGACTCGCAGGATCTGTTCCACCATCTCCCCTGGTTCCAGATTTCTCGTCCATCCCTCCAATCCGCTTGCGCAGAACTTGCAACCGTATGCACAGCCCACCTGCGTCGAAACACAGAGTGTTTTTCGATCCGACGGGGAGCCGTACAACGCCGGACTCGCGGGAATCAAAACGGATTCGATGAAACTCTGGTCCCTCAGGGCAAAGAGAAATTTCTGCGTCGTATCGCCTGAGCCCGTCTTCCGCACGCAAGCCAGCGGTTCCAAGAGAAACTCCCGGTCGAGCTCATCGCGCAATCGTTCCGATAGGTCCGACATCTCGCGAAAACGGGTAATTCTCTTTTGATAAAGCCATTGAAGAACCTGTTTAGCCCGGTAAAGAGGCTCCCGGCGCGTGGCAACCCATGCTTCCAGTCCTGATAACGGGAGATTGAAAATTGACGGCTTCTTATCCATTTCCTGAACTCTGCAGCATCACACAGATCAAGGGGGGAGCAAATGGACAGGATTCAGGAGTTCAGGAGTTGCAGGAATTCAGGAGTTGCAGAATGGTTGCGCAACATCGGTCCGGCCCTCCGGATTCTGAACTCCTGAACTCCTGCAACTCCTGAACTCCTGTTTTTTCACCCCCATGAAGTGTTATGAAGTGTTCGGCAAACTTTCTCCAGAGCTGACGAACGAGATATTCGCTTACCTTCTTGAGTTCGAAAAACCGGTCTATAAAGCGATGGTGCAGAACATCGCTTCGCGTCGAAAGCTCCGACCGATCTTTATTGAGCGAAAACCGAGGCAAGAACGGCATCTCTGGCTGCATCAGGCGCTTTCACTGAAAAGCGCCGATGACCTGACGATGCAGCTGTTGCAAATCTGGTTGCTGGGGGCTCAGAGGGAGATGATTTGCGAATTTCTCGATTCTCTTGGGATCGAGCATGATGGAAAAGGTGTCGTCGACAACTTGCCAGCAGCTCCGTCTCGCGACAGGCTAAACGAAACTATCAGCAAACTGCTCGAAAAGCGCTCCCCCGAGGCCGTAGCCCTCTACCTTCATGCCTTTCAAGCAATGGACGAGACGGGTTGGTCAATATTGGATGAAGTTTTAGCTACGGACCCGCGGATTTCACTACCCCGAAAATCTGACGATCCAAAGCATTCGTGAAATATTCAGGCAACAGCGCGATAGAGTTGGAAATTCTGGGTTTTCTGAGTGAACCCGCGGAGGAAAGATTCGAGTCTTTAGCACTGTCGATCTACAATTACCAGCGGCGGGCAAATCCGGTCTACGCTCAGTATTGCGAGTATCTCGGGACGCCGAAACAAGTTGATTCCTGGAAACGGATCCCGGCAGTCCCGCAAATTGCGTTTAAACGATCCGACATCCGGTCCTTTCCGGTGCAAGAGACTCAGACGGAGTTTCGGACAAGCGGAACGACTGGCGAAGGTCATGGGAAGCACCACTTTCCGTCCATACGCTTGTACGAGGCTGCGGTGCAACGGGGCTGGGATTATTTTCGGCTACCGCGACATCGATCCATCCTCCTAATGCAGCATCCTGAAGACGCCCCGTTTTCCTCGCTTAGTCGCATGGGAGCCATCCTCGCGGGCTCCGAGCCCGAGCGGTTTGTCATCTCGCAGGACGGTGGTCTCGACTTCAGTCGACTGCGCGAACAGCTCAGCGACCGTCATGAAGCCGTGACCTTGTTTGGTACGGCCCTGGCCTACCTTAACTTGTTTGAAAAAGCTCCGGATTTCGACCTCGCCTTGAATCCGGCCAGCATGGTGATGGAAACGGGCGGATTCAAAGGGAGCGGACGGGATGTTGCGAAGAGCGATTTGTACGAAAAGCTGTCTCTCCGTCTGGGCGTCGCGGCCGACTCGATTTGGAACGAATACGGAATGACCGAGTTGAGCTCGCAGTTTTATTCCCGTGGGGTCGGCCGCTCTCACCAAGCCCCGCCTTGGGTGAGATTCCAGATTATCGACCCGGAGACCAACCAGGAGGCTTCCCCGGGAAAGGTCGGGCTATTGCGTATTATAGACTTGGCAAATTTGTGGTCTGTACTCGCTGTTCTGACACAGGATCTGGCGATCGCTCAGCCTGACGGAGGCTTTTTGCTGCTCGGACGCGATCCTCAGGCGCTCCCGCGCGGTTGCTCGCGAGCTGTTGACGAGCTGATGCACTTTGCGCGCGGATGAGACTGGATGACCGCATCGTCGCCCTCGTTGCTGCCGCCGCGAAGGTTTCCTGGCTAGTCGACCTGAGCTTCGAGAACATCTCGCGCTGGATCGAGCTGGAGCTCGGCCAGTATCTGAGCGATCCCAAGCCTCAACCGTATGGGAACCAGCACTGTCAGACCTATCCACTCAGTCCTATCTTACATATTGTCAGCGGAAACACGCCGCACGCGGCTTTGCAAAGCCTGATCCGCGGCGTGATTGTCGGCGCCACCAATTGGATAAAGTTGCCACACCAGGGAATTCCAGAGGTGGACATTTTTGTTGACGCGTTGCCGAAAGAACTCCGACCAGAGATGGCCACCGAACTTCTTCCCCACTGGATGGAGAAGGCTGAGGTTATTGTGGTGTTTGGCTCTGACCAGACAGTACGGGAGTTTTCACAAAGGGTTCTCCCATCTCAGCGGTTCCTGGCACATGGGGAAAAAGTCAGCCTGGGGTTGATCTGGGGCCAATGCGATCCCCAGATCGCGGAAGGAATCGCTCGCGACGTCTTTCCATTTGATCAGTTGGGCTGCCTGTCACCGCAATTTTTTTTCGTGGTCGGGGATTCGGCAGACTTCGCCTTGCAACTTTCCGATCAACTCGAAAAGCAACCTCCAAGAACACTTGCGCCAGCGCGGGATCGTGCGACCGCAGGGGTGCTGCGCGCGTTTCGCGAAGAGTGGAAGTTTCGCGCGGCTATCACACCGGGCGTCTTCCTCCGGGAAAGTCGCGGAAATCTAGACTGGGTGGTGATTCACGACCCGGAGCCCGTGCTGGTCACCAATCCATTGCACGGAACGATCTTTATCAAACCAATGCCACCGGACGTCGAATTGACACTCGCGCCGATTCGACGGTTGATCAGCACGATTGGACTCTTTCCAATCAATCGGGAGTTGGTCCATTTTGGGATTTGTTTAGGAGCGCAGCGGATCTGCCGGATCGGCCAGATGCAAAATCCGCCTCTCACTTGGCATCATGACGGCTGGCCAGCCTTGGGGAGCTTCGTTCGCTTTGTGGATATCGAGGGATTATGACGATGATAGGGCGAAACTACGTCGGCGGGGCAAGACACCTGCCTGATTGGTCGACAGTCAGCCCGCAATCAGGGCCGGACAGGAAACCGCCACGACCGAGAGCCTTTATCGGTGCTCTGGCGCTCTTTGAATTTTTGTAGAATCGCAGCATACTAAGCAGTCCTTTTTTAGCCAATCACCCGGCCTCAAGACTTTTTTTCATGACCCAACAGCTCCAAAGTTACCTCGGGTACTCTTATCCTGCACAACTAGCCGATCTGGTAAAAAAAGTCTGGCCGAAGGATCGTCTGGCGAAATTACCGCAGGACCATCATCTTCGGAAGCTCTTCGACATTTCCTACCACGCGAGTTTGTTGCGCGATGAGGATCGACAGGTGACCTTCAGGATGATTTTTGAGGATCCGGGTTCACTGCCGCCAGATGAGGGACCTCCGAGCGGTCTGATGCCGCTCCATCTGGATCGCCCGCGACCGTTTAACGAACAAGAGATTCGACGGCTTTCGATGGCCGCGCTGTTTTTCCGTTCGATGATCGGGGTGTGCAGAAGCGTCCACCAGGATCTCCAAATCTGGGGGATGGTCATTTCCGGCACCCGCTGGCTGAGCAGTCTCGCCGGAGGCCGTTACCATGGCGCGCCCGAACCAGACTCGCTGGTCATCCATTCTCTCGGTCCGGGCCGACTCACCATTCACCTCGGCAGGAATCGAATCGCTACCCTGGCGGGAGGTCGAATCGAATCCCGAGCCTTTGATCTATTTGAGTCGAAATGGCTGCAAGCGGTGTTTTCGCAAGTTCGCAGCAGTTTTTTGAATGAGGCATTTGGCGAACACACGGACGCCAAATACGTCCCGGTGGACGTCGATTTTGTCAGGATGATGACCTATAATATCGTCCTTCGTGCACTTTCGGTGGTGCGGAACGGCCGTCATGGAGGAACGCTGGTGATCGTTCACCCGGATGACGAAGCGTTGATCCGCACACCTGAAGCTGCGCTGCGTTTCAAATATTTGATCGGTGATTGTCCTGCTCGAAGGCGGTACGCGCGAATGCTAAGGCAGGCGATCATTCGCCTCGCGAAGCTGGCCAGCCATCACCGCAGACCCAACGCCGGATGGACCGAGTATCAAACACTCCTGGACACCGAACTAAGCGATATGGACGAGGCATTGTTCGATTTCGCACACTTTCTGGCGGATTTGATGGCGGTGGATGGTGCGCTGGTCGTCACCCAAGCCCTGGACCTGGTCGGATTCGGTGCCGAATTACGATATGAAGCGCCGGGTCTGAAAAGCGTGCGGCACGCTCTCGACCTGGAGGGCGAGATCTGGGCCAATGAACCGCTCGACAATGTCGGGACCCGGCATCGAGCGGTGTATCGGTTTTGTCGTGGCTATCCGAGATGCCTGGCCATTGTCGTTTCGCAAGATGGATCCGTTCAATTTGTCAGGAACCACAATGGGGCGGTGACCTACTGGAATCAACTTTCATGGTAACTTCCACTTGGAAGATGGCTAAATCGTTTCCATATTCTCGCCCGAAATGAAGCAGGCTCTTATTGTCCTCGAAGATGGGCGGACCTTTCACGGAGAAAGTTTTGGAGCAGATGGTACGAGTGTCGGTGAAATTTGTTTCAACACTTCCATGACCGGCTACCAAGAGGTGCTGACTGATCCTTCCTATCGCGGTCAAATCGTCACCATGACTTATCCGCTGATCGGGAATTATGGCGTCAATATGCTTGACTCGGAAAGCCGCGAGCCGCATGTCCGGGGATTTGTGGTCGGCGAACTCTCGCCTATTACGAGCAATTGGCGGGCGAGCGGCTCACTGGATGACTACCTGAAAAAATGGAACATCTGCGGGATTCAAGGAATCGATACGCGGGCCTTGACCAAGCACCTCAGGGTTCGGGGAGCCATGCGGGCTTGCCTCAGCACCGAACTGACGGAGGAGGAAGCCGTCAAATCCGCGCTGATTTCTCCAGGTATGCGGGGCGCAGACTACGTGAAGGAGGTGACGACTCAAGAGCCGTACGAATGGGATCCTGATGACAAACTCAGCCGCGATTGGACGATCGTCAAAGGTTCGGCTGAGCACTCCGATGAAGTGCTCGAGAACGGCCAGGTTCTCAAATCGCTTCCGCCAATCCGACATCATGTCGTGGCCTACGATTACGGCATCAAATATAACATCCTGCGAAGACTGCGTCAGCATGGGTGCAAAGTGACGGTAGTGCCCGCAACCACCAAGGCAGAGGATGTTCTTGCGATGAAACCAGATGGAATTTTTCTCTCAAACGGCCCCGGCGATCCAGGCGCATTGCCTTACTTGTCCGATGAGCTCAGGAAGCTCTTCGGCCGCAGCCCGATTTTTGGTATTTGTCTCGGACACCAGTTGCTCGGCCTGGCATACGGAGGAAAAGAATTCAAACTCAAATTCGGGCACCGCGGAGGCAATCAGCCGGTTAAGGACCTGAGGAGCGGTAAGGTTTCCATTACCTCCCAAAACCATGGATTTGCGATCGACGCCGGATCTTTGCCGGCGAACGTGGAAGTGACACACATCAATCTCAACGATCAGACTGTGGAGGGGATGCGCCACCAGGAATACCCTATTTTCAGCGTCCAATATCATCCCGAGGCGTCCCCAGGTCCGCATGACGCAAGCTATTTCTTCGACCAATTTGGCGCGTTAATGGACGATCATCGCCCCGGCGGAAAGACCTGAAAATAGCCGAGCTCTCCGTATTCTATGAGAGACGGTTCAGCGCGTGAAGGGCATCACCCGGGTGGACGGGTGCCTGAAATGCTCTGTCCGAAGACGGACCGCTGGGACTTATCTTCGCTCGACGCCTTGAACGGAGTCTGGGCCAATTGCACCAGAATTTCTCTCCGCGAGAACCTGTCCGGGCGGCCACCACAATGGGGGACGGAAGTCCGTTTAGGCTGGAACGGGGATTTTCTCCACGGCCTTTACCAATGCCAGGATCCAAATCCATGGGCCACAAAGACAAGGCGGGACGACGCGCTGTGGGAAGAAGAAGTGGTGGAGGTTTTTCTGGATCCCTTCGGGGATTCACTTTGCTATTTCGAGATCGAGATCAATCCTCTGAACACGGTGACTGATCTGATCATCCGACGGACCTGGACAGGATTGAGAAAAGATTTCAAATGGAAATGCGAAGGGTTGGTCACAGCCTGCGGCACCTTGGCGTATGGTTGGGTGGCAGCGTTTCAAATTCCATTTGCGTCTCTCGGAGATTGCCATCCGACCCGCTCTCCGATTTGGCGAGTGAACTTTTCGCGCATCGATCGACCGAAAGACCAGCCGCTCGAATTGTCAGCCTGGTCACCCACCCTGGTCCAAAGTTTTCATGTGCCGAGGCGATTCGGGGTGTTGCGCTTCGATCAAGCAGATGTCCCCTGAGAAAGGAGTCAGGACTCTTGATTTTTCCCAGTGGAGCGCAGAAGGTCGGTGGGTACTAACAGAACAGGGAGTCAACAGAACGACGATTGCGAGGATAAAATTATGGCTGATCAACAGGATCCACAAGAAGCGGCAAACAGCGCCAAAGAACACGTCAAAAGCGCAGCAGACGATTTCAAGGCCGCGGCAAGCGCGAAAGCGGATGAGATCCGGCGGGCCGCCGAGCAAAAGGCAGAAGAGCTTCGTCACCACGCCGAAGGTAAAGCCCGCGAATTTCGCGGCGCTGCAGAAACCGCCTGGACTGACGCTCAATCCAAGGCAAAAACTTGGCAAGCAGACAGCGAAACGTACATTCGCGAGAACCCGACCAGAGCGATCTTAGTGGCCCTCGGTTTGGGTTTCTTGTTGGGCCTCTTGTTCCGGAAATAACTCATGGACCCTGATGCTCCGCTAGGGGCGCAAGCTTCAAGCCAGTCGACGAGCGACTCAGTTAAAAAGTGGGTGGCTTCGTTTCTGGCATACCTGGAGCTTAGGCTGCAGCTCATTGGACTTGAGTCTAAGGAGGCCGGCCTTCATCTGCTGGTGCTCGCGCTCCTATTTGTCGGGGCCGTGGTATTCTTTGCCGGTTTCCTGGTCATGCTGGTGGTCTTTTTGCTTTACCTTTTGACACTAATCTTTCATTGGGGCTGGGGGTGGAGCGCGCTTGCCTGCGGGGTGGTCTCTCTCCTGATCGCCGTCGGCGCCGGTGTGACCCTTCGGTTCCGGATCATTAGACCTCTTTTTCCCACGACCTTGGCGGAATTTAAAAGGGATCGCGAATGGCTGACGCACAAGACGAAAGAAAGCGAATAGCAGGCGAGCTCGCGCGCAGGCGAGCCGAACTCACTGATCAGGCTCTGCTTCTGCGCAGAGATCTCGATATTGGAAATCGGATGTCTGATTCGTTGAGGAAGCATTCCTGGGGCTGGATGAGCATTGCTGCGATGTTTGGCTGGATCCTCTCTCGACTGCCGGCCAGGAAAAAGAAAGTTTACATTCAGGCAGCGAATTCTGAGAAATGGACAGCCCCGAAGCAAAGTTTCATGGTCCAGATCTGGAAGGGTTTGTGGTCGATCGCTAAACCGCTGGTGGTGGCCTATGTCACGAAGCAAATCGCCGAAAAGGCCAAGATCCCCGGAGCGAAATGGCTTTAAAACAGGAGTCAGGAGTTGCAGGAGTTCAGGAGTTGCAGAATTGGGAGACGGAGCAAAAAATTAAGTCAAGGAAGACAGCTTAGCTTCATTCTGCAAC
>Ga0210390_10005107_pt1 | contig 11019 bp, 11 predicted proteins | sample IncBWH11OmetaG_FD_161050 | JGI IMG/M metagenome (GOLD analysis project Ga0210390, IMG submission 161050) | Forest soil microbial communities from Barre Woods Harvard Forest LTER site, Petersham, Massachusetts, United States - Inc-BW-H-11-O ... | reverse complement strand
GGCGGCGGTCCGAGTGAGAAGCGCTGAAAGCTCGGCTCCCAGGCGCGGGACCAGACCAGCGTGACGAGTAAGGATTGTCGGGCGGACCCCGGCCGCGACACACGCCGAAGCCAGCTCGAACCCGACGAACCCGCCACCGACGATCACCGCGGTGCCGATCTGGCCGAGCGTGATCCGCACGGCCAGGGCGTCGCCGAGGGACCGCAACACAGTTTCGCCCCGCCCGTCGGGCCGCATCGTGCGCGCCCGGGCTCCGGTGGCGATAACAAGCTTGTCGTAGCGCAGCGCCGCGCCACTGGCCAGAAACACCCTGCGCGACATGCGGTCCAGGCCGACCGCCTCCTCGCCCAGCCGCACCGCGACGTCGTCTTGCGGCGGTGGCATGCACACCGCCTCTGCCGTGCTGGTGCCGTGGAGCAATGCCTTCGACAGGGCTGGGCGGACATAAGGAGGCGAGACCTCCCGCCCGATCACCGTGATTGGTCCGTCGTGCCCGGCTGCTCGGATGGCCTCGGCCGCAGTTAGACCTGCGGCCGACGCTCCAACCACGACCACCTCTGTGGCGGTCACCGATCTATCATGATCGCCGCGACGGGACATGCGCGTGCACCTACTGCAGCCTCGGTTTTCAGCTCCTCGGGCACCTCGCTGTGCAACAGCGTGACATCGCCGTCATCAGGAAGCCGATAGACGTTGGGAGCGGCCTCCTCGCAGAGTCCATATCCTTCGCAGCGGCCCTTTTGCACTGACAGGCGCATAGCTTCACCTCCGAGTTCATTTGGATCTTGAAGTGACACAGTCGCGAGGCTAGACACTGCGTCAGCTGGGTTCCTCCGCCCGCCCGTCGATCCGCACTATTTGGTTAATGATTCGCGTTCGGCGGACGATGTCGCACTCTGCCGCAAATCGTGATGGCCACCGTCTGGCCAATTGGCCATCGCCCTGAGAGTGCTACTCGGGAATCATCGGAAGTTCGACGAGGAGGGTGGTCCCCGAGGAGGGGCTGGCCAGCGATATCGTCCTGCCGAGCGCGTCGACGCGGTCTCCGGTGGGAGCCGGGGCGGCTTTCGTTTTGGCTGGCCCGGTGGTGGCGGTGGCTGTCGTTGCTCACGACGGTGGTGTCAGGCTGATATGCGCGGGTTAAGTACCGCATGACGATGGTTCTGGTGTGAACGGTACTGCTCTCTACAGTCGAGCGTCATTGATGATCCCGATTCGAATCACGGTATGGCTCCTAGGTTCTTGGCCGGGTCGTTCACTCACCGCGCCAACGCCTAGTTCACGGGGCCAGCAAAGTCGGTGGTCTCGGCTGGCTGCTGTGTGGCTTGTGTGCTTACACCGCTGCGTGTGCTGCTCGCTGCTGTGCTTGCTTGCCTGCTTGCTTTGTGTACTTGCTTGCTCTGGTTGGGTTGTGCCCTGGGCTTAGGCACTCCGCTGTGCAGGCTCCCGTTGCGCTTCTACGCCGGGCCGGCTGCCCGCCAGCCCCACCGGGAGACCCCCGCCCCGGCCCATCACGACCGGGACGTAATACGGGTGTTCGATCTTGTACGGGTTTTGGGGTCGTTTGGGCGGCTCCGCAATGGTTGCGCGAAGCCAGTGTTCGACCGCGCGTTGAGTCGGGTTACACGACCTGCAGATTCTCGCCCATCTGATGCAGTTCCCAAGGGTTGGCATTGATCATTGGCCTTGTTGGCGCTGCGGTGGCCGAGGATGGCCATAATGGTTTGAATCCGTGCCTCTGATGTGGACCGCCCTGCGCGGATCGCCCAGAAATCATTAAGCGCTCGTTGAATCCGACCAATACGATGGTCACAACCAGCAAAGGTCAGGCCGACCGAGCGGCTGGCCGTGGCGCAGTCGACGCGGAATCCACCGCCGAACCTGATCGAGGTTGGTAGCGTCGCGTGATGCTGATCGAGAAGTCGGTTGCCCCGCCGTTGTCCATCCTCCGGCCGACCAAGCCGACGTCGTCGGCCACCTTCCCGGTGTATCACGATCTCGAGGCGTCGCTAGCCGAGGAGGATCAACAGCCCGACCAGCGGCCCCCCGCGACCGTCGCCCACACCCTCGCGGTCGCGGCCGGCTACGCCTACTCCGATGCCAACACGGTGTCGATGATGCTCGCGCGGATGGGTCTGCAGGACAATCATTGCCTGCAGGTGGACATGTCCGTGGACGCGATGTTCATCCGGTCCACCGCCCACCTGATCCAGAGCAGCGACGGCAGCGTCGTGATCCTGGCCTACCGCGGCACCCAACTGACGAACCTGGTCAACTGGCTGACCGACGCCGACGTCCACCCCGACAAGATCGCGTTCCCGTTTCCACGCGACGCCACGGCCGCCGACCCAGCCAAGTCCTCTTTGCCACCCGACGCCGAGGCCGTCCCGGCAAAGTCGTTTGCCGTCCATGCCGGGTTCTACCGCAACGTGCGAGCAACCCGGTTCGAGGTGATCGCGGCGCTGATGCGGGCGCTCGACCGGCGCTCCGTGCTCGACGACGACCGGGGGTCACCGATGCCGCCGATGGAGAAGCCGATGACCACGCTCTACCTCACCGGTCACAGCCTCGGCGGGGCGATGGCCGCGCTCATGGCCGTGATGCTGTCCGTGGAACCGGATTACATCGAGCGCTTCGCGCCGGTATTCAAGGGCGCCTCCACCTACGGCGCACCGATGGTGGGCTCGCCGGAGTTCGCCAACGCCTGTGCCGCGAGCACCTTCCTGCACCGGAACGTGGTCCGCTACGTCTACAGGAAGGACCTGGTGCCACACCTGCCGCCGAGCGACTCCGACGACTTCCAGCACTTCGGACGCGAGTACCGCTACGACCGCGCGTGGAAGGACACCTCCGACAAGCCGATCACGCAGATGGGCGATCTCCTCGGGCTCATCGAGGCCCCGCTAGGATTCGTGGCGAGCAAGTTCCGACTGCTGCGGGGCATACCGTTCCGGTTCTCGCTGAACGACCACGGCCCGCAGCATTACATCTCCGCCATCACCCCGCCTAAGGTACCCAACGAGTTTGGCGACGCCTACCTGATACCGGCGAGGTGACCTCACGACGCACTCGCCTCCCACCCCGAATCGATGCGACCCTTCGGGCAAGGATCATGCATCCAACGGGCGAACGATTCAAGCACCGCAGGTCAAACCGCGTGTCGAGTCGGTGCCGTACGAGTATTGCGGTCGCCTGCTAAGCAGGCGACCTGCGGAGATGCGCCCATCTGATGCAATTCCCGAGGGTTGTAATAGCCCATCGTCGTCTCGATCTTCTTCGTGTCCCATGAGCTCCAACGACAAGCAGCTCTTCGGCTTGTACTCGATCGGGCTGGCCGTGGGATTCTTCGGATATCTGATCGTGTACGTCATCCTCAACGGACGTAAGGAAGCCGGAACGATCATGGGCCAAGGCGACACGCCGATCGAACTGAACGAGTAGTCATCCGATCACCCCTCAGCGTCCGATCGAGCTGTCGACAAGGACGCTGTCACGGGCTGATTGGTTGGAACCGGGCCCACGACGAGCGGATTACCAGACGTGATCGAAGATCTCAGTCGGCGCTCACAATGTCGTCTTGATCGGCGCGGGCGTGGACGCGATCTGGTCCAGCACCTGAATGTTCCTGACAACGTCGCGGCTTTCCTCTTCGGCGATCTCGCGAACCGTTGCCTGGATCACGCCGATGATGCCGGGCGAGTGGTAGATCAGATCTGCCTGGGCCGCCACCGTCCGATCGCGCGCCCAGATAGTGAAAGGCCGGGTGAATCCCGGTACCACTGCGAGCAAGATCGCGAACCGCCATGCGCTGTCACGCATAGCAGCGACCGCTTGGTTGATCATGAAAATCTCGTTGTCGGCCAGTATCTGGTAGAGGTCGGCCAGTTCCGGAGATAGTTGATTGATGTCATCGACCACACCGTTGACCTGGCTTGCCAAAACGGCGTTAAGAGTGTTGAAGTCGTCGTGCAGCTTCGGCAGTTTCGTTGCCGGAGCGATGTTCTGGGCCGTGATCCCAAGATCCAGCTCAATATGGGCATTTACGCCGCCCAGCATGTGCTGCAAGATGATCAGGTCAACACGATCGGCGGCATCGAAAGTCTTTTGCCATGACCGTGTCGGCCGCGGGAATTGGTTCGGGTGAAAGTAACCGTTCAGCGCGTCGAAGTAACGGCCTGCGAATGAAGCGTCGAACCGCTCCATCCGGGGCCCGTCCTGGAATGCGCCGTTTTTCACCGCAGTACGTACGGCGATCGTTATCCGCTTGTACAGCGCAGCGAAGTAGCCCAGCCGGCTGGAGGCGGCGATTGACCACTCGATGACCGAGTCGAGCGCCGACACCACCGCATCGAGTGTCGACATGGGCGGTATCGGCGCCGGAGGTGGCGGCGCAGCAGGCATGGGCAAAGTATGACGCCAATGTCCAAGTGCCGTGGCGTAAGTAGCCATGCCAGCGTAAATCGCGGCACTCAAAGCCGTGTACGCCGAGACGATCGCGCGTCCGCCGGGGAAGCCCTGCGAAATCAAGAAGGCGGTTGGCGTTGCCCGCTCCGATCTAATTGCCGGTGCCGTCGAGGCAGACAACGATGTGTTGCAGATGCGTCGGTTCGGGGTGCTCACTCATCCGCTCACGAGCTTGCTTTCGAAGATCGGTGTCTGCCAGAAAGGAGCGCGTTCGGTACTTCGGTGTAAAACTCGACAGTCGAGTACTCGACGGTGGCCATGCCGTCCTCGGTCGCCCCGACACAGCGGCTCGGCTGGCACGTTCTGACTCTCAGGCCAGGCCAAGTTCCTTCAACAAGGCCCACTCGGCCTCGAACGGCTTCTTCCGGTTCGTCTGTTGGTCTTGGCACTCACGGGGTTTGGTTTGTCGTCCGCCCCCTCGTCGTGCCGCACGTAACGTCTGATCGGGGCGTCCATCTCCTGCCCAGATCGCAAGCGTCTGTAGTGTGTCGTGCACCAACCGGATGTGTGTGCCCGCCGAGTGCAGTCATCTTGCTTGCAGCCCATAGCTTTTCCCTTCTTTCAAGGTCATCGGGTGCCTGGGGTATATCCCCGCATGGGGTTTTGGCCGGACACCTCGTGCAAGTCAGGTCCTCTCTCTCCGGCAAAAATCGCCCGGAGCAATGCAAAATTCAATTGGCCCGTGGACGCGCCGGGATACGTGTCGATTGCGTCGAAAGCGCTGCAGGCTGGTGCGCTCACTGTGTGTATCCCTCTGTCCGTTTGTCCGTTTCGCTTGTCCGTCCAGGTCACCCGCGTGTCGGGCTGTCCGTTTGCCTTTGTCCCGTGCTTGTCCGTTTGTCCGTATTCCGCGCTATCCCGGACATGCGGACACAGAGCGGACGGTCTCTAGATCGGTCACTGTCCGTTTCTTTCTTGTTCTTCACCTGGCACGATGCACGAAACGGACAATCGGACAGCTGATATAGATCGAGGGGTTCCTTCACAAACGCCTCCGGGGGTGTCAGGAAGGGATTGTTAGCGATTCCCTTTGAGGACCGTGAGCGTTGGCGCGTTCGGGTTCTCCTGGCAGGCCCCCGGAGGTGTTGTTGTGTCTGTGCATGCTGCCCCAGTCACGTCGTCCACGATCGTTGTTGCTATTGATGTCGGCAAGACCTCAGCGCTGCTGTCGGCGACGGATGGCGCCCGTAGGCGTGTGTTGGGTCCTGTCGAGTTTGCGATGACTCGCTCGGGTCTTGGTGCGATCGTGCATCGGGTGAGCGCCGTTGTCCCGGCGTTTGCCCAGGTCAAGGTTGGTGTTGAGGCGGCCGGGCATTATCACCGGCCGGTGCTGGACTACGGGTGGCCACCCGAGTGGGAGGTGCTCGAACTGAACCCGGCTCATGTTGCTGAGCAGCGCCGGGTCGCGGGTCGGCGGCGGGTGAAGACCGATGTGATCGATCTGGAGGCGGTCACCGAGCTGGTGTTGGCCGGGCGGGGTCGGGTAATCACCGAGCGCGAGGTGTGTATCGGTGAGCTTGCGGCATGGGTTATCCATCGATCGCAGCGGATCGCCACGCGCAGTGCGACCAAGAATCAATTGCTCGGACAACTCGACCGCGCGTTTCCGGGGTTGACGCGGGCATTGCCCGATGTGCTGGGCACGAAGATCGGTCGGCTGGTCGCCGCCGAGTTCGCCGACCCGGCCCGACTGTCAGCGCTGGGGGTAAACAGGCTGATCCGGTTCGCCGCCGCCCGCGATATCCAGTTGCGCCGTCCGGTCGCTGAGCGTCTGGTGACCGCGGCTCGAGACGCATTACCGACCCGTGACGGTTCCGTGGCCCGTCGAGTGTTGGCAACCGACTTGGGGTTGCTCGCCGACCTGGACACCCAAATCGCGGACGCCGAGGGCGAGCTGGCCGCACTGTTGCCTGCCAGCCCGTATTCCACGTTGTCCTCGGTTCCCGGCGGGGGCGTGGTCCGGATATCGAATTATGCTGCTTCTCTGGGTGATCCGGACCGGTGGCCGGGTCCACGTCAGATCTACCGGGCGTCGCGACTATCGCCGATGCAATACGAATCCGCCGGCAAGCGCCGCGATGGAAGGATCAGTCGCGAGGGCAGCGTGGCGTTGCGCCGAGCACTGATTGACCTCGGTCTCGGCTTGTGGCTCACCGAGCCCTCCGCCAAAGCCTATGCCGCGGAACTGAAATCACGCGGCAAGCCCGGCGGAATCATCGGATGTGCACTTGCACACCGCGCCACCCGCATCGCTTACGCGCTGGTCCGCGACCACACCATCTACAACCCGTCCCGCTGGGTCTGAACAATTCGTCGGCTTTCCTCGGCCCAGGCAGCCGGCGCCGGAGACGCAGGAGCTGTCCACCTGCAGCGCCCGCAGCGCAGCGAGGACGAACGATGTGGCAGCGACGAGCACCGGCGCATCCTGGCCATCGACGAGGAACGTCAACCCCACCAGAAAGCGACACCACCCACCCCTCGAATTCGCCTCTTCACAACTGCGGCAGGCAGTGCCACGCTGAAAGGACGACGAAGGGCCGGATCAGATGCCGTCACAGCTATGGCGGACCTAGACGGTTACGCCGAAGCTAGCTTGGCACCCGGTCCTTCGCCTTCAACGCAGCCCGCACGACGCCAGATGACCCACCACACGGCGAGGTCGCATACATCAGCGTGGGCGCTCGGCACCCCAACAGCACCCCGACACTCCTGGCCACGACCCAACGCCAGAACCTCCACCGGCGACGATGCGACACGCATGACTCGTGCCTTGACACGACCTACAGCCAGCTAGTTCGGTACGTAGCACCCACGACCGGCACGGGTGATCAATCCGTACTCATCGGCCAGCCGACGCAGGTATCGGCCAGCGGTGGCGGGTTCGATGCCGGAGAGGTCGGACACGTCCGCTGCGGTGGTGGTTATTCGTGAATTGACCAGCGCCAGAAGGCTTTGCATCGTGGAACCGAGATGTGGCCTCTGAGCTTGCTCGGCAGCGTCGGAAAGTCCGGTTCCGTTGGAGCTCCACAGTCCGTCATCGAACAGCAGGTTGTAACTGGCCTCTGCTACGTCGCGTCCGGTGATCTTCAGGAAGTCTTCGCTCTCGGCCTTGCGGGTGTGGTGGACGAATCGATGGCATCGGTGGTCGAAACGAGGGGTCACACCGCGGTCGGTCAGCGCGATTCGGAGCGACTCCCCGTGTCGGAAAATGGTAAAAATGTGTCGGGAATCGGCAAGACCCGCGACGGCACGGTGTCACCGCCTACCGTCGGACTGACCCACTGATTCGTGTGGACCTTGCCGCGCTCCTTGTTCGCCCACGCCTCGGCCTCTACCTCGATGCGAAATCGCCGGGTGTGCTGCTTGCCGTCGTCGGCGACGTACCACCCGCGCCACCGCTTGCCCACATCCTGCGGCCTGCCCTGGCCCTCGGCCCACCGTCCCGTGGCCAGCTTCGATGGTGTGCCGTCGCGGTTCTTCCAAAGGTCGATAACTCCGTATACAGGCAAGCCCATTGAGCTGCAGTGGCAGGTCCAGGATTCGAACCTGGGTAGGCGTAAGCCGACGGATTTACAGTCCGCTCCCATTGGCCGCTCGGGCAACCTGCCTGTGTGGTACGGGTAGCAAGAGTACAACGAGGATGTACCGGGTGCACAAACGGCCAATACCGATGAAAGGGGACGGGTCCAATGGCGGATTCATCGTTCGATGTCGTCAGCAAGATCGACCGGCAAGAGGTCGACAACGCCCTCAACCAGGCCGCCAAGGAACTCGCCACCCGGTTCGACTTCCGTGGCACGGACACCAAGATCGCCTGGAAGGGCGACGAGGCGATCGAGTTGACCAGTTCCACCGAGGAGCGGGTCAAGGCCGCCGTCGACGTGTTCAAGGAGAAGCTGATCCGCCGCGACATCAGCCTCAAGGCTTTCGACGCCGGCGAGCCGCAGGCCTCCGGTAAGACCTACAAGGTCGCCGGCGCCCTCAAACAGGGCATCAGCAGCGAGAACGCCAAGAAGATCACCAAGCTCATCCGCGACGAGGGACCTAAGACCGTCAAGACCCAGATCCAGGGCGATGAGGTCCGCGTCACCAGCAAAAAGCGCGACGACCTGCAGACCGTCATCGCGATGCTCAAGAAGGCCGACCTCGACGTCGCGCTGCAGTTCGTCAACTACCGGTAGCGCCTCGCTCAATCAACCGGTGGGTGCCTAATGTGGTGATCAGCACCGCACCGCCGCGGGAGAAGCGAGGTTCGCAATGAGCGTGACGCCCCAAGACGCTGCCGACACGGTCGGGACCCCGGAATATGGCGGAGACGTCGAGGTCGTCATCATCGGCGCCGGCATCTCGGGCCTGGGCGCGGCCTACCGCATCACCGAGCGCAACCCGGGGACCCGCTACGTCATCTTGGAGCGGCGCGAGCAAATCGGCGGCACCTGGGACCTGTTCCGCTACCCCGGCGTCCGCTCCGACAGCAGCATTTTCACCTTGTGCTTCCCGTTCGAGCCGTGGACCCGGAAAGAAGGGGTGGCCGACGGGGTGCATATCCGCGAATACCTCACCGCCACCGCGCGCAAGTACGGCATCGACCGCCACATCCGGTTCAACAGCTACGTGCGCTCGGCGGACTGGGACTCGTCGACCGACACCTGGACGGTCACGGCCGAGCGGGACGGCGCGGAAAAGATCTACCGCGGCCGGTTCGTGTTCTTCGGGTCCGGCTACTACAACTACGACGAGGGGTACACCCCGGACTTCCCCGGCATCGAAGAGTTCGACGGCGCCGTCGTTCATCCGCAGCATTGGCCCGAAGACCTGGACTACACCGACAAGAAGATGGTGGTTATCGGCAGCGGCGCCACCGCGATGTCGCTGATCCCGTCGCTGACCGAGAAGGCGTCGAAGGTGACCATGCTGCAGCGGTCGCCGACTTATCTGTTCTCGGCGTCGAAATACAGTCCGGCAGCGGATGCGTTGCGAAAAGTGTTGCCGCGCAGGGTTGCTCACTCGATCATCCGGCAACGCAATGTGCTGCGGGAGGGCTTGATCTGGTTCTTGGCGCGCAAGACACCGGGCTTTATACGGTGGTTGATCCGCCGCATCGCGATCAGCAATCTGCCCGAGGGCTACGACGTCGACAGCCATTTCAAGCCTCGTTACAACCCGTGGGACCAGCGACTGTGCCTGATCCCCGACGCCGACCTGTACGTCGCGATCGGTGATGGGCGCGCCGACGTGGTGACCGACCACATCGACCACTTCGATTCCAGCGGCATCGTTTTGAAGTCCGGCGGGCATCTCGACGCCGACATCATCGTCACCGCCACCGGTCTGCAACTGCAGGCGCTGGGCGGCGTGACGGTGTCAGTCGACGGCGGCGAGATCAAGCCGCAGGACCGCTTCGTCTACAAGGCCCACATGTTGGAGGATGTGCCGAACCTGTTCTGGTGCGTCGGGTATACCAACGCCTCATGGACGCTGCGCGCCGACATCACCGCCCGCGCGACGGCAAAGCTGCTGGCGCACATGAAATCCCGCGGCTATACGCACGCCTATCCGCATCTCGACGGTGAGCCGATGCCGGAAAAGCCTTCGTGGGATATCCAGGCCGGTTACGTGCTGCGCTCGCCGCACGCGCTGCCCAAATCCGGCACCAAGCGGCCGTGGAACGTTCGGCAGAACTACTTCGCCGACGCCATCGATTACCGGTTCGACCGGATCGAAGAGGCCATGGTCTTCGGCCGCGCCGGCCAAAAGGCGGCGCGGGCCGGATAACTGCTGCGTTCGCGAAATGTCGGTGACACACCGATAACTGGACTGGCAGCGCGCACTTACCGGAGCATTATTGAGCCATGCTAATCACACGAAACTTCGTCACATCGGTGGTCGTGGCGGGAGCGGCCGCGGGGGCGATTGCCGCCGCATCGGTAGCCGTCGTGAGCACGACGGCGCCGACCACCGCGACCAGTCACGTCATTCTCGCCGACCCAACGAATGGCGGAGGCGGCCCGGACGGTCAGGGTGGCGGAGGCGGCTGCGGGAGCGGTCCCGGCTGGAACGGCTGCGGCGGATGGAACCCATTCCAGGGTGGCACGGTCAACGCTTGCTCCAACGGAGTCTGCGGGGGCTGGGACGGCCAACGCGGCTGGGGTCACTTCTAGCCAACCGCCAGTAAAGATTGGGCGACGGCAATACGCTGGTCGCCATGGCAGCTGCTAAGCGCGAACCGAACGTCGTCGTTTTGGGCGGTGGTTCCTGGGGCACTACTGTCGCGTCCATCTGCGCGCGCCGCGGACCGACGCTGCAATGGGTGCGATCGGGAGAGACCGCTAAGGACATCAACGAGAACCACCGCAACACGCGCTATCTGGGCAAGGACGTCGACCTCAGCGAAACCCTGCGCGCCACCACCGACTTCTCCGAGGCCGCCAGGTGCGCCGACGTCATCGTGATGGGGGTGCCGTCGCACGGGTTCCGCGGCGTGCTCACCGAGTTGGCAACCGAGTTGCGGCCATGGGTGCCGGTGGTGTCGTTGGTCAAGGGGCTCGAGCAAGG
>Ga0210390_10005106_pt1 | contig 11020 bp, 10 predicted proteins | sample IncBWH11OmetaG_FD_161050 | JGI IMG/M metagenome (GOLD analysis project Ga0210390, IMG submission 161050) | Forest soil microbial communities from Barre Woods Harvard Forest LTER site, Petersham, Massachusetts, United States - Inc-BW-H-11-O ... | reverse complement strand
GCATGAGCGAGTGCCGCTTCATCGACCAGTTCACCGCGAGCGCAGTTCACCAGACGTACTCCACGCTTCATCTTCTTCAACGACTCAGCATTGATCATGCCCGTGGTCTGGGGGGTAAGGCCGACATGTAACGTAAGATAGTCCGACGCCGCGTAGACTTCCTCCAGCTTGGCGATGGCGATACCCTGCTCCTTGGCCACCGCGATCGAGACAAACGGATCGTGCGCGATAATCTCCATCCCGAAGGCTCGCGCCCGCCGTGCGACTTCCATGCCAACTTTTCCCAGACCTACAATGCCCAGGGTCTTGCCCCGCAGTTCCGTTCCTTGCAGAGCTTTCTTCTCCCACTTGCTGGCATGCATCAACTCATTTGCCCGGCAGAGATGACGGGCCAGCGCCAGCATCATCGCCAAGGTATGTTCCGCGACTGCAACCGCATTCGCTCCAGGCGTGTTCATGACCGCGATGCCCTGTCGCGTCGCTGGTTCCAGATCGATGTTGTCGACTCCGACGCCCGCCCGCCCGATCACGCGGAGCTTGCGTGCCTTGGCCAGGAGCTCGGCATTGACTTGCACGGCCGAGCGCACGATCAGCGCGTCCGCTGCTTCCAACTGGGCCGCCAGACCGCCTTCCATCTGATCGGGCGTGACGACGATCCAGCGCGGCTCGCGCAGCAAGTCCACGGCTGAGGCGGAAATCTTTTCAGCGATGACAATTTTCATAGTTGGTTAAATCGGCCACGGATTCTCACGGATTAAGCATAAGTCTTGATCCGTGCTGATCGGTGAAATCCGCGTCAGTTTTGGAATCTCAACTGCGAGCGACTGCTTCCACTCTTGCCGACTTGGCATAGACTTCCTGAGCTGCGCGAACTGCCGCGCCGTACTTGACAGGCTGTCCGCTCACACTGGCGAGTACGTGTTCGAGCGCGGCCAGGATGCCCATCGTATCGAGATAGTCGTAGTATCCCAGGTGAGCGATGCGGATGAGTTGTCCCTTCATCTCGCCTTGACCGTTCGCCACGACTGCGGCGAAGCAGTCGCGAAATTGTTTTACGATTGCGCTAGAGTCTGTGCCACTTGGCGATTGAATCGCAGTGAGTGCCGCTGCGGGAGCCGTGGGTGCGAACAGTTTCAATCCCAACGCCTGCGCACCTGCACGAGTCATCTCCGCTGCCAACTCAGCATTCTCGACCAGCGCCTTGCGGCCCGCTACCAGATCGCCGTCGCCCATCTGCCGGATGAAATCGAGCGCTGCTCCCAATGCGGCGAATAATGAGGTCGCGGGCGTGTACGCCGACTCTCCTTTGGCTGCGGCCTTGCGCTCTCTGCGGAAGTCGAAATAGTAACGCGGAGACTTTGCTGTCTCCATGCGCTTCCACGCCCGTTCGCTGACCGCACAATAGGCCAGACCCGGTGGAATCATCAGCGCCTTCTGCGATCCGCCAATGATGACGTCAATGCCCCAGCCATCCACATCGAAGTGCGTGGTGCCGAGGCCGGTGATGGCGTCCACGACCAGCAGCGTACCGTCGCCCGTCTGGCGCACCAACTGCGCGATGCCTTTTACGTCATGCCGCGTGCCGGTGGAACTCTCGGTCGATTGCACGTACACCGCGCGAATGTCCGGCGTCAGCTTCTGCCGGATTTCGTCCAGCGCGAATGTCTCGCCATAAGGCACGCTTACAATCTCCACCGCGCATCCGAACGCCTTGGCCAGATCGTGCCAGCGCTCGCCAAACTTTCCTGCGGTGAGCACCAGAACCTTGTCTCCAGGCGAAGTCAGGTTCGAGACTGAGCCTTCCATCACACCGGTTCCAGAGGAAGCCAGCACAAGCACGTCGTTCCTGGTGCCGATGAAATCCTTCATGTCGGCCAACACTCGCGAATACAGTGCGCGAAAGTCCGCTGTGCGATGGTGCATGGCGAATGACGCCATCGCGGTCTGAGCTGCGGGGAGAATGGGTGTGGGTCCAGGAGTGAAGAGACGGTTCTTGCGCAGCATTCCGATAACGTCCTTGAGATCGTAGAAGTGTTGTTCTCAAGTAGTTTATCGGAAGCTGATCATTCTGACATGGCACCGCGCCTGCGTATCTCAGGATATCGGCGGGCGCAGGGCGGGGTTTAGAAATCAGACACGAGCCGACTTCGAGGCGAGAACTTCAGGTTTCGCTATTTCTGGCGGCTTGGCAAAGAGTTCTGCCGCCTTGGCGAAAAGCGCTTTGGCGATTTCCCCGTTCAGGTGTGCATTGCGGCCATTTTCGTCGGCAAACGTATCGAAGATACCGTATTTGCTAGGTCCCATTTTAATGGCGTACCAGCTGATTGTGCCCGGCTCACGTTCCGCGAGCGGCTGTGCCGATTTCAGGAACGCTTCCACTTCTTTCTCTTTGCCCGGCTTAGCTTCCAATTGTGCCCAAATGGCTAATCTGCTCATGAGGTCTCCTCCTGCACATAAGATGCGAAAAGAACGAATTGGTAACAAACATTAACCTCATGACACCGGGCACTGGCTGTCGTATCGCTCCGTTATAATTGGCGCATCATGAGCTTGATCGAACAGATCCAGAAAGACATTACCGCCGCAATGAAAGCGCACGAAGAAAAGCGTCTCTCTTGTCTGCGCATGGTGAAGACTGCGCTCAAGAACCGCGAGATCGACAAGATGGCCGCGCTTGACGACAAAGAAGCTCAGCAGGTACTGAGCACGCTGATCAAGCAGCGCAAGGAGTCGGTCGAGCAATTCACCAAGGGTGGCCGCCAAGAAATGGCGGACAACGAGGCCGCCGAGATCAAAATAATAGAAGCTTACATGCCCAAGGCCGCCGGCGAGGACGAGATCGTAGCCGGAGTGAAAGCCGTGATCGCCGAGATGGGCTCGCCCACGATGAAAGACATGGGGACGGTGATGAAGAACGTCATGGCACGCTTCAATGGCTCGGGCCTTCGGGTGGATGGCAAACAAGTCAGCGAGGTAGTAAAACGAGAGCTGACCCCGAAGTGATGGATAACGCGCGTCTCGCCCGTCTCGTCACTTGCTCCTCTGCAATTCCCGGTAGGCTTCGCTCTTCGACATCCCCATTTCCTTCGCAACTTTTTTCAGCGCCGCCTTCTCGTCCAGGTTCTCCTCTGCGATAATCTGTGCGACCCGCTGCCGAACGCTCACGCGCGGCGATAACGCTCTCTGCTCCGCGGCCTCCATTTTGCCGATTAGCAGCGTGATCTCGCCCTTGGTGTCGCCGCGGGCTTTCAGCGTTTCCAGAACATCGCCAGCGTGCCCTCGCAGGAACTCTTCGTGAATCTTGCTGACTTCACGAGCGATAACCACATGGCGCTGCCTGCCGAGAATTTCGACGATGTCCTCCACCGCTTCTTTCACCCGATGGGGTGTTTCGTAAAACACCTGCGTGCGGGGCGATTCCCGAATGTCCTCCAGAATCTGCCGCCGCTGGCCAGCCTTCGCAGGAAGGAATCCGCTGAAGCGAAATGAATCCGTGGGCAAGCCGCTGGCTACCAGAGCTGCGAGAAACGCCGACGCGCCCGGGATCGGCACAACCGGAACGTGATGCCGAATCGCCAGCGAGATCAGCCGGAATCCAGGGTCAGAAATGCCGGGCATGCCCGCGTCTGTCACCAGGGCAATGCGTGCGCCCTGCTCGAGGTCAACCACAAGCTCGGCGGCGCGGGTCATCTCGTTGTGTTCGTGGTAACTGGTAGTGCGCGTGGTGATGGCGTAGTGGTTGAGCAGTTTCTGAGTCTGGCGGGTGTCTTCGCACGCGATCAAATCGGATTCTTTCATTACCCTCAACGCTCGCAAAGTAATGTCTTCCAGATTGCCGATCGGCGTAGCCACCAGATAGAGTCCGGGCGCAAGCGTGCGGCTCGAATCCGAGACAGCGTTGCTTTCGCCGGGCTTCATGCCTCGCGTACCATCGACCGGAGTCTATCACTCCGACTCCAACCCGTACCTGCCTGGCAAATTGACGGGGAACTGCCACGGACCCTAAAATCAAAAGCAGGAACTGCGGGCTCGCCTGCGTTTCAGGAGTCCATGCCACTTTACGAATACGAGTGCAAGAAGTGCCATCACCGCTTTGAACGGATCGTGAAGTACTCCGATCTCCCAATGAAGAAATGCCCCGACTGCGGCGGGGCGGTCGAGCAGACGATCACCGCGCCCGCTGTGCAGTTCAAGGGCTCAGGGTGGTACGTCACCGATTACGCCAAGAAGCCTTCGGCAACCGCGTCTTCCTCGAATGGAGATTCCAAGTCCAAGGATGAGGCTGCGTCTAAGAAGGAATCGGCTTCGAAAGAGGAGTCGGCTTCGAAGAAGGAAGAGAAGCCTTCAAAATCGAGCGAAAAGTCAAAGTCAGAGGGTTCCAGCAAGAAAGCCGAAAAGAAGTGAGTCGATGGCCGAGGGCAGTCCCACCGCCCGCGAGATCCTTCGAGACCTGTCGGTCTCTCAGGATGACGTCAAGATTGTTTCAAGTGTCTTATCGCCACGTCATCGCGTAGCTCAGCGCATTCAGGATTTGGTTTTCAAACTCGTACTCCAGGATCACGTTGAAGTTGTCTCCCGCAAACTCCCAAGATGCAGCATATTTCGTGAACTCAGGCTTGTAGAAAGAGTATGCGGTGGTGTAACGCACATTGCAGGGCTGCGGACAGGCGATCATGCCCGTTGGGTCGGACCGGTGCTCTCCAGTCGCAGCAAACAAGTCCGCTGATGAAACGTCCGGTACCGCCGCCACGAAAAGCTGATGAGGTTCCACGCTCCAGGCACGTGGATCACCGGGGAGCGTGTCCGCAGGCACGTTGTTTGAAAGTCGCTGTAGCGGGTTGAGGTCGATCTTCTGGGCCACGCTCTGCTGGGCTTCCGTCCAAATAGCTTGTAGCTCGGCGTCGGAATGCTGGGTCTGATTTACAAATCCTACGGCTACTGGGCTGTGCGGGCTTCCATTGCAGCCCTGGAGAAACACGATCACCAGGACGAGCGCATTCCGGTTCATTGCTCTTTTGCCGAGCACTATTTGAAACCATCGGCATAACGCGATTCTTCTTCACTCTCGCGGCCTCCCCGGACGTCATGCGTCTTTTTTCAAGCGGTTCCCGCCTCTGCGGGACACCCTGAATCCCTTTGGGATTTCCGTCATCTAACCTAAGCGAAATAGTCGTTGTAACGAGGATTTTATTATGATCAACATTCGACGCAGCAATGAGCGGGGTGGCGGCGATTTCGGCTGGCTCAATACCCGCCACACTTTTTCTTTCGACCAGTATCACGATCCACGTTTCATGGGATTTCGCTCCCTCCGCGTGATCAATGAAGACCGGGTCGCGCCCGGCGAAGGGTTCCCCACCCACCCGCACCGCGACATGGAAATTATTACTTACATTCTGGACGGCGCGCTTGAGCACAAAGACAGCCTGGGCACGGGTTCGGTCATTCGCCCCGGCGACGGACAACGCATGAGCGCCGGCCGCGGCATCCGCCATAGCGAGATGAATCCGTCGCCAACCGAGGGAGCTCATCTGCTACAGATTTGGATCATGCCCGACCGGGCAGGTCATGAGCCCAGCTACGAACAGAAGGCGTTTCCGGATGAAGAAAAGCGCGGCAAGCTGCGCCTGATCGCCGGGCCAGACGGCAAGGATGGTTCCGTGACTATCCACCAGGACGCGCGCCTGTACGTGACCCTCCTGTCTCCTGGACAGGAAGTCACCCATGCCCTGGCGAAGGGCCGCTATGCATGGCTGCAGGTCGCTAAAGGAGCGGTGGAGTTGAACGGGGAGCCGCTTAAACACGGCGACGGTGCCGCGGTAGCTGACGAGTCGAAGCTGGTCATCAAAGGCCTTGAAGACGCCGAAGTCCTGCTGTTCGATTTGGCGTAATCCGACCGACTGTAGAGACGTAGCTAGCTACGTCTCTACAGCGTCGTTTGTGATTGAATGGTGCACTGAGGTAAGTCCGTGGCAGAGGCGTCGAAGCCGCCTTCCTCGATTCCCACCGGCATCGCAGCGATTGCAACTCTCTTCTTCCTTGCTGCGACCTATCTCGGATTGCTTGGCGTAATCATGCTGGTGTCTCCCGGCACAGCGTCGATGGCGTTGGGAGCGCCGCTGCTCAGCGGCTTGGAGCTGGCTGGGCCTTACATGTTTTTGTTAATGGCAGGAGTGGGAGTGCTCATAGGATTGGGATTGCTGCGGCTGAACAACTGGGCGCGGCGAGCGGCCATTGCTGTGGGATTCATTGGAGTGGTGATGCTGGTCCCCGCTGTTTCAGCTGCGGCGGTTGATTTTCGTGCCTCGTTGCTTTGGGGCGGACTGGGAATTATCGTTCGCGTGATAATCGTCTGGTATCTGTATCAAGAGCCGAGAAAGCGAGCATTCGCAATAGACTAGCCACGGATTTCACGGGTTCACACGGATCAGCAACTTCAAGCCAATTCTTTTCAGATCCGTGAAATCCGTGGCTGATTTTCTTATTTCTTGGCCTTTACCGGTTCTTCCTCGCCCACGCGCCGGCTGACTTCGAACTTCATCTTCCCGGCTTTCTTGTCGGCGTCGACGATCACGTGATCGCCGTGCAGCACTTCGCCATCGAGAATCTTCATTGCCAGCGGATCCTGCACCAGCTTTTGAATCGCCCGCTTCAGGGGACGCGCTCCGAAATTCGGATCGAAGCCCTCGGCGAACATCAGATCTTTCGCCGCGTCAGTCAGCTCGATTGAGATCTTGCGATCAGCCAGCAGATGCCGCACATCTTCGAGACGCAGCTCGATAATCTTTACCAGCTGCTCCTTACCCAGTGGTTTGAAGATGATGATGTCGTCCACACGATTCAGGAACTCGGGCTTGAAGTGCCCGTGCAGAGCGTTCATCACCTGCTTCGAGGCCTCTTCGAAATCCTTCTCCGAGCGCAGTCCTTCCGCCTGCAGGAATGACGATCCAAGATTCGAAGTCATAATGATGACCGTGTTACGGAAATCCACCGTACGGCCTTTTCCATCGGTGAGCCGGCCATCGTCCATCATTTGCAGCAGCACATTAAAGACATCGGGATGCGCCTTTTCAATCTCATCGAAAAGGATAACTGCGTAAGGATGGCGCCGTACCTGCTCGGTGAGCTGCCCGCCCTCCTCATAGCCAACGTATCCGGGAGGGGCGCCGATGAGCCGCGATACCGCGTGCTTCTCCATGTATTCGGACATGTCTATCCTCACCATGGCATGCTCATCGTCGAAGAGAAACTCAGCCAAAGCGCGCGCCAGTTCGGTTTTGCCCACGCCGGTGGGTCCGAGGAAAATGAATGAACCGATCGGGCGCTTGGGATCGCTCAAGCCGGCCCGCGAGCGGCGAATCGCGTTTGAAACGCGCTCCAGCGCCTCGTCCTGGCCGACTACGCGTTGCCTGAGACGATCTTCCATGCTGATCAGCTTCTTGACTTCGCCCTCGAGCATCTTCGACACCGGGATGCCCGTCCACTTGGAGACAATCCGGGCGACGTCTTCTTCGTCTACTTCTTCCTTCAGCATGCGCGCCTTGCCTTTAACTTCCATCTGGGCGGTGAGCTTGTTGAGCTCTTCCTCGGCCTGGCGCAGCAGGCTGTAACGGATCTCGGCCACACGCTGCAAGTTTCCCTTGCGCTCTTCGGCTTGTTCCTCGATCTTCAACTGCTCGATCTGTTCTTTCAGAGCACGCGAGCGCGCGATCAGTTCTTTTTCCCGCTTCCAGTTGGCCTTCAGCGTGTTGGCCCGCTCGCGAATCTCGGCCAGTTCCTTGTCGATCAGCACGAGCCGTTCTTTAGAGTTCGGATCGCTTTCCTTTTTCAACGCTTGCCGCTCGATTTCCAGTTGTGTGGCTCGGCGCTCAAGCTGGTCGATATCCGTGGGCAGAGAATCAATCTGAATTCGCAGCGAAGCCGCCGCCTCATCGATCAGGTCAATTGCTTTGTCGGGCAGGAATCGATCTGAGATGTAGCGATGCGACAAAGTCGCCGCAGCGACGATCGCCGAGTCTTTGATGCGTACGCCGTGATGTACTTCGTAGCGCTCTTTCAAGCCGCGCAGGATGGCGATTGTGTCTTCGACGTTAGGCTCTCCAACGAAGACGATCTGGAAACGGCGTTCCAGCGCTGCATCTTTTTCAATGTGCTTGCGGTATTCGTTCAGCGTGGTCGCACCAATTGCGCGCAACTCCCCACGAGCCAGCGCCGGCTTGAGCATGTTGGAAGCGTCCATCGCACCCTCGGCCGCACCGGCGCCGATCAGCGTATGCAACTCGTCGATGAACAGGATGATCTGCCCCGAGGAATCTTCAATTTCTTTCAGCACGGCCTTCAGGCGATCCTCAAACTCGCCGCGGTATTTTGCGCCCGCCAGCATGGCACCCAGATCCAGCGCTACCACACGTTTGTTCTTCAGCCCTTCAGGCACATCGCCGGAGATGATGCGCTGTGCCAGACCTTCCACAATGGCGGTCTTGCCCACGCCCGGCTCTCCGATCAGCACCGGATTGTTCTTGGTACGCCGGGAGAGCACCTGAACTACGCGGCGGATCTCTTCGTCGCGGCCGATTACGGGATCGAGCTTGCCGCGTCGAGCCTGCTCGGTCAGGTCACGGGTATAGCGCTCCAGAGACTGATACTTTTCCTCGGGATTCTGATCCGTTACCTTCTGCGAGCCGCGCACGGAGGTGAGCGCTTTCAGGATCGCATCGTAAGTTGCGCCATGACGTGCCAGGATTTCCTGTGCTGGATCGCGCTTGAGTTGCGCTGCTGCCAGCAGCAGGTGCTCAGTCGAAACGTATTCGTCCTTGAAGTTGCTGGCTTCTTTGAAAGCCTTGTCCAACAGCTGATTCAGGGAATTGGAAGTCGTTGGCTGGGCCGCGCTGCCCGAGACTTTTGGCAAGCTCTCAATGATGCCGTAGGCATCGTGCAAGACGGCTTGCGGACCAATGCCGATCTTCTCGAGCACGGGCGGAACGATGCCTTCCTTGTCCTCGACCAGTGCGGCCAGAAGATGGACCGGCATGAGCTCGGGATTACCGTGCTCGGATGCCATATTGCTTGCGCGCTGGACTGCTTCCTGTGCCTTGACTGTGAATTTATCCCATCGAATTGCCATAATCTTTTCCTTCTATCTATTTTCACCCTGAGAGAAGCGAAGGGTCTATGTATTTGTTCGCGCCAAAAAAATGCATGGATTCTTCGCTTCGCTCAGAATGACAGCTCATAGAAAACGGGAGACGGTCACCTCTGCCGTCTCCCGTCAAAAACTGTCGAGCTGCGCTCGACCGAACGGGTCAGAAACCCGTCCCTACACAAGCAAATTGCCAGCTTACGCGGCCTTGCCTGGAGCCTTGGCTTCGAGGGTCTTCTCGCTGCCCACGTTGACTTTGATCTGCTTGGGCTTGGCTTCCGCCTTTTTCGCCAAGTTGATCTTCAGGATTCCCTTATCGTAGGTAGCCGAGACCTTCTCCGTATCCACGGTCTGGGGCAAGGTGAAGGAGCGAGTGAAGCTTCCATACTGCCGCTCTACGCGACGGAAATTCTCTTCTTTCTCTTCCTTTTCGAACTTGCGCTCGCCGTGCACGGTGAGGGTGTTGTTCTCGATGCGGACATCGATATCCTTCTCGTCAATACCCGGAACTTCGATCTTCAGGGTGACGTTGTGGTCGTCCTCGTACACATCCACGGGCGGTGCAAAAGCGCTCGTGGCTAAAGACTGGTCTTGTGTGTCGCCACCGAACGAATCACGGAACAGCCGGTTCATGCGGTCTTGCAGGGTGGCGAACTCACGGATAGGCTCCCAACGGGTTAGAACGGTCATAGCTCAATTCCTCCTTCAAGAATCTCTTGGAAATCGGATTTTAGGGCTTCCTTACACTACTTTGGATGCCTAATTAGCGTAAAGGAAGCATAAAACTTTAGTGTGTTGTTGTCAATACATTTACTGGCTGCTTTTTCATTAGCTTACAGCCAATACAATGCACTTCAAGTAAGCAGTTTCTGGCACTGTTAGTAGTATGGGATGGTCCTTGGCTTGGGTTCGGTTCTCCACAATACGCAGATTTCTGTGCATATCCCGGGCGGCTTGGGCCACCACTTCCAGAAAATCAGCCGGACTAACGTGGTACGAGCACGAACAAGTGACCAGGATCCCTCCCGGGCGGAGCATCTTCAGAGCTCGCAGGTTGAGCTCTTTATACCCGCGCAGGGCCGTCTCCAGATTGCTCTTGCTCTTGGCGAAAGCCGGCGGATCGAGGACGACGGTGTCGTACTGCTGCCCGGCGCTGGCGTAGTCGCGAAGCAGGTCGAACGCGTTGGCCTCAATCCATTCAACCTCGCGCCCATTCAAGGTAGCGTTGCGGTCGGCGACCTCAAGCGCGGGTCGTGAACTATCTACTCCCGTGACTTTGGAACAGTTCTGCGCAAGGTGCAGGGCAAAGCCTCCGTGGTAACAAAAGACGTCCAGCGCTTCGCCGCGCGCATACTGCGCCGCTGCAGCATAGTTTTCCCGTTGATCCAGAAATGCGCCGGTCTTCTGGCCTTCAAACGCCTCATAGTGAAAGCGCACTCCATTCATGGACAACACGGTGGTCTTCTGTTCGCCTTGCAACAGACTGGAGGACCGGGCAGGCAGTTGCTCCAACTCGCGCACGCGGGGGTCGACGCGCTCCGCAATTGCCGCCGGTTTCAACCGCTCCGTCAGCTCGGAGATGACAACCTGGCGCACCGCTTCCGTATCCATCGCCTGGGTCAGCACTTGCAGCGAGAGCAGGTCGTTGTAGCGATCCACAATCAGGCCGGGCAGGAAATCCGCCTCACTGAAGACGATCCGGTAGGCATCCGTGTCGCGCACGACTCGTTCGCGATAAGCGATCGCCTCCTGGAGGCGCTTCCGCAACAAACCATCGAGATCCCTTATAGCTTCTTTCGAAAGCATGCGGATCGCGATCTGTGAGGCGCCGCTGTATAGAGCCGTGCCTAAGAATTTCCCGCGCTCGTCCGTCACTCCAAC
>Ga0210390_10005105_pt1 | contig 11021 bp, 11 predicted proteins | sample IncBWH11OmetaG_FD_161050 | JGI IMG/M metagenome (GOLD analysis project Ga0210390, IMG submission 161050) | Forest soil microbial communities from Barre Woods Harvard Forest LTER site, Petersham, Massachusetts, United States - Inc-BW-H-11-O ... | reverse complement strand
GATCTATACAAGTGTGTTTGGTTACGCCAAGTTCGTAAGCCTTTCTTTCAATGTCTTCCAGCTCTTCTTTACTAAATCCTCCTGTATCTACAATAACTGTATCTACATCAAATCCTCTGTCTTCTGTAAGGTATTTCAAACAGTAAGTAGTATCAAGACCACCGCTAAATGCTAAAACAAGTTTCTTTTTCATTATACTATTTCTTTAATTTTTAAGTTCTGTAAAGTCAAATTAAGACATCATTATTTTCAAACTATCCTTTTTCTTGTTATGAAACATGTTGAAAAATTTATGCGTCTTCAACTGTTGCCAGCTTTCGTATAACTTGGATTTTTTAATAAAATCCCATCGCTCTTCTTCTTTTTCTTTTGGATCGTATAACATTCCGGTACAGAAACACATTTTTTTATCCTTACTTTCAAGGATTGGGTAGTTGACACAACCTTGACAACCTTTCCAAAATTCTTCGTCATCTGTCAGTTCGCCGAATGTAACAGCACGATACCCCAATTCAGCATTGATTTTCATCACCGCAGCACTGGTTGTAAGTCCAAAGAGTTTGGCTTCCGGGTATTTGGAACGAGTCAATTCAAAAGCTTTGTGTTTTATTTTAGTAGCCAATCCGTATTTACGGAATTCGGGCACTACAATAAGTCCCGAATTGGAGACATAATTTCCATGACCCCATGTTTCGATATAACAAAAGCCTGCAAATTTCCCATCTTTTGTGACGGCAATAATAGCTTTCCCCTCTTCCATCTTTTTACAGATATAATTAGGGTCTCGTTTGGCGATTCCGGTTCCACGCACTTTGGCGCTTTCTTCCATTTCTTTGCATATAGTTTCTGCTAAATGCAAATGTTGTTTACCGGCAATTTGTACACTTATCTCAGACATTTTCAGTTAAGGCGATTAAAAGAAAATTAATATTTGGTTCAATAATTAATGAATTGTTATTGGAAGACGTATCTGTAGAATTCTGCCACATAGGCAAAACGATAACGCTGAGGCCTAAGGCCTGGGAGAAAAAGAGAATTTATTTTTCAAGCGAGTGGTGTTGAAAGATAAGAAATCAATATTATTTGCAACTATATTTTTCATTTCTAAAATGTAGACCCAAAAGTAGTTTATTAATCTTTTTTATACAATAATCATTCCTCTCTTTTTATCTTTTTTTAACTATTTGGGTACGTTTCGGTACATTTGAAACCCAATTAGGGAAAATACTACATTAGGAATCCAAGAAGCAATCAATGGACTAATATCGCCTACATTTGCAAAATTTCGGCTTACAATGACCATCAGGATATAAATTGCAGCCAGAATGAAGCCAAAAGCTATTTGAAAACCAGTTCCTTCCCTTGATTTTCGGGCAGAGACTACTACACCGATCATTGTAAGAATAATGATCGAAAAGGGGTAGGTAAATCGTTCATACATTTCTACCAGATAGACATTTATATTTTCTGCTCCTTTTTCTCTGAGCTCGTGTACATATTTTATAAGCTTTGGAAGCGTATAAGTAGACTGTAACATATAGTTGTTTCCAAAATCTTTGGCGGTTAAATTAATTTTTAAATTTTTATTGTACCCTTCTTTATACGATTCTACACCCTTAATAATAGTGCGCTCGGAATAATTGTCCAAATGCCATGCCTTCAAGGTGGTGTCCCAAACAATTTTATCCGTTTTGAGTTTATAAACCATCTGATTGTTGCGAATTGTTTCCAGTGTAAACTGGTAGCCGATATTAATGCTACTGTTGTAACTTTCTAAGTAGACATAAGTCTCAGGAGCTATCTTTAAATGAACATTTCTTCCTTCAAAAAAATATTCTCCTTCAAAGTAACGTTTTTCAAAATCAACACGGGCTTTGTTTGCTTTTGGAATCACCCAGCCAATTAAAAAGAATGTTCCGATTCCTATCATAAGAGAACCAATAAAATAGGGAAAAAGGAGTCGTTTAAAACTTACTCCACTGCTTAGTATGGCAATGATTTCAGTATGAGCAGCCAATCGGGCGGTTACGAAAACCGTTGCAATAAATACGGTAATCGGACTCAACATATTGGCAATGTATGGGACGAAGTTTAGGTAATAGTCCACTATTACAGATTTAAAACTTGAACCACTTGACATAAAGTCATCCAATCGTTCTGTAATATCTATGACAACAATAACGGTGACCAGTAAAATTACTACAAAGAAAAAAGAGACCAGAAATTTTTTCAGTATGTATTTGTCAAGTAGCTTCATTGGTATATCAAAATTAATAAAATCTCTATAGTCGCTGCGAAACCTGCTTAACCATTTTCTCTTTCCAGGAATTAAATGTGCCAAGCTTAATCTGTGTTCTCGCCTGCTCCATAAGCCAGAGATAGAAGGTTAGGTTTTGAATGCTGGCTATTTGAGCACCCAATATTTCCTGGCTAATAATAAGGTGGCGCAGATATGCTTTCGAATAATATTCTTTCAGAAAAGAAGGAAGCTCTGGGTCGATAGCAGAAAAATCATTCTTCCATTTTTCATTTTTAATATTTATAATTCCTTGTGTGGTGAAGAGCATACCATTCCGCGCATTCCTTGTAGGCATTACACAATCAAACATATCAATGCCCAGAGCGATGCATTCAAGTAAGTTGACCGGTGTTCCTACTCCCATCAGGTAGCGTGGTTTTTCCTCCGGTAGAATAGCGGTCACTACTTCCGTCATGGCATACATTTCTTCTGCCGGTTCGCCCACAGACAACCCACCAATGGCATTTCCTTCCCGATTCATAGAAGCAATAAATTCGGCAGATTGTTGCCGCAGATCCTTATAAACACTGCCTTGTACAATTGGGAAGAGGTATTGAGGGTAACCATATTTGGATTCTGTATTGTCAAATTGTGTACAACATCGTTTTAGCCATCGATGTGTCATCTCCATAGAATTTTTGGCATAGCGGTATTCGCAAGGATAAGGAGTACATTCATCAAAGGCCATGATAATATCCGCACCAATCGTACGTTGAATATCCATTACGTTTTCAGGTGTGAAAAGATGTTTGGAACCATCGATATGGGAACTGAAAGTAGCACCTTCCTCCTGAATTTTTCTTCTGTCAGAAAGTGAATATACCTGATAACCACCGCTGTCGGTAAGAATGGGGCTATGCCAGCCATTGAATTTATGCAAGCCTCCCGCTCGTTCCAACGTCTCCAATCCTGGGCGAAGGTATAAATGATAGGTGTTGCCAAGAATGATCTGTGCCTTGACATCCTCATGAAGTTCAGGTTGGTGCAAAGCTTTTACCGAACCTGCTGTACCCACCGGCATAAAGATCGGAGTTTCGATGATTCCATGACCGGTGTGAATCTCACCGGCGCGTGCCTTACTTTGGAGATCTTTGTGTAGGAGTTTGAAAAACATAGAAAACAAAAATAGGCTTTTTCTTGTGATATAGATTGGGTATTTTCGAGAAAATTAATACTATTGTCTTTACCACTTTACATACTGCTCGGAGTAACTACTATCCAATTGTTTTACTTTTTTTTCTTTTATATAAGAATTTTAGGAGTGAAAATAGTTGATGCGAAGGATTTAGACAACGTTCCATCTGTTCCTGTATCTGTTTTGGTTTGCGCCCATAATGAGTTGGAAAATTTAAAAAGGCTTATTCCGGCCATCCTTGGTCAACGGTATAAAAATTTTGAGCTTCTTTTGGTAGACGACCGATCGACGGATGGCAGTTTTGCTTATTTCAAGGATAAATATCAGGCAGAAACCCGTTTCCGTATTATCAGGATTGAAGAAAAGAAGGCAAATGAAAATTTTAAAAAAAATGCTCTAACCAAAGCTATCGAGGTTTCTGAATTTGACACCCTTTTAATTACAGATGCCGATTGTATCCCATCTTCTGAATATTGGATAGCAGAAATGGCTTCTTTTTTGAATAGCAGTAAAATTGAAATTGTCTTAGGATATTCGCCTTATGAATATAGAAGCGGTTTTTTAAATATGCTGATAAGGTACGAGACACTTATGACAGCTGTTCATTATTTTTCATTTGCCTTGTCCGGCTTTCCTTATATGGGTGTGGGGAGAAATTTGATGTATAAAAAGTCCTTGTTTAAAAAGAATCAAGGATTTAAAACGCATATAAATATTACTGGAGGAGACGATGATCTTTTTATCGGAGAAGTAGGCAAAAGCACAAATACCGCTTGTTGTATGCACAAAAATGGACAAATGATTTCCATTCCAAAAGAAAATTATTTTTCATGGTTACGACAAAAAAGAAGACATTTATCCGTTGGAGTAAAGTACAAATGGAGGCACCAGGCGTTGCTTGGGTTAGAAATTTTTTCGCACGTATTTTTTTATGTATTTGCAGGGATTGTTTTTTGTCAGGATTATAAAGCCGCTTTCTTCTTTTTAATGATTCGCAGTTTGGTATTTGTGGTTATTTTTGTATTAATTGCAAAAAAATTAGGCGATAATTATAAATGGTGGTGGTTACTATTTCCACTCGATGTTGTATATATTTTTAATTATCTGTTAATTACGCTTTCTTTAGTGCTTTATAAAAAAATTAAATGGAGTTAGATAAGGAATTTTCAGAAAAGGCCAAAAAAGATTTTTTGCTTGTAGAGCGGGCCAAACAATCTGATGAAAAGGCTTTTGCAGAACTCATGCAAAGGTATAAAAAGCCTGTTTACCACATGATCCTGAAGATGGTTCGTAATGTAGACGATGCTGAAGATCTTACCATTGAAGCATTTGCGAAGGCATTCCGGAATCTTAAAAAATTCAATCCGGATTTTACCTTTAGTACTTGGCTTTTCCGAATTGCTACCAATAATTGTATTGATTTTATACGGAAAAAGAAACTTGATACGATGAGTATCAGTAATTCTTATAAAGACGATAACGGAGACAGCGTTGATATTGACATAAAAGATTTTAATCCGGATCCTCAGGAAGAAGCTATAAAAGGGGAGAAGATTGAAATTATTCAAAACATCGTAACCAAATTACCAGCGAAATACCAGGTACTTGTCAGGTTAAGATACTTTCAAGAACTATCTTACGAGGAAATAGCGGAAGAAATGAAGGTTCCTTTGGGTACAGTAAAAGCACAATTGCACCGTGCCCGCGAATTGCTGTATGACCTTGTCAAAAATAAGAAAGACGCTATTTAATTTTTGTAGTGCAACTAATCAGGAAATATTTTCCGGAAATCACAAGCCAGCAAATTTCTCAGTTTGAGAAAATGGGTATTCTATATCAAGAATGGAATGAAAAAATCAATGTCATTTCAAGGAAAGATATCGATTCCCTATATGAAAAGCATATCCTTCATTCGTTAGGAATCGCAAAAGTGTGTTCGTTTAAATCGGGAACGGAAATATTAGACGTAGGCACCGGTGGTGGGTTTCCGGGAATTCCGTTGGCAGTATTATTTCCCGATTGTCAGTTTACATTGGTTGATTCGATAGGGAAAAAAATAAAAGTGGTAGAAGAAGTAGCGGCCGGATTGGAATTGAAAAATGTAAAGGCATTAAATGCCAGAGTAGAACAAGTGGACATTAAAGTGGACTTTGTCGTAAGCCGAGCGGTTACACGATTTGCTTCTTTTTATGAATGGGTAAAACGGAAATTTTTAAAAGGTGGATTTAATTCTTTAGAAAATGGTATTTTATACCTTAAAGGAGGCAACCTTGAAGAAGAAATGGCCGAATATGGGAAGAAATATCGTATTTATGAATTAAATGATTTTTTTAAGGAAGAATTTTTTGAAACGAAAAAAGTAGTTTACGTATCTGTAAAATAAATCTATTCAATTTCTCAGTTCAAATAGGGAACGTGCTATCCGTTCCTTGAAGTTAAATTCAATAGACTCCCTTTTTGTTGTTATTAAAAGTAGCAAGGATCATTTTGCAAAATTATGGAATAAGTAATGATCGAATACTATTATACCAATTATCAAAGCACCTATGCTGGCGATCAATACTGCACCTGCTGCAATGTCTTTGATATTCCCTGCTTTTTCATTGTAATCGGGAGAAAGCAGATCCACTAATTTCTCAATTGCGGTATTGAGCGTTTCAGAAACCCATACCAGTGTTACCGCAATCAAAAGCAGACACCAATCGCGAAAAGAAATTCGAAAATAAAATCCGAAAATCAGCACGACGAGAGTGGCAATTAAATGAATTTTTGCATTGTTTTCGTAACGCATTACTTTACCGAATCCTCGTATTGCACAGCGAAAACTTTTAATTGTTTTGAGAATCATACAAATTGTTTTTTTAAGAATCAATTGATGAAATATAAAGTAACTAAAAAATAGTATGAAGCAAAGCAGGATGGGTATTTCTATTGCCTTAGGATGATCAAGGAGTCGGAAAAATTCTTTAAGAAGTATAGTGGGTGATATTATAACATACCAATTATTCAAAAATCACCCGGTATAAACGCTAAAACTGTTGTGAAAAAGGAGAGGCAACTAAATTACGATAGTTTAAAAGAGTCGAAGCAATTCTCCGTCGTAATCCATTAATTGCAAACAGGGGAATAAGTACCATCGCACCAAAGAGGTAATCTATCCCTTGATCTTAGCGGAATAAAATCTGTACTAATTGTAGTAGGATAAAATACACACATTCTTTTATTGATGAATCATACATCCTGAAGCCCTTTTTTCTGTTATTTTAACAGGTTGATTGTTGAGAATGGCATCCAATGCATCTTTAAGATAATGAGCAGTTACATCGGTAGCATTTTGAGGATTATCGTCAATAGCTCCCTTATATTTAACTACGAAACCGTTACTTTGATTTTTTAGCACAAATATTTCAGGTGTTTTCGATGCTCCATATTGCTTGCATACAATTTGTGACGCATCGGAAAGATAAGGAGATTTGTAGCCTCTTTCTTTGGCAGCCTTTGCCATTTCTTCCGGGGACTCTTCCGGATTAGACACAGGATTGTTGGAATTTATCAATAAGAAAAGGACACCCTTTTGATTGTATTCCTGAACGAAATCTTTGACCCGTTGTTCGTATATTTTAGTATAAGGACATTCATGACTAGTAAAGACCAGCACAACGGCCTTCGTGGAGCTCAGTCCACTTAAAGAAACCTTTGATCCATCTACTACATTTGTAAGCGTAAAATTTTCCACCTTATCCCCTACTTTATAGATCGAACTCGCTTGGCCGAATGTTAAAAAGGGTAAAAGCAATAGGAAGGCAAGAATGTTTCGTTTTTCCATTTCGATAGTTTTTTGCAATTTATAAATTCCTGTTAAATCCGAAAGCGCACTATTTTAGTCATGGTTTTACCAGAGCAGTCTCAATTCTAGGTCCATTTGCGTAAATATTTGAAAAATAAACGATTGTTTAGTAAATTAGGTTGTGTATAACTTAATCGGCTTTTAAGCTATAAATGCTTAATTTTATGATAAATATCACGTTCGTGTCGTTGGTAAAAGTAGAAAAAATAACCTCCCTTACGGGTCATAGGGACTGCATTTATGCATTGGAAAAAGGGAAAGAGGAAAATTTCTTTTTTTCTGCGGCCGGAGATGGAATGGTAGTACTTTGGGACCTGAAAAATCCTGAAAATGGAACGTTGATAGCAAAAGTAGAGAATTCTGTATATGCGTTGAAATATCTTCCCTTGGAGCATCAATTACTGGTAGGACATAATTTCCGAGGAATCCATTTGATTGATGTGGGAAGTAAGAAAGAACTTTATTCTGCTGCCATTACGGATTCTTACCTGTTTGATATTGAGGTGATAGAGGATAAAATAATCGTGGCTACGGGTAATGGCTTTTTGGTAGTTTTATCCGCAAAGGATCTTACTACTTTAAATAAAATAAAATTGTCCGACCAAAGCATAAGAAGTATTGCGTTGTCGCCGGATGGAAATTTTATGGCACTTGCTTTTAGTGATAATTCTATCAGGATTTTAGAGGTAGCTTCGTTGAAAATGGTATACGAGTTTGAAGCGCATAAAAATTCTGTGTTTACGGTGGCATTTTCTCCAGACGGAAAATACTTATTAAGCGGAAGCCGGGATGCACATCTTACTATATGGGACGTGCAAAATGATTTTAAGATAAAGGAAAAAATTGTAGCGCATTTGTTTGCCATCAATCATATTGCGTTTAGTCCAGATGGAAAACATTTTGCAACCTGTAGTTTGGATAAATCTATTAAAATATGGGACGCAGAGCAATTCCGGTTGTTGAAAGTAATTGACAAGGCCCGTCATGTCGGGCATGGCACTTCCGTAAATAAATTATTCTGGAGCGATTATAACGATGTTTTGGTAGCTGCCAGTGACGACAGGAGTATTTCTGTTTGGAACATAGAGTTTAATAATTAAACAAATTATTTATCGGAAAAATAAATGAAAATATCACCGATTGAAATAAGGAAAAAAGAGTTTGAAAAAGCTTTTAGGGGTTATGAAAAAGAAGAGGTGGATGCCTTTTTGCAATCCCTTTCTCAGGAATGGGAAAAAGTTCAGGAAGAAAACAGGGAACATCAGAGAAAGATAGAATTTCTTGAGAAAGAAGTATCCAGAATGCGTGAAGTTGAGGCGACTCTTTTTCGGACCTTAAAAACGGCAGAAGATACCAGTTCTAATATCATAGAACAATCCAACAAAGCAGCAGAGTTGCATATTCGAGAAGCACAGATGAATGCCGAAGGGTTGTTGAATGAAGCCAGAAGCAAAGCCCGGGCAATGATTGAAGACGCGGAGATTGAAGTGAAAAATATTTTGGACGATCTTCAGATTGAGGCTAAAAACATTGAAAAGGAATACAATTATATTGATTCACAAAAAGAATATCTGCTCGATGAAATCAAGAATTATGTTAAAGATACGCTTGATAAAGTTTTGAAATCCGAACAGAAAACAAGTCGTACTTCTTTTGATCTTAAACTAAAAGAGATAAGGAACATTAACAACCATAATCCCATTAAGAATTTAGAAATAACCAATACGGAAGTTCTGCTAAAACCTTCGGAACCTGCTACAAATGTGAATGTCTCACGTTCAACGGAGGAAATAAAAGAAACAAAAAAAGAAGGTGGTTCATTTTTTGATACCATAGGATAATGGAAGCAGAAATTGTATTGGAAGGGTTGGAGTTTTATGCTTATCATGGAGTGTATGAACAAGAGCAGAAAATAGGAAACCGTTTTTCAGTAGATATAAAAATACTTTTTGATTATATTTTTCAACAAGGTATTGAAGATTTGGGGAAGACTGTAAACTATGAAAAACTTTATCAATGTGCCAGAGAAGAAATGAAAACGCCTTCAAAACTTTTAGAAACACTTGCCGCCAACATCATTGAAAGAATTTTTGAAACACATGGCAATGTGGTTTCTGTAGAGGTGAGTGTAAGTAAATACAATCCTCCGGTAGGTGGTCGCTGCGAGCGAGCAAAGGTAACGCTGAAGAAAAAATCTAAATCTTATTTTTGAAAATATTTTAAATAGGAGAATGTTTTAGTAACTTTAAATTACCAAAATGCTCTGATGGTGAAATTGGTAGACATGTACGTTTGAGGGGCGTATTCCGCAAGGTGTGGGGGTTCGAGTCCCCCTCAGAGCACAGTGAAAGAAAGAGAAAGATTAGATATTCTGAATTTCAAAAGAAGTTTTAATATTGTACCAAAAATGGCCTTCTATACATCTTTCCATCTTTCCCCTATTTTTAAATCTGCCAAAGTCGTGTAACTTTGCGTTACTATATTACTATGGCAGAAAACACCTATAAAAAGCCTAAAGATACTCCGGAAAAGAAAAACAGACGTAAAGGAGAAAAGGTTGAAGTGGAAAAAGAACCGCGGAAACCGATCTTAAATTTTCAGTTTGTAAAAGATAGAAGGTTTCAGCTTGTAGCTGGATTTTTTGTTTTAATTTTCTCTTTGTGTATGTGCTTGTCCTTCCTATCCTACCTATTTACCGGGGCAGACGATCAAAGCGTAGTAGAGTCTTTCTTTGGAACCAGTATTTTAGATTCAGGGAAAGAAGCACAAAATTGGTTGGGTTTGAGTGGTGCTATACTCGCTTATTTTTTTATTTTCAAATGGTTTGGGTTAGCCTCTTTTTTGTTTGTACCAATCGTTTTTCTTTTTGGAGTCAGAATAGTATTCGAAAAAGATTTAATGAATTTACCTGTTACAATCAAGACCAATCTATTTCTTATTCTCTGGATAAGTTTTGCATTAGGTTATATTGTATTAAAAGCAGATGGAGAGGCCAATCTATCTTTCTTGAGTGGTGGAATCGGTTATGTGGTAGCCTCCTTTTCCGATGCATTGATTGGATGGGCTACACCTTTGTTAGTAATTTTATTGGCCATCGGTTTCGTTGTTTTCTTTTTTAATATTACCACTTTCAAAATTATTAAACCCGGGAATGAAAAAAATATTGAGATAGAATCTATTCCGGAAGTTTTATCTGATATAGAGGAGGAAGCTATTTTAGAAGAATTGCAGGAAGATGAAATTATAGACGAGGAAGAGGATACTGACGACGTAGCGGAAGAGGAGTTATGGGAAGTGAAAGTTGTTGATAAGGGCAATAAAAAGGCAGTGAAGAAAGAGCTGGAATTACAGATAGAAGATGTTCCGGAAGAAATTACCCCTCTTGTAAAGGATGAATTGCGACTTTCAGAAACAAATACGATTGTTGTCAACGATAAATTCGTAGAGCCAAACGAAGAGGATGTTGAAAAAAATCATGAAGGTCCATTGGAAAATTACGATCCTACGTTGGATCTGCCCCACTATAAATATCCCACGTTAGAATTATTAAACGAGTACGATACACATAAAGCTGGAAATGTTACAAAAGAAGAACTCGAAGCGAATAAAGACAGGATTGTAGAAACTCTTCGGAATTACAGCATTGGGATCGCGAGTATTAAAGCAACGATTGGTCCTACTGTTACATTGTATGAAATTGTGCCGGAAGCAGGGATTCGGATTTCTAAGATAAAAAGTTT
>Ga0210390_10005101_pt1 | contig 11033 bp, 15 predicted proteins | sample IncBWH11OmetaG_FD_161050 | JGI IMG/M metagenome (GOLD analysis project Ga0210390, IMG submission 161050) | Forest soil microbial communities from Barre Woods Harvard Forest LTER site, Petersham, Massachusetts, United States - Inc-BW-H-11-O ... | reverse complement strand
TTCGCCGGCGGCGCTCGCGTTCAGTGCGTGTTGCAACGCGCACCTACACATCGCAACATGGACCCCGCCGGCGGCGCTTAGGTCGGCGCGGGAACGCTACTTGGTGTCGCCGGCGCTCACTTCGGCGGGCCGCGCTCTTCGCGCTCCCACGCTGCAGCGAGTTCGCGCAAGCGCTGGGCGTCGTCAGTGCGCTTGCGCTCGAAGGCGGCGGCATCGGGGCCCGCTGCCAATCGAGGGGCAAGGGTCCGCGTGCGTTGCCGCAATTCGTGCAGGCGCTGCGGGTGCATTCGGCCGCGAACGATTCGCTCGCTCCGTGAGCGCGCCGCCATGGATGCCGCGATGCGCGGAGCGATGCGCGCTTGCGGCACGATGACAAGCACGCACCCTTCAATCGCTTGGCGCCCGTCCGGCATGATGGAGCCTCGCGTACACCAATCGCGCGTAAGCAGGCCTTGCGCCTCGAGTCGTGCGAGCGCCGCGGGAATGGTGCCCACGCCCGGCATGTGGCCCGTGTCCTCGCAAATCATCTTGCGGGCGCCGGCTTCCGCGAAGAACGCGGCGCCGTGGTTACGCTGCAGGCGGCAAAGCAGCCGCAGCAAGGCGGCTTCGACCAGTTTTCCATGGTCACGGAAATTCGGGTGAAGGTCCGGCGACACGCGCTCACGCAACCCGGGCCGCGCGACGACGCGCGCTAGTTGCCGAAGGGGGGCAGGGGTCGCTAGACTTTGGCTTAGGAGCATCGGCGAATCGGAGTCGCTGGTGTTTCAGCATCGATGGACCCCTGGCAGGGTCCTCGGTGCGCGCGTCAAGGCTCGGACGAAAACTGCAGCCCGTCAAGTTCCCCTCCTGGGACTCGGTCCGCGCGCCCCAATCGCGCGGGCCGTTTGGCGTGGTTGCGCGGGCATCCTGACGCGCTCGCATCCTGACGCGCTCGCCGGCGACGTCGCGCCGAAATGCGCACGGAACGCACCTAAAACGCACGCCGCGGGCACGTGCGCGAACCCTGCGAAGGGCTATCGCGCGCATGGCGGCGCCGTCGCGGCGCGCATCCCACTGAACGGCCGTGGCGGATGTGCGATCGCGCTTGCGGCGCGTAGGCTTTGCCCGTGAGCGACGCGCAAGACGCAGCGGCGATCCAGCAGTATCTAAAAACCGCGGGCACTCAGGTGGCCGCAGCCGTGCAAGCCTGCACGACGCTTGACGACGCGACGCGGGCCCGCACGTACGACCTTGCGGGCCGCGTGATGGCGTACGTGTCGAGCGATTCGCCGGACCTCGGGACCGGGCGAGCGCTTCGCACCGAGTTCAATGCGATGGTTGCAGAGCTAACGGCCAAAGGGTGCGGCGACCTCGCGAGCTTGATTGCCAAAGCGCCGCCGCAAACTGTCGCACCCCCACCGCAAGGCACGCCGAATCCCTTGCTGCATGCGTTCTCGCTGCAGGCGCTTGGCGATGACCTTGGTTTTCTCGTGCTGCTGTGGTTCGGCTACGAGCTTTTGAAGGGTCGAAAATGACCTAGGTCACTGCGCACCGGGGCAGTCTTGACCTCTGCCGTGCATGGAGTCAGCGTCCATGCCCATGCGAAAGAAAAGCACGTCGCGCGCGATTGTCCGGTACCGCTCCGCTCCAAAGCCAATCGTCGTGCGCGTCGGGGGTGGGCGCAAGACCAAGACCAAGCACCGACGCAGCGGCCACCACTCCGCGAAAAATCGCATGATGGGCGGCGCCATCGGCGGCTTTGCGGTGGGCATCATCGAAAAGCAATTCCCCAACTTGCCCACGCTGCCCGTGGTCGGGAAAAAGGGCGCCATCGCACTGGGCATCTACTTTTTCAACAAGGGCAAGGCGGGCATCCTTGGCGATATCGGTTTCGCGGCGGCTTGCCTCGCGGGATACGAGTTCGGCACGACGGGCAAAGTCAGCGGCGACCTCGCGCGCCAAGTGAGCGGCGCAGGAGGCCTTGCGAGCCAAGTTTGACCAGGAGCGGGACCACGTAACCTCGAAAGGACCACAGCAACCATGAGCGTTCTAGGAAGCATTCTCGGCGGGCACGACGGCGCGACGCGCGAGGAGATTTTGGGCGAGCTTGCAGAAGTGATCGGAGCCATCGCGCCGCCCACCGCGCACATGGCCGTGCGGCGCGCAGGATGGCGCCGCGGGCAAATGGCGCCGGGCGTTCAGACACCCGACGAGGGCATGCACCCCTTGCCACTGTCGCCGCTGCAGAACAACGGCGGTTACGTCGCCGCGTTCCCCTCCATCACGTTTCAGGGGCAGATCCAAAAGCCCTTCCGCTGTGAGCGCTTGCTTGCGGTGGCGGTTCGCGTGAACACCGGCGGCACGGCCGTTGGTCGAATCCTGGGACAGTTTTTCGTCGGCGTCGACCTGCAGCAAGCCGAGATTTTCGGCATGGACGTGGAACTCATCGGCTCGCCCACCGCCTTCGGAACGCGCATGACGCTCCATCAGGCGGAACCGGGCGTGCTCATCCGAATCATCACGTCCATCACGCTCGTTCCCACGCCCACGGACACGGTCACGCTCCCCGGAATGCTGTTTTTCGGCCGCGTCGTCCACTGAGCAACGCGCCGCGCGTTGCGGCACAAGGAGGCGCGTGGAGCTTCGGATCGCAGTACCGGACGAGCACGTGGACGAGCACGTGCTCAGGCCTGCTCTTGAAACGGTCACGCGCCTTAACGAGCGCATGATTACCGAAGGGCATAGCCCTACGTTCGAGGAAGCGCTTAAGCACGGGGTGCGCTGGCGCGCGGAGCCGCCCGGCGCGGAGCGCTTCGACAATGGCGCCATCGTCACGAACCGCAAATGGGGTGATTGCGATGACCTCGCGCCGCTCGCGTGCGCCACGATGCGCACGAACGGCACCGACCCCGGATGCTTTGCTGACGTCGTGCGGTCGGGCCCGAATCGCTGGCACGCCATCGTCCGCCGCAGCGATGGCACCGTGCGCGACCCCAGCCGCGAAGCGGGCATGGGGACACTCAACGGCGCCGGCGCGGGCTCGATTGTCCCCTACATGTTCAGCGGGCCGGGCGTGGTCGGCTCTGACGCGCGCCCCATGATTGCAATGCGTCGCATCGTGGGGCCGCGCGGCGTGGGATTCGACGCGCGCGTTGACCTTCCCATCAGTGACACAGATTACGCGATCTCCGTGCTGCAGCGGCAAGGCGTGGCGTCACAGGCCATCATCGGCGCCATCGTCGGCGCCTGCTACGCCGGCGAAGCGGCCGAGCAGGTCGACCCCGCGCACATCGCGCGCCTTTACGCCATCGCCGGCATTTTGGAAGGGGAGGACCCGCGCTTGCTTGCGGCCCTCCTAGGGGGGTCCGCCGTAGCTGGCGCCATCCCTTTTGTGTATCAAGCGGGTTCGCAAATTGGCAATGAGGTTGTCGGTTTCAACTTCGGCAAGTTCCTCAAAGTGTTCGAGCCCATCGCCGCAAAGGTGGTGAGCTTCATTCCTGGCGTGGGGCCGATCGCGTCGACGGCGATGGACGTTGCCACGAGCGTTGCGCTTCCACTGCTCGACAAAAAGGTCACTCCCATCAGTGCGATCCAAGCGCTCGCTTCCGCTGCGAACGCTGTGAGCCCTAATCCCATCACGTCGACGATCTCCAACGTCGCCACCGCGCTCGAGCAAGGCGCAAGCGTTGACGTGAAATTCGCGGTCTATCCGGGGGCGCACATCGCGCCGGCGGCATGAGCGTTGCGAACCGCGGCGGATCGCCGGGCCACGGGCCCGCGCGCGAGCTTGACGACTCCGTACGTTGGGGCGGAGACGACGCGGCCAACTTCAGTGCGCCCGCGGGCGTGGCGAAAATCGTCTACACGTCGCGCGCTCTGTCGCAAGTGAGAACGGCACGGCCCACGACGTGGTCCATCCTGATGCAATTCGCCCCCGACTACGGCGCCTTTGCAGGCGAGGGGCCCACCGTGTGGACGGCCATTTTTCAACTGCTGACGGGCGTGGGCCAAACCAACATCAAAATGTTTCAATCGGTCACCTTCACGCCGGGCGCCGTGGTGACCGTCGCGCTTCCCATCCAAGTCACTTGGCCCGCCGTGCCCGCGAGTCACATCACGTCGCAAATCATTCTCGTGCGCGGCGGACTCGCGCCGGTGCTCGCCGGCGGGCCCTTCACCGGCGTCGCGTCGTCGCTTTGCGCTCCGTATGTGTTTACGGAAGAGGGCTCGCACCGTCAGCCGCCGCCCCACGTTCCCTACGGGTTTCGACGCGAGCACACGTATGGTGAACGTCTCAACGGAGACGACGAAACATGATTACAAACATCCGCAGTTGGCTTCGGAAGAAACCCGAGGCCTCCATTGTCCGATGCACGTGCGTCGACGGGGTGACGCGCACGCTCAAGATTGACGGCAAGGCGCAACGCCGCTTTTTCGACGCGGAGCAGGCGATCCAGGAGATGGGCGCTAAGACGCTCGAAGCGCTTGACGTCAAGAGCAACACGCTTCGTATGTGCGAACTCGAAGTGCCCGACGTCGACCCCGCGGAAGCCAAACGCGAGGCGAAGAACTCCACCGAATCGATGCTCAGTCACTTCGCGGACCTGCTCGCCGCAGCCTACAAGAACGGCGCCACCGCGACCCAGGAGCAAACCAAGCTCGCCTTTGAAAAGTTCGCGGACATTTACGCGAGCGTGCTCAAGCGCATGGAGCAGCTTGAGGCGGCGCGCATTCGGGAATTGAACGCGGCGGCGCGGGCCGTGCGCGGCGCCGGCGCCGCCAGTCCCGAGGAAAAAAGCGAGCTTGAGCAGATGATCGAAGCGTTCTTTGCGTTCAAGCAAGCGGGAGCGGCCGACGCTGCAGCCGCCGCCGCGGCCAACGGCGCCGCGTCGACGAACGGCGCCGCGTCGACGGATGGAGACGACTGATGGACGCTCTAGGGCTCATCATCCTTGCTCACCTTCTGAACGAAGGCACCGGCGGCGGCGGCGGCGCCAGTCCCGAACATGAAGCGGCGCACGCCGCGGCCAAAGCGCTCGAAGATTCGGGCAAGGCCAACGCGGTGGAACTCAAGCAAGCCGCGGCCGCGGCCACCGCGGCGGCGGCGCCGGGCGTGGCGCCCGTAGCAGTCACGCCGCAAGGCGCCGCGGCGCCGCTCGCCACCGTGCCGACCGACAAGGGGCCCGCCGTGCCCGCGGCGACCCCTTCGGCCGTGCCGTTCTCGCAAGCGGCGCCGGCGAGCTTGCCCCCCTTCCCCGTCGCGTGGCCAGGAGGACAGCCGCCGGGGTGGGAGTTCGCGCAAGACAGCAAGGGGCATGTCTTGCCCGAAATCGTCAAGCGAGCTTCCGCCCTTCTGGGCCAGCTATGGCAGCACGGCGCCGGTACTCACGTGCAGGAGATGACCGCGGGGCAGTGGATAACCTACAACGCGGAGTGGCACGACAAAACCAAGGGCATTAAGGGCGTCACGGCCTATCGCCCTAAGGCGTCGGCATGAGCCGATGTTCTTCCCCGTCGACGCCGGCGGCGCCCCTTCGTTCGCTGACGAGTTCGGGGCCAAACACCTTGGCGCCGATATCTTCGCGCCGAAGGGCACGGCGGTTCGCGCCGTCGACGCCGGCGCCGTGCGCTTCGGAACCGATCCGCTCGGTGGCAATGTGGCGAACCTCACAGCGGCCGATGGCACGCGCTACTACTACGCGCACCTTTCGACGTGGGAGGGAGCGAGCCGCAGCGTCAACGCCGGCGACGTTATCGGCTACGTCGGCAACACGGGGAACGCGGCTTCTACGTCCCCTCACCTTCATTTCGAGATTCACCCCGGCGGCGGCGCTGCGGTGGACCCGTTTCCTATTCTCGCGTCAGTGGCCCCACCCGGAGCGGCGAAAGGCGTTGCGCGTGCGAGCGCTGCGACTCCTGCGACTGCAGCCGCAAGCGGTGGCGGCTTGGCGATTCTGCTCTTGCTTTGGTGGTGGTCCAAACGGCGAAAGGGGTAGTGGATGGCAGCCGCGTTCCTAGCAACCAATGACCTGACTCCTCCGGCGACCGTTGGACTCATCACGGTTTCAGGGCAACAGCTTGAATGCGAACTCGTCACGGGTAGCTCGGGCCCTCCGTCCGGCATCGCCGGCGGCGCACTGACGGGCACGTATCCGAATCCGGGCGTGAACGTCGGCGCGGGCCCCGGCCTCGTCACGGGCGTTTTGCCCGCGGCCAACCAAGCGCCGCAAGCGATGGGCGGTGACAGTCACGGCACCACCGCCGCGAACGTCAATGACCAAGCCACCGGGGGCGTGGGTGGGCAATTCCCGGTGACAAATCCCGTGGCCGCGAATACCGCCGCGGGCGCCACGGCCACCGTGGGGAGCCTTCGTATTCCCGAAGGTGCGAGCACGGGCCTTTACGCGCGCCACGGTGGGGTCAGCGATACAAAGCTCATCGAGCTGGACGCCGGGAACAACATCAACATTTCGGATGATGGAAGCGGGCGGTCCGTCAACATCGACGCAACCAACTCGGTGCAAATCGGAGCGAACGCCGCGGACAACGTTTTCATTTCGTGCCAGGGGCAGCTATCGGCCACGGGCATTCTCTTGCTCCCCGGCGCGGGCCACGCCCAGGGGCGTCACGTCGACATTCAAGACCCAGGCAAGCCGCACGCGCCGGCGACGTCGGGAACGCTGCGGTTCAATGACACCCCGTCCATCACCGCCGTTGACAGCCTAGGCACCGGCGCAATCAAGATGGTTTCGGTGGTGGGCGACGCGGTCCACATCGGCGACCCCGTACACACGGCCGACGTCGTCCTAGAAGCGGCTCCGGGCGGCGCGATCCAACTTGGAGAGAGCGGCGGTGGCGATGGCGTGGTGGCGCCGAATCTCGCCGGCGTTGGCACCGCGCTCGCCGGCCTAGACGCGGGGGGAGTGTTCAGTCGCGCGCCGAATTCGTCGGTGCAAGACCTCACCGCCGGCGCGCACGACCTCACCGTGCCCGCGCTGTGCTTCGCGTTCATCTATGAGATGTTCACGGGCGGCGGCGGTGGCGGCGGCGGTGGCGGTGGAATCGGGGGCGTACAAACCAACGGCGCCGGCGGCGGCGGTGGCGGCGGCTCAGGGAAAAAGCGCGTGGGCGTCTACCCCACCGCACCGGGCAACAACATCCATGTGAACGTCGGCATCGGCGGCAACGGTGGCTTGGGTGGCGCCGCTGGCGTAGCGGGCACGGACGGGGGCGGCGCCAACGCATCGTCGGTGCAAGACACCACCGCCGGCGGGCCGACGATAAGCACTCCTGGCGGTTCGGCCGGGCAAGGCGGAAGCTTTGCCAACGAAAACACCGTGCAGGCGCAAGCGGGCATCGCTTCGACCGTCAACGGCGGACAGAACGGGTTTACGAGCGTCGCGCAACCCGGTGCGGGTGGGGTGGGCGGCATCATCGTGGCGGGCAACCCTCTCGGGCCCGCGGGCGGATCGGACGGAAACAACGGCGCCAACGCGCCGGGAACCAACGGCGCCAACGCGGTGGGCGAAGCGGGCGGCGGCGGCGGTGGTAGCGGCGCCGTGGGCGATTTCGATGGCAGCACGAGCGGCGCGGGCGGCAACGGTGGCGCGGGCAACGCTGCAGGCGCCGGCGGCGCGGGCACGATCGGAGGGCCGGGCGTGCAAGGCGGCGGCGGTGGTGGTGGCGGCGCCGGCGGCAACGGTTCGGCATCGGGCGGCGCCGGCGCGAATGGTGGCGACGGGGCCCCCGGTCTTACGCGGATAACGTTTCTCATCGGGTGAAGCCATGACGACCAAAGCACCGAGGCCTCCGATTCAATCGTTCTCCACTGCAACGGCGCCGGGGCCCGTGTCGACGTTGCACGACGTGGCCATGCACGTGCCCAGTCCCGCGGGCTATCCCGCGCCGACGGGCCTTCCGCCGGCGGAAGGGCCGCGCGCGTCGGCCGACGAGGCGCACGCGCTCGCCGCGGCGCAACCTGTGGGCGATGCCGTGACGTCGGGCAACATGCCCTTTGGAACGCTGAGCCAGCAAGGGATAGCGGCCGTCGCTCACAGAGACACTCTCGCACTGATGGAAGCGAAGACGCTCGTGCAGTCGTCAAAAGAGACGCTCGCAAACCTGATGACCGCTGTTTTCCAAAAGGGCGACGGCACCCCCGATCAGGTCGAGGCCTTGCGCCTCGTGGACGAGCACGTTCAAGCGGTGGCTAGGGCCCGCGCTCTCATCGAAGAAGAAAAGGAAGGGTTGCAGCCATGAGCCAAGACGTCGGATGGAACCTATTTCACGCGATCAGCAACGTCGTCCATGACGTCACGCACGCCGCGGACAGCGTCGTGCGCGGTTTCTCGCACATCATGCACGACCTCGGTCCTTTCGGCGTGGCCGCGGCGGCAATGCTCGGTCTGCCCGAAATCGCCGGCGCCGGCATGGCCGATTTGTTGATGAAGGACCACGCCGGGCATCCAGAAGCGCAAAAAAGGGTGCAAGAGGTACTCGCCCGCGGCGGTAACTGGCCGACGCTCGTCCATCAGGTCGCCGCGAAAATCAAGGCTCACCCTGATTTCAAGGAATTCCATGCGCACGTGGTTGCCGCCAAGGTGCATGGAGTCGCGCCGCCACCGCCGCCGCAGGCCTACAGCAACGTCCCTTCCGCGCATCGGCCGGGCCGTTGGGGCGGGCACGGCGCCCCCTCGCGCGGGCCGTCGCCGGGCCCCTCGCTCGCGCCGCAGCGTCAATACCCCGATGATTCGACGTCGCCTCAGGATGGCGACGACGGGTCCATGCCGGACGACGGCGGTTACTAGGGGTCACTCGCGCCCCGGTCGCCGGCGACTCACTAGCGGCGTTTTCGCCCCGTCCGTAGCTTTCGCCGTGGAGGTGGCGAATGCCATGGTTCAATCAAGCGCGCGACGCGTGGGGGTGGTGTTGGTTTTGGCTCTGTGTCGCTGCGGAGGCGCGGCGTTCACGTCGGCCGACGTGGGAGTGTCCGGCCTGCCGGACGTCGACGCCTCCGGCGCTGACGGCGATGGGAGCGCCGTGGCCGTATTGCCCGCCGTTGACGCTTCCGATGATGGATGGGGCCCAGGCGCCGACGTACGTTTGCCCGAATTGCGCGACGCTCTTGTGGGGACCGAAGGTGGAAGCGGCGGCGGCGACGCGGCGCCGGACGCCCGAATGTGTACCTGCTACTCGTTCCCCGGCGACCCCTACCCCTGCCCCTGCTGACGGGCGCCCGTGACGTCGCCGGCGTTCCACGATGCGTACGCCCTGGGACTCTCGCGGCTCACTCGGTGCGTTCACCCGACGCTCATCCAAGTGTTCGTTGCACACGAGCACATCGAAGGGGGGCGCCCGGTCGAATTCGAGTACTGCCAAGACTGCGGCGCGATGCGGATGAATCGGCCGCTAGCCCGATGGTTCGCGCCGGCGCTTGTCGCGATGCTGGCCGACCTCGCAAAGCTTGAGCAGGAGACGCCCGACGCGCGACACTAGGCCCCATGGGCCACGATTGCATTTGGAAGGGTTGCGGCAAGCGCGGCACGATGGGCTTCCGTACCCTTGCGATGCTCTACCCCAACGCCGAAGGGCAGCGCGCTTTAGCCAAGCTTTGGCTATGCCCCGCGCACGCGTTGCAGGCGCCCGCGGAACTCGAGAGCGAAGAGTCGCGGCGCATCCTGGCCGATGCGCTCGTGGAGCGTCACTCCGTGGTCAAAGTCGAGGATATCGCCGCGGGCATCGACCGCGCGCGGCCCAACGTCACAGCGACATGTCCCTTTTGCGGCGGCACGTACGCCGCGGGGCATACCGCCGGCGGCGCGCGGATCACTCACTCGGAACCGCCGTGCGTGCGGTTTCTCGCCGGGCCCCGGTCATTCCTGCACGACGCAAACCAGCTAGCGCGCGACCGTCGACGGCTGCCCTAGCTGTGCGAAAAAGTCGACTTGCGGGCACCCTTTGAACGTCACGTCCATGTCCCACTAGTATCCTTTTGGAACGCACCCCGCTACCGTGCTCGAGCAGCGGCGTTTCGTGCTCGAGCAGCGGCTTGTTTCGTCACAGGTTTTCGGGACACGGCGCGATAGACTGTCGAGCGTGGGACCTTCAACGCCACGGCGATGGAACGCACTGAGAGCCCCTTTGCCGCTAGTTCACGAGCTTTCGTGCTTTGCGCCTTGCTCATTCTTTGCGGCCTTCCCCACGCACCGCCAGCGGCTTCGACTCTGGATCGTGCCGCGGAAATTCGTTCGCCAATGGCGAGGCGTTCCACCTTCGCGGCCCAGGCGATGACCGCAAGCACGATCTCGCCGGCGGGCCCGTCCATGTCGAAACCATCCGCGATGCTAATGAGCGCGCAACCCGCGCGGCGGAACTCGTCAACCAGATCCAGCGTGTCGCGAATGCCCGTGCGACTGAGGCGGTCGAGCCGAAAGACGTAAAGCTTGGAGATGAGCCCGCGGCGCACGTCGTCGCGCAAGCGGTCAAGCTCCGGGCGCTTGGTGGTGGCGCCCGTGAAGTGCTCCACGTACCAGCGGAGCGGCCCGTCGCGGCGCACGGTCGCCGCTTGCGCGATGGCATCGCGTTGCGTCGCGACCTTCTGACTCTGGCTCGAAACGCGAACGTACGCCGCGACGTGCATGGTGCTCCTAGGCGCCTCTCTGGCGTGTTTCTTGGATTCTACCCCTCTTAGCCCTCTCCCCGCGCGGCGCGCGGTCCCGCGGGCGGATAGCCCGCGCACTAGGGCGTTTCGTGCCTTCCACCCTCTCGGCAAGGCGCCAAAGTGATCATGGTTAGAGGGGTAGGAGAACGGTCCTGCATGTTGGATGCAGAATCGAAACAGGGACGAACGCACCGGGGAGCGCCCGCGCAGGGGCGTCGACGTCGGCGCGTGTCCCGACGTCGGGACAGTGTCTCGCCGGGCGGACAATTCGCCGGCGGCGCTCGCGTTCAGTGCGTGTTGCAACGCGCACCTACACATCGCAACATGGACCCCGCCGGCGGCGCTTAGGTCGGCGCGGGAACGCTACTTGGTGTCGCCGGCGCTCACTTCGGCG
>Ga0210390_10005099_pt1 | contig 11037 bp, 9 predicted proteins | sample IncBWH11OmetaG_FD_161050 | JGI IMG/M metagenome (GOLD analysis project Ga0210390, IMG submission 161050) | Forest soil microbial communities from Barre Woods Harvard Forest LTER site, Petersham, Massachusetts, United States - Inc-BW-H-11-O ... | reverse complement strand
TCGCGAAACCAACGCTCGACAGCTTCCAGTTGGGCTAGCTTCTCGGGATCGGCTTGGGCCTGGTCATGAACCGTGCGAGCCTCCGATGGAATGCTCCGCGTCCTTAATATGTCGCGCAACTCGGGGGTAGCGAGTGCGAGATAGTGGCCTTCCTTCTGGTGATGCACGAAACCGAGCCCCGCGAGGTCGGCAATGCGCTCGCCAAAGACTTTGGGGGCAATGGCCAGGTAATGGCGTCCGAGAATAATGTCCTCAGCCTCGGCAATTCGCTCTTCGAGGAGCGGCGGAGAGATCGCGCACTGGTAGACATCGAAGAACGTAACGTAGTCGTAGGCCGCCTTATGCAGGAGGATGATGAACTTCACAAGGTTGGTGTAGGCCTGTTGCCAGAAAGGCTCCTTGCCACGGCCAAAGAGGTTGTTGAGGAGCGAGGCGACGTTGTAGGCGAGCGCGTAGGCGTCGAGATCGTTGTGAAGAGGGTTGTAGCGGTACTCGGAATCGAGACTGATTTCGATGTAATCCTCGCCGCGCTGGTGGCGCGTGAGGATGTCTTTCACCTTGCGGCAAAAATCGCCTTTTACCTCCAAAATCAAACCGCCGATACGTTTGCCTTTGTCGGCAGCTTTGTAAGCCAGAATCTGCTCCGCAAACGGAAGCATGCAACAACTGGTCTTACCACTACCAATAGCGCCCAGGATGGCGATTCCCGTGAACAAACCGCGTTCGGGAATCGTGAGCCAATAGGGCGCCTCGGCGGGCACCGGTTTGCGCGGATTGTGGACTTCGCCGACGACAAGAAATAGCTCGTCTCTCGTTCTTGGGTCGGGATATTGGGGAAGGCGTCCCGGAGAGATGGTGCGGCCCGCTTTCAGAGTGAAGATGTAGAGACCGGAAAGCGCCGCCGAGCAGAGGAGGTACGGGGTGGTGAACAGAAGCGCGTAATAGACGTATTTGAAGCTCAGGAAAGCGTGGGGAGCGCGCAGAGCGATGAGATGCAAAAAGATCTGCTGCTCGGGAAAGGGATGGGTAGAAAACAAGAACGTGCCGGCGGCCATGGCGAGAATGGCCGCAATGAACGCGCGTGATTCGAGAGCTCGTTGCATCACGCCTTTCCCTCCGGCTCGACCGGCTGTTCTTTGTCGGAGACAGGCTGCGGCCTGCGCCGCGCTTGGCGCCACTTGCGGTAGTCTTGATCCCGCCAGAGCACTTTCTTCAGGACAGCGTTGACGACGTGGTCGGCGTTGCTCTCGATGAAGCGAGCGTAATCTTCAAGCAGTTCGTTCACCGGCTCTTCGAGCTTTACTTCCCGAGCCATGATCCCAGGAGCTTTCTTAACGATCGGCATGATGTTCCTCCTCTGTTGATTTCTGTTTCGTCCGAACTCCCTGTCACCGTGGAAAAAACAGCCGGCACGATTTACCGTGCCGCAGGGCGGGAGCACCAACTTTTTGGGCGGCTGGAAGCCGAAAAAGTGGCGTCGCCCCCCTCTCTCTCTCCTCCCGCCAGTTTTGGTGCTTTTTCCACGGTGACTTTTGTTTGCATCTCTTCGCTATCTCCTACGCTTCAAAGAAATTGCTCGCGCCAGAGGCTAAAGAACTTGCAGAAGGCGAACCTGAAGGGTGTAGTCGTTACAGTCTTCAGTTTTTCCCCTCGGGTTCCTGTTCAGAAACTGCAAATGGGCGAAGCACTTCCGCCGCAAAATGGACCGTCACGTGGCGATTGCTACCGCCAAAGCCTCTGCTGATGTCGGCCGCGGTCACTCGTCCGGCTTTCCATTCGCGATAAAGATGCTCGAAGCGTTGACCGCTAAAGCGGGCTTTGGCCTGATTTCGGAAAATCAGGTCAGCCTCCGACAAAGATGCATAACGGCCGAGGTCCCAGGCCTTGCGAATTTGGAAGTACCGGACGAGGTCTGCCGATACATTCGACCCAAGCGGAATCGCGACGAGGGAGTCGAATAGTTCCTTGGCCCTCTCGAAATGGGAATCGAGCCGCGCCAGATAAAGAAATCGGAACTCAGAAAGCTGCAGGAAGAGCGGGAGATACACTTCAAGATGGTGCACGAATGCTCGGAGGCTTGCCTCGCCCCCGTGGAGGTAGGTAAACGTCACCACGGGTGAAGCGGCGTCACTGGCAACGAACATTGGAAACTCATCGACGAAGTAGCGGACGGTCGGCTGGGAAGCTTTTTGTCCGTGATAGATCTTCGCGGGTAGGAACTGATTCGGGACCTGCAATTGATCACAGAAAAATCTGACTTTTTCGGACTCGGTTTCTAGGTACTGATACCCCTGGTTCAGCAGAACGAAATCGAGCACGGCGATGCGCCGCTGGATGAATTCGAGTTCGTGTTCGCGGCGGTTGCGAATGTTCTCGCGGTCGATCTGGCGGTAAAGACGACGCGAGAACAGGTGATAGACCGTTCCGCTTTTTGGAAGACATTCAGTCCGAACGTGGCGTTTGGTTTGAAGTTTGTTCCAGAAGAGGGTCGTGCGCTTGCCCGGATGGGCGGCGGTGAAGGCGAGGAATTGACGCGCTGCGAAGTAACCGGAATGCGTCGCCACGATGTGGAGAAACCGGGCCTCCGTTTCGGTGTATCCGAGGGCTTCGAGCGCAGCGAGCTGGGCTGGCGCGGTGTTCATAGCGTGAGGATTCCTGCGGTGATTTCGCGTTCGTCGAGCACGCGGCGCAAACGCGAAGCGTCTTCCGAACGCGCATAGAGCGAGAAGCCCGCAGCGGCTTTTGCCGCCATGGCGCGCGGCCGGTAGTCGCGCGTCGCCAGTTCCAAGTCCACATGGCGTAATTCCAATTCGGGGGTTTCGTACTCGACACGCAAATCGGGGACAGGAATCTTTCCGTCGACGAGCAGTAAGCCGTGCTTTTCCGCGACTTCGCCTTTGCGGTCGAGATCGTCTTTTTCCGGTCCCAGCATGGCCAGATCGTGATTCAGATTCCGTTTGAGTTCATAGTCGAGGAGCACGCGGACCGGGCGGCCTCCGCCGCGCTCGATGCGGGCAACTTCCTTCTGATAGAGCCGGTAGAGATCGGCGTCATGTTTGACTTCGCGCGGTTTGACCAAACCGTGGTAGATGGGCTGGTCGTCGGGCAATTGGTTCGTGGTCTTGAGAACGCGGTGCCCTGCTTTCGTAAGCGTGACAACTCGCAACATCTCCTTCCGCGAGATTTCAAGGGTTTCATCCCTAAGGAAGGACTGGCGCGCGAGTGCGCGGATGTCCTGCTCCATTCGCTTCGAATTTCCGCCGTAGGCGAACTGCGCGAGGTCCGACACTGGAACCACACGGAACTTGCCGATTTCCTTGAGGGAGTTCATCTCGGAATCGCGGAGTCGATACGCACGGTCGCGGACGTAGTCGGCGCGCGTAGAATCATTCCGTTCGTGGCGTGTCGAACGCTGCTCCCGGCTCCCGGCGCTGTCGCCGCCACCAGTCGGTTCCGGCGCTCGATCCCTGCTGTCCCGCGTATCAGAAGATGTTGATCTTGGCTGGCGCGCGGAACTGCTCGAGGATTTGCCGCGTGCCTCGCCGGCGTCTTGCGGATCGTAGGAAAAGGCATCGCGCGACACTAGTTGAAATCCTCCTCGCTCGGGGGAACGGGCAGGTCCGCATGGCTCGCGTTGAATTGCTTGTCGAGGTGCGAGAGTTTGCGCCCAGTGTTTTTGAGGAAGAAGCGGCGGCCGATCGCCAGTGCAGCGCCAAATAGATTCACAAAGAGGACCGCTAAGAAGATGAGAATCGGTGTTCCGTAAGCGTGGTAGAGGACCGCCTGGTAGCGGGCTATGAACTGCAACTGGCCGAGGAGCCAAAATCCGTAACCCAACAAGATGAGGATGGTGAACAGCAGTGCGTTGCCGATCATGGTAAATGTCTCGCCGCGCGTTGATTTTTCCTGACTAACCTTTTGTGTCTCCGGGAGCGGGCGGAAAGCGGGGCGAAAAGGAGGCCCTGCCGAGGTGCGCCGGTTGTTCCAAAGGCAGCAGCCCATGAGTTGGGATGTGGCCGCTGGGAGGAGTTCAGCTGCGGCACCAGGCCGGCGGTGGCGGGCCGAGGTTGGGACGAGTGCGCGCTGCGTCCGCCCGCGACCTCTTCGGGTTGCGTGTGGGCTGGGATTGTCATTTGAACGCCTGGTCTTCGCGAAAATAGGTGATGGTCATTCCGAGCGGGTTGATCGGAATCAGTTCGTTGGGCACCTGGGACTTAAAAACAAAGACGAAATTTGCGGTGTAAAGATCCCGCTTCAGCTCGGTGTGGTCGGCGGGCGAGTAATAGACCAGGTAGAAGTCCACCCGTGCGCGGAAGGGCGGCGTTTGCATCTCTTCGAGAGAGACTTTCTCGACGTCCACATCGATTTCAGGCGCGGCGGTGTTCGTGATGAATTTCTTGATGATGTCGCCCTTGCGGTAGGCATCGAAAATGCCGTTGGCGAGCTTACCGTCGAGGAAGTAAAGGGACTTCGAGAAATCATCCTGAATCGTGTAACGGTTGCGGCGGTAATAGAGGTTCGAAAACTCGGAAAGAAAATACTTCGCCTCGGCGTCCTGCGGCTTGTATTCCAGGTTGTGGTAGTTGATGGCCTCGGCGCGACCGAGGTCGTCGATGCGGATGACGAGCGGGCGGAAATTCTGGAACGTGCGAATGGTCCGGAGGTCGATGAGCGCGAGCGCCACACAGACGATGGAAAGCAGCGCGAGGGCAATCTTGAGATAGGTATACGTCACCATGGGATCCCCGTACTGTTCGAGGTAGAGCCGTTTGGCATCGTGGAATGTGGCATCGCGGTCCATCACATCACCCTGTTGAGGACTGCGGCGGGCGCTTCGAGTAGCCCGGCGGACGATCCACCGGCGGTGCCACTGAAGATATGGTTGGTAAGGGAGGGGATTTTCAGCAGGACGTAGATCGACGCGAGAAACGTTATGAAGAGGACCGGAAACCAGGCAATCAGCTGCACGGTCGAAAGCGTGCCCGCGGGCGGGAGACGAAGTGCGCCCAGAATCAGGTTTCCGATCACATACACGACGGCTGCCGCAACAACTTGGTAGAAGGCGTATTGAATGAAACAGCGGAACCATCCCCAGAACAGCCACTCCATCTTGGGAACGATAAAGAAAGGAACGAAGACGGGGCCGATGAGCACACAGACCGCCGTAGCAATGAACCCGTAGGCGATGACCACGATCGCTATGGCCTGCGCAGCGGCAAGCAGAATCGTCACGATGACGTAGATGGCAGTTCCCAGAAAATCTCCCCAACTGGGGGAGTCCATGCGGGACTCGAAATCCGCAACCTGCGAGACCACTGTTTGTAACTGGGCCTGATCGATCTGGCTTGACAGAAACTGCGCCTCGTTGGTGACGAGGTTGTGAAAGCTGATTCCAACGCCGGGGATGGGCGTGCTGTAGTAATTGACCATGGCGAAGCCAAAGCTGATGGTGAGAAGCAGGCTCGCAAAATGATCGAAGTGGAAAGCGGGACGGCCCGAGGCCGAAGCCAGAGCGGACTTGATTCCGAACCAAGCGATGAGGATGGTTGCGAACGACCGGAAAAGATTCTGGCCCATGGTGTCGAAGAAGCCGAGGTTCTGGGTGAGCAGACTGTTGATGGCCTGGAAGATAAACTGCAGAAAGTCGGTTTGCACTGCCGTCAGCTCCTTCGACGCCTGGCGTCCATCTCCACACGCTTACGGCATGCGGAAGTTTTGTAGTGAATTCGTGATGGTTCCGGTCACTTGGGACATGTTGCTGGCGAGACTCGCGTCCCGTCCGATATCGATGTTGATCGCATTTGTGGTCTGGTCGCGCTGCTGTTTGGCAGCGATGGTCTGCTGTTCCAGGAGTGAGGCGAGAAGTTTGTTCGAGTCCTGCAGAGTGCGCAGCGTCAGGACGCCCGCGGCATTGATCTTGTTGAGGACGGAGACTTCGCTATTGAGGCTCGAGTCACCTGAGAAAGAATCTTGTTCCAGGTTTCCGATTTGCGTTTGGATGCCGCCCGCGGTGCCGCGAATCGCGCCGATGGTTGCCATGGCATTGATGTTGGCGCCGTCGGCGAGCTCGATCGAGGCGTACTGCGATCGCACGCGGCCCAGCTCCAGCGGATCCATCCCGGAGAGCTCGTAGGAGCTATAGGGAGAGAGCTGGGCGGTGGACTGGAGATAGCCCGTGTTGATGTTGGGGAGCACGCCGGTGTTGATGCCGTTAATCCAGGAGACGGTGTTCCCAAAACTGTTGAGCGAGGTTACCGTCCGCCACTGCGAAAAGAGCGCGCGGTAGCGCGCGGGCATGTTCTTGACGAACTGCGCCATTTGCAGCGCGAGGTTGAGTTGTCCGGTGATTTTGGCGTAGCTCTTCTGCAGTTCTGCGAGGTGCTGCTGGAGCTGGTAGTAGCGCAGCAACGCGTTATGGTAGTTGGTTGGGTCGAAAACGACGCCGTTCCCGAATTGCGCCGTCGCGGTACCGACGGCTAATCCCAACCCAAGCAAGCAGGTCAGAATCCTTCTTTTCATGGAATTTCTCTCCTTTTTGCCTTCACAAGTCGGAAGGCATTTTGTGGTTCGAGTAATCGGGCAACGCGAGGTCGCCCGAAAGATAGACTTTCACGCGGTGTCCTTCCCGGATCGTCACCGTGGGCATGACGTTCAGGAACTTGTCGAGAATCTGCGCCGCAGACTGCGCGGTTCCTTGCGCGAATCCCTGGCGCATCAGGTCAGTGCCGGATGCATTGAGAGAGCCCGTCGTTCCGCCTTCGGCGACCGCTCCGAGAGCTCCAATCGCAAGCGAGACCCCGAAGATGCGGAGGTAGTGGTTATTGACTTGATCCCGCAGCCCGGTGTCGCCGATCTGGTTGAGCCCCTTGAACCCGTCGAGGCTGACGGAATATCCGTCGGGCATGAGCACGCGATGGAACACGACGGCGAGACGGGTCTGGCCGAAGGTGTCGACTTTCTTGGTCTCACCGAGCAACTTCGAGCCCGCCGGAATGAGCCGATGCTGGCGGTCGTTCGAGTAAACGTCGCTCGAGAGCAGACACTCGACGGGACCGGCGAAGCCCCCGTCGAGGCGATTGATCAAAACGGTTTCAAGAATGGTTCCTTCAAAGAGCAGGTAGGTTTTTCCTGCCGCCGCGCCAGGCGCGCCCGCCGCAACGGCGGCAGGATTTTTCGCTTCCTCCTTTCGATCAATTGGTTTTTCCGCGGAATCGTTTCCTGCGGGTGAGGATGAGGCGGCACTCGGCGCAAGAGAATCTGCTCTCGCTTGCATTTCCTGCAGAAGTCTTGCGGCCTGCTCGTTGCCGGAACGCGTGGGGGCCGAGGCCGGCTCGGGTTCGGGCCCGGGTGCCGGGGGCGGACTCTTGCGGTAGGTCAAAGCAACATTCGAGGCGAACAGAGACAGATACGCGCGCCTCTTGCGTTCGGCTTCGATGGGATCTTCATGCGGCTCCTCTCCCGCAGCGCTTGCGCCGGTTGGCTGCGAGGCGGGCGCATCTTGCGTGCCGCCCAGCAAGCGAGCCTGCTGGGCAAGAGCGCTCTGCGCCACCAGCTGCTGCCGCTGCAGTTCCTCGATGCGGTTCTGCAGCTCGGCAATCTTGGATTCGTTGACTTCGAGGGGTGCCGCGGGCGGAGCGGCGGATGGGGTGGACCGCGGGGGCTGCGGCTTTTTGCCGCCCGTGAGCCACATGATCGCAACCATGAGAAACGCCAGGCCCGCGAGAAGCCAGGACTGCACGTTCTTGGGCAGAAGCCCTTCAGGCTTGGGCGCTTTGTCTTGAACCTGCGGAGTCTCGGCCATGGCAGTGCTTCTCAGTTCGCGGCAGCGCGCCGCGTGAAGGTGAACTTTCGTTTGCCGACGGCGAGGTAGCCCGCGTCGATAATTTTCGGTGCGATGTACACGCCATTCTCGAGCTGGAACGAAATCAAGTTCGGCTTGCCGTCCTTGGTTTCATACAGGGCGGGCTTTTCGCGCGCGGCCGAGCGGATGTAGGTGAAGCGGTCGTCGTGATAGATCGCCGACACCAGAAACGGTTCGCGCGCGGCTTTGCGATCAAACAGGTAGTCGAAGACGAGTTTCGCGGCATAGCCCGCGCGAAACCGGCTTCCCTCCTCCGCGGCGCGAGCCTCAGCGGCATGAATTTCCTCCGCTGTCTGGGTCCGAAGCGCCGCAAGTTCCTTCTTGTAGGCTTCCGCCTCTCCGGCGCTGACGTATCCCGCCAGGCCGGTCTTGGCCGCAAAGCCCGAACTTTCCTTGGGCTCGACGAAAATCTTGAGATCGGGTTCGACATTCAACTGGTTGCTGATTTCGGTTAGTAGGAAGGAATAGACGTGGCCGCTGGCGGTGATCAGATTCAGATTGCTGCGGATGCCGGCCTGCGCGGGGTGCACATAGCACAGGTTGTGCGCACCGTTGATGATCCAGAATTCCTTGTCGCCGGTGGTGAAATCGAGTATCTCCTCATCGTCGGGAAGAACGATCAGGGTCGAAAAGCGCAGCTTCGCGCGAATCGGAACGATATCCTCCTTGGAATACTTCACCACCCGCGCCGCCTCGTTTCCCGCGCGCGCCGCGGAAAGCGGAAGGGCCACGAGCAAGACGGCGATGGCTGCTGCACGCACAAAAAACAGATACCACTGGTAGGAAATAGCTCGCTTCATCGTTTCACTCCTCTTGAAAATGCTGTCTGCTTCCGGGAAGCCGAACCGCGGTCGTCGAAAAATCGCACGATCCGCGGAACCGCATAAAGGCAGGCGGCCAGCAGCGCCGCTGCCGCCAGAAGGAACAGCAGATACAGGACTCCATCCTTGAGCGCCCGGCAGCCGAGAGACTCCGCCGCTGGAAAAGCCGGAATCACGGGCGTTCTCCTGCCAGAACTTCCAGGCCTCGCTCAAACCCGTGCGTTGCAAAAGCTTCTTTCCTTTTTTTGTTATCGTAGGGATCGTTGGTGTAGAGCCAATAGCTCTTGCGATCGACGTTCAGGTTCGCGACCTTCCCGAGTTCGGGGGTCTTGATCAGGAATTGCCGCTTGGGAATCAAATTCGCGATGAGCTCGACTTCGGTTTCGTTTAGGTGAAATTGCCGCCGGTAGAGGTCGCGGTCCATATCGGGATTCGCGAGGAAGATCTTGGTTGCGCAGCTTTCGATGATCACGTCGAGGATGCCCGAACGCTTCAGCTCGTCGAGCGATTGCGTCGCAAGCACCATGGCGGCGTTGTGCTTGCGCCAGGTCTTCAGGGCCTCGACCACGTAGCGCTGGATGCTCGGGTTCTTCAGAAACACCCAGGCTTCGTCGATGAAGAAGGCTTTGAAGACGGAGCTGACCTCGCGGTCCGAGATGACGGCATTCGCGCGATGCAGGATGTAGAACAAGAGCGGTTCAAGAAGCTCCGGATACCCGCTCATGCGCTGGAAGTCGAAGGACTGGAAGCGCGAAAACGAAACGGTGTCTGCGACGTTGTCGAACAAGAAGCCGAACTGACCCCCGCGGGTCCATTTGGCGAGCCGGGCCGAAAGATCGTGGCCGAGAGTATTGGCCAGGACGCCGAGCGTGCGCAGCGCGGGATCGACCGCGTAGAGATTTTCGATCTGGTGATAGAGATCGCGTTCGGAGGCGGGATCAAGCTCACCGGCCTTTTGACCTTGCATCAAAACCTTCACAAAGAGTGCGAGGAAATCGAGATTTTCCTTGGTGGGCGGAAGCGAGAAGGGATTGATCTTGAAATCCTGGGATTCCAGGCCCACGCGCGCATAGGAGCCGCCAAACAGATGCGTGAGGCTTTCAAAGCTTCCGCCCAAGTCGAAGATGAAGGTGTTTGGTGAGTACTTCTGGAGGCTGGTGATCAGGAAATTAAGTAAAAACGACTTCCCCGCGCCGGTCCGCCCCAAAATCATGGTGTGCGCGACGTCGCGGTAATGCAGGTTCAAGAAATACGGCGTGTGGTGGTTGGTTTCAAGTACCGCCAGATACTCCGCGCGCAGGTGGCGATTGCGCGCTTCTCCCGAATCGAGCGTAAAGAGAAAGGAGAAATCGGCGTAGTTGGTATTCGCCAGGTACAAATAGCGCAAGTTGAAGGCGTGATTGCCGGGAACGGCGGCCAGAAACGCATTGAGGAGATTGTATTTTTCTTCATAGAGCTGGGCGTCGTGAACGCTGAAGACCTTGTAAAACTCGGCGCAAGCGCGCTCGACCTTGGCTAAATCACGGTCGTAGATCACCACGGTGAGTGAAAACAGCCCGAAATAATTTCCGGCGATCTCGATCTCCTGGAGGCCTTCTCCAAGCTCCCGCACCTGGGCTTGTTTGGAATCATCGAGCAGGATGTCCTGGGCCGGAGCGTCGTTCAGACTCACCTGGCTTGCGAACGAGCGCTTGGTGTTGTGGAAGTGGCGCCGCTTGGCCTGGATCGCGCGGCGCGTCTTCCCGGAATCTTCCTTCTTCCACTCGGTCACGATGTGGTAATTCGCTTCGACCTCGAGCAAACGGTTGAAGATGAGCGGGAAGCTCTGCGCGGAAGGCTCCTTCAGCGTCAGGACTTTCACATAGTCGTCGTCCACGCGCAGATGGCGGCGGTGGCATTCGACATGCGATTCCGGGAGGTAATAATCAAGAAACGTGTCGTGTTTCAAGCGGGCCGCGCCAAGCTTTTGCGGATCGAAGTTGAGCGTCCGTTTCAAGACCGCAAAAGCTTCCTGCTTACCCAAAATCCGCGCGGGAAGAAAGTCGCTGACCTGCAGGATGAAATTGCGCGCTTTCTGCAGAACCGCCTCCTGGGCTTCGCCTAAGTCCTTCCCCAGAACCAGAACCGTCCTCTTGGTCGAGAAAGACTTTGCGCACGCTTCAAAGAAGCTCTGCGCGGGATGCGCCAGGAACCGGGAAAGGGCGGCCTGCAGGCGCTCGGAGGTTTCCGACCTCTGGTAGAGCAAGACGTAGTACAAGGAGAGCGCAAACAACGTGCCCGCCTTCGCTTGGAGATACGCGATGCGATTCTGGATGGCCGCATCCACAACCGGATTCGCGTAGAGCTGGTAGGGGA
>Ga0210390_10005096_pt1 | contig 11041 bp, 9 predicted proteins | sample IncBWH11OmetaG_FD_161050 | JGI IMG/M metagenome (GOLD analysis project Ga0210390, IMG submission 161050) | Forest soil microbial communities from Barre Woods Harvard Forest LTER site, Petersham, Massachusetts, United States - Inc-BW-H-11-O ... | reverse complement strand
GAATCGCTGAGCGAGGCGCTCGGCATGACCGTGATTGCGGAGGGCATCGAATCCTTCGAGGAACTGGCTTATCTGCAGGCCGCGACAAGAATCCGCTATGCACAGGGATTTTATTTTTCCAGGCCGATCTTTCTTGAGGACCTCAAATCGGCCCTTCCCGTCGCCAGTGAGGCGCGAGTCAGTCTCGCAAGCCGTCCGCGCCAGGAAAGCCGGCCGGCCCATCCGCGTCCTGGCCGGTATCGCCGCTAAAGCTCTCGCTCACCTCGCGGGTGCCGATCGTGAGCCCGTTTTAAGGCGGTTTCCGCCTGATTATCCATCTGCCTTGCCGAAGCTGATCGGAGACATATATCCGGGACGAAACTCGCGCCGTCTACTTTTTTGAAAAATGCCATGCATCCCGTTTCGATACTTCTGAACATACTTTGGCTGCTGTCGGGCGGCCTTTGGATGGCCTTTGGCTGGATGGTCGCAGCCGTCGTCATGGCCATCACGATTGTTGGTCTGCCCTGGGCAAGGGCTGCGTTCAATATCGCCGCCTATACCTTGCTGCCGTTCGGGCAAAGGGCCGTGCGGCGCGACCTGCTGACCGGCCAGTCCGACATCGGCACCGGACCGCTCGGTCTGATCGGCAATCTGATCTGGCTGCTGCTGGCCGGGTGGTGGCTGGCGCTTGCCCATATCGTCACCGCATGTGTGCTCGCCGTGACCATCATCGGCATTCCCTTCGCGTGGGCTCATGTCAAACTCGCCGGCATCGCGCTGTGGCCGATCGGCAGGGCGATCGTTCCGGCGTAGAGCGTGCTGGCTTCGGATCAAGTGGGCCGCTGCACCGCGGCCTTTTTGCCGCGGGCATGGATCGCCTCTTCGACGCTGCGGAAGACGTGATCCGGACCTAATAACTGATTGATGCCGAACCGTTCCAGGGCTTCCTCCGCACGCGGGGATTCAAGTCGTGCAATCGCAAAGTCGATGCCTTCGGCATGACACCGGCGAACGATCTCGGCCAGGACTTGCGCCGCCGTAAAGTCGATCTCGACGATACCGGTGGCTTCCAGAACCAGCAATCGCACCTTTTGCGGCGAGGCTTTCAGGGTCGCCGCAATGTCGCGCCGGAAATGATAGGCGTTGAGGAAGGACAGGGGCGCCTGGAATCCGCCAACGATGACGCCCGGCTCATGCTCGCCGGGGAAATTTGGACTCGACGGCCACCAGATCGAGGTTCCGGGTACGCGTTCGAAGATCAGCAAACGTGCTCGCGTCGCGCTCCAGATGCCGTGCAGCAGAGACAAGCCGATGCCGAGCCCGACACCTTGTTCGATCGGCAGAACGATGATCGCCGCGGCCGTCAGCAGGATCAAAAGGAATTCGCCGCGCGATTGCCGATAGATCGTCGCAATCTGGCTGAAACGGATGATTCTGAGTGCAACGAACAGCAGAACGCCGCCGAGCGCAGCGTTCGGGATCCGGTGCAGGAGCGATGCACCGAAGGCCAGTAACGCGATCACGATCGCCACGGCGGCGATACCGGCCACCTGTGAGCGTCCGCCCGTTTCGGCAACCACTGCTGTGCGGGGCGGGCTTGCGTCGACGGGGAAGGAACCGGCCAATCCCGACAGGATACTGCCGGCGCCGACGCCGATGAAATCGCGGTCGACGTCCGGGGGCTCGTTGGGGTCGGACGGAAAAGACCGCGTGGTTGCCGCGGTCTGTACCATGATGACGATCGAGACGATAAGGCCGAGTGACAGCAGGCTCGCAAGATGGCCGGCAGAGATCACGGGAATCGTAAATGCCGGCATCGTCGCCGTTACGGCGCCGAGAACGCTGACGCCCCGACTCTCAAGGCGCAGCAGAATGACGGCCGCGCTTGCCAGGGCAAGGCCGATCAGCGCGCCCGGAATCCGCGCGTCGATCTGCTCGGACAGGGCGATGATTGCCAGAACACCGAGACCGATGACGAGCGTGAACCAGTTTACCTGGCCGATATTTTCGGCGATCGTTGCAAGGCGTTGCAACATGGGTCCTTCGGGTGGGGGCAGCCCAAGGACGACCGGCAACTGCGAAATGATGATGTGGACTGAAATTCCGGCGAGAAAGCCGATCGTCACCGGGATCGAAAGCAGATCGGCAATCCACCCCAGCCGGAAGATTCCGGCTGCGACCAGGAAAAGTCCGACCATGAGAGCCAGCGCCGCAGCCAGGGTGAGATAGTCGGGTGAGCCTGTCGCGGCGAGCGCCGCAAGGCCGCCGGCAAAGATCGGCGTGATAGTCGAGTCCGCGCCGGACGAAAGAAACCGGTTGCTGCCAAACGCCGCGAAGACAAGCGAGCCTGCCACAAACGCAAAAAAGCCGATCTGCGGGCTGAATCCGCCCAGCCGCGCCGTCGCCATCTGTTCGGGGACGGCAATGGCCGCAAGCGTGAGGCCCGCAAACAGATCGCGGGTGAGGAATTTCAGCCGATAGCCGCTCAAGGAGGAAAACACAGGCCAGGTCCTGCTCGCCCCCGAAGCGGAGCCTGAATTGTCCGCCATCGCCCGCCGCCTCCCGCTAATCGATCCGACTGCGCGCCAATCCGTGAGCCGCCGTCACCGCGACGGCAATGCATCTTGACCGCTCCGATCCCGAAATAAAGGACGAAAATGACAACAAGAGGCAGGTGAGGCGCCGGCGGCCTTGGCGAACGACCTGAGCGGCAGGCGATGATCCCGACGACGCCGAAGCGGGGCAGATCGCACCCACAACCCCAGCTTGATTAATATGTCTTGTAAAATCACTAGTTAAGCCTTCAGTAACCGGGTTCCCTAACGGCTACGCCACCAATCGGCCGTATGAATGTACCGCAAGTAGGTGGGTGAATGCGCGGATTGGCTTGCAGGATGAAAGGGGGTCTCAAGCAGCTCCAGACCCTTGCGTTTGACACTTGTTGCGCGGCCATGTCGATCAGGCGGGGCCCCGCCCTTTGGCTCGTTCTGTCCGGTGGCCTGTTGATCGCGGCAATCGCGATCGGAACCGCGCTCGTCATCGGCGAATTCCGTGAGCAGGCGTTGCTCAACAGCGAGCGCGAACTGGAGAACACGGTTCAGCTCCTTACCCGCCACTTCGATCAGCAGTTCGAGGACTGCGACATCATCACCAGCGATTTGATCTCGAAATTGCAGCTTTCCGAGATCGCTTCGCCTGAAGCGTTCAAAGGCAGAATGTCAGGATTGGACGCGCATCTGATGCTGAAATCCAAGACCAGCCCGTCGTCCTACATCGGCGACGTCAACATCTTCGACGCCAATGGAGAGCTTATCAACTCATCGGGAGACGGGCCGCTGCCGGCGGGCACCACGGCGGAACGAAGCTATTTCAAAGCCTTCAAATCCGACCCGCGGTCGGCAGATGTGGCGGTCGAACCCGTCCGCGCCCTCTTCACCGGCAACTGGAGCACCGTCTTTGCCCGCAGGCTTGCCGGACCTGGTGGTGTGTTTCTCGGCGCAATGGGCCGGCGGATCGATCCTGCGACTTTTGAGAAATTCTTCGCTTCCGTGGCGCTTGGCGAGGGAGCCGCGATTTCCATGCTTCATCGCGACGGCACAATGCTGGCGCGCCACCCGCATGTTGAATCAATGATCGGACAAAATTTCAGCTCTGCGCCGCTGATGGTCGGCGTTCTGGACCAGGGTGGTCACGCCTCCCGGCGCGAGCAAAGTCCTGTCGATGGCCAAGACCGGCTTGCTTCGGCGGCTCAGTTGCATCGTTTTCCGATCGTGATCGTCGCAAGCAAGACGGTTTCGGCAGCTCTCGCCGATTGGCGCGCGCAGACCAGATTCATGATCGCCGCGGCCAGCCTTTCAGTGCTGGTGATCATTGTCATGCTGTTTGTGATCGTCAGGCGTTTGACGGAGCAGCACCGCGAATCCCAGCAGCGACTGGAACAGGAGAAGCACCGCCTCGACACGGCGCTGAATAACATGACGCAGGGGTTGGTCCTTTTCGATGCGTCGGCTCGCGTCGTCCTGTGCAATCAGCGCTACATCGGCATGTACGGCCTGTCGACGGCGGTCATAAAGCCCGGCATCCACTTCCATGACGTACTTCGGCATCGGAAGGAAACCGGATCGTTCAAGGGCGATGTCGACGCGTTTTACTCGACGGTCCTGAAGAACGTGGCCCAGGGTAAAGTCACCCGTAGCATCCTTGAGTCGGGGGACGGAGCAGCGGTTCAGACCGTGATTCGGCCGCTCGCGCAGGGCGGCTGGGTTGCCACCATGGAGGATATTTCCGAACGCCGAAATCTGGAACGGGAGCGCGACCGAAACTACTCGTTCCTGCTCCAGATCATCGATCACATACCGACGCAGATCACGGTGAAGGACGCGCGTGACCGCCGCTATCTTCTCGTCAATCGCGTGGCCGAGAAGCGGTTCGGCATGTCGCGCACCGAACTTGTCGGCAAGACGGCCGCTGATGTCTTTCCAAAGGCATCGGCCGATATCATCGCGCTCAACGACGAGCGGACCTTGCAATCGGAAACGGGTCTCTTTCTGGACGAACATCTCTGGGAAAGCCGAGCGCTGGGCAAGCGGTTCATCACCTCAAAACGCATCGGCATCAAGGATGAGAGTGGCGAAGCGCGCTACATCATCAACGTCGTCGACGACGTTACGGATCGCCGGCGTGCCGATGAGAAGATCGCGCACCTCGCGCACTACGATGCGCTGACCGATTTGCCCAACCGGGTACTGTTCCGCGAACAGGTCGAACGCAAACTGCTGGGAGCGCGCAGCGGCGAGCAGTTCGCACTGCTGTACATCGATATCGATGAATTCAAAGGCATCAACGATTCGCTCGGACATCCTGTCGGCGACGAGCTTCTCAAGGTTGTCGCGGACCGCCTGAGGAATTGCATCGGGGAAGGGGATCTTGTGGCGCGGCTCGGCGGCGACGAGTTTGCCGTCATCCGGACCAATATCGGCGACGTCGCAAGCGCCGTGGAATTCGTGACGCGTCTCCACAAGGCAATCAGACAGCCCTGTCAATGCCTGGGTCACGAACTTTCAACCGACGCCAGCATCGGCGTCGCGCTCGCTCCACGCGACGGCACTGATCTGGACGAGCTCATCAAGAATGCCGATCTGGCCATGTACGGCGCCAAGGCCGGCGGGCGGCGGACCCACCGCTTCTTCGAGCCGGCGATGGACGCCAGCGCAAAGGCGCGGCAAGCCATGCATCGGGATCTGCGCCAGGCGCTCCTCGATGGCGGATTCGAGATTCACTACCAGCCCGTCGTCGATCTACGCAACGACGAGGTAACCGGCTGCGAGGCGTTGCTGCGCTGGCGTCATCCGGAGCGCGGCCCGATTTCGCCGGCCGAATTCATCCCGGTCGCCGAAGATACCGGCCTCATCGTCGAACTCGGCGAATGGGTCCTGAGAACGGCCTGCGCCGAGGCCGTCAACTGGCCGGACCGGGTCCGCCTTGCGGTCAATGTTTCGCCGGTTCAGTTGAAAAGCCCGACGCTGGCACTGAAAATTGCGAGCGCATTGGCCACCTCCGGTCTCCCTGCAAGCCGCCTGGAAATCGAGATCACCGAGGCGGTCCTGATCGACGACGACGAAACGGCGCTCGCCATATTGCATCAGCTTCGCGACCTCGGGGTTCGGATCGCGCTGGATGATTTCGGCACCGGCTATTCTTCGCTGAGCTATCTGAAGCGATTTCCGTTCGACAAGATCAAGATCGATCGCTGCTTCATCGCAGACGTTACGGAAATCGACAGCTCGGCGGCGATCGTGCAGTCGGTGGTGAATATCGCGGCTGCGCGCAACATGACGACGACTGCGGAAGGCGTGGAAACGCAGGAGCAAAGGGAGTGGCTGCGCATGCTCGGCTGCACCGAGATGCAAGGTTATCTGTTCAGCGGTGCAAGGCCCCGGCTGGAGGTCAGACAACTGTTCTACCCCAGCGTTCAGCCGGTGGCGGACGTGGCGTAATGGGGCGAATTCACCTCGCGCGGGGCGTTGCCGAGGCCTGGCCAATCGGCTAAGTGAACCTTTGAGGCACCCGTAGCTCAGCTGGATAGAGCGTTGCCCTCCGAAGGCAAAGGTCACACGTTCGAATCGTGTCGGGTGCGCCAGCAAAATCAAATACATAGCTATTTCGCGGCCAGCGGCGGTCTGATCTCCTACGGACCGGATCGGCTCGAACCTTTTCGACGCGCGTGATCGAGTGAGATCGCTGATCTTGTTGCATTTGCTCGCGCCCGGAGACGTCTATCCGGCCGAGATCGAGGCTGTCATCAGCACCCATGCTGCCGTGGTGCAAAGTGCCGTTGTCGGACGGCAAGTGGAAGGCAATGAAGAAATTGTTGCGTTCGTCCAGCTGCTGAAAGGCTCGAACGTCACGACGCAGGATCCTGATGGCCCATATTTCGCCGCAGCTCACCTCCTGCAAGCGGCCGTCCGAGATCATCCTGATGGATGCGTTGCCCGCGACGTCGACGCGCCGCGCGTCTTCTCCAGCTCCGATGTGAGCATCGCCAGCAGCTGCCGCGATTGCTCCAGGATGAAGTCAAAAACGACACGCGTCCGCGGCGCCAGGTGTCGCCGCGACGGGTAGACCAGAATCAAAGGAGGGCCAGGTAATGGAAAGTCCGCCAGCACATTAACCAAACTGCCGCCGTGCAAATCTTCGCGCACCTGGATCAGCGGGAGCCGCGCTATGCCATATCCGCTGCGCGCGGCGAGATGCACCGCACTCACGTCATTGGCGAGAAATCCGCCGGACACCTTGAAACCCTTGGGGCCTTCGGGAGGCATAAAAGCCCAGACGTCCGAGTCCGGTCCGATGTCGTGGACGATGCAGGTGGTTTGCGAGATCGGCGGGTGTAGACGGTCTTCCTTTCCGCTCGATGTAGCTTGGTGCTGCCACCAGAACGAACAGACCTGTGCCGAGCCGGCGCACGACGAGTGACGCATCCGTGATCTCGCCGGGGCGTATGGCAAGGTCGAGCCGGTCCTCGACCATATCGCCGAAGCGATCGCTGACCACGAGTTCGACCTTTAGCCCCGGGTGCTCGGCGAGCAAGGCCGGAAAACGGCCCGAAAAGAGGCGGCTCGCGGTCACTGTCATGCCTACCCGTACCAACCCCACCGGTGAGGCGCGCTGCTTGCCGAGCGCAGCTTCCATCGTTTCGACGCCATCCAGCACCGGTCGCGCGAGGCCCACCAGCATTTGTCCGTCGTCGGTCAAGCTCAGTTCGCGTCGTGCGGTGAAGCAGGCGGACAGCGAAATGGTTCTCCAGCTGCGCGATTTGCCGGGCGACGGCGGCCTGGCTCAGTTCCCGCTCGCGGGCAACTGCCGAAAAGGAGCCGGTTTCCACCACCCGTACCAGAACACCGAGCGCGCCCAGGAGGTCCATCGATTTCCTCGAAAAACGTAAAAATCATTCAAGGAGAAGCGAGATTATCATGTTTTCGCAAGAGGAGTACTTCAACTGAACTGATGAAGGCGCTGCGGATTCACCCCGCGCCAGCAAGAGAACGAGGTCAATCATGGTGGAGGATTATGTGCTGGAAAGGGACGAAGAACCCGCGCGGAACATCACGCGCCTGCCTTCCCTTACGACCGTACGGCGCGAGCCGAATGTGCAGGCCTGGGAAGAGCAGGTCACGGCGCGCGACCCCTCGCGACAAAAGGCTCCTGCCGAAGAGCGCGGACCATCTCCGGCTCCCGTGCAAGAGCAGCCCGCAAGCCAAAAGCGGCGCATGGACCGTTTCCTGCGTCGCCGTCCCATCGTCTCCGCGATCGGCGCGGTGCTGCTCGCCTCTGTCTTGGGCGCCGGCTACGTCTATCTGGACTACACGGAGCATTTTCAGTCCACCGACGACGCCTTCATCGCCGCGCGTCAGTTCTCGCTCGCTCCGAAAGTATCGGGTTATATCACTGCGGTCCCCGTCACCGACAACGAGCATGTCAAGGCCGGCGACGTGATCGCCCGGATCGACGATCGCGATTATCGCGTCGCGCTCGAGCAGGCTGAGGCGCAAGTTGCCGCCGCGCGAGCCAGCATCGATAACATAGACGCACAGCTCGAGGTGCAGCAGGCCCAGATCAGCGCCAATCAGGCGCAGGTCGACCAGGCGCAGGCGGCGCTTGTGTTCGCGGAACAACAGGCGGCACGCTACGACCACCTCGAGCAGACTGGCTACGGCACGGTTCAGAACGCTCAGCAGTACACTTCGCAGCTGCACCAGCAGCAGGCCGCGCTGGCAAGCGCACAGGCGACATTGAGACTGGCGCAGCGGCAAGTCGACGCACTCAAGGCTCAGCGCAACAGCGCTGTCGCGAGTCTCGCGCAAGCTCAGGCCCAACGCGATCAGGCGCAACTCAATCTGTCCTACACGACGGTTACTGCCGCCCAACCGGGACGCGTAGTCAACCTCAGCGCCGCGGTCGGTCAATTCGCCCAGCCCGGCACGAGCCTGACGAGTTTCGCGCCGGATCAGATTTGGGTCACGGCGAACTTCAAGGAGATTCAGCTCGACCGGATGCGGCCGGGTGATCCGGTGAGACTTAATATCGATGCTTATCCTGGACGCACCATCCGTGGTCACGTCGACAGTATTCAGTCCGGATCCGGAACCGCATTCTCGTTGCTGCCGGCGCAGAATGCCACCGGCAACTACGTCAAGATCGTGCAGCGCGTGCCGGTCAAGATCGTCATGGACAATCCACCAGACGACGTCGCGCTTGGCCCGGGCATGTCGGTGGTCCCCACCGCGCGGGTCGATTCCACGCCGTCGCTCTATGAGCGCCTGAGGAGATACCTATGAGTGCCGCCGCGATCCAGGCCTCTCCTCCCGCATCCGTGAGCGGCACCGCAGTCAACCCGTGGGTGATCGCTCTCCTGGTCGCGCTCGCGAGCTTCATGGAGGTGCTTGACACCACCATAGCCAACGTTGCGTTGCCCTACATCGCCGGCGGCATGGGAGTGAGCCAGGACGAGGCGTCCTGGGTAGTCACCACCTATCTCGTCGCCAACGCGATCATCCTGACCGCCTCGAGCTACCTGGCGCGAAAGCTTGGCCGCAAGACCTTCTTCCTGATCTGTCTTGGATTGTTCACCCTGAGCTCGTTGCTTAGCGGCTTTGCGCCCAATCTGAACGCGCTGTTGCTGTTTCGCATCATGCAGGGCGTCGGTGGCGGCGGCATGGTACCGGTCGCCCAATCGATCCTGGCGGATTTGTTTCCGCCGGCAAAGCGTGGCCAGGCCTTTGCGGTGTTCGGCGTTGCCGTGGTGGTGGCGCCTGTGGTCGGGCCGACGCTCGGCGGTTGGCTGTCCGACAATGTCTCCTGGCAGTGGTGTTTTCTGATCAACGTGCCGGTCGGCGTGATCGCGATGGCGCTGATTGCGCTGCTGCTACAGGAGTCTCCGACTGAGCGGGCGAAAGCACAGCGGCAGCAGCAAGGCGTCAGGTTTGATATCGTCGGCTTCATGCTGGTCGCAACCTTTCTCGGCGCGCTTGAGGTCGTGTTGGACCGCGGACTCGAGGATGACTGGTTTGGCTCAACTTTCATCGTCACGTTCGCGATCCTCTCGGGTCTGGCGTTCGTGCTCATGATTCCGTGGGGGTTGACCCGCACCAATCCGATCATCGACCTGCGCATGGTGGCGACGCGCCAGTTTGGCGCCTGCTTCCTGGTCATGCTCGCGACTGGCGCGATCCTGCTCGCGACCACACAATTCCTGCCGGAACTGGTGCAGCAAGATTTCGGTTACACCGCCACCTGGGCCGGCCTCGTGCTGTCGCCGGGCGGGGTGGTCACCATGGCGATGATGTTCGTGGTCGGCCGTGTAGCAGCCAAGGTGCAGCCCAAATATCTGATCGTCGCGGGCGCGGTGATCATCGCGCTTTCCATGTACGGCATGACCAACGTTTACGCCGATCTCGGCTTCTGGTTCATGGCGCGCTCGCGCATGCTGCTCGGTGTCGGCCTGCCGCTGATCTTTGTACCGATCATGGCCGCTTCCTATGATGGAATTCCACCATCGAAGACTGACCAGGCCTCGGCCTTGATCAACGCAGCACGCAACACCGGAGGTTCGATCGGCGTCTCGATCGTCTCCAACGTGTTGGCGCATCGCGAGCAGTTCCACCAGAGCCGGCTCGTCGAGCAGGTGACCCCGTCGAGCACGGCATACCAGGACACACTGCAACAGGTCACGAGCTATTTCACCGCCCATGGCAGCTCGCTGGCGCAGGCGCAAGATCAGGCTATTCAGTGGATCGGACAGCAGGTGCAGTCACAGGCATCGTTTCTGGGCTACATGGATGCGTTCTGGGTTCTGATGCTGATTTCGCTTTCCGCCGTGCCGCTCGCGCTTGCCCTGCGCAAGGTCCAACTCGGTGGCACTGTCCAGATGGGCCATTGAGATCGACCGCATCGCTTCTTTTTGTGCGCAACATCCAATCAAAAGGAGCTCAACATGTTACTGCATCTGCCAATCGTAATCCTGGCCACGCTTTCGCCGATCCACGTATCCGACACGGTGCCGACCTTCGACATCGTGAAAGAGTGCCGCTATGAGAGCGGCTCGACCGCAAATGTCGAGCGGTGCTCGCAAGACGAAACGGTGGCACTGGGGCAGCTCAGGACGGAATGGCCGCAGTTTAGCGGTGCCGACAAGCGGTCCTGCATGGAGATGACGCAAATCGGTGGCTTCGCAAGCTATGTTGCATTGCTGACGTGCCTGGAAATGGCACGCGACGTTGCGAGCCCGAACACCAGTCCCAACGACTCGCATGCGAAGTCCGGGTTACGGCCGACGCAGGCAGGACGGCCTGGCTTAACCATCGGCGAAGCACGGTGAGATCGAAAGGGCCATCCGAGGCAAACGCCGCTTATGCGCCGGCGATGCGCGAACCGCTGTCGGACCAGCGATACGGAGAACGAAAATGAATGTTCAGAGCAAGCCGAACCTTGATGCGGCGCAACGTCTTCTTCCTTTCGAGCGCGTGGCCTTAGTATTGCAGGGTGGCGGCGCGCTCGGCGC
>Ga0210390_10005092_pt1 | contig 11049 bp, 8 predicted proteins | sample IncBWH11OmetaG_FD_161050 | JGI IMG/M metagenome (GOLD analysis project Ga0210390, IMG submission 161050) | Forest soil microbial communities from Barre Woods Harvard Forest LTER site, Petersham, Massachusetts, United States - Inc-BW-H-11-O ... | reverse complement strand
CGCTGCTCGAGTTTTCCCAATAGAAGCAAATAACATCTTTGTTGTTGACACCGGTTGCGACCGTCAAAACGGCACCGGGTACAGTCAGAGTTTTGTATTTCCCACCCTTTAACAGATACCCGTGGGTTACACCACCTGAGTCTGTGTAGTTGCCGACAATGTCTCCTAAATCGTTTATGGAGTTAGCCGCCGAGCCAAGGTTCCCTTTAGGACCCGGGACATCCGTAAATTTTCCAGCCTTGTAGAGAAATCCCACCGAAACTCCGGCAGTGTTCGTATAGGCTCCGACAACGGCAGTACCGTTATACTGAATATTGCTGCCTAAAGTGGTGCCGGTTTTGGCCTTCGGGTCATCCAGAGTGGTGAACTTCGTGCCTTTGAGAATATAACCGTGGTTGAGGCCCGCCGTGTCAGTGTAATAACCGACTGACATACCTGCGTTGTTGATTCCGCCGGGCTCGGTCTGTGTGGCTCCGGGCACGCTCGCCTTAGTGAACTTGAAGGTTAGGGGTGGGGCATCGGCTGCGATAGCAGCTACGACCGTGAACGCCAGCGCAAAGGCCAGCACGCAAACTATTGACTTGCAGTTTTTCATTGGTTCTCTCCTCACGTATTGAGTGACTGAAGAATTGACCTCCGTTAGCGAGTTGCCGTCTCGAAACCAAGACTCCGCGAGACAGCCAAGACGAGAGGCGGAAAGAGAAACTCGGACCTATCTAATTCGGAAGCTCGAAAGGCTCCGACGGACGACTAACGCGCCCAGAATTATGTGCGCCTGGCGGGGGTGTGTCAATATGCAAATTGTTGCACTTCGCGCGGAACCTGTCTCAGAACTCGCGGACGAGGGCGTCCGCGCCACAAAGTTTTTCCTCGAAGAATTGTTCCACTCGGGCCAGAATTTCCGGCGCACTCTTTGATTCGTAAATTGCCTTGCGCAATCCTGCTCCGCCGGGAACGCCGTGCGTGAACCACGAGGCAAATTGCTTCATCTTGCCCACCGCATCCGGTAACTCCTCCTGGATCAGCATTGCGAAGTAGGTGCGGATCATCTGGTAACGATCGGCCTCGCTCGGTTCATCGTATGGAACTGCGGTGCTTGCTGGGCGGACAAGGGTGTCCGACGCTGCGCGGTCCGAGGTGAGCCACGCGTTGTATTGCTCAATCTGGCGGAAGATCCAGGGATTTGCCGGCGCCGTCCTTCCAATCATTACGGCATCGCAGCCGGTTTGAGCCACGATGGCGCAAGCGTCTGCGGGCGTGCGGATGTCGCCGTTCCCGATCACGGGAATTTTGACCGCCTGCTTGACCGCGGCAATCCACTCCCAGCGCGCCTGGCCGCTGTATCCCTGCTCGCGAGTGCGAGCATGCAGCGCGACGGCGCACAAGCCGCAATCCTCGGCCATCTTCGCCAGCTCTACGCAGATAATGTTTTCGTCGTCCCAGCCGGCGCGAAACTTTACCGTGAATGGAATCTTGATGGCGGCGCGAACCGCTTCGAAGATTTTGCCGATGGCAGGCAAATCGCGCAGCAGGCCTGAGCCACCGTTGCACTTGACTACCTTTTTCGCGGGACAACCGAGGTTCAAGTCGACCAAGTCAAAGCCGAGATTTTCGACCATGCGCGCGGCTTCCGCCATGACTCTGGGATCGCTGCCAAAAAGCTGGGCTGAGATAGGATGCTCGTCTTCGTAAAAATGCAGGTACCGCTTGGCTTTCTGATCTTTGGCGCGCAGCACGCCATCGGCGGAAGTAAACTCGGTCATGATCAGGCCGCATCCGCCGAGGTTCCGAATGAAACGCCGAAAGACGGTATCGGTAACGCCCGCCATCGGAGCCAAAACTGTCGCTGGAGTAATCTGAATATTGCCGATCACGACCCGGCTTGGCATGGCGCCGCCCGCACGGGCCAGGACGCCCGCGTCTACATTTCCGGGATTGTCCCAGTACTTGCGCACTTTGCTATTTTACTGCCTTCCCCTAGTTATGCGGCTATGGCACAATTTGCATCACACAACTTATGGATGACACTTCTAGAACGTCCTCGCCAGAATTATCCGCTGGCAAATGGATAGGCCGCGTGCTGATTGCCGTGCTCCTCGGAGAAGGTATATGGGGGCTGATTGTTTCGGTTACTAACAATCTCATCCTGCCGCTGCTGGCAAGAACCATGGGCGGCGATGTTCAGTCTCCACTCTATCTGGGCAAGGGTGAGTTCAATGTTCCGGCTGTATTTATGTCGGTTCTGGAGCTTTGCTTTGCGGGAATCGTAGCTGTGATCCTGAATTCCTGGGTGCAGCGAACAACCAGGGTCATTCGCAGTAAGGTAGCAAGAGTAAGCCCGATTCCAGCGCAGACCGTCGCTCCTGCGGCTTCGCCTGTGTCAATTGCGCCGATTCATGCCGCATCTTCAGTGCCGCCGCCAGCCAAGGCGCCGGTTCCGGCCCCAGCGGCAGCGGCACCCTTGGTAACCTCATCGGTCGCGCCGTCACCTTCGCCCGGCCAATTCTGGTCGCCTCCTGAACCATCTCCGCAGCCGAAGGCAGTGGCGCCTTCTCCGCCACCTCCAAAGGCGCCAGCTAAGCCCGCAAAACCGAAGGCGCCTAAAGAGGTTTACTACAACATCGTCGGCGAACCCATTAATCCAACGGAAGACGATTAGACTGCTGCTTGGACGGGCGAGGTCGGCCGTCCTCCATTGATTGATTTCTGCGCAATAAAAAGAGCCTCCGCGACGGAGGCTCTGCTAAGTCTGCACCAACAGTTACGCCTTTGGCGCTTCTTTCTTGGCGTATTTTCTGCGGAAACGTTCGACGCGGCCGGCAGTGTCCATCAGCTTCTGCTTGCCCGTAAAAAAAGGATGACAATTGGAGCAAATTTCTACGTGAATGTCGCCCTTGTGGGTCGAGCGAGTGGTAAAGCTGTTGCCGCACGCGCACATGACGCGGATTTCGTTGTAAGCGGGATGAATGGCTGCTTTCATAGTCTCCTAACCTCTGTACCGAATCATTCGATTCTAAAGGATGCCCACAGGATTCAGCAAATGCAGCCGCCTCCCATGCCCTCGTGAGGCCCTTTGACGCAAGCAGGATGATAGCGAAGTCAGCGGCTCGGTTTCCCGTACTCGGTGGTGTAATGCAACTTGATCTCTCCACAGGTGTGCTGCTCCGGCGAATAGACCACGCAGGAATCGAAGGGCCGGGAGTACACGTGCAAACTGACGGCGCGCTGGTTGAACTCGCGCGGATTGTAGACGCGGTGCACCGGCTCGAGGGGGTCGACGGCGCAAGGATGAGTTGGGTTCATCTCCAGCGTGTCGGCTGTCTCCAGGTTGCAGGTTCCCTCTTCGAGCTTCTGGGAAATCACGCGATAATTTTCCACCAGCAATCGGCCAATCGGCACGGCCATCCAGCAGTTCTGATCCCGGTGATTGTGGACCGAACTGCCCTGCCCAACCTCCCAGCAGATTGCCATCAGTTCATACAGCGGCGTCTTGTCGATGAGGTTTCGGGTGTAGTGCTGGCGGTCCCAAGTCAAGTAGGAAGCCAAAGTATCTGGCGCAACCAGCGTGCTTTTGAGAAAATTAACGATCTGGTCCGTGCGGTCGAACGCCGGCTCTGGAAACTTCCGCAGCTCGGATACAAAATCCTCGATTGAGACCTGTTTAGACAGCGTTTGAGTATTCATGTTTCACCCCTGTGCGAGATCAGTATAGCTCCCCAGCGAAGCTCTGACTCAATTGGCGCTCCGCACTGGCGAGGACGTCCGAGCTCACATTTCTTCACTCCAGAAACATGCAGTCTCCGTAGGAATAGAACCTGTATTTCTGCTCGACGGCATGACGGTAGGCTTGCATGATCGGTTCCTTTCCGGCAAATGCGCACACCAGCATCAGGAGGGTGGATTGAGGCAGATGGAAATTTGTCAGCAGCGCGCCCACGATGCGGAATTCGTAGCTGGGATGGATAAAGATATCGGCCTCGCCGCTGCCAGGGCGCAGTCTGCCTTGTCCCGACTGACCGGCTGCGTACTCAAGGGTGCGGACCGTTGTCGTTCCCACTGCGATCACGCGTCGTCCCGCATCGATGGCGCGGTTGATGGTTTCGGCCGCCCGTGCGGAAATCTCATAAGCCTCACCGTGCAATCGATGATCTTCAACCCGGTCCACCCGCACCGGTTGAAAGGTTCCCAGTCCCACGTGCAGAGTAAGCTCGGTCGTCTCAATGCCACGATCTCGTATTCGCGCAAGAATCTCTGGAGTAAAGTGCAGGCCTGCGGTGGGCGCCGCCACCGAACCGCGGGTGCGCGCGTACACCGTCTGATAGCGTTCGCGATCCGCGGGGCGATCGGGGCGATCGATATAGGGCGGCAGAGGCACATGCCCGAGCCTTTCGACGAGACCAAAGAAATCCTCTATCGGACCAAATCGTATGCGGCGCTGGCCAAAACTACCCCGGGCGATGACTTCTGCCTGCAGGTCATCCTCATTTCCAAACCAAAGGTGCTCTCCCACGTTAATCTTGCGCCCGGGGCGGACCAGGCACTCCCATTCATTCGGTTCCTGCGAGACTTGCCGGGTGAGCAGTACCTCGACCCTGCCCTTGAGAAAGTCGCGGGCTGCAGGGTTGTGCGAGCTCACCGGCTGCGCTTTGGCCCCGCTTCTGCTGCCGTAAAGGCGGGCTGGAAAGACTCGCGTGTTATTGAACACAATCAAGTCATTCGGCCGGAGGAGATCGGGAAAGTCACGAAACATGCCATCTTGCAGCGCTCCTGAGTCGCGGGTCATTCTCAACAGGCGTGATGCAGCCCGGTCGGGGAGGGGCTCCTGAGCGATGAGCTCTGCGGGTAGGTGATAGTTGAATTCTGAAACTAGCACGCCAGGTGATTATAAATATGAGGGGCTTACCGCCTTGCAGCCACATTTTCACAACAAACGCATTGTGTTGAAGCAAGCGTCTGCGATACCATACGCAAACTAGCTCGGGTCCGCTTCTCCCCAGCATTGAATGCCTAGCGAACGCCAATACCGCCGCGAAATGGTTCTGTTTGGCCAGATGCTGCACCAGCGCGGCTATGTTGCCGCCACCGACGGCAACCTTTCCGTTCGTCTGGATGACCAGCGGATTGTCGTGACCCCTACCTGCATGAGCAAGAGCATGCTGCGCGCATCGGATATGGTGGTGGTCGATTTGGAGGGCCGCCGGCTGGCGGGGAACCGCAATGTATCCAGCGAGCTTGCCATGCACCTGCTGATTTACAAGCTGCGTCCAGACGTGAAGGGGATCGTGCATGCGCATCCGCCTACCGCTACAGGTTTCGCCGCCGCAGGACTTGCGCTCAACCAGCCGCTGGTATGCGAAGTGGTGATCGGGCTAGGCTCGATTCCCTTGGCGAAGTATGGCACTCCGGGGACGCCTGAACTTTCAGACGCGCTCGAGCCGCTGATCCCGCAATACGATGCCATCCTTATGTCCAACCATGGAGTGGTCGCGTACGCCGACACTCTTCATCACGCGTATATGAAGATGGAGACGGTCGAGCACTTTGCCCAGATCGCTCTGGTCACCCATCTTCTGGGACGCCAGCAGCCATTGGGCGGAGAAGATCTCGAGAAATTGAAGCTGGCGCGGACGAAGTATCAAGGCGCGAGTTCAGTCGTCCCCATGCCTTCCAGCGTCTCGGACGGCAATCACCACGCACGTTCGCGATTAAATGGAAATGCGACAGCGATGGAGGGGGTTGCTCGGCCGAGAAGCAAGGATTTCCGCAGCCCGGTAAAGGCCAAGAGCTAAGAGCTTTCGCTCTAAGAGGTTGCTCCAGTCTGTCGCTGACCGCTGCTCTTCTCACTCGCCTCCGATTCGGAACCGCATCCCCGCCCGAAAATTCGCACCCAGAGCCGGATAACCTGTCACCTCCTCATAGAAATGATTCAGCACGTTTTCCGCGTTGGCATAGACCTGTACGCGAGAACTGACTTTGTACCAGCCGCCGATATGCAGAAGGAAATATCCCGGTGTGTGATTGATGCCGAAGCCGTCAAAGTCGGAGTCGGGGCGTGGCCCCACGAAGCTGCCTCCGAGATTTCCACCCCAACGAGGACCGAGGTAGGTGAGCAACGTGGTGGCGGAGTGCCGAGGCCGGCGGAGAAGCGGGTCTCCCTGGGCATTGGGGGGAAAACTACCTGGGGGCGCCAGAAGGATCTGGGTCGAAGTGTAAGTGTAGGACGTGTTCCAGGAGAGCCGCTGCGTGAGCCGGCTTTGCAGTTCGACTTCGGCTCCGTGAGCGAGAGATTTTTGCAGATTGACGTACTGCCCCAGGAACGTAGTGGGATTGACGGTGACGAACTCGATCTGATCGTGAAATAGATTGTTGTAATAGTTGGCGACCAGGACGAATCGACCCAGCAGGTTCTGCTGAAAGCCAGCTTCGAAAGCCCGATTTCGCTCGGCCTTCAGGTTGAGATTGGGCAGCTGGAATTGACCGGTCACGAAAGTTTCTTCAAATCGAGGCTCCTTTATGCCGGTCGCATAAGAGAAATTCAGCCGAGTGCCAGAGAGTATGTGCCCGCCGCGCAAGGCCCGAAATCCCAGAGCCACGCGGGGAACGCCCGTGTTGCCGAAAGTTGTGTTGTGGACAAAGCGTCCACCCGCGATCACACTGAGCCGCCCTAGGGTCAGCGCCTGCTGCGCATAGGCGGCTTCATTCAAGCGCAGGCCGTGGCCACCAAGAGCGAAGGTGGGATCGTTGGCCGAGCCATTTTCGTCCTCGAACTCGTAACCGATTGTGGTCTCTGCCCAGGTGCGCTCCACGTAATCGCCCTGGTAGTCGAAGCCCGCGCGGTTGATGTTCACTAAGGCCTCAAACGGCGTGTTGATCGGGCCAAAGGGGGTGTTCTCGGGAGAAATGCCGCTGTCGATATTGCTAGTCTTCAGATTGTACTCGAAGCCGGCGAAGTGGTGCGTCCAGTTTGATCCCGTCTTCACCGCGAGATCGAGACTTGCCAGCATATTGTTCTGTCTAGCGCGAGCGCCGAGATCCGGGGACAGAACATAAGTCACGCCGCCGATATTGAAGATATTTTGTCCATTAAAGTTCCATGCCCCTGGCGTTTCCGTAACACTGTTGTCGTGGCGGGCGCGCAGGCGTACAGACATCTGGTCGTTAATGGAGAAGCCCACATCCGCACCCTCCAACGAATTGGAGTAATCCTCATTGGGGCCGGAGCCGCTGGTATTGAATTGATTGCCGAAGACGTTGTAATCGAAGCGGCCGTGTGCGCCCGCGAGAGACGCGTAGCCGTTTTCCGTGCCGTAGTTTCCGGCATCCGCGCCGAAGCGCAACTCCGGAACAGGTGTGCTCCCGTTGCGCGTCCAAACTTGGACTACGCTGGTCATCGCGTCGGAACCATAGAGCGTACTTTGTGCGCCGCGCAGGAATTCAAGGCGACTCGTCTCGGCCAGGGAAAGCGTGCCGAGGTCGATGGTTCCGCCCGGCTCGGTCACGCTTACGCCATCGACGATGACTTTGTTGTAGTTGGAGTTGCCACCGCGCACGAAAAGGGACGAGAGTCCGCCGCGCTGGCCAGCTGTGTTGACCACCGCGCCTGGCAAGAAGCGGAGAGCGTCATCGGCTGCGACCGGGTTCATGATTTGCAACTGCTGCTGGTTCAGGGTCGCGACATCGGCGCCGGCGGAGCTAGCCTCCACCGGTGTGCGGGTTGCGGTCACAACCACAGTCTCCGATGCTGGAGCCAACCGTAGTTGGATGGTGACGGGATCGGCAGCAGCGGAAAGCGTCGTGGTCTTAGCGGCGAAGCCCGGCACCAGAACCCGAACTTGGTGAGGTCCAGATCCTATGCCACGAAAGATGGCGAGTCCCTCCGCCGATGTAAGTTCTACGACTGGATGAGAGGAATTTTCAACTTCGAGCAGCACCACCTGTGCCCCGGCAACGACCGCCGATTGGGGATCCACAACTTTGATTTTGATTTCGGCGGCTGAAGCTGCCGCCAGCAGACACATCGCACTGCCAAAAATACGAAAGAACCGCATGCACGCCTCCTTTATCTCGCGAAAGGGGTTAGTGTGGACGGTTCGCGCCAGTTTCCTGGCTTTGCGAGTCAGGGCAGCTTTCGCTGTCCGGCGAATACAACCGGCCTTCCCAGGCGTTGCCCAGTGACCCGTTGCGAATTTCCTCGCTTACAGTTGCGCGGCAGCGCGGGATTCTCACCCGCTTCCTTCCTCATCAGAGCTGGACGAAATCAGATCTGAAAAAGACGCGCGAACCAAAGAAGTTGAGAAAGAACGAAATGCCACTTCCCCGGATTCTGACACAGAACTCATGGACGGAACCAGGGAAGTGGCATTGTAACCCAACCGCGATCATTCCTCTACTGCACGGTCACGTTAACCGGAGCCGAAGGAATGCCATTGGCGACAACCACCAGGCTGCTGGCGCCTGTCTCCGCAGTTTTCGGAACGTCGAAACTGGTCGACACAATCTTCGTACCGGTCGCGACTCCCATGGTGCTGGGATTATGCGTCCGGGCGTAGATCACATGCTTGGTGGCGTTATTGGTGATGCGCACCAGGGCGTAGCTGCTGTTCATCTGGGCGTCGTCTCCGTAAGCGGCGCCGTGAGTCAGGCCGTTGAACTGGGTCCCTGAGATCTTATAAGTATCGCCGCGAGTAACGGTGTTCGGAGCCGTCGTGATAGCAGGCGCCCACGAGCTTTTAAAAGTTCCCTTCGCAGTGTAGATCTCGGCATCGATGGTCGCGCCATCCGCTAAAGTGTAGAGAATCTGGCCAGTCGGCAGCACCAGCAATCGTCCCAGGTAAGAAGTATTGAGATTGCCGGTTTGTTTAGGCTTGGGAGCAGTGATGAACTTGGTCCCATTGAACTCAAAGAAGCTGACCGGGGATGCGAAGACGCCAGGGCTGGTTTCGCACAGAATATTTCCGTCCGGCAGCACAGCCGCGGGAGCATCCGCCATGTCGTTTCCGTTGGGGAAATCGGGGCCAGCTGCCCATTTAGCCGTCTTAGTGTCAAAGATGGCAGTGTGACCAGCGCCGCTACCGTTAGCTCCCATTGCAAAGACGGAGCCTTCGGGCCGTAGCAACGCAGGTCCGGTTTCACCCTCCGCGTTTTCGGACAAATCCACGATCGCACTACCGGCACTGGTCCACGTGTTGGTTTTGGGATTGAACATTTCTGTATTGGGCGTATCCTGCGTGTCGGCGAGCAGGACCTCGCCGTTCGGCAGCAATTCCATTCCTTCCTCGGAATAGGCATCAGCTTTGCCCGTGCCTTTAAGCGTCCAAGTCAAATTCTTGGCGTTGAACATTGCGCTGGCCGTGCTTTCGTTTTGCCCGATCATGAAAGTGCCGTTGGGCAAAACGATCGACGGAGAATCGCCGATCTCGCTCCAGCCGCTGGGTGGGTTCACGTTAGTCCACTTGTTCTTTACGGGGTCGTAAATGGCCCCAAGCGGGGTCTCGGCACCTGGGCAACCGGCGCCATTGTATTCGCCGCCTTCGACAAGTACTCGCCCGTCGGGTAGCACCTGTGAGGCGAAATACAGAGGCGCGTAGTCTGATGGCATCGCGCTTATCAGAGACCACGTACCGTTTACGTAGCTTCCTGTCTTGTCAGGAGTGAGACGATGCCAGTTCGGCGTGCAATATTCATGCACGATGACCGTGCCATCGGTGAGCAGCAGCGCAGTATCGGTAAAAAAGGTGGGTGGATGCTTCAAGCTTTGCCACTTCTGCGCATTGGCGATAGCAGACAGAGTCAGACAAGCCGCAAATGTGATTCCGAGCAATCTTGCTATCTTCATAATTTTCCTCTCGCGATCATTTCCTCAGAGGCGGGTAGGGATGCAGGAGACCGCCACAGATGGGATGGGTGAAGCGTGCGACAATTCGCCGCCAAACGTTATCCGGAAGCAGAGTCAAAGTCAACGGCGGAATTGTAAAAAGTTTGTCTTCCGGAGATAAGAAAATCCACTCGCCTTTATTCCCAGTGTCAACCGGAAAAAGACGAGTGGATCGAAGTGTTAATGATTGTTTTGTTGCTTACTAATTTACCGTCACATCAACTGGAGCCGACGTGATTCCGTTCGTGACTACTTCCAGATGGCTGGCACCGGTCTCGATGTTGGCCGGCACAGCGAAATTAGTCGATTCTGCCAAGCTGCCAGTCTGAACCCCATAGCTGCTCGGGTTGGTTGTTTTGGCATAGAAAACGTGCTTGGTCGCGGTATTGATGATACGCACGAGCGCATAGTTGGTGGAATCCTGGAAGTCGTCTCCGTACGCACCGCCATTGGTGAGACCACTGAACTGCGTTCCCTTCACCACATAGCTTTGTCCGTGAGTGAGCGTGGTCGGTACCGATGTGATCTTTGGCCGCCAGGCGCTCTTGGGGGTTCCTTTCGGGAAGAACACCTCAAGGTCCGTGCTGAAATCGCTGAACAGCAAATGGCCGCTTGGCAGTTCCAGGAAGTGTCCGTAGTAAGCTCCGTCGATTGAGGCGTTGGGCGGTCCGGCAATCTTTGTCAGGGTCGTCCCGTTCCATTCGAAGAAGACGGAGCCGGTGCCAAAGACAGGGGGCGCGGTCATTACGATGACGTTGCCGTTAATTTCCACCGCCGACGGAGCGTCGTCGCAGGCCAAAGCTACACCGTTAACCTTGGGGAAATCCGGTCCGGGCGTCCACTTCTTCGTTTTCGTGTTGTAGATCGAAGTGTGGCCGGGAGTGCCGGCGGGCGCTGCTCCAGCTGCGAAGACAGTCCCGTCAGGCCGCAATACTAGCGGTCCGACTTCTTCGGAGCCCTGGTCTTCCAGGCGAACGATTGTGCTTCCGGCGCTGGTCCACTTCTTGGTCGCGGGGTTGAACACCTCCGAGTTGGGCGCGTCGATTGCGTCTACCGTCAGAATGTCGCCGTTGGGCAACAAGCCCCATCCTTCTTCGTCAAACCGGTCATCCTTGCCTGTATTGGTGAGTTTTGTCCAGATAAGTGTTTTAGGATTGAAGTAGGCTTGGTTGACG
>Ga0210390_10005091_pt1 | contig 11051 bp, 12 predicted proteins | sample IncBWH11OmetaG_FD_161050 | JGI IMG/M metagenome (GOLD analysis project Ga0210390, IMG submission 161050) | Forest soil microbial communities from Barre Woods Harvard Forest LTER site, Petersham, Massachusetts, United States - Inc-BW-H-11-O ... | reverse complement strand
GCCGCGGGAGTAACTGAGCACGGGCACGTCGGGCACGTTCCTGGCCACGTAGGGCGCGATGTCGTGGGCGACGATGGGCCCGAGGGTCACCGCCCCGAACAGGCCGATGATCACGCTCGGCATGCCGGCCAGGACCTCGAGGAAGAGGCCGACGAGGTAGGCCACCCGCTTCGGCAGGCGCTCGACGACGGCCAGGGCCGTCCCGATGGCCACGGGGACGGCGATGATCAGTGCGATGACGGAGGTCGCCACGGTGCCCACGATGAGCGGCAGCGCGCCGTAGGCGGCGCCGGGCGGAAGCTGGTAGCCGTTCTTGGTCACCGGCTTGAGGGCGTACTGGTTGCCCTGGCTCCAGGCCTTCGAGCTGAAGAAGCCCATGCCGTTGATCCTGATCGCCGGCCAGCCCTTGACCACCAGGACCACGAGGATGAAGGCGAGCGCCAGGGCGGGGATCACCGCGCCGACGCCGCCGACCCAGCGGATGGCCTGGCCGTTCCGGATTCCGGCGCGCAGCGCGGCGACGACCCTGCGGGGGAGCGGGTCGAGGCCCGCTCCCCCCTCAGGCCGGACCACGGGTGCGGACGCGGTCATATCTCAGCCCTGAATCTTGGCGATCTGGGCTTCGGACAGGGTGACGACGGACGCGGGCAGCGGCTGGAAGTTCACCGACGCTAGCTGCGTGGTGCCGCTCGTGACCGCCCAGTAGAGGAACGCCTGCATGTCCTGCGCCAGGGTGGCGCTGGACTGCGAGGTGTTCACGATGGCGTATTCGTAGTTGATGATCGGGTAGGCCTGCGCGCCAGCGCCGTTGATCAGCGAGATGGCCTCGTTGGCGGGCGTGGTGGTGAAGCCGGCCAGGGCCGCGTCGATCGTGCTGGTGTTGGGGAGCAGGAAGCTGCCCGAGGAGTTGCCGACCGCGGCCTCGCCCTCGCCGGCGGCGGTGACCTTGGACAGGTAGCTGACGCCGACGTAGCTGATCGAGTCGGGCGTGGACTTGACGCTGCTGACGATCCCGCCGCTGCCGGTGGCGCCGATCTCACCCGGCTGCTTGGGCCAGGCGACAGTGGTGCCGATAAGGGAGGAACTCCAGTCGGTGGGGTCCTGAGCGTCCATGTAGGAGGTGAAAAGGAATGTGCTGCCCGAGCTGTCGGCCCGGTGGACCAGCACGATCGTGGCGCTGGGCAGCGTGACGCCCGGGTTCAGCGCCGTGATCGCCGGGTCGTTCCACTTGGTGATCTTGCCCGAGAAGATCTTGGCGAGCACGGTCCCGTTGAGCTTGAGGTTCGTCGAAGCCTTGACGCCAGGCACGTTGTAGACGACCATCAGCGCGGCGACCGCCAGCGGGATGTTCTCCAGGGTCGTGTACTTGGCCATGTCGGCAGGCGACAGGTACGCGTCAGACGCGCCGATGTTGACGGTGCCCGCGGCCGCGGACGAGATCCCGACGCCCGACGAGGAACTCGCGGTGCTGAGGGTTACCTGCGAGAACGCGCTGTGGTAGGCGGGCCCCCACAGCGCGAACAGCGGCGCCATCAGCGAGCTGCCCGTTTCGGATATGGTCTGCGACGCCGACGCGGGGGTGGTCATGACGGACGGGCCGCTTGACGACGCCGCGGCAGAAGAGGCGGCGGGCGCCGAGGACGTCGAGGATGAACTGCTGGAGCTGCTACTGCTGCAGGCCGCCAGGGCCAGGGCCGCGACCGAGGTGAGCGCGGTCAGGGCGAGAGCGCGCCGGCCCAGGCGGCCTGAGCCGCGGAGGCGGGACGCTCTGTACGGCGCGGGGAATTTCGTAGCCACCGCGATAGACTCCTTTACTGTTCGCACGAGCGATCCGTGCGGTTTGGTCCCACCGTGGGCGGTTGCCCGCGGCCTTAGTCCGCACGCCTTGCGTATGCGTGCGTTCCCGCCTCCCGCCCGCGGGGCCGGCACGCCGTGCGGGCGGGAGCAGCTTGTGGCTAGCCGAACCTGCCCCCGACGTACTGGGCGGTCTCTTCCTGGGCGGGGTGATCGAAGACCTGGCTGGTCTCGCCGTGCTCGACCATCCGCCCCTTGTTGAGGAACACGGTCTGGTCCGCGACCCGGCGCGCCTGCGCCAGGTTGTGGGTGACGATCACGACCGTCAGCCGCGGGATGAGCGTGCGGACCAGGGCTTCGATCGATTCCGTCGCCACCGGGTCCAGCGAGGACGTGGGCTCGTCGAGCAGCAGCACGCCGGGATCGACGGCGAGCGCCCGGGCCAGGCAGAGTAGCTGCTGCTGCCCGCCGGAAAGCCGGAAGGGCGACTCCTTGAGCCTGGTCGACACCGCGTCCCACAGGCCCACGTCGCGCAGGTTCTTCTCGCAGATCTCCCGCAGCTCCGCCTTGGAGGTGCGCTGGTGGGCCCGGACGCCGGAGACCACGTTCTCCATGATCGACATCGGGAACGGATTGGGCCGCTGGAACAGCATGCCCACCCGTCGCCGCAGCGCCATCGGGTGGATCGCGGGATCCCAGATGCTGCGCCCGTCGAGCAGCACGTCACCCTGGCGCTTGTAGCCGGTGATCCTGTCGTTCATCCGGTTGAGCGTGCGCAGCAACGTGCTCTTGCCCGAGCCGGTGGGGCCGAGCAGGGCGGTAACGGCACCCGGCCTGAAGTCCAGCGTGATGTCCCGCAGCACGGTGTGATCTCCGTAGCTCAGGGTCAGGTCCACGGTGTTCATATCGGGCCCGCCGGGCTGCCCGGGCTGGGTGGGTTGGGGCCCTCTGCCGCCGACATGCTCGGCGACGGCCTGGCCGTCGCCGAGAGAAGGTTGCGCCTGTTCCGCGTCCACCGACAACTTGCCCCTCACTCGTCCTCGACCAAGCGCAGGCGCCAAGACGGCCTGTCCACGCCCATTCCTATTCACCCCATGTGAACGGAGTTTGAACGGGAGGGGAAGGAAAAGACGGATACTTCATGTCATATGGGTGAACGAGGACTCGGGGGGAACAATACGGGCAGTAAACGGCGCGGCGGCCCGGGTGTGACCCGGGCCGCCGCGCCGTCTAACTCCGCAGTGTCGCTCAGATGGTGACCTCGACCGTCGTTACCCGGCCGTAATCCGCCTCCACCGAACGCTCGGCGCGCAGGCCGCCGGGGGCCAGGACGCGCAAGGTCCACGACCCGGGAGCGGCGAAGAACCTGAAGCCGCCGTCCTCTCCCAGCGGGACCTCGGCGACGAACTCGTCACCGGTGCCGAGCAGCCGGGCGTACCCGGTCGCCACCGGGGCGCCGCCGTGGACGACCCGGCCTTCCACGACCGCCTGGCTGCCGGCCGCCGCCGGCTTGGCGGCCCCGCCCACCGGCGCGCCGCACCCGCCCGGGCTCAACGAGCCTCCCCCAGCTCGATCGGCACCCCGACCAGCGACCCGTACTCGGTCCAGGAGCCGTCATAGTTCTTGACGTTGGGCTGGTCGAGCAGTTCGTGCAGGACGAACCAGGTGTGCGCGGAACGCTCGCCGATCCGGCAGTAGGCGATGGTGTCCCGGCCGAAGTCCAGGCCCGCCTCGTCCTGGTACAGGTGGCGGAGCTCGTCGTCGGAGCGGAACGTGCCGTCCTCGTTGGCCGCCTTGGACCAGGGCACGTTGCGCGCGGTCGGGATGTGCCCGGCCCGCTGGGCCTGCTCCTGCGGGAGGTGCGCCGGGGCCAGCAGCCGACCCGCGAACTCGTCGGGGGAGCGCACGTCGACCAGGTTGCGCTTGCCGATGGCGGCCAGGACTTCGTCGCGCAGCGCGCGGATAGAAGCGTCCTGCTCGGCCGCGGTGTAGCTCGTCCGCGGGCGCTCCGGTACGTCGGTGCTCAGCTCGCGCGAGTCCAGCTCCCACTTCTTGCGGCCGCCGTCGAGGAGCTTGACCTTGTCGTGACCGTAGAGCCTGAAGTACCAGTACGCGTAGGCGGCGAACCAGTTGTTGTTACCGCCGTAAAGCAGGACGGTGTGGTCATTCGAGATGCCCCGCTCGGACAGCAGCGCCTCGAAGCCCGTCTGGTCGATGAAGTCACGGCGGACCGGGTCCTGCAGGTCCTTCTTCCAGTCGAGCTTGATCGCGGACCGGATGTGGCCCTTGTCGTAAGCGGTGGTGTCCTCGTCGACCTCCACGATCACGACATCGGGGTCACCGATATGGGCCTCCGCCCAGTCGGCGTCCACGAGGACGTCGGAACGGCTCATGGTGGATGTTCCTCCTTCTCCGGCTCGGTCCGCTAGGCGGACGGCCGGACCCTTAGGTTGCGCTGGATAAGCAGATACGCCTGGCAGCCCAGGCAGAAATCGAAGGCCGCGTTGAGCAAGGCCGCGACCAGTGCGAACGCGGTGAACACGATGCCGACCGCGGTGGCGCCGAGGGCGTAGCCGAGGACGCCGCCGAGAGCGAAGACCATACCCACCCCCTGCGAGAACCTCGGGGGTGCCTCGGCCTCAGTATGGCCGGGGGGCCCGAGCCGCGGGCGGATGACCCGGCGGAACACCACGCCGTACGGCGCGTAGCGCAGCCCGGCCAGGGCGCCGACGGCGAACACCACCAGCTGCGCACCGAGCAGCCAGGCGCTCCCGGTGATCAGGACCACGGCGAGCACCACGGTGGTGATCGCGGCCCCGAACCTGGGACCGCGCGGGTCGATTTCCATGGTTTGTGCTCCTCGCCGTAACGCAGGCTCTCCCCCTCGATGTCGAGGAGGCCGGGATCAGGCCGCCGGAGGAGGACAGAGAGCGGTGGCGACGCGGCAGAAGTCAACGGCACGCCGCTTGGTCAGCATTTGCGCTGTCCAGGAGCTCACGCACCAGATGCTATGCGGGCTAACTCTGGCTGTCACTTCCACCGCCAGTCAGGGTCCCGAGCGCCGCGATCACGTCGGCCTGGCGCGGCAGGCCCACGGCGCGCTTGACGACGGCGCCGCCGGGGTCGAGCACGAGAACGGTGGGGGTGCTGGTGACGTGCAGCCGGCGGGCCAGGTCGAGCCGCGCGGCGGCGTCGATCTCGACGTGCGCCACGCCGTCGACCATCCCCGCCACCCGGGCCAGCATCTGCCGCGTGGGGCGGCACGGCGCGCAGAAGGCCGTCGAGAACTGGACCAGCGTGGCCTGCTCTCCTAGCCTGCTGCCGAGATCGGCCTCGGTCAGGACGCTGCGCGCGGCGTCTGCCCCGGCGGCCCGGCCCGCCGGCCCGGCCCGGAACCGCCCGGCCCGCCGCCGCAGGGCCACGCCCGCCACGGCGGCCACGGCCAGTGCCGCGGCCAGCGCGATCAGCCCGCCAGTCACGCCCATAGACAGCACGGGCGCGGCGCGATCAATTCCCGGTCAGGTCGGATCGGCGGTGACGAGCACCCGGTTATTCGCGGTGATCTGGAACTGGCTGATCAGACCCGCCGTAGTTGCCATCGAGCCCGCGTACCAGACGTGGCCCTCGTCACCCGCCGTCGTCCAGGCTGCCACCTGGGTCCGGGTCCCGTCCGGGTGGACGACCATGAGCTGGCAGGTGGTCCCCATCGGGATGTGCTGGACGAGCACCTCGAACGCGTTGCCCCACAGCTCGTCCGAGTAGGCCACGGTGACGCTGGCGGCCTGGCTCGACCCCTGCGCGATCTCCCAGCTCTGTTCGCTGCCGCTCGGGACGGGCACATCGTGGGCCCTGGTCGTGGCGGACTTGAGCCCGGCGAACGCTCCGGCGGCGAGCACCACGACGGCCGCGGCCGCCGACACGTAACGCCACCTCTCCCGGCGCCGCTTGGCCTTGGCCAGGTCGAGTACCGTGCCGATCAGCTCCGCCGGGGGCTCGTCGGACGTCATCCGGACCGGGTCATCCACGCTGATCCGGCTGACCTCATCGGGGCTCAGCCTGGCCAGCAGCGCGGGCAGGCCCGCCAGGCCCGCGAGTTCGTCGCGGCACTCCTGGCAGGTCTCAAGGTGGGCGTCGACCAGACCGCGCTCGACGGGGTCGATCGCGCCGAGCACGTACACGCCCAGCGACGGCCTGGCCTCGGTGCAGTCCCACATCTGCGTCACGGCGCCAGCCCTCGTTCCTGCAGCGCCAGCTTGAGCGCCTTCAGCGCGTAAAACGTACGGGACTTCACCGTACCGGGCGGTATGCCCAGCGTAGCGGCAGCCTCCGCGACCGAGCAGCCCCGGTAGTAGGTCTCGATGATGACCCGGCGGTGGTCGGGGCGCAAGGACGCCAGCGCGTCAGCCACGGCCCACGACTCGAGGGTGCGGTCGGCGTCGTCGTCCGCGGGCAGCAGTTCCAGCGCGGCCTGCGCGGTCTCCGGCGGCCTGGCCTGCCGCGCCCGGTAAGAATCGACCGCGAGGTTGCGTGCGACCGCGAACAACCAGGGCCTGGCCGGCCGGTCGACGAGCGCCTCGGGATGGCGCCACGCCCGCACAATCGTTTCCTGCACAAGATCCTCCGCGCGCTGCCTGTCCCCGCCCGTCAGGTGGAGGGCATAGCGAAGCAGGGCGCCGCCGTGTTCGGCGTACAATGCCCGGACAAAAGCTTCGTCAGCCACCCGCCCTGAGCGGGGCGCGGTTCCCGCGTTTGGCACACCCATAAGAACGTGGGCCTGCGCAGGACGGTTCAACGGGCCGGGAAATCGGTGATTGCCGTGGCCCTGGCCGCTCGCGTCGGAGCCGGGAAGGCCTGGAGGTCCGTGCTGGCTCATCGCTCACTCGGGATCTGACTTCGGAACGTACATGGTCGGACACGATAGGCGTTTGTTCACCCAGTTTGCCGCATTAACTGCGCGATGCCCAGCCCCTGCTGACCGATTTGTCAGCCTCCGGCGAATTGCGGCAGTACCTCGATGCGGGCGGCGTCGGGCAGGACGAGCCCGGCGGCCACCTGGCGGCCCGCGGGTGCCCCGTCGACCAGGAAGGAGGACGTGGCGAGCACCGAGCGCAACCGCCCGTCGTCCCCGCGCCGCGCCACGATCACCTCCAGGGCCTCGGCCAGCGTCGCGGCTTCCACCGACTCCTCGGCCACGCCCGCCGCCTGCCTGGCCGCGGCCCAGTACTGGATTGTTACTTTGGCCATATCAGTTATTCTCTTCTCAGCGGGACCCGGGCGCCGTTGCCCCCGGGTCCTTGTCTGTTTATATAGCGAGTGGAGGTGTCATCGGGTGAGCGACCTGTTGCTGATCACCGGCGCGCTCGAGCCGTCCTCGGAGGTGCTGCCCGCCCTTGGGCTCCTGCTGCATCAGGTCCGCGTGCTGCCCGCGGACGCATCCGCCCTGGTCGAGGCCCCGCCGGCCGACGCGGTGCTGGTGGACGCCCGGCGTGACCTGGCGCACGCCAGGAGCATGTGCCGGCTGCTGCACACGACCGGCCTGGACTGCCCGCTCCTCGCGATCGTAACCGAGGGCGGGCTCGCGGCGATCAACGCCGAGTGGGGCGTCGACGACGTGGTCGTGCAGAGCGCCGGACCCGCCGAGGTCGAGGCCAGGATCCGGCTCGCCATCGGCCGGCGGGTGATGACCGCCGTGACCGGGGAACCGGACGAGATCCGGTCCGGCGAGCTGGCCATCGACGAGGCCACCTACGCGGCCCGGTTGCGGGGCCGGGTGCTCGACCTGACGTTCAAGGAATTCGAGCTGCTGAAGTTCCTGGCCCAGCATCCGGGCCGGGTCTTCACCCGCGCCCAGCTGCTGCAGGAGGTCTGGGGTTACGACTACTTCGGCGGCACCCGCACCGTCGACGTGCACGTCCGGCGGCTGCGCGCCAAACTCGGCCCCGAGCATGACGCCCTGATCGGCACGGTCCGCAACGTCGGCTACCGGTTCGTCCCGGCCAAGGCCGAGCGGGCCGAACGGGCCGAACGCGCCGAACGGGCGGAGCGGAGCCCGGGCGCTCCCGAGCGGGCCCTGCGCGGTTACGGCGGCCGCGCCGCGACGCAGGTCCGATGACCGAGGCCGAAGTCACCGAGGTCCTCGCCCTGGTCGAGGCCGCGGCGGCCCGCGACGCAGTGGCGCCGCTGTCGGAGCACGTGCTGCTCCACCTGCGCTACGAGGGCGACGCCGAAGGCGGGGACTCCGGCCGTGACCTGCTGATCACCAGGGACGGCAGGATCGCAGGCTACGCCTACCTGGACCCCCCCGGTAAGCACGGCCAGCCCCGCACCGGCGAGCTGGTCGTCCACCCGGACTACCGGCATCACGGGCTGGGCCTGGAACTGGTGCGTGCGCTGGTCGCCGCGGCGGATGGGGACCCGGTCAGGCTCTGGGCGCACGGAGACCTGCCGGCTGCCGCGATGCTGGCGCGGGCGGCGGGCTTCGAGCGCTTCCGCGCGCTGTGGCAGATGCGGCGGCCCCTGGGTCCCGGGCTGGACCAGCCGGCGTTCCCGGCCGGAACGACGCTGCGCTCCTTCAGGCCGGGGCAGGACGAAGACGAGTGGCTGGGCCTCAACGCGAGGGCGTTCGCCAAGCACCCCGAGCAGGGCGCCTGGACCAGGCACGACCTGGAGCTGCGCGAGCAGGAGCCGTGGTTCGACCCGGCGGGCTTCTTCATCGCGGACCGCGACGGCGCCATGGCGGGGTTCCACTGGACCAAGGTGCACGGCCCCGCGGACGCGCCGGGGAGCATCGGCGAGGTCTACGTCGTCGGGGTGGACCCGGGCGAGCAGGGCACCGGGCTGGGCCGGGCGCTGACCCTGGCCGGACTCCGTTACCTGCGCGACCGCGGCCTCGCCGAGGTGATGCTGTACGTCGACGAGGACAACGCGCCCGCGATCAGGCTGTACGAGGGACTCGGCTTCACCCGCGCGGCCACGGACGCGATGTACCGCCCGCGCGAGTTAGTTGCCCCCGATGCCGAGCGCCTCGTCGAGTTCCGCCGCCGTCAGCCGCCGGTCGCTGGCCGCTACCGCGGTCAGCACCTCGGCGTAGAGTTCGATCTCATCGAGGGCGACGAGGTCGTGAACACGCAGATCCAGCTGCTGCGGAATCGTGCTCACCTCCGGCGCTGCTTGCGGCTCCGTCTCCTTGCGCCCCACGTTACGTGCCGACACTGCTCCTCCGCATGACCCATCAGGGCCATTCGCCTACCACCTTCACGTGCGGTTTTACCCAGCTGAGCGGTAACGATTCCGCCAAACTACCCCGCAGTTCTCATCAATCCGGTAATGGGCGTCACAAGCACCACATCCGCATCCCCGACCAAAGTACTTATATGCTTCAACACGGCCCGTTGCCCGCAAAACCGGATAAAACTGGACAGTAGTTCGTTTCGGTTGCGCACGGCAGTGCAGACAGACAAGAGTCATGCACGTATTGCCCCCGTCCCGCCCGTCCTGAGCACGCATACTACAGAAGCAGGGTCCCGCTAGTTCACTCAGGTGGTCCTGCGCCTCGCTAGCATCGCTCCACGCAGACACCGATTCCCCTCCTTCTAGATAAATGATCTCGGGAAGCCATGAATGACAACAGTGATCTCCTGCCGAACCTAGCCCACGAAGATGCATTCGAAATGCAGATGCGCGGCTATAGCCGCCGTCAGGTTGACGAGTTCATCGCCCGGTGCCGCAGCCAGATCAGAGACCTAGAGCAGCGACTTGCCCGTTCCCTTGACGACCAGGAGGAACTCAGGCGCGACCTGGCCACCTCCCGCCAGCAGGCCCTGGGGGCCAAGCCCGCCCATGAGGAGGTCAGCGAGCGCATCGCGCAGATCCTGAAGCTGGCCGACGACGAGGCCAGGTCTCAGAAGTCCAAGGCCCACGACGACATAGCGAAGCAGCGCAACGACGCCCAGGCCGAAGTGGACAAGGTCCGTGCGGAGGCACGCGAGCAGGCCGAGCGCATGCTGACCGCGGCGCAGGAGCAGGCCGAGCGCGCGATCACGTCCGCCCGGGCCGAGGCGGACAAGACCGTGACCGCCGCCCGCGCCGAGGCTGATCACACCACCACCGACGCCAGGAAGAAGTCCGAGGCCGTCATGGCCGACGCCAAGGCCCAGGCCAAGAAGGCGCTTGACGAGGCCACGGCCAGGGCCACGGCCATCCACGACGGTGCCGAACGCCGGCTGAACCTGCTGTCCACCAGGCACGCGGACACGATCAAGCGGCTCACCGAGATCCACGACGGAGTCTCTTCCCTCGTGGCCGCGGAGAACGCCCGCATGTCGCTGGAGGACGAGGTCGACCAGGCCACCGCCAAGGCCATCGGGTCGGCCGACCCGACCGGCGGGGCACGCCCGGCTCCGGCCGCCTCGAACGGCCCCAGCCGTAACGGCCCGCCGAGCGCAGGCCCAACCCCGAGCGCAGGAACCCCGCGCCCGGCCGCCCAAACAGTCGTCGCCGACGCGCCGCCCCGCCCGGCCCCCGGACCGCAGACGCAGCCTGCGCCGCAGGTCCAGGCGCCTCCCGCGCAGCCGGACAAGCCCACCCAGGCGCGCGCCGCGGTGGCTGACCGGGCGTTCGCGTCATGCCCGGCAGTGAGGACGACGACTAGCGCGTTACCCGCTAGTCGTCAGGCGCCGTCCTGGCCCTGCGCGAGCAGGTCCAGGCGGCGCAGGATGACGCCCTCGCGCAGGGCCCACGGGCACAGTTCGACCTGGTCGACGCCCAGCAGGTCGAGGATGGCGTCGGCCACGATGGCGCCGGCCGGCAGCTGGGCCAGCCGGCTGGCCGAGACCCCGGGCAGCCGCGCCCGCTCGGACTGGGACATGGCGGGCAGCCGTTCGGCGAGGGCGGCCACGTCGGCGTGCCTGAGCACGCGCTTGACGTAGGGGCCCTCGCCGGACGGCGCCGCACCCGCGATCCTGGCCATCTGCCTGAAGGTCTTCGACGTGCCCACCACGTGGTCGGGATGCCCCTGCCGCAGTATGCCGCCCGCCTCACGCGCGATGACCGCCCGCACGTGCTTGCGCATGCCGCGTACCTGCTGGGCGGACGGCGGGTCAGAACTGATCCAGTCCCTGGTGAGGCGGCCGGCGCCCAGCGGCAGCGAGGCCATCACCTCCGGCAGCTCGTCGATCCCGGACGCCACCTCCAGCGAGCCGCCGCCGATGTCGATCACCAGCAGCCGCCCGGAGGACCAGCCGAACCACCGCCGCGCG
>Ga0210390_10005090_pt1 | contig 11051 bp, 6 predicted proteins | sample IncBWH11OmetaG_FD_161050 | JGI IMG/M metagenome (GOLD analysis project Ga0210390, IMG submission 161050) | Forest soil microbial communities from Barre Woods Harvard Forest LTER site, Petersham, Massachusetts, United States - Inc-BW-H-11-O ... | reverse complement strand
AGACCTAGCACCCTTTGCCGAACTCAACGCCGATCCCGACGTAATGGCGCACATGCAGAAGACCATGAGCCGAGAGGAGAGCGACGCATTCGTGGCGCGCATCGAGGAGGAGTTCGACGACTGCGGATTCGGTCTGTGGGCCGTAGAGGTGCCGAACCACTCGCCGTTCATTGGCTTTGTCGGGTTGCACCGAGTGCCGTTTGACGCTCCCTTCACGCCTGCGGTCGAAGTCGGATGGCGCCTAGCCCGCGAGCACTGGGGCTACGGATTCGTGACCGAGGCGGCTCGTAGTGCGGTTCGCTACGGACTCGAAGAGGTCGGTCTTGACGAGATCGTTTCCTTCACCAACCCAGACAACGTCCGGTCGTGGAAGGTAATGGAGCGTCTCGGCATGATTCGCGATCCGTCGTCGGACTTCGAGCACCCCAACGTTCCAACGGGACACTGGCTCCGTCCCCATATCTTCTACAGATTTCCGCCTGCGGCCTCGTTCTGACTGAGCAACCCGTAGCGGGTACGCGAGCGATGGAAGGTCTGGTCCGTGATACAGAGCTGCTTGTTGGCACCCTGGGGGATCGTCATCCCCTGCCCCGTGGACTCTCCATCTCGCAGCTTGGCGATGATCTCCTCGATCGAGCGCCTCTTCGTAGTCCCTGGCTACCTTTACTGGTCCTGACATTTTCCCTGGGACTCACAGAGGAAATGGACCAGTTCTTGGGGGCCGGACACATTTTGCCTCACTCTCGGTACGGTGATTGTGTGGCTAACCAACACGAAGTTTCGCGGAAGGCGGTTAAGCAATTTGATCGCGTCCTCGTACCAGATCTGCGTCGCCAAGCTTGACAAGACGTGCTCGCCTACCGTTGGCCGACGTAGCTATATACCGGGGTGGTCTTGGCGCTTTGTGCGGATTCACCGAGAGCTATACAGGTGTTCGGAGTCGGGCAACTGATGGAATTTATGTTCGTGAATGATTGTCCATACGGATTTGGGGCCCCCGCGGGCACCGCGAAAGTGGTCCTGGACCACGTAAGTCCTCCATCGGTCGTATGGAGGATTACGGAGGAACCGCCGTCATGAAGTCTTCCGATGACCTGCGGAACCGCTTCGGATCCAGTGACCCAGCACTCATTGCTCGATGGGCAGTAGAGAGCAGACATAGTTGGTAACGGGACGGTGGCCGGAAATGTGCGAGCTTGCCACGTAACTCCACCATCGCTCGTGGTGACGACGTCTGACACTGCAACGGTCGTACCGCCAATGCAAGAGTTCTCCCCTCCGGGGATGCTTCCATTGCTCAGACACGGTGAGGGGTTCGGAATAGTCGTCAAATCGAGCGCCGCGCAGTCCGACGAGGTCGCGCAGGAGAGTTTGCTCGGGAATCCCGCCGCTTGGGGCAAGGTTCCACTCTGCCAGGTGGCGCCGTCGTCTTTTGTCGACTGGACGAAGTACGCAACAGCGTCTGGGTAACGCTTGGGAATCTTGTTTCTCGTTGCTGGTGGATATTCCTCAAGTTGTTGCTGAGAAACGGGCTCGTACGCCACCTTGGAAATCCCCGTGACGACACAATCGGACGCCTCTGGACAGGCAAGGGTGCTTACCCAGTATGAGGGTGGAAACGGCGTTGACGCCCACGTTCTACCCGCGTTCGAAGTCGTTATGAAGAGCTCCTGAGGAGGACGCGGGGTCAAGAGGCCGACGCCTCTCGACATGTATTGAGCAGCCCAAGATGGCCCTACCACGCCGTGGCAGGCACTTTCCGATGAACAGCTGAGCTCAAACAGCTGGTAGCCCGGTGTAACAGTCAACGGAATGATGGTCCATTGATGCCCTGAGTCAGTGGTAGTGATGAACACCGAGGTTCCGCTGAGAGTTCCACCAGCTGAGCAGTTCGAAGAGTCCGCGCACGTGAGGCCGCTGGTTGGATCGAATCCACTCGGCATGGGCAAGAGGGACCATGTCTTACCCAAGTCGCCGGTGACATAGAGCGATTCTGATAACAAAGGTGCATTCACATATGGCGTGGCGTAGTCGCCGGCGAGCGCATAACACGCGGTGATGCTGGGACAAGTGATGTTGGCCGGCGGTGGTCCGACCGTGTTCTGCTGCCAACCAGTGCTTACAACGTCGCCAACGAGCTCCCAAGAACCCATCGTTCGCTTTCCTGCGATGCTTTCTCCGTTTCCTGGCAACACTCTTGCTGCGTTCCATGGCGTCCTCATGATCCCTGAGTCACTTCTCGAGAGCCCAATGGAGAGAGCCGTCCCACCGATCACAACGACGGCCGCCGCTGCGAGTGCGAGTCGTCGCGAGAGGCGAAGCCGTTCGGGTAGTCGTCCGAGCATCACGTCGCCCAGGTCATTGTCCCTCACTGCCGCTGCGGGGGTCGCTCTCGGCTTGTCGGGATTCTCCGCGACGATCTCGTTCAGAAGTTGGTCGAAGAGAGGATCCGCCGAAAGAGCTTCGATGTCCATAGAGCCGATTGGATCGGCTCTCGTCAGAGCTTGGGAGCTGGTCATTTCATGACTCCTCGGATATCGATACAGGAGCCGATCTTCGGCTCATGGATTGTCGGGAGGTATCGCTAGGTTCGATCCAAGCTCCTAGTCCCTTCATTTCTGCGTTAAGGCGCGACCGGGCCCGATGGAGTCGGATTCGTGCGGCAGTCGAAGAGCAACCCAGGACGCAGGCAAGCTGCGCAGAAGTGAGACCCTCCCATGCAGCCAGCATCAGCAGTTCACGATCTTCATCCGTCATGCGGGCAAGCGCGACGCTCGCTTCCAAACCGTCTTGCTCGCTCGCGTCCATTTGGACACTCAATTCAGTGCGGAGAGTGTTCGCGATCTGCTGAAGGAGTTGTGAGCGATGTTGGACGCGACGCGTTTGGTTGGCTATCACTCGACGGGCGGTCGCGTATAACCAAAGAACGCTCGATTCCCCCTGTGGGACTTCGTCGAACCGCCGCCAAGCGATGCCAAACGTCTCAGCCACCGCATCAGCGGCGTCTTCGGACGAAGGAGTCCTCCTGAGTGCATAGGCAAGTAGACGAGCGCGCGACTCCTCATAGAGTTCAGTAAAAAGCTCTACGCGCCTTTCGGCTGCCACCCCCCTGCCACCTCCCAGCTTGCCCTCAGACTATGTATGTCTCCTCAGACAGCTTTGTTTCACGGCTTTGGTCGATCCTGTCCCTCGCGACCATGCGATCCGGAAGGTCTCTGCCAACCGCGGCTCGAACGCTCGGGGTCAGGCAACCGCCCTTGTGCCCACCCGAGTGGCTCAGCGTGCCGTTTAGCTGGTGCGCGTTCTCAGGTACGCGCCTTGAAACCCGTCTCTCGACCACTGATTGTCTCGTCGTGCATCTTCCTATTTACATTCAGGTCAGCGCTGAACGGTGCGTGGTATCGCATCGTGCGTTACCCGAAATCGATGCCGTCGAGTGAACTCGATGGCTCGATGTCCGGGAGTCTCCGCATCCGAAAAGAGTTCCCTACGCCGAGGAGACTGGCGAGGCCGGGAACTAAGAGGGCGACCTGCAAGGAGCGGTTTCGGGCGTCGGTGTTGATCGCAAGGACCGCGTCCTGGACCTCCTTGGGCTCGTCGGCGATCTGCTGTTGCAGCTGCGTGTTGCTTATGATTTCCGCGTCAGACTCCATCTCGTCGGCTATCTGGTGTTGCTGAGCCGGCGGGATCTCGGTGCTCGAATAGGTCAGATTGGTGAAGCTCGTGGCAAGGACCCAGAGCATGAGGCCACCTGCCACCGCAAGCCCCAAAGACAGACCGAAGGAGCCGGCAGCGGAATTCACACCGGCGGCTTCGCTGACGCGCTCTTCTCTGATCGGAGCAAGGGTGAAGTTGTTGAGTTGGGAGACGAGCAAACCCAGTCCAGAGCCGGCGATCAACAACGGGGTGACGAGAAACCACCCAGAATCCACCGTTGGCACGAGGGGGATGATTGCGCCAATGCCGACGGTGGCGAGGGTGAAGCCGAGCAACACCAGGTTGGCTGGGCGGCGCTTCCCTGCTTTTCGGCCCGCCAGGATCGCCATGCCGAACATCGAGAGCGACAGCGGCGCTAGGGCGAGCCCGGCCTCCATCGCGTTGTATTCGAGGGTCATCTGCAAAAACAGCGGCAGTGCGATCATCGCGCCGCCCAGCGTGATCTGCTGGAGCATCTGTTGGGACACACCGATACGGAAGTTCAGATGCTTGAACAATTCCGGGTCTATCAATGCCGGCTTTCCTTGACGCTTGCGCTTGACGAGCCACCAGGCGAACGCGGCAAGTGTGACGGCACCGATCGCGATGATCAGGCCGACGTATCCTCCGCCCTCCTGCCACACGAGCACACCCAGGACGACGCCGCCCATTCCCACGACCGAGAGGAGGGCGCCCACTACGTCGATCTTGCGAACTCCGGTGAATGGGACGTCCTTGACCAGTCGGATCTGCGAGAGGACCACGAGGATGACCACTACCTCGAGTCCGAAACCAACGCGCCAAGAGAGGTAGGTGGTGACGAACCCGCCGAGGAGCGGACCGATCGCCGCGGCAATCGCCGCCGAGGCACCGACCAGCGCGTAGGTCCGCTTCTGTGCCGCCCCGCTGAAGTTGCCGTGGATAAGCGACTGCATTGCCGGCAACAGAAGCGAGGCGCCAAGGCCGCCGATGATCGCCCAGAAAATGATCACCGGCACCAGGCTCTGGGTAAGGGTCATTGCCAGAGCACCAACGGCATAGGCCAGCAGCCCGATGACGTAGGCACGCTTGCGGCCCATCAGATCGCCCAGCTTCGAGTTGATGAGGATGAAGGCGGCGGAGATCAAGGCCTCCAGGGCGATGGCAGACTGAACGCCGCTGGCAGTCGTATGCAGGTCGTGTACCACCGCAGAGATGGACACGTTCATGAACGACGTGTCCACGACGAGGACGAACATCGCGGCGGCCAGAAGAACCGCAACTCTTGTATTCCCGCTTCCGGGCGACGCCACGTCTTTCGGGTCGCTAGTCATGGACCAGTCGCGGCAACCAAGCCCCTCCCATAAGCGAATTGAAGCAGCTATCGCGAGAGCAAGCTGCCGGTCACCGAGTCATACGGTTTCGGCGAGGACACCACTTATCGGGAGGGGACGTTCCGAGATCTCCGGAAAGGTGCAACCCTGAGCTGATCAGGCAGCCGTACGACACTCCGTCCGGCGCCCGGGCAAGGCTTCGCGAACGGTGTTCCGACGAACGATTTTCTCGATCGACGTTCAGTCAATCGGCCGGAAGAAGATCGCTCCTGAGTACGGAAGTGATGTCGGCACGTCCGCTCCTCGGTGCCGTCAAGGCTTGACCCATGGCATCGTGAAGCACGACCCGGTCGCGGCCCTCGCGCTTGGCCTGCAAAAGGGCATCATCGGCCCGACGAAGCACGGCCTCGAGTTCCTCACCCGGGTCACTTTCGGTGACGCCGAAACTTACAGTGAACTTGGGGAGCCCTCCGACCGTTATGGCAGCGTCGAGCTGTGCGCTCATCGTGTTCAGAGCGCGTGCCGCGTCGTCGGCCGAGCAGTCGGGGAACACGATGGCGAACTCCTCACCGCCGTAGCGCGACGCGACGTCGCTGGCCCGGAGTGAATCCCGCAGAACACGCGCAAAGAGGCGGAGCGCCCTGTCCCCGGTCTGGTGTCCGTAGGTGTCATTCAGCGTCTTGAAATGGTCGAGGTCGGCCATGGCCACGGCCATCGGATACTGATCGTCAGGCATCGCCGCGACGCGACCGGAAAACGACCGTCGGTTCAGCAATCCAGTCAGCGTGTCCGTCGAAGCCTGCAGTTGTGTCTCAGCCATGACCCGGAGCAACCCGATACGGGCGCCGGCCAGCTTTGCCAACGTCGCCAGGTCGTTGACATGATCTTCGTCTACCTTCGTCCCTGGCTCCCCGGTGGCGTGGATCACCCCGACCGTGCGACCCATGATGGAAACCGGCATGCAGACGGCGGAGAGCCGACCCTCGGCGCGGTTGCGCAACTTGGGGCAGGCGTCGAGCTGGTCGCTATCGGTGAACTCCTGGACCTGGGCCCGGCGCGCTGCCGGACAGTGATCGGGAGAATCAACACCGCAGCCCGGCGGTTTGCCGTCCGGACCGGAGGCGGCCATACGGTGCAGGTGCGCGTGGCTGTTGTCGGCCAGGAGTAGTTCGACCGGGGCGTCAGGCAGAACGCTCGAGAACGAACGCTCGATGACTTCGATGACTTCCGGCTCGCCCTCAGCCATGTCGAGTGCATTGGCCAAGCGACTCTCAAAGCGCTGACGTTTCGCTTGAGAATCACGGATTTCCGTCTGACGATCGGCTTCCGTCATGGCGGTGCTCAGCTGGCCGTTCAGACGTTCGGCTTCAGCGACCGCGGTGCTCAGCTCAGTGTTCAGCCGATCGGCGTCGGCTACCGCGCTGCTCAACTCCGCGTTCAGGCTGCGGACCTTCTCGTCGGTACGTCGTTGTTGACGCTCGCCGAGGACTACGAGCACGAAGGCAAGCGGAAACATGAAGCCCAAGATGATGCCGACTGACACAAGGTCGGCGTTGATTCCCCGTGCCAGGGCCTGCCCCGCCATCATGCACGGGATGAAGATCAACCCGAAGGCGCCGAGCGCGATGACGGGACTGACAAGGCGAAATCGGGCCGAACGCGCAACTTCGCCCGACCACTCCTCCTCTGTCACCATGTCCTGCGTCTCCTTCCGGCCACCAAACCGGTCCGCCTTCGCGCGGGCCAGCCGGAGCTCGCACCGTGGATTCCCTGAATGTCGTCCGTCGAGGAAAACGTCTTGAGCAAACGGGCGATCCAACAAACGAAATGGCCACCGACGGACGGGCAAGTTGTGCGTGCGTTGTCCGAGCTCGACCCAGGCCGAGAGTGGAGATACGGCTATCGGATGGTTCTGACCTGCGGATTCACACCGGGTTGGGCTCTCGACGCCGTCCGCCTGGCCCGCGGGTCTTTCCTCTTAGGCGATGGCATCCATACCGGACAAAACGCTCACAGCCCGAAACCAGCCCAAGACGATGGGAACGAGCGGCTTCGGCACTCCTCGCCACCACGGACGGGCCGAGCCTCGCCAGACATCGCAACCAACTCCGGGGGTACAGAGGGGCGGATCATCGCATCCCAACTCACCGAAGGGTGCCCGCTTCGAGGCCCGACGTGTCGCGTGCTCCCTGGGCAAAGGGGGTAGGCGCCTCACCGCGGCACTGTCGGACGACCTGACCGAAGGCCCAGCGTCGAACAGCCAATGCTTCGTCGGTCGGCGCGACGGTCAAGAGGGCGGCACGTCGGCAATAGTCGTCGGCTTCGTCCAAGAGTTCGTCGTAATGCTCCACGAAAAAGGCTGCTCCACGCGGAAGCCTGAACCGGAGATTGATCGTCTCTCGACCTTCGCGTACGGCCGTTTCCCACGTTTCTTCGGCGTAACGCCCGAAACCAACGAAAGAAGTCCCGAGCTCATCGATCAAACCCAACAAGCGTCCGGGGATGGCTTGGCGACGAGTGGGATCCAGCTCCAGGATCAGGCGAAACTCCCGGTAGACGGCGTCGTAGTGCGCACCCGTGCGAATCATCTCTTGTACCGGCGCTCCGAGCAGCGCTATCTCCGTCCCGTCGGGATACGGGTCGTCGTCGCTGACCTTGTATGCGTTCTTCGGGGACGGGGGCCGTGTGCGAACAGGAAGATCGAACCAGACGACTTTGCCGAAATCGGTGGGCTCCCAGCCCCAGGCAGCGGCGAGGCCGTCCAACAGGTGCAGACCACGGCCGGTTGCATCGTCGGACTGATAGCCCTTCTCGGTTGGTGGTGTGCTGCTGCAATCAGCGACGGCTATCCGGTATGCGTCTCCGCACTGTTCGACCTCGACCGTTACCGGGCCCCGCGCGTGCAAGAGAGCGTTGGTGAACACTTCTGACAGGAGAAGCAGCGCATCGTTGCGCAGAGCTTCGGGTGCTCCAGCAAGACTCTCTTGCACGAATCGACGCGCGACCGAGCAGTTCACGACGTCGGCCGTCAGATCGATCTTCTTCAGAGGCGTCGCCATGATCAAACCCTCGGCCGCAAGCGAGGAAACCAACCGTTCAAACGTTACTTTCAGTGAAGTCCCAGGTGGGTGTACCCAGGGTTGTCTTCAGCAAACCAGGCCCTGCGAGACCGCCCGGTCTCGCAGGGCCTGACTCAAGACTCGTACATCGCTCCTGTCACACGATTTTCCAGAATTGCAGCTGTGCCCGGGTCATCCCCACGTTTTGCTTCGGCGCGCGTTGGATATAGCTTGATCCGGGAAGGGATCCAGGAGGGGAAACAGTTGCACGACCGTGCTCGTCGCCGCGTCGCGATCTTGCTGCCAACCAGTGTCATCATCAGCTCCGTCGTCGCGGGGTTGATCTCTGCACCTGTCGGAGCCGACGGGATGTTGCCGCCTGCCAATCCCGCGGCGAACATCGCGCCTAGCAGCGGAGACTGGCTCAGCGCGATCGATGCGGCCCGCGCCCAGGAGGGCGTCGGGACCATGAACATCTCCGAGTCAGCACTGGCCTCGTTGCCGGCGGCGGAACAGGAATTCGCGGTGGTGAACGTCGAGCGTGTCGACCGAGGCCTGCCGCCGATCTCGTACATGACCGCACAGCTGGACGCATACGCGCAGGCTGGCGCCAACGGGATGACCGATCCACCCATTCCGCCATCGGTCACCGGCGGATCGCAAGTGACTTGGGGCGGTTCGATCTGGGCCGGCCAGCCCTCTGTGCTCGCGGCCGACTACTTCATGATGTACGAGGACGGCTACGGCGGGAGCGCCACGACGAACATCGCCTGCAGCCTGGCCAACCCAGGGGGGTGCTGGATCCACCGCGACATCATCCTGCACGAGTTCGGTGGCTGTCCCACGGGGCCGCCGGTTCTCTCCATGGGGGCCGGGTCTTCGGCCTCGGGCGCCCTCGCCGCCGTCGTGGTCTCGTCGTGTGCGCCACCGAGCGATGTGACGTTGACGTGGACCCAGGTGGCCGGCGTGGTCTCCACAAGCACCATCGGCATCGCTCCGCTCCCCACCGGGTCCGGCTACTGGGAGGCGGAGGCCAATGGCACGGTCGCCGCTTTCGGCGCGGCGCACAGCCTCGGCTCGCTCAGCGGGCGACTCAACGCGCCGATCGTTGGAATGACAGTCACGTCAGACGGTGGCGGGTACTGGCTGGTGGCTTCCGACGGGGGCATCTTCAGCTTCGGCGACGCCCACTTTTACGGATCGACGGGTTCGTTGCACCTCAATCAGCCGATAGTCGGTATGACCTCGACGCCCGACGGAAAGGGATATTGGCTGGTTGCCTCCGACGGGGGGATCTTCAGCTTCGGCGATGCCGTGTTCCACGGCTCCATGGGCGGAACGCCACTCAACCAGCCCGTGGTCGGCATGGCCGACGACCCGGCTACGGGCGGGTACTGGGAGGTAGCGGCCGACGGTGGGATCTTCAGCTACAAGGCCCCGTTCTTCGGTAGCACCGGGAACATCCACCTGAACGAACCGATCGTCGGAATGGAGGCATCACCCAACGGCGAGGGCTACCGGTTCGTCGCATCCGACGGGGGGATTTTCAACTACGGGCAAGCGAGCTTTGACGGCTCGACGGGCAACATTCACCTGGCCTCGCCGGTCGTCGCGATGGCTGCGGACAACGCGACCAACGGGTACTGGATGGCGGCAGCCGACGGTGGGATCTTCACCTTCGGAGGCGCTACCTACCTGGGCCGGCTGGTGAGCTCAGCAGGCTCTTGAGCTCGGCCGCCTAAGGCGGCGGAAGCACGCATTCGTCGTTGTTCTTCCCGTCGGCTACCTACCCAACACCATCGGGAGGTGCCGCGCCGACCACCTCGGTGAAGCCGACGGAAGACGACAAGAGATCTCCGTCGTCGGATCTGCGTAGAGCCCGCAGCCAGGCTGTGGAGCGGTGCGAGACCGCTCCGCAGCCCGACGAGGAAGTGCGGTCAGTGCCCACCGCCAAGTCCGGGGAGGACTTGCGTGCCCTCTTCCTGGACGGCCTGGAGAGATTTTGGATCGAGTCCGAGCAGCTTCAGGATCGTCGGAGCGACCTGAGTGGTCTCCACCCCGTTATCGGACGTGCCGGGCTCGACGGTGCCCGGCGCATACACGACGAGCGGAACATCCCGATCACCCGGGTTGGCGCCGCCGTGTTCGGCAATCTTCGAGCCTCCGGTGTAGATCGTGCCCACCTGGGAGATCCCGAACACGTCGGGGTGGTGAGGATCGGAGGTCGAGACGCCGAAGTATTGCGCCGATTCCTGGCCGGCGAAGATTTGCGCGAGGCCGGAGTGCGCCACGGTGATTGTCTGTCCGGCGTAGTTGACCGCCGGGGCGCTGTGCGTCCACAGGTAGTCCTTCACGAAGTCGGCCGCTGCCTGGGAACGGTCGGACAGCCACCACAGCAACCCGTCGTCGTCGGCCTCCTGGACGACGAGCGTCTGGTTGTCCGGGTGCATCTGGGCCCAGGCGGCATTGACTCCGGAGATGATCGGACCGTCGTCGATCCGCTGGAGCTGGTTGTTGTTCAGCGGCGACTGGCCGTGCTTGGCGGTCAGAATGATCGCGGTTGATTCGGATTCGTCGTCGGCCTGGATGACATTGGCCATCTCTTGCAAGGCGAAGTTGACGTAGTCGAGTGCGCTCTGGAGCAGTGGACCCGGCACCTGCTGGCCGTCCACGGTCACGTAGCCGCCGGGCAGTGACGGGCCCTCGGTGTAGTTGCCGTTCTCGTCCGGGCCAATGAGCGTCGCCGGGGAGCTCTTCAATTTCTCCGCAGTCGAAACCGTCTGGAAGTTCATCCCGTAGATAGCGGGCGTGCCGACCTTCGAACCCGTGCCGGAGTGCTCATACCCGTTGATCCAATTGATCACTGCCTGGACCTTGTAGGAGTCGTACTGCTTGGTGGCGGCGTTGTCGGCGGTCCATGCGCCGTCGACCGGATAAGGCACCCCGTTCGGCTCGACGGCTTGCGAGTCGATCTCCGGCCCGA
>Ga0210390_10005089_pt1 | contig 11054 bp, 10 predicted proteins | sample IncBWH11OmetaG_FD_161050 | JGI IMG/M metagenome (GOLD analysis project Ga0210390, IMG submission 161050) | Forest soil microbial communities from Barre Woods Harvard Forest LTER site, Petersham, Massachusetts, United States - Inc-BW-H-11-O ... | reverse complement strand
CCGATAAATCCGGCTCCGCCCGTGATGGCTGCAAGTTTACTCATCCTTCGGTTTCGCAGTGCGGGATTCCGTGCCTCTTCAAGGCCTTTTATCCAGTGAACAGATCGATTTGTTACTAGTAGAAAGCTTTTGACTCAATTTACCCTGATATGCAAACAAAGAACCTGCTTCAGGTATCAAACCAACAAGGCAACTACTCTGATTGAAGGGCCTTCGAGCGCGCGGATCATTCGAGCACTGCTCAAGTCCCAAAGCCGTAGCGTTTGGTCATGCGTGGTCGAAACCGCGGTAGTCGTCGCATTCTTGGGGATGATCGTTGCCGAGAGATTCGTAAGGATCTGCATTTTTTCTTTCTGCTTAACTACAACCCAGCAGGGATGGAGTTGGAAAGACCCGTTGCCCTGTACCGGTTCACCTGAACCGCCGCCTCCACGCCCAACGCGGCTACTTCACGATGCACGGAGATATAAACGAGCCGCTGGAACAATCTTAACCACGATTGCGTAGCTTGGATCAACGTGCCACCGGATGTCGTCGAGCCGGCGCGCCGTTTTTTAGCCATGGCGGGCATTGACGATTATTTGATGTTCCCAGACCTCGACGGGCTTGCTCGCGACCTACAACGCAAAAACGGAATTGGGCTTCGCGAACCGCACACGCGATCGCCGGACCGTAAATGTCCGTAGCGTAGCGCAACAAGCCGACAAATCGGAAAATAAAACACGGTAAGGAGTTTGGTTCGTCCTGGAGACCTACCCGCGGGGACCACCCCAGGCCGACACAGTGTCGATCACGGCGGCGCGGGCATGTGGTCATCAAGCGCTGGCCGACACAACACACCTATGAATCTCGCTGGGTCGCATGGCTTGTCGTGCGTACGGGCACGGCTGGCTGGCGGTAACCACCGGTATAGCGTCTGCCAGAGAAAGCTTGGTGATCTGACCCGACATACGCCGGGAGGTCACCAGGACGGCAACACTGGCGACCAAGGTACAGCATGAGGATCATCGTAATGCTTTGGACAGGAGGGGCTTGCAGAGAACGCCAGCGCTGGCTATGGCACAAGCGCAAAGGTGCCATAGTCCCGCAAGTGCACCTGAGTTTCGGCCGCAAGCTCCTGAAGAAAACCGAAGACAACTCTCAAAAAATGCTGCTCAATGGCTTCGGCAAACAGCCCCGGTTTTTCTGGCTGTATCGAGCAGGATTTCGATTTCGGTCCCATCAACACATGGATCGTTCCTATATTCGCTTTTCTAGTTTCTTCATCTTTGATACGAATATCGAGAATTTGATGCTGAAGCGAGAACTTCAACCCCTGCGGAACGGATATGCCCGAGGGTGGCATCACAACGGGAATAAGCCAACGCTCCTCTGAAAGCCAGAAATCAGGTTTAGCAAGCCCCCATTAACAACTCATGAAAGGAATTCTGAGCCTGTTTTTGTCGATTACGACAGCACTTTCATTTACTCTGAAAGCCGTCGACAAGCCCGTCTTCAACGTGATGCCTTCGTATCCCGCAGTAGCTTTTCCAGCCTTAAGTGCAGCAAAGGATATCTGGTTTACGAAGTTCACGGTATCGTCATCGGCACTTGGCACTGCCACAACGGACCAGATTCAAGTTTACCTCAAGGAGACGAAGGCGGAAGTCACGTGGGTGTCTGAACTGCCTACGAATCCGAATGCCGATAACCTTTATGGGAAACTTTCTCAAACAGCGAACGAGTTGGATCTATGGTTGCCTTGGCACCCGATTAGCCTCAACTGGCCGGACTATCATGGGATCGTTGCCATTAAAATCGGTATAAGCGGGAACACATCGGATCCCTACCGCCTTGTGATTTCCACTGTTAGGGGGAGATGGTGGCCGGTGTTGATCGCGGCATTAGCGACCTTAGCATTGATGGCAATCCCGATTCTGCTGATTAATACTAAAAGTCTTGGCTACGAGGTGGCGGGTAAAAAGTTCGGTAAAATAGAGGCGCTATTTATAGAGAAGGAGACCGATTCTTACAGCATTTCGCGCTTTCAATTCTACCTGTGGAGTGCAGCTGCGATCTTCGGGTATATTGTCCTTACCGTCGCCCGAACCCTCATTCAAGGAAGTTTCGAGTTCGCGGACATCCCGCAGGGTTTGCCCGGGATCATTTTTATCAGCGCTGCTACGGCGGCTACGGCCCAAGGTATCACAAGCTCGAAAGGCGCAAAAGGTGCTGGACCCATCTACCCTTCCTTGAGCGACTTTGTGACGACCGGAGGGGAGGTAGTTCCGGAACGATTTCAGTTTTTCGTTTGGACAATACTCGGTGTTGTTGTCTTTCTGTTTCTGGTCGTCTTTCAAGACCCACAGACATTGATGGATCTGCCAAAAGTTCCGGACGGTTTTCTGGCGATAATGGGAATAAGCTCTTTTGGCTATCTTGGGGGAAGATTGGCTCGCAAGCCTGGACCAATCGTGGACACAATTACGGCGGTCCGGACGAGCCTTAGACTGACCTTCTCAGGAAGGAAGCTTTCGTCTGATTGCAGTCTGAAGGTAGACAGCACCCTGGTTGACCAAGGAATGGTTAAGACATTAGCTCAGGACCCTGATGACCAGGGACAGCCTCCGGAATTTTACAAGACAATAATTGCTAAAATAGATCCGGGCGATGATCCAGTCGCTACGAAGTGGACCAAAGGTGGCAGGCACTCTAGCACAATCATCAATGCAGATGGCCAGCAGGCTCAGTGGCTTTATCGACTTGATTCCATTCCGCTTATTACCGGCATTCTTCCGAGAGTGAGTGCCGGGACATTAACCCTGACGGTCAGAGGCGAACAGCTATCCGATAAGGCCATCGTTAGCATTAATGATGTCGATGTGGATAAGGACCAGATCGAGCCTTCTGGCTCGGAATCGGACGAGGAGTACGTACCCCCGAATCAAAAACCGGAGCTGTATAAGAGTTTGGAGATAGATATAGCGAATTGGCAAGATACCTTGAAAAGCGCGACGAAACTCGTCGTCAAGATCACCAACCCTGATAAGTCGATGTCTGGATCCTTTAATGTCAACTTGTCGACGCCCACCCTGACGAAGGTGGAGGCCGAGAGCGCGGAGAAAAGCCTGAGGCTAATACTCACAGGCGAGGAGTTGGCGAAGGATGCGGCATTTTCTATCAACAATAGCCTTATCGCTTCCAATAAGGTGAATGTTACCCCTGAAGACCCGGAACAATCGAGCGGGCTCTTTAAGAAACTGACTATTCTTATTAGCGATGCCAGCAAACTTGGGGACGGTGTTACAGGAAGTGTAATCCTGACAAACCCAGATGGACGGAAGGCTGCCGGCTCGTTCGACAACCCTTTTAAGAAGGTTTAGCGACTCACTTCAATGGTAAGGTCATCGCATCAGTTTTTGTCTTCAAGCTTTTGAATCAAGTACCGGAGCTCAAAGGATTCGACAAGAGGTAGATCACCGCTTCGTGCCGCAATCGGTGCGGTTCCCGCGATGTTAACGTGTTCTCTTCTTAAATGACTAACTGATTGCGCTTGCGGGGGGGATCAGGATAAGGACTTAGCTTGAGCCGTACCCATCCAGTATGCTGTATGTTCTTCCCAAAGTCAATTGCTTAACCGAACTCTTGTTCAAGCCGAGGGGTCTGGAATACTGCAAGTGATTATTGTTGCAATCTAAATATCTGAGTATCTCCTGTTCGATTCGGACTTACCGCCAGTATTGCAATATCCAGCAAGCATTCCACGACAGAGAACACTCCGCTGCGAATTAGAATTCCATTCCTCTGACGTTTAATATTGCAGCGGTCATCTCAATTAAACTACACTCTTCTGCGCTTTAACAGCTTCAGGTACGGGAACATCAATCCCACGAACTGTGGCGCTTATTTTATGGCAACAATCGCGCAATTCGACCCTCCGGGCGGTTTGGACGACTTCGATTCCATCCCGCGTCAACGGCAAGCATGGAGTGAATTCCTTTTCAACACAATCCAAGGGAATATTCAGGATATAGAGCGAATGGTTGGGCCTGGCAACAGTCAATTCTATAACCCCCAACTGACCGATACGCCTACGGCAAATGTTCACAAGAAGATTCATTGGCGTGGCTTTCCGTTGTTGATCGCGGAAAAACATTCTGGAAATAAAAGGGCGGCTTGGAAAGAAGCCGAGCAGCTCCTTTCGAACGGCGAACGACCACAAGATGAATATCTGGAGTGGTTTGTGACTCGAGATGCGCGAGGTAAAATCGCGAGGGTAACCTTTACTTGTGAGGGTCCTGAATACTGGGAGGCGATGGCGCACGGGTATCCTCTCGATTACAAGGGCCCTAAAGCTGCGGGAGGCGCAGGCGATAAGCAGAAGGTCATTACCCTTTATCGGCAATTTATCGACCCGAATGTGCAACTAGATGACCTGTTCATAAATGGGATATATAATCGGTTAAATAAATGGAATACGACGCAGGGAGCCATGCATCTTAACCAGAAGAATAATACTTTAAGTGCGGAGATTAACATTGCTGCGCGTGCGACGCTGTTGAGGAAAAGCAACGGCGATCTATTGACTGATGCGGACGACTTAATTAACTGTAAACCGCGTTATGGTCAACCCGGTCGGGCGAGCGATCCTCTCATCGGATCAGACATCAACGAACTGGCACGCAAGGGATTTGCGATCGCGTTACTTAATCCCGTCGGACTGTATATCGACTCCTTGGACACCACCGGCTGGGAGACTCCAAACGGCAAGCCAGCTTCTCTGTTTTGGAAACCAATTCGTGGCACGGACGGGATGACTGTACGGGCGATTTTTGAGGTGCCGGCTTCTGAAGGATATACGGTGAGCGAAATTAAGATTGGGGGTTCGAATATTGATCTGGGCGGACAGCTTGCCGAGTTTGTCGACGTAAAATTGACAGGTGTGGCCTGCCAAGAAGGTCACTTCCACAATCCAGCCTTTGAGTGCGAAGACGCGGGTGCTGCCCATATGGGGCTTTTAAACATCCCTGATGTTTCCCATTTGCGAGGGAGTAGGACGTAATGTTCTTGATTAAAGCTTAACTGCAAAAGTAAGTTGAACAGACGTGTAACTTCGCGACGAGCATGATTTCAAAACCCTTGTCGGCTGATTCTTCCTCATTGTCACAGACGCAGGTACCCACTGTGTCTGGTGCTCCAGAGGAGCCAATGTTAGAGGTCCAAGAAATCCAAGGCAATGTCCTAGTGGGCTTTAATAAGGATCACCAGCACTTTATTTTTCTACAAATTCGCAAAGCTGATGTCGCCGTGCGTTGGCTGCGCATGCTGATTCCTCAGATCGCCACCGTGGAGGAGACCCTCACCTTTCGACGTCTTTTTCGTGCGCTTCGTGCTCGCCGCAATGTCGAACCTGCAGGGATGATTGCTACCTGGGTCAACATTGCTTTTACCTATGAAGGCATCAGGAAACTAACGTCTGACCCTGAGGTGACAAAATTTACGAGCGAGGCATTTGCGCATGGACTTGCTGAACGTTCCAGTATTTTGGGCGATCCGACTGATGCGAGTGCTCCGGGACATCCGAACAATTGGGTAGTGGGAAATGCGAAGAAGCGTCCTGACATTCTGCTGATAATCGCCAGCGACAGTGAGATCGAACTGAAAAAGGAGATCAAGCGCGTCAAGCAAGAAATCAAGGCGCTTCAAGGCGTAGCCGCTGGACGACGTACGAAAACGGGAGTGCGGATTCTCTATGAGCAACGAGGAGCCAATTTGCCTGGCGAACTCGCCGGACATGAACATTTTGGGTTTAGAGATAACATCTCGCAGCCTGGCATTCGCGGACGTGTGCCAGGCGGCGAGCAGGATTTTCTTACGCCACGTTTAGTTGATCCTAAGGATCCTCACGCTTTGAAGTTTGCGAAGCCAGGCCAGCCGTTGATCTGGCCCGGCCAGTTCGTGCTCGGTTATAGTCTCCAATCAGACAGCGACGAGGTGAACCCGGCTCCGCCAAACACGGACAGCCTGCCATGGCCAGAATGGGCGCGTAACGACTCTTTTTTGGTGTTTCGGCGTCTTCGCCAAGATGTGGCCGGTTTTTGGACGTTTGTCCGTGTTCAGGCTGGTCTGCTTAACCAGAAGCCTGGTTTTGAAGGAATGACGCCGGAGCGCTTTGCTTCCTTATTGGTTGGCCGGTGGCCGAGTGGGAGTCCGATCATGCGCAGCCCGGATCAGGATATCGCCGGCTTGGGAGCCAGCGGTGAAGCAAATAACAACTTCCGGTTTTCGGAAAACACCGAAGCGATTGTGTTGCGCGCCGATATTTCACACCATCCCGACACTTTTCCTCAAGCGATCGGAGACGCCGAAGGCATCCGTTGTCCTTACGCTGCTCACATTCGGAAGGTCAACCCGCGCGACGATTCTACGGACTTAGGTGGAGGAAGACGAACTTTGCGAAAACGAATATTGAGGCGCGGAATTCCCTACGGTAGTCCTCTGGAAAGTCCAATTACGGCGCTCGATGACAAAGTGGATCGAGGTCTTCTTTTCCTATCGTATCAGGCTTCCATCGAAGAACAGTTCGAGTTCCTAACGCAGAATTGGGGCAATAGCCGTAATCTGCCCAAGGACTACGACCAAGACGATCACGCTGCCGGTCATGATCCGGTGATTGGTCAAAGCGAGAATGCTGGCAATCGAGCGCGTGTCTTTACATTGAGAGGCACCGACGGAAGTTTTCAATCTATCAGACTTGCCACTGACTTCGTAATTCCGACCGGAGGTGACTATTTTTTTGTCCCGAGCATCTCAGCTTTCCGAGATGTACTCGCCCATGGCGCCGCGCCAGAAAGCTAGAGGTCATGTGTTTGGCAACTCGGCAGCACCGGCACTCAGGGCCCGAATTGGACTCGGGGCCCACAAGTCCCCCGGCCACTACCTGCGACCGGCATGGAGATCACCGGCGGGAGCGCACCCGACCATCTGCTCGGAGCGACCGCCTTTCTGATCAGCCGTCCCGATGAGCAGTCGCACGAAATAGCCTTGGTCGCCAACCCTGTTTTTGCCCACATCGCCTTCAAGGTCTCTTCACTTTCCGAGCTCCGATCCTTCCACGCGCGCGTTGTGGAGAAGAAGATCCCGATCAAGCTTGTATTCAACCACCACGAGTCCTTCGCTGCCGGCTAGCTCGTTCGGACGGCTTGTCACCCAGACAACAACTCATTTCACCCACGACACAGAGATCAATTGGCATGCGTCACGGCGGCGATGACGCGAGCAAGCCGCGGAGGCTAACCGAAAGGATCAAATTATGAATAAGACCGCCGGCGACTATCGAAGAGCGGCGCGCACAAATCCGCAGTTTTGGCGAGACAGCGGTCGGAATCGACATCAGAGCAATTGAAGCCATTGGCTGACAACTCGAAGGCACCAATCGCCCTTTTGTCAATGTCGCTAAAACATGGAAAATTGGGAACTGAGAAAGACGCTCTCGATATTTCTGGCTTCGGAGGGATCCGAAGTAAATCTGAACGTGCGATGTTCGCACTTGTACCTAAAGGAGTGCGCGCCACGGCCGTTTGCTTTCCGCCGACTGTGCACGGTGACGGCGACAAGGGCTTTGTACATAATATGATAAAGGCCGCCGAAAAGCATCGTGTTTCCGCATATGTTAACGACGGCCAAAACAGCAGCTTGGATGGAAACCGACACACCCCGGATTGCTAGAGGATCTTGAAAATGGAAATTACTTTAATATCTAGCTCCGAGGCTGGAGGCGCCGGATGGTCCGGCCAAAAGTAGCCAGGGGGAAGGGCGTTGGCTTCCCGGAGAGCATGCCATACAGAAAGATAGTGCCGCCGTTAGCCGTGGCCTGCGCCAGCGTGTTGATGTAGTCACCGCCCACCGGATCGAAGACGATGCGCGCACCCTTGCCACCGGTATAGACTGCACATTGCTTTTATTACTTGTGAGGTAATTGAGACGCCGTACAGAAACGATAGAGTTCAACCTATCTTCCATTGCAGAAAAGTCGGAAGAGCAATTCAGCGACTGAAACGGAATACTCGAATGCAAAACAAAGAAACTCAGAATCAGAAATCCACCATATTGACCTTCACGAAGACATAGACCAGATCGATGTCACGGGTCCCTTCGAGGTATTTTCTCGTCTTCCAAACTCAACTTATCGACTTTATGGCACGACCACATCACCTTTTGCGGGACGGGCACGGATTGCGCCTGATGGCCGATGCGCTCCTTTCGGATGCCCCTCAACTCGACCTTCTTCATGTGCCAGGCGGCCCTGGGCAAGAGGCGTTAATGGAGAACGAAGCAGTACTGGACTGGATACGGCAGCAGGCTGCCGGAGCCCGCTGCGTGTTCTCGGTCTGCACGGGCGCCTTGATCTGCGGAGCGGCTGGACTGATCAAATGTCACCGCGCCACGACTCACTGGAATTCGTTCGACCTGCTGCCCTTCTTTGGCGCAATTCCGGTAAATGAACGTGTCGTGCTGGATGGTAATTGGGTGTTTGCCGCCGGCGTTACCGCTGGCATCGACGGAGCCTTGAGAGTCGCTGCCCATTTGCGCGGCGAGAAGGCGGCTCAGGTTATCCAACTCGACATGGCCTACGCGCCCGAGCCGCCCTTCCAGAGCGGAACGCCCGAAAATGCACCACCCGACGTTTTGGCCGAAGCGAGACATTCCGGCCAAACGCTGGCAGCACGCCGTCTGGAAACGGGCCGCCGGATCGCTACGCGTCTCGGAACAAGTGAAGTATAGTTTTCCAATGAATACAGTCATCCCGAGGAACAAGCAGGACCTGGGTGAACTCCTGCGCTACTGGCGCGAAACGCGCGGGAAGAGCCAACTGGATTTATCACTCGATTCCGGCCTTTCGCAACGCCATCTCAGTTTCATCGAAAACGGACGCAGTGTACCCAGTCGACAAACCTTGCTCGATGTTGCTCAGGCCCTTGATGTTCCCCTGCGCGAGCGCAACACCTTATTTCTGTCCGCTGGTTACGCGCCCGCGTACTCCGAGGACGCCTGGAATGCTCCCGAGATGCAAAGTATCACCAAAGCGTTGGAGCGTGTGCTTCGTCAGCATGAGCCATTTCCTGCTGTAGTTATGGACCGCTATTGGAACGTGCACCTAAGGAACGATGCGGCACCGCGCTTTTTCAATTGTTTTATCGATCTGGAGAAAAGACCAACCCCACGCAACTTGTTGCATCTGATGTTCGATCCCGAGGGTATGCGCCCGTTCATCGCCAATTGGGAGGACGTTGCCGCCAGTTTGATCCAGCGGGTTCATCGCGAATCGGTTGGGCGTGTGACCGACCAAAAGACTAAAGAGTTGCTGGAAGCGCTGCAGGCCTATCCCGAGTTCAGAAGAGAATTAAAGAAGCCCCAAGCCTCGAACATCCTGCCCTTTATTCCGATCAGCTTCGTTAAGAAGGGAAAGAAGATGAATTTCTTTTCCATGATCACCACGGTCGGAACCCCGCTATCGATAACGGCGCAAGAATTTCGGATGGAATGTATGTTTCCGGTCGACGAAGAGTCGGAAGAACACTACCTGAAAATGACTGCCGCTAAGTGAGTTGGCCGGGGGCACGGCCAGAGGGAAAGAACCGCTGCCCGTGAGCATCGCGATCACCCGCGTTGTCTGGCTGTCAAAAGCCAGCCCCCTACTGCAAACAAACGTGTGCGTAGATGGTTTCGGAAGAATCACTTCTGGGACACCAATTACGGCGCTTGAGACAAGAACGATAGGCACCCTGAAATTCGCATCTACTTTCTGAACACTAAAACAATGACTATGGCAGCTAACTTATTTCCTGGGATCAGTTTTGACCATGTCGGATACGCTGCGCTGAAGGACCAGCTTTCAGAGTCTGGGTGCGTCGTCCACGAGCCCGGTTCGAAAGGATACGCAGAGGCGAGCCGCCTCTGGAATGGCGCGGTCGAGCGTAAGCCCGCCCTGGTTAACCAGACCCGGGGACCAATCGCGACCAACGGCAAGAACCATACCCTGATCAGCAACGAGTATTTGGAGGCGCTCGCCGTGAGGCGGTAGGTCTGGGTCGTTCGGCTACCGGCGAAGTAATAATCGCGGCCGGCGGCAAGCGCGGAATCCAAAGAACCAGCGCAGTTCACAAGTTCAACCGTCCATAAACTCATAAGTACAAAATCATAAATCAACCATCAATCGACTCGCTCTTATGCAAAATAAGACTATTCTTATCACTGGCGGAACTACCGGGATCGGCCTGGCCACCGCCCAACTCCTGAGCGCCGAACGCGCCAAAAGTCATCGTCACTGGGCGCAATCCTGAGACTCTCGCTGCCGCCAAAAAGGCTCTCACTCACGTGGTTGTTCTTTCCTCGGACTCCGGTGACTTGGCTGCCGCGCTGGCATTAGGCGGCGAGGTAAAAAAATATGTGGACCACCTCGATGGGGTTTTCCTGAATGCAGGGATCGGGACGTTCACACCGATCGAAGCGACAACGCCGAAGAACTACGACGACATGTTCAACGTGAACGTGCGAGGCCCTTACTTCCAGCTGCAATCGCTGTTGCCTGTGCTTGGCAATTCTAGTTCCGTCGTGTTCACATCCTCCGTCGCCGGTTCAATTGCGTTCCCCGGCAGTTCGGTCTATTCGGCGACAAAGGCCGCCGTGTACGATTTAAGTGCAGCGCGACAGCTGCTCTTATGCCCTATTTGGCTGCCGCACTCTCGCCGGGAGGAAGGTAGTAATAACCGTAGTATGAACTGATCTCTGCGAGACGGTCTAGATCTTGTGGTATTCGGAGCTCACTTATATGCGTGAAGTATTCATCTATCCCGCCGCCGTTTGTCATGAGCATCATGCGCCCAGGGGTCGAGCCGACGTTGCGGAACGCATGATAATTTCCGCGAAGCGATATGCGTGTTTCACCCACGGAAAATGGTGACCAGACACCGTCAGCGTAGAACTCGAACACGCCTTCTAGCACTGTGAAGACTTCATCCTCTCGGTCATGCCGATGCGGCGGTGGGCCTCCACCCGGCGGCGCCGTCTCGATA
>Ga0210390_10005088_pt1 | contig 11055 bp, 10 predicted proteins | sample IncBWH11OmetaG_FD_161050 | JGI IMG/M metagenome (GOLD analysis project Ga0210390, IMG submission 161050) | Forest soil microbial communities from Barre Woods Harvard Forest LTER site, Petersham, Massachusetts, United States - Inc-BW-H-11-O ... | reverse complement strand
TGCCTTCGGCACGGGCGCCGGCCGCCAGAACGTGGCCAGCATCCCCGCGGTCGCCACCACTGCCACGCCGAGCGCGACGCCGCCCCCGGCCCAGCCCGTGATCTCGACGCCAAACGCGTTGTCCAGCGAGAAGCGACCGGGCCCCAGCACGGCGAGCAAGAGCGAAACCACGGTCAGCACGAGGACGTACTCATATCCGTCCCTGAACACGAAGAAGCCGTTCGGCCGGTGCGCCAGCAGTCCAGCGATCAGCATCACCGAGATCACCGCGGCGCACGCCAGCGGCGTGAGCAACCCGACGATGAGCAGGAACCCCGCGCCCAGCTCCGTGACCACGCTCATCCACGCCTGCAGCACGCCATACTTCAGGCCGAGGCCGCTGAACCAGCGCGCGGTCCCCGCGATGCGGCCACCGCCGCGCCAGTGGTTGTATCCGTGCATCATCATCGTCGCCCCCACGACGACGCGCACCAGCAGCAAAGCGACGACAACAGGGGGGTTTCCCATCTCAGTCTCCCGGGGTTGGGCGAGGGTGACCGCGGGCGAGCGCGCATTCCACGGCGAACGCCAGCACTTTCCAGTGATACGCCACGCACCTGGCGAACATGAAGTACGCGGGCCGAGGAAGATCCTCGGTCCTGCGGGAGCACAGAGCATCCGTCCGTAACCAGTTCGCATTATTCGGATTCGGAACGGCGGTGCGTTCACCCCCACGGCCGCCCGCTGTCCGCCGTCGAGGTGCCTCGCCCGCGCGGATCGTCGCCTCCCAGTCCGTGCCGCCGTCGCCGACATGGCGCGTGCCGCGGGGCTGTCGACCGCCCACTTCAGCCGGGAGTTCAAGCGAGCCTTCGGCCAGTCGCCCACGGCCTACCGCCGGGTGTGGCCGCCGCCGGCGCGTTACGCCAGGCCGCGGAACCGCACGTTTCGAGAAGAGCAGCGGATGGCGAGTTCATAGGGTTAATTCATGATCAAGATCACCAACACCCAATTCTGGGTTCACGACCAGGATGAGGCACTTGCCTTCTACACCAAGACGCTTGGCTGGGAGGTCCGGGCCGACGTCACCATCGAAGCCTGGAACTTCCGCTGGCTCGTAGTCGGCCCTGTCGGACAAGAGGGCATCGGGCTCGTGCTCATGCCGGTCCCGGGCCCGCCGATGCTCGACGAAGAAGGCAGCGCCGCGCTGGCCGGGCTCGTGGCGCAGGGCGCGGGCGGGACGCTCTTCCTTGAGACCGACGACTGCCAGGCGAGCTACGACGAACTGTCCGCCCGCGGCGTCACGTTCAACGACCTGCCGATGAAGCAGGCCAATGGCATCGACACCTCGTTCCGCGACCCGTCGGGCAACAACATCCGCCTGACCCAGGTGCTGGACTTCGACCCGAGCCGCCGTTGACACCTCCCCCCAACACGTCGACCCAAGCGGTTACGTCGCCGCGGACAAAGCCGCCTCTGCGTCGCGAAGAGCCTGCTCGGCAGCCTGGATACGCCACGGCTGCAGGTCGGCTTGGCGGGCCAGCATCAAGGCACGGCTCAGCAGGTCGACAGCACGCTGAAGGTTCCCGGCGGCCATCTCGGCCTCGCCCAACGCCACGAGAGCGCTCGGGATCCGCCGTGGATCGCCAAGCCTTTCGCGCAGGGCAAGCGAATATCCCAGCTGCCGTACCGCCTCTCGCGGACGAACGTCCTCAATAAGGTAATAGAAGCCAAGGTGCCGGTGGATCTCCGAGCGTCCGTACAGGTCGCCGCTCTCCTCCACGGCCTCGGCCAGGCCAAACGACCGCCAGAAGTACGGCATCGCGGCGGCCCAGGCGCGGCGCAGTACCTGGAACACCAACGCCACGCCAAACAGCGCCCGCGCGGTCCCCGCCGGGTCACCGATTTCTTCCCAGATGGCGAGGGAACGGCGCATCAGCTCCTCTTCCGCGGCCACGTCCGCATCATCAGGTGTATCGCCGCCGACCAGTGTGGTGATGTTGCGGTAGTGACGCACCATGCCCAAGCCACCAACGGCGAGGGCCTCAGCCTCTCGGTCGCCATCCCGCTCCGCTATTGCCCGCGCTTCGCCGAACAGCCTCTCGGCCCCGGCGAAATCCCCTGTGCGGAATGCCGCCTCGCTCAACGCCTCGTCAGCTGCCGCGCATACATGGCGAGCAGTCCGCCCAGACTGGATTGTCATGACCGACAGCGTAAGGCGTTTACGCCGCCTATCAGCCGCTGATGATGCCGTAGGCGCAGAAGTCCCAGATCTCGTCGGCGGTAACGGGACGCATGCCGTCGGCGGCGCCGGTTCCGTCGGGGCTGGGATGGCCGCTCGACTGAGCGGCGAACATAACCGTCTCCATCGTGAGCGCGGCGACGCGGCGCGGCGACGCGGCGGCCCGCAGCTGGCCCGCGTCCGCGGCGGCCGTGGTCAGCCCCGTCAGCAGGTCAAGCAGTGGCGCGTGCGCCCGGCGCACCTCGGCCGGGTGGCTGAGCAGGAGCTGGGGCCCGAAGTCGGTGAACAGCGGGCGGCGGGCGCGAGGCTCGGGCCGGGACAGTTCGAACAGCAGCTGGACAGCCGTCTTGAGGGCGGTGGCCGGGTCATCGTGGCCGGCCGCCGCGGCGGCGATCTGGGCGGTGGCACTGCGCAGCGCGTCTTCGAACAGGGCGAGCAAGAGCTCGTGCTTGCCGTCGAAGTGCTGGTAGAACGAACGCAGCGATTGCCGGGAGCGGTCGACGACTTCCTGGACGGTGAAGTCCGTGGCGCCCTTTTCCGCGATGATCGCCTGGGCGGCGTCGAGGAACCGCTGGACGCGCTGCTCGGCGCGCTGCTTGGCCGCCCGGGTGGAGCGTTCCACGGCGCGCTGCTTCCAGACCGGCTCATCAGCCGGCGTGGACGGTGCCGTCGCGAGCGCATCCATGTTCTGAGTCATATGTGCAACATTACTGTACGATTACGGAAGGCGGCATACCACTTCGATCGTGTAACTTCTGCCATCCGCGAGATCGCCGTTTTCGGCGAAGAGAGTCCCGTTACCGACATGCGGTTGCTGCGCCCGGCGAGCGGCGCGGCGCGGAGCTGCGCGGCACGGTCGAGATCGTCGGCGAGGTAACGCAGATCACTCATCCAGAACGGATCGTTGTCGCGCCTCCCAGGGACCACCCTTCCTCCCCTGGGTGAGTCATTATCGAGGGTTACGGAACCACGATCAGCGGCAGTTGGCGTGCCGCGCCAGAGGTCAGCAAGTGAACTGACAGGGCAGGCGCTTGATGCCGTTGACGAAGTTGGACAGCAGGCGGTCCGGTTCGCCGACGGTGATGTCGGGGACGCGGGTGAGCAGTTCGCGCAGCATGACGGTGATCTCGCGGCGGGCGAGGTGCGAACCCAGGCAAAAATGCGGCCCCGGCGCGCCGAAGCCGACGTGCGGGTTCGGTGACCGAGTGATGTCGAACCGATCGGGGTCGGTGAACATCGTCTCGTCGCGGTTCGCCGAGTAGTAGAACAGCGCTACCTTGTCGCCCTCGTGGTAGTCCTGCCCGTTCATCGTGTAGTCCCCGGTGAGGGTGCGCCGCATGTACAGGACCGGCGAGGCGTAGCGCACGATCTCCTCAGCCGCCCCGCCGATCCGGCCCTCGAGGTCGGCAAGCAGCAGGGCACGCTGTTCCGGGAACTCGGTGAACAGCATCAGCGCGTGCGACAGCGCGTTGCGGGTGGTCTCGTTCCCGGCCACCGCCAGCAGGACGAAGAACGAGGCAAGCTCGGGGCCGGTCAGCTGTTCTCCGTCTATGTTCGCGGTCACCAGCGCGGAGACCAGGTCCGCGGCGGGAGCCTGAGCACGGGTTGCGGCCAGGCTGGTGACCAGCTCGGCTAGCGCCTGCCCGGCGCCGAGCAGCTGGACGACCGCCTCATTCTGATCCTGCGCGACGAACTCAGGATCGAAGCCGGACAAGATGATGTTGCTGTTGGCCAGGACCATCTCGTACTGGTCGTCGGGGACGCCCATCATGTCGCAGATGATTTTCAGCGGCAGCCTGGCCGCGACCCGCGAGACGAAATCGCCGGGCCCCATGGCCAGCAGGTCATCGACGACCGCGGTCGCCGCCCGGCGGACGTCCTCCTCGAACCTGGCGATCATCTGCGGCGTGAACGCGCGGGAGACGATCCGGCGCAGCCTGGCGTGCCTCGGGTCGTCCATGTTGATCATCGAGCCGAAGTACTCGTTGAACTCGACCGGCAGGTCCCCGATGCTCGTCGCGCCCCGGCTTGAACTGAACACCTCCGGGTGCCTGCTCGCCTCGACGACGTCGGCGTACCGCACCAAGGCGTAGTACCCCGGGCCCGTCTCGATGAAGGGCACGTCAGGCTCGGCGAAGAACCGCGGTCGCGGCTCGGCTCGCAGCAAGGCGAACGAGGCAGCGCGTTCAGCCAGCGGCAGACCCCAGAACTCGGTGGCCGACAGGTCGATCCCGGCAACAGTCATCACCCGCCGCCTTCCTGAGAACCTTTTCCTACTACATCACGGCGTCCCCGGCTCGGACTAGACGCAGCGGATCTATTGCTGGTTTAGCAATGAAATTTGCCATCTTCCCGCGCCGCGGCACATGGTGGGGTATGAACGAGAACAACGAGAGCTATGACGTCGTAGTGATCGGCGGGGGCGCCGCAGGGCTGGCCGGGGCGGTGGCGCTGGCGCGGTCCCGCCGGTCGGTGCTGGTGATCGACTCGGGCGAGCCGCGCAACGCGCCGGCCTCGCATGTGCACAACTTCCTCACCCGTGACGGCACGCCGCCCGGTGAGATCTACGCGGCCGGCCGCGAGGAGGTCGCCACGTACGGAGGGCAGGTCGTGACCGGCCGGGTCACCGCGCTGAGCCGGGATGGCGAGCACTTCCGGGTTCAGGTAAGTGACAGGGACGTGACCGCGCGGCGGTTGCTGATGGCGACCGGGCTGCGTGATGAGCTTCCCGAGGTGCCTGGCCTGGCCGCCCGGTGGGGAATCGACGTCCTGCACTGTCCGTACTGCCATGGCTGGGAAGTCCGTGACCAGCGCGTCGGCATCCTCGCGACCGGTCCGGGCGCGGCCCACCAGGCGCTGCTGTTCCGCCAGCTCAGCCCGCATGTGACCGTGCTGCGGCACACGGCGCCTGAGCTAGCTCCCGAGCAGCGGGAGCAGTTCGGCGCGCTGGGCATCGCGGTCGTGGCGGGCGCGGTCACCCGCGTCGAGGCCAGCGAGAGCGGACTGACCGGAGTCAGCCTCGCCGACGGCTCCTTCGTGCCCTTGGACGCGCTCATCGTCGCGCCCCGGATGACCGCGAACGCGGAACTGCTGCTGCCGCTCGGGTTGGTCCCCGCCGAGGTACGGGTCGACGGGCAGGTGATCGGAACCCAGGTCGAGGCCGGGCCGTCCGGTGCGACCTGCGTGCCCGGAGTGTGGGTGGCCGGCAACCTCGCCGGCATCCAGGCGCAGGTCATCACGTCCGCGGCCGCGGGGCTGACCGCCGGCGCCGCCATCAACGCCGATCTGGCCGCGGAGGACGCCAGGCGTGCAACGCTGCGCCGTTCTGCTGCCGATTTATTCACCCGGACGTTATCGCAGGTTAACCCTGGGGTAGCCGGGTGCAGGGCACTCTTCGGAGGTTCCTAGCGGATCGGTAGGGTGACAGCAGCAATCTTGGGCTCCACCGGGAGGCTTCACGGAGGGGAGGTGATTGGTGCCTGCGCTTGGCACGTTCCCGTCGCGGGGAGTATGGCGGCGTCCCGGACTGCGCCCGGTGGACCTGATCGTGTTCGCCGCGCTGCTGGCGCTGCTATTCGGGCTGCTGCGCCTGGCGCCGGCACTGAACGCCCCGTTCCTGCCCAAGACCGCGGCGTCCACCGTGTCCACCGACCCGGCCAACCTGCCGTACTACGCGGTGCGCTCGCTGCTGCGGATGTTCATCGCGCTGATCCTGTCGCTGCTGTTCACCTTCGTCTACGCCACCGCGGCGGCGCGGCTGCCCCGGGCGGAGAAGGTCCTGGTCCCGGTGCTGGACATCTTGCAGTCCGTGCCGGTCCTGGGTTTCCTCACGGTGACCGTCACCGCGTTCATCAACTTGTTCCCCGGCTCCGAACTGGGGCTGGAGTTCGCGTCGATCTTCGCCATCTTCACCTCGATGGCGTGGAACATGACGTTCGCGTTCTACCACTCGCTGCTCTCCCAGCCGCGCGACCTTGACGAGGCGGCGCGGGTCATGCGGCTGACCAAGTGGCAGCGGTTCTGGCGGCTGGACGTCCCCAGCGGGATGATCCCGCTGGTGTGGAACGGGATGATGAGCTTCGGCGGGGCCTGGTTCTTCCTGGCCGCCTCCGAGTCCATCAGCGTGCTGAACCACACCTACGCGCTGCCCGGGATCGGCTCTTACGTGGCCGCCGCGATCGAGCAGGCGAACCTCGGCCGGGTCGGCATCGCCATCGTGGTCATGGTGGTCCTGGTGGTCGCGGTCAACTTCGTGTTCTGGCGGCCGATGGTGGCCTGGGCCGAGAAATTCCGCGCTGAGGAATCCGCGGCGACCGAACGGCCGCGGAGCATCGTCTTGGATGCGCTTCGTCATTCGGTGCTGCCCGACGTGGTGGCTCGCCCGGCGCGCCCGGTCGGCCGGTTCCTGGACCGTGCCACCCGGCCGTTCGGTTTGGCCGAGCACCCGCTGCACCGCTCGGCGACACGCGCCCGTACCGGGGACGTGTTCTTCGCGGGAGCGGTCAGCGCGGTGGTGATCTTCGGCGCCTACAAGGCACTGGAATATGTGCAGGTCCACGTGGGTCTCGGCTCGTTCGGCCACGCCTTCCTGCTCGGCGCCGCGACCTTCGGCCGGGTCGTCGTCCTGCTCATCTTCGCCAGCATCATCTGGGTGCCGATCGGGGTGTGGATCGGGATGAACCCGCGGGTCTCGCGGCTAGCGCAGCCCATCGTGCAGGTGCTGGCCTCGTTCCCGGCGAACTTCCTGTTCCCGTTCGCCGCGGCGTTCTTCGTCGCCACCGGACTGAGCCTGAACATCGGTGGCATCTTGCTGATGGCGCTCGGCGCCCAGTGGTACATCTTGTTCAACGTGATCGCCGGGGCTTCGGCGATCCCCAGCGACCTGCGCGAAGCGACGACCCTGATGGGGGTGCGCGGCAGGCTACGCTGGAAGCGGTTCATCTTGCCCGCCATCTTTCCCGCCTACGTCACCGGCGGGATCACCGCGGCGGGCGGCGCATGGAACGCCTCGATCGTCGCCGAGATAGTGACCTACGGCCACCATCACCTGGTCGCGACGGGCCTCGGTGCTTACATCGCCCAGGCCGCGATGACCGGGAATTTCCCTGAAGTGCTGATCGGCGTGGCGGTGATGAGCGTGTACGTGGTCGGGCTCAACCGGCTTGTCTGGCGGCGGTTGTACCGCCTGGCGGAAACGAGGTACTCGCTATGACCGCCGAGCACGTGGCATCGGGCGCGCCCGGCGCCTCGCCGACGCGTGGCGCCGGGGGGGAGGTGCTGATCGAGGCCAGGGGCGTGACCAAGACGTTCGCCACCCCTGACGGCCGAGCCCTGCCCGTCCTGGACGGTGTCTCCTTCACCTTGCGCGAAGGCGAGATCGTCGCGCTGCTCGGCAAGTCCGGATCAGGGAAATCCACCCTGCTGCGCTGCATCGCTGGCCTGATCGCCCCCTCGTCAGGCACCGTCACCTACCGCGGCACCCCGCTGAACGGCGCCAACCCGGGCGTGGCCATGGTGTTCCAGTCGTTCGCCCTGATGCCCTGGCTGACCGTCCAGCAGAACGTCGAACTGGCCATGCAGGCCCGCGACGTGCCCGAGGACGCGCGCCGCGACAAGGCGCTGCGGGCGATCGACCTGATCGGCTTGGACGGCTTCGAGTCCGCCTACCCCAAGGAACTGTCCGGCGGCATGCGGCAGCGGGTCGGCTTCGCCCGCGCCCTGGCCGTCGACCCCGACGCCCTGCTGATGGACGAGCCGTTCTCGGCCCTCGACGTGCTCACCGCCGCCAACCTGCGCGGCGAGCTCACCCGGCTATGGGAAGGCCGGGAATTCCCGGTCAAGGCGGTCCTGATCGTCACGCACAACATCGAAGAAGCCGTCCAGCTCGCCGATCGCATCCTGGTGCTGTCGTCCAACCCCGGGCGTATCCGTGCTGAGCTGCCCGTCGACATACCTCGCCCCCGCGACCGGCACGACCCCCGCTTCGAGCAACTCGTCGACACCGTATACGGCATCCTGACCGGCCGGGAAGAAGCCGCGGAACGCGCCGCGGCCGCGGCGCCCCCAGGCGCGCCCGCTCCCACCCCCGCCGAGCTGCCGCTGCCAGAAGTCTCCGCGGGCGGCCTGTCCGGCCTGCTGGAGATCCTCGCCGCCCGGGGCGGCGAGGACGGCCTGGCCGAACTGGCCGAAGACCTCAGCTTCGAGATCGACGACCTGCTCCCGCTCGTCGACGCTGCCGTCCTCCTCGGCCTCGCTGAGGTGCACGACGCCCAGCTGAGTATCACCGACATCGGCAGCGCCTTCGCGGCCGCGGACATCGACACCAGCAAGACCCTGTTCGGCGAACAAGCCGCGGACCACGCCCCGCTGATCAAGGCGATCCTGCGCGCCCTTCGCGCCACCAGCGACGGGTCCTTGCGTGAAGGGTTCTTCCTGGACCTGCTCCGCCGCGGCTTCTCCGATGAGGAGGCCCGCCGTCAGCTCGACATCGCCATCGACTGGGGCCGCTACGGTGAGCTATACGAGTACGACGCCGAACGCGGCGAACTGATCCTCGAGCCGTCGTCACTGCCCGCGCCCAGCCGCGCGGGCTAGGTAGGCGGCCGTGGCCCGCTCGCTGACCGCGACGTGCCGGGCGGCCGGGCCAAGGCGCAGTTCCTGGTAGCGGTCAAGCACGGTGGGTGTTGCCGTGGAGGCGCTTACGCCTACTGTGAGCTCGGCCATGAGCCGGGCCAGCGCCGCGACGTCGTACAACCCTTCGCGGAACCCGCCGCCGACCATCGGGCTGGCGGCGTGGGCGGCGTCACCGGCCAGCGCGGTCCGTCCACGGATCAGCCGTCGCGGCTTGTAGTGCACGATCGGCGTGCCGAACACGGTACCGTCCGCCAGGGCTTGGGCCAGCGCCTCGCGCCAGGGGCTGGGCCAGTTCGCCGCCGCGAACGAGGTGAGCCGCTCGCGCACCGGGTCCGGCAGGTCCCCGGGGGCCAGACTGCCTTGGATCGTCTCGCCATCAAGCAAGCCCATACCGCGAAGCAGGCTGTCCTGCTGAGGGTCATACCAGACCAGGTTGAGCCGGCGGTTCCCGACACCCGTGTCGCCTGCCGCGCCCGGCACCAGGTACGTCACCAGGCGGTAAGGCCCGGCGTAGATCTCCCGGGACGGCTCACCGGCCGGCAGCCGCGCCGCGCCGTCCGGCAGCGCCCGCTCGTCGACCAGCGTGCGCCACAGCAGCACCCCGGCGTACCGGGCGTCCGGTTCGTCCGGCGCCACGCTCGCGCGGACGGTGCTCCGCGCGCCGTCCGCTCCGATTACCAGGTCAGCCGGGTACTCGCCGCCATCCTCGGTCATCACGTATGCGGCCTGCTCGTCGTCGCCTGGCCGCACGCCGCTCACTTCGGTTCCGCGGTGCACGGTGATCCCGCCGCGGCGCAGCGCGTGGTCTTCGAGCCAGCCCTGCAGCAGGTGCCAGGCGGTGGTGTCACGGTCGGTGCCGTGCACGACAGGCGGCTCATCGTCGATCCCGGTCACCCGCTGCAGCAAGGCGACGTCCACACCCAGTCCGCCGCCGCCAGCCTCGGCGCGGGACGGGCTGCGTTCGAGCACGGTCACGTCGATCCCGAACCCGGACAGTGCGATGGCGGCGGACAGGCCAACCAGGCTGCCGCCCGCCACAACGCACTGCGGGGCTCGGTCGGCAGCTGCCTCACGCGTACCCACAGGGCCATCCTCGCCCTGGGCTCCTCGCCGTCATCAGTCACCCGCCCAGGTACGCGCGAATCACCTGGCCAGTGTGATTCGGGCACGCGTTGCGGGACGGCACTATCAGTGAGTCAAAGTGCCTGCGAAAGGGGACGCCATGGGAAGGGAAGCACGGATCGGGCTGCTGCTGGGCGCTGCGGCCTGCTTGGTGGCGGTCATGGTCGACTGGGTCGTGGAGGAGTTGCGGGAGGAAGAGGGCACCACCGGCGAGCAAGAGAGCCTCGCCGAGTCGACGCCAAGCTCGGCGGTCGAGCAAGACAGCGCGCCCGCAACCGAGGCCGCGATGACCTCCAGCAGCTGACTTCGTCGCAGCGCGCTTTCCATGAGGCGTTCACCGTGACGCCAGGACTTCTGCCCCGACGCAGGACCGAGCCCCCGGGTGAGGCGGGCAACGGCAGTTACCCCACCTCGGCGCCGGACGCCTCGGCCCCACCTTCACAGCCGGACGCCCCGGCCCCACCTTCACAGCCGGACGCCTCGGCCCCACCTTCACAGCCGGACGCCCCGGCCCTACCTTCACAACCGGACGCCTCGGCCCTACCTTCACAGCCGGACCGTCGTTTGAAAGATCTTGAAAAACGGTGCCGCGGAGGGTAGCTCCATGAGCTTGTACCCGATATACTGTTCGCAGAGGATCTCTCCTCACAAAATCCCCCCGAACGGAGGTCCGTTCGTGTCGCCTGCCCCGCCCCCCGCCCCCGGTCCCGACGGCGATGAGCCGCCGCTGCCCGGCGACGCCGCGCGGAACCACGCAGACACGGACGACGCAGCACCCGATGTAGCACGCGACGCGGCCGATGACCGTGCTGACGCCGACACGGCTTCGCGGCCCGGCCGGGACCCGGCTGTCGCGGGCCCGCCGCCCGACGGTGCCGATGACTACGACGCGGACGCGGACCTGGCGCGGTGGCTGGACGATATCGATTCCGGCCGCGAGCCCGTCCCGTCAGAAGAGGACCTGCACGCTCCGCCGGTGATGTTTAGCTTCGGGCAGGCTGCTGATGTGGATCCGGCGGTGCTGGCGGCGATGGCCGGGCCGGACGGGCTGGGCGGGCAGGCGTTCACCCAGCAGCAGATGG
>Ga0210390_10005086_pt1 | contig 11058 bp, 8 predicted proteins | sample IncBWH11OmetaG_FD_161050 | JGI IMG/M metagenome (GOLD analysis project Ga0210390, IMG submission 161050) | Forest soil microbial communities from Barre Woods Harvard Forest LTER site, Petersham, Massachusetts, United States - Inc-BW-H-11-O ... | reverse complement strand
CGCCCGCGTACCCGCCATGTCGAACGCGGGTCGGGTGACGGCTCTGGCCGTGCTCGGCGGCCTGGCGATCGCCCTCGCCCTCTGGGGTATCGGCTGACACCCGGCGTTTGACGACGGCGCTGGTGCGCACCGGTCCACATCACCCGAGTCTCGGTCCGACGGTCTGGCGCAGTTCGCCTTTCCCCGCTCGAACACGCCGGCTCGACGGCCTCGGAGCGCCCTGGCCGGTCACTGAGACACAACCTTCGGAAAATCTGCCGCTGATCGGACGCGCAAAGACTCTCGCGCCATGCCGATCCGGCCCGGCCCGGACGGCGGGAACAGCGGCTGTGCCAGACTCGCCCCGCACCGAGACCGCAGTCGCCACCGGAGGTGTCCGCCTCAGGCGGTAATGCGGCAAGAAGACAACGAGAAGCGAGGAGTGCATGGCCCGAGTGCCCATTGAGCCAGGGTTCTTCCGGATCCCCGATGACCCGGCCGAACCGCCGCGGTTACTGGGCAGTCGCTGCCCGAACTGCGGTGAGGCCTTCTTCCCCCGCCGCGTGGTGTGCGCCAAATGCCTGCACGAGGGCACCGAGGACATCGAGCTGTCGACCAGAGGGACGATCCACACCTGGACGTACTGCCATGTCCCGCTGTTCGGCAAGAAGGACGCCGACGTCGCCGGCTACGGCGTGGCCCAGGTCGACCTGCCCGAAGGGCCGCGCGTGCAGTCGATCCTCTCGGGCGGACCGGACGACTTCGCCATCGGCGCCGAAGTCGAGATCGACCTCGAGACGCTGCGCCAGAACAAGGACGGCGACGACGTCGTGATCTACCGCTTCCGCCCCGCCGGTGCCGGCGCCAGGTCCGGAGGTGCGGCGTGAAGCAGGGGCTGAAGTTCGACGGCGTGGCCGTCGCGGGCATCGGCATGTACCGCTTCGGCATGTACAAGGACATCCCGTACCGCCACCTGGCCCGTGACGCCGGGCTCGCCGCGCTCCACGACGCCGACATGACCCTGGCGGACGTCGACGAGGCGTTCGTGGGCTACATCCAGCCGGCGCCCATGCTCGGGATCATGGCGATGAAGGAGCTCGGGTTGACCGGGTTGCCGGTGACCCACATCGAGAACGCGTCCGCCACGGGGCTCGTCGCGTTCCGGGAGGCGGCGTGGGCGGTGTCCTCGGGACGGGCCGACGTGGCGATGGCGCTGTGCTTCGACAAGTTCACGGACATGACCGGCACCGGTGGTCGGGGGGCGGGACGTGACGTGATCGACGCTCCGATCCTGCCCGCCGCGTATTTCGCGCTGTGGGCGCAGCGCCGCATGCACGAGCGTGGGACGACGCGCGAGATCTTCGCCACCATCGCGGCCAAGAACTGGAACTACGGCGCCGCGTGCCCCTTCGCCCACCGCCGCTCCGACCACGTCGTGACACCGGAGGAGGTACTCGCCTCCCGACTGGTGGCCGACCCGCTGACGGCGATGATGTGCTGCCCGGCAGACGACGGGGCCGCCTGCATCATCGTGGCCCGCGAGGACATCGTGCGCTCCCGCCAACCCGACCGGCCGCTCGTGCGGGCGTTGGCCTCTGCGCTCACGTCGGAGACCTACGCGCGTGGCCATACGTTCGTCGGGCCGGTGGTGGGGCCGGCGACCATGACACGGGACACGGGATTACTGGCCTACGAGGCAGCGTCACTCGGGCCTGAGGACGTGAGCGTGGCCTACTGCCACGACGCCTTCGTGAACGAAGAGCTGGAGTACTACGAGCTGCTCGGGTTCTGTGCCGAGGGCGAGGGCGAGAAGCTCGTGGTCGGGGGCGAGACGGGGCCGGGCGGGCGCATCCCCTTCAACACGGACGGCGGGCTCATCGCGCGGGGCCACCCGGGAGGGCCGACGGGGACAGCCATGCTGCACGAGGCGGTGCTACAGCTCCGCGGTGAGGCAGAAGGCCGCCAGGTCGAGGGGGCGCGGGTGGCGTTGGCACACCTGGTCGGCGGCGGTTCGATCGCGACGGTCAATTTGTTAGGTGTGGAAGGAGTCCGAACATGACGACGAGCGACGAGCGCAGGGCGGCAGGGCGGGAGATCCAGGGGCAGCTCTGGCCCGCCATCCTGAAGGGCCCGACGGGCCAGTTCCCGGCGGCCAAGCTGGCGCCGGACTTCTTCGACCATGTGCAGCAGAGCGCGTTCGGCGACATCTGGACGCGCCCGGGTCTGCCGATCCGCGACCGCTCGATGATCACCGTGGCCGTGCTGGCGGCACTCGGTCAGCCCGAGGAATTGCGTTCGCACCTGGCCGGCGCGTTGAGCGTGGGGATCTCGCGCGAGGAGATCGTCGAGATCCTCATGCACGTCTCCATCTACGCCGGCGTCCCCGCCGCGGGCTCGGCCATGCGGGTGGCGGCCGACGTGCTCGGCACGGACTGAGGCGGGCGGGCGCGCTCACGCGCGCTGACCTGGCCTTGTTCGGATCGGGTTCGTTCTCCTCAGGCCGGGTTCCAGCGGAGCGCGACGTCGGACTGCCGTTCGGCATGAGCGACGAGCTCACTCCAGTCGGCGCCGCCGAGACCGCTCGCCACGGCGCCATCGAGCACGCCCTTCACCGCTGTAGCGACCGGCGTGGCGGCTCCCAGCTCCCTGGCCCACTCGACGATGAGGTTGGCGTCCTTGGCCGCGAGCTCGAGCGCGAACTGGGTGGGCCGCCCGCGTCCGTCGATCGTCTCGACCTGGCGGTCGATGAAGAAGTTTGACGCCCCGGCGGTGCGGAGGATCTCGACCGCCTTCTGGACGTCGATGCCCGCCTTGGTGGCGAAGGCCAGACCTTCAAGGCTCACCCAGGTGGTGGTGAACGCGATGAGGCTGTTGAGCAGCTTCATGGTGTTGCCGAGCCCGAGCGCACCCACGTGGAAGGTGGCGCGACCCAGCGGCTCGAGCACGGGGAGGACGCGCGCAACGGGCTCGTCGTCGCCACCGACCATGAAGACGAGCATGCGCTTCTCGGCACCGATGGCCCCGCCCGTCAGTGGCGCCTCGACCAGGTGATGGCCCGAAGCGGTAAGGCGCTCCCCCAGTTCGCGCACGACGGCGGGGCTGTTGGTGGACAGGTCGACCAGAATGGCGCCTGGCGCAGCAGCACTCGCCCACTCAGCGGCGACGTCCGCGACGACGTCGGGAGTCGGCAACGAGAGCAACGTGATGTCGGCCATCTGGGCCACCGTCGCGACATCGGGGGTGGCTGTCCCGCCGTTGATCGCGGCCATGGCGTCCGCATTGACGTCGTGCACGACCACGTCGTTGCCGTCGGCTACGAGGTTGGCGGCGATGCCCTTTCCGATGTTGCCCAGTCCGATCACACCTGTCGCCATCGACCCTCCCGAGTCCGTGAATACCCTGGCCGCGGCCCCAGAGGGCACGGTGGACGAGAGCGTATAGTGAAAGCTGACTCGAACGTCAGGGATCCTCAGGGGGTCGAGAAATCATGGGTCTGCGTGACCACGTCATCTGCGACAGCGACCTACACGTGATGGAACCACCCGACTTGTGGGAGCGCTACATCGACCCCGCCTACAAGCACGCCGCGCCGCGTGGGCTGTCCGAAATCACACGTGACATGCGGGTGCGGGTGAAGAACCACGTGATGCTGCGGATGGGCTCCACCCGTCCCATGCGCCTCGAGGGTCGCAAGACGGGATGGCAGGAGCATCACGACAACGTGTACGCGGCGTCCGAGGCCCGAGGCTGGGACGCGCAGTCACAGATCGACGCCATGGACGCCGAGGGGCTGGACCTAGCGGTGCTGTTCCCGTCGCGGGGCCTGTTCGTCCTCGGCCTCGACTCGTCGGAGCAGATCGGGGCCGACGGCCTCGAGCCGGAGTTCGCGACGGCGATCGCGCGGGCGTACAACGACTGGCTGAAGGACTTCTGCGACTTTGCGCCGGATCGAATGTTCGGATCGGGCATGGTGGCGGCGCACGACGTGAGTGGCGCGGTCGAAGAGGCGCGCCGTTGCGTGGAGGAGCTCGGGTTCAAGGCGATCTTCCTCCCGCCCGCCACGGTGAACCGTCGGCCTTGGCACCACCCCGCCTACGACCCGCTGTGGGCAGAGATCGAGCGGCTCGGCGTGCCGCTCTCCTTCCACGGGGGCGGTCAGACCTACCTGACGCCCGACTTCGGGCTCGAGGTTCTGGACAAGCTGATGCTGTGGCACACGTTCAGCCAGCCGCTGGGCATCCAGTTCGTCACGGCGTGCCTGTGCGGCGGCGGGGTGCTCGAGCGTTTCCCAAACCTGAAGGTGGCGCTGCTCGAGGGCAACTGTTCATGGGCGCCATGGTTCATGTACCGGCTCGACGAGCACTGGGAATGGACGGGCTGGTACGAGGCGCCCGAGCTCACGATGCCACCATCGGAATACTTCAAGCGCAACTGCTGGGTGTCGGTCGAAGCCGATGAGGTGACCGTGCCGCATTTCGTCGAAACATTCGGTGACGAGAAGTTGATCTTCTCGACGGACTACCCCCACGGTGACTCGAAATACCCGCACGCGGTGGACGCGTTCGACAAGCTGCCGCTGTCGGACGAAAGCAAGGCACGGACCGTCAGCACCAACTGGTCAGCCCTCTACAACATCCCACTGGTCAAGAAGGTTTGATCTCGCGTGGCGGGACTGAACGATCTACCGCCAGTCTCTTGCGAGCTAAGGAGGAAACGCCACAATGGCGCTCATCGCCCGTTTCGAGCAGCGTCCCCTCACTCCTAAGCGGATCCATGAGGAGGTTCTCTGTGGCTACAACGCAGTCCAGATTGGACAGAGGCAAATTCTGCAACTCGAAACCTACGGTTCGACCGATCGCAAGATCCCCGGGAAGGTAAGTCAGTCGATCCAACTCGATGAAGGCGCGGCCCGCGACCTCATCACGATCATTCGGACTGCATTTCCCGGAGTTGGCTAAACCTTCTGATCCGTAGCGCCAGCGGAGGCGCACGACAAGGGGTGACCACGATTGCACACGAGTGCCGTTTACGGCCTCCTAGCTGGACTATTGGCTGTTCCCGAGTGGCCTCTCGATGACATCGAGTGAAGCGCGTTTCCAGCTTTTCGCGTCTCTATGGTTCTCAGTTCGGTTCTCAAGAATACCCACCAGAACCTTCTGACTCGACGTGAAACTTCAAAGTAGAAGGTGTTGCCGTTGGCTACAACCTTCTTCGGAGATCAGTAGCCAACTCAGAAGAGCTCAGTGGCTATCTTTCAGTTCGCCCGACCGTAGTGAGATCAACTCCTCCGTCTGCGCACAAGCAAACCGCCTTTGCCTTTGGGGCCACAATGCTCCGCGGTGACCTTTGTCGAACTCATAACAGTGACCCTTGGTCAAGGATTGGGTTGTAATTCACGGCAATTGAGGATCGATACATCTGGACGGCAGGTTCTGGACTAGCGAGGACCGTTTCGCGGACATCGCTCAGCTGCATGTCGATTACTTTCATTTGTCCATCTATCTCGGCCAATGCTTCAATTCGATGAAAGCAATCTTTGTAGGTGCTGGCGAAGCTCGCCAAAGCCTTAAGTTTGACCTCTGCGTCGTCTAGGTGGAGTCCATGTGGATCGACGATCGAGGCTTTGATATCTCCGTCTATCTCATGGAAAAACACAAAGTCGGGATGCATGGAGTGCCAATCGCCGACTTCGCTGCGATAAGCAATCCCGAGCGAATCAACCGCGGCTCGCGATGGGTTTCGATACCAACCGCACACGTTCGGACGAGCCAGCTCCACCCTTACCACTTCTTGTTCCCAGCCATTTAGTGACGAAAGCGGGAAGTTCCCTTCTTCGTCCGTCATCAGATGCCACGGCGCTAAAGGTGCGGGAACAATCTCTCCTCCTTGCTCAATAGAAAACCCCTCTATGCGGTTACGCGGGCGGCGCAAGTTGCCTCTCTGCGGTTCCGTTGCCATCGCTCGAATGTCCTCGTAAGCCTGCTGCCGTATGTCAGGCAGGCCCTTGATCTCAACTCTGTGTTCGGCGAAAAATCTCTCCGCAAGCTCTAGGGCTTCTCGATCTATCCGCTCGCGCACCTGCTTCACAGCCGCCAGTGCGGTGACACGGACGAACGCTTCTCGCAAGTCATCTTCGTCGCCGTTGACGGCGATGTGATTCACATACGACTGAGCGACGTCTGCACCGAAGGCTCTCTTGGCTACCTCAAAGCCGTATCGAATCGCTCGGTCATCTGCCCTTTCTACAAACGCCTCATACGACAGTGCTTTGACGCCGTAACGACCCGTGATCTCATTGACGTGAACGTCCCAGACTTCCTGCACGGCCGCCTCGAGGTCGGGCCTGTAGATCGTCGCGAATCCGTCCAAGCGACGGTGCATCTCGTCGTCAACTTCCTTCAATGCCCCGGGTCGAACGCCGTCGACGGCCAGGGCCTGGGCCAAAGCCACGAGACGCTTAATCGGTCGAGCTCCTCGTTGTGGCAGCGTCTCCGTCGGCAGTTCCTCCCACAACCTCCATACGCCGTCGGGAACGTCCCGATTCGGCCGGAGCTCTCTACCATCGATTACGACCTTCTTGGACGTACCTGGCACTTCGTCGATTGCTCCGGTTAGGAACTGGACAACCTTCACAGCGGTCGTGCGATCAAAGAAAGGCAAGATGCAGTCAACCGCATTGAGCCGTTCGTCACCGGGAATGCGTCTCGCTAATGGGCTACGCACCATACGTCCGAGCAGCTGCGTGATATGAGTGTTGTCTCTTGCGGGACGAAAGGACACGAGCACTTCTGCTCGCGGACAATCCCAGCCGGTCGATATCGCGTCTTTGGCCACGAGGACGCGCACATGACTCTCATCCTGCACTCGCTGAGGCTCGATCCAAGCAACATCCCATCGTCCAAATTTCTGCGTCCCATGATCCCCAAGAACGTGGCGCACCTGACTTGCCTTCAGGGCCGGATATTCATTAAATATCGTGTCGATCGCTACGCCTACGTCATCGGGATCCGGCGTATTCGGTGTTTGGATTACAAGGAGCGGCTGCACGCTCTCAAGTAATCCTTCAGATTCCGCGTAAGTGGCCCAACGCTCAGTCGAGTCCTTTAGCTTGCGAGCGGCACGACGAACAAGAACCGAATCAAAGTTGCCCGCCTCGTCAGGAATATCGAGGACGAGTGCGTCCTTGACCAAGCCCGATTCTTGGACGAGCCAAGGATGAACAAACACGGAAGGGAGGGCGCGCCGGTCGCGAGTCGCTTCCGCCTCTTTCATCGCCAATTCAAAGTGTTCGATTGTGGCTGAGATCCCTAGAACAACTGGTATTGGAGGTCGCGGTCCGGAACCGTTCACCAGACGTCGCACAATCGTCGGCCGATTTGATGTCGCTTTTGTGTTGAATCCGCGGTGAGCTTCATCCAGGACGAGGTACAGCGTTAGCTCGTCCGCCTCGATCGTGTTGGCGAGCGTCTGCCAGATTGTCCATCCTTGCTCATCCGGGGTGGTGAACGTTGTCTGACCAGCGCGTTCTGCCGCACTCTCTACATGGCCACGGACAAGCAACGATTTTGAACTCAACTTTTGCGTGTTCAAAAAATAGACCTTGCCAGGATCGAGTAGAGGTCTCGCAAAGGGCGGCTCAATGCGCACAAGATTCGTGTAGTCGAACTTCTCCGAAGCCTGCATCAAACGGTTACGAGTCTGTTCATTCAAGTTTGGATCATCAGAGAACCACAGCACTACTGCCCCAGGGTCGGGTTCGAAGTCGAACGAGTCGTTGCCCCAGAAGAGTGCCTCGATCACCGCTGCCGCCATGACCGTTTTCCCAGCGCCTGTTGTGGCGTTCAGAGAAAAGGAGGATGTTTCTCGCTTCTCGGGATCCCTGTAGTTCGCACGCGCTCGCTTGAGGTTGGCGAGAACGTCATCTACTGCCTGGGATTGATACGGAAGAAGAGTGAACTTCATAGCGATCCGCGCCCAGAATCGATCTCGAAATTCCTTAGGTAGGACTCGTAGAGCCGAACCGGCTCTACATGGCTAGGCAGCTCTTGAGATACAGACTCGAACAATCGATCCTCATCGGTGACAATAAACGCGACTCTTGCGTCTTCGTTCGCGGCGATGGCTTTGAGAAACACTTCAGTTTGGTCGAGATCGGCCAACACACCATAATTATCCGCTACGTCCCAACCGGACGAAATGTCGTCGATACGTCGCCCACATTGACCAGCCCTCATCCAAAGCAAGGGGGCGATCCGTGTGAACTCACGGTGGGACGCCACCCGAAGCGGTGCTTCGTATGTGAGAGTGAAGAACTCGACGTTTTCCTCGAAACCCTCTGCCATCGGGAATTCGTCGGTGAACTTGTAATCGCCCTTCATGCGATCGCCCTGGGGGGTAAGCCCAGTGATCGCAGCTTCGATTCGCGGCTTGGTTATATGCTCGCAGATGCCTAACCCCTCCCACCTGGGATCGCCGGGCCTCAGGTTCGCCTGCCGAAGAGACTTCTGTTCGTCCGCCGCGACCTCATTGTTCGTCACCAATATCGACCGTCGCGAACCACCGTCCTGCTTGTTCAAGCGCATAACGGCGTGAGTGGTTGTGCCGGATCCGGCAAAGAAATCGAGCACGACGGCGGCCGGATTGTCTGCCGTCGCAATTCGAAGCGCGTCCTCGACAGCATAAAGCGACTTCGGAAATGGAAACTTCCGGCCCGGAATCATCGAACGGAGCAGTTCGCTTCCATGACGTCCTGCATTGTGACTCGGTCGGTTCCACACGGTCTTGGCCACGTGCCCCGTACTGGACCCTTTAACCAATTGCACGAAACGTCCATCACCAGATCTGGCCACTTCCAAGGAGCCGGAGGTGATCCCTGCCACGGTTCCCGACTGAAGATAGTGGACGCTCCACGTCCCACGTCCTTGGTCGTATTTCGACGCGTACGCAAAACCATTACTGGCGAGTGACATCAGCCTTTCACCGTTCACACGCCAGATGCCCAGCAGTCCATCACTGCGCACAGGCCATGCGTAGTCAAGATTTCCATCCGAAGTTGTTCGTTGGCTCTCATCCTCATCCGCAAATGGATCACCAACTCCGACAATCCTTGCAGTCGACCTTTCAATGAGAATCGGATAGCAGAGATTCGGCCTAGATTGACGCCGCCATTGACTCCCACCACGGATCAGGGTAAGCCAAGCAAGCTTCTCAGAAGCGGGAACCTCAAAGAGCAGGTTGTCGGGAACTCTCGCCGGTACTGCGTCTCCAACGAACACGAAGAAGAGATACTCATCGACCCGGGCTAAGCCCTCTCGGGAGGTGCCCGCCGGGTTAACGACGGCACTAACCATTTGCGTCTTTGCGTCAGGAAAAATCTGTTGGATTAGAAGCCCCAGCCGATGAACTTCCTTCTCGTCAATCGTTACGATGAGCACCGAGTCGTCTGATTTCAGGAGCTCCTTGGCCAGAAGTAGACGGCGCTCCATCATTGCTAGCCACTTAGAATGGCGATACAGATCGTCGCTCTCAACGTAATTGTTGTTGTATTTCCAGTCCTTCGCGCCAGTGTTGTACGGCGGATCGATGTAGATGCAATCAACCTTCCCGCGGTTGGAGAACAGCAAAGTCTCGAGCGCGTGAAAGTTCTCAGCGTTTATGACGGTGTGGAAAGGCTTGCCGCTGCGGCGCTCGAGCCTGCCCGTTGAGATGAGCCCTGGATAGATGGGGTCGCGAAACTCGGCGACAACAACGAGGTCCTCGACAGCAGCATTGGTGGTCTCGAGAGGCTGCTCACCCTCTTTGGCGCCGGTAGTACCAAGGATCTCGAGCATCGCAACTCCCGAAGTCCTGTCGACGCCCAGTACCTTCCAGAGCCGGCTGTCGGGCCTCTCCGAAACCTCCCCACGTGGGGGAAGTACGCGGACCTTGTCACCTTTTCGCACCCTGCGACCAGGGAGCTCGACAGCTTCGGGTACATGTCGCTCAAAGTTCAGACCGAAAGCACGCCGGTCCGTGAGAGCCGCGAACTCCTGTTGTAGCTCTCGGGCGAGATCGGGTTCCTTCCCCCCGAGTTGATGGAGCAGGTCGTTGAGCCGAGACACACGATCCTCCCTCTCTTGATATTGGCCAGAGCCTGCCACAACGGCGGTGCGGGCTCCCGGGTTTCTACGGGAACCCGCGCGGTCTTCCCTCGCGTAAATCCAGGTACTCATCTTGAGCGAACGACAGGGGCGCTCCTAATAGCTCCTTCGATTACCGACTACACCGCCGCCGTCCCGACGGCAGCGCGTGTCGTCGCAGTCGGCCCAACGCGTCACGAGATCCTTGTATCCCATTGTCGAAGTTCATCGCCGGCTCGAGGAGACGACTCCGGTCTCGGCACCTGTCCAAGGGGACCGGGAACTTGGGCGACCCGTTCAAATTCGGGTTTGCCGAGACCGTTCACGAACGTGTCGAACATCTCTCAACAATCCAGACAGGCGCTTCAGCACGCGCTCGACGTGGCATACGAGTCCAGATCCGGCCGGACACCCGAAGAGATCAGATTAGATCTCATGGTGACATTGAGCCGACTCAGGCTTGAACTCAGTGCCGGCGAGATCGAGGGGTGGGCGCTGGAGATCAGCGAGGGCCAGAGAATCCAGATACGCATCAAGGACAGTCGCTTTCGGCGTGAGGGCAGCGATCGACTCGGACGATGGTTCTGACCGAACTCTCAACTATGCGAGCAGAGTCACTATGCAATGCAAGGAGGTCGGTAGGACTTTGATGCGCCTTCTCAACTTTCGCAGCTGAAGACAACCAGCCTCTTCTTTGGGCACGCGGCGCCTGTATGGAGCACGAATGCGTTCTCTATTTCGCGAGTCGGTCCAGGACAAAGTCGATTTCCCAGGTAGCGAAGTCACCCGCAATGTCCGAGAATGGGTGACACAAAGCAAACCCCATGTTCTCACCTTGTCGCCGTGGCCTTGCGGGCTCGTGCCTTCTTCGCCGTGGCCTTGCGGGCTGGTGCCTTCTTCGCCGTGGCCTTGCGGGCTGGTGCCTTCTTCGCCGTGGCCTTGCTGGCTGGGGCCTTTTTGG
>Ga0210390_10005085_pt1 | contig 11058 bp, 8 predicted proteins | sample IncBWH11OmetaG_FD_161050 | JGI IMG/M metagenome (GOLD analysis project Ga0210390, IMG submission 161050) | Forest soil microbial communities from Barre Woods Harvard Forest LTER site, Petersham, Massachusetts, United States - Inc-BW-H-11-O ... | reverse complement strand
GCACGTTCGGATCCTTGAAGGTGCCGCGCGCGCGCTCATACAGCGTCAAGAGATCATGGCCGCCGGGGACGAGATTGAAGTAACCGGCAATCGCCGAGGCCGCCGCAATCAACGCGCCGGCGATCAGCCCGCGGCGCAGCATGTCCAGCCGGGCCGCCGTGTCCCCAGAGACGACCATGGCGAAGAAAATGACCGTAAAGGCCATGTACCACGACGTAGCGATCCAGTTGACGATTTCGCCCCGGTCCATGATGGGAATGGCACCGATGCAATAGCCGACATTCACCAGGATGAGCAGCAGCAGCAGTGGCATGAAGACGAGCCTCAGCCTGAGGCCTGTCGCAAAGAAGATGACGGCAGCGCAAAGCGTCGTCAGCTCAAAGGGGCTCGGCTCGATGAAGACGATCGAGGAACTGGCTGCGGTCAGCCAGATGAGCATGCGCTGCAGCGCGAGCAGGCGCGGTGCCGATATGTCCTTCGAGGGAATGTCTCCGGCAGTCGCCGCATATGTCATCGATCGTCAACTCACGCAACTCGCACGCCAGGCCCGAGCAGGGCTCAGGTTCAATACGCATTCTCGCTCTTGCTCATCAACGCCAGTGGCGTCTTGAGAAGGATATAAAGATCGAAAAGGACAGACCAGTTCTCGATGTAGTCGAGGTCGAATTCCAAGCGCTTGTGGATTTTTTCTTCATTGTCGATCTCGCCGCGCCAGCCATTTATCTGCGCCCACCCGGTTATGCCGGGTTTGACGCGGTGGCGCGCGAAATAGCCGTCCACTGCTTCATCGAACAGCCGGCTCTGCAGTTTTCCCTGCACCGCATGCGGACGAGGCCCGACCAGCGAAAGGTTGCTCTTGAACACGACATTGAGGAGCTGCGGCAGTTCGTCGAGGCTGGTCTTGCGGATGAAACGGCCGACGCGCGTGACACGGCTGTCATTCCTGGTGACGACCTTCGCTGCCAGCGGGTCGGCTTGATCATGGTACAACGAACGAAACTTGAAGACATCGATGCGCTCGTTGTTGAATCCGAACCGCTTCTGGCGAAACAGCACGGGTCCTGGGCTGTCGAGCTTGACCGCAAGCGCAACCAGCGCCATGACCGGCGCGGCCAGCAGCAGCGCCATGCCGCCGACGAGGCGGTCGAACATCCACTTCATCACCAGGTCCCAATCCGTGATAGGAGCCTCGAACATGTCGAGGGTCGGGACCTTGCCGAGATAGGAATAGGAGCGAGGACGAAAACGCAGTTTGTTCGTGTGCGCGGATAGGCGGATGTCCACCGGCAGTACCCACAACTTCTTCAGCATTTCGAGAATGCGCGTTTCCGCGCAAATCGGAAGGGCGAACAGCACGAGGTCGACGCGGGTACGCCTGGCGAATTCGACAATGTCGTCTACCCCGCCAAGCTTCGGACTGCCGGCGCAGGAATCAAGAGCGCGATCGTCATTGCGGTCGTCAAATACGCCGAGAATTTCGATATCGGAATCTTCCTGAACCCTGAGCGCTTCGATCAACCTTTCACCGCTCTGGTCCGAGCCGACCACGACGGTGCGGCGGTCGAGGCGGCCCTGGCGTGCCCAGCGCCGGATAAATGCGCGCAGGAACAGACGTCCGCCAAGCAGAGCCGAAAGCCCAAAAAAGAAGAACTCCGCGAGCCAGAGCCGAGACACCTCGTTGCCGAGTTTTGCGAAGAAGGATACGCCCGTGAACAGCAGGAACACGAAAGCCCATGATGAAATCATGGGCGTCGCCTGGCGAAGGTGGCTGCGAAAGATCTGGACGTCGTAGATCTCGGCGGCTTGGAAGCAGATGACGGCGGTCAGGCTCATGCCAAGGATGGCCGCGACATATGCCCAGTGGAAGCCCGCGAACGGAGTCACCTGTGCGAGGTACAGCCCGATTCCTATTCCACCCAGAACCAGGAAATCGCCGAGGCGAACGATACCGGTGATAACGACCGGCGAGTAGGCCTGACGAACTTTTCTGTTTGCGACAGCAAGCGCTGCCGGCGACAGCCGGCGTCGGCGTTCAATCTGAGGGGGCCCAGCTTCGGTGTCCGTAGCCACGGCGTCCAGCATCGAGCGTGCGTTGACCGGTTCCACTGTCGTCATGCCCGTTTCTCGCGCGCCGTTGAGGAGCGCGTGCCGGGGTAATATCCCCGCCTCACGGCTTAGGGGACAATTCAGAAGAAACAGTTATCGCGGTGATTTCAACATGCCCGCTCGGTCGGGCCGCGAATGCCGCAAGCAGGCTGCCGGTAATTGACGGTTAACGGTCCGCAAACGCCTCGCCGTACTCGGAGAGCACCCCTTCGACCATGGCGTTTTGCGAGAAATGCGTGAAAGTCCTTTCGCGAAGTAATTTGGCGCGTGCGAGGGCGGCTGCGGGGTTGTCGAGCGCGGCCAGGATCGCATCTGCCATGGCGTCGCCCGAATTGGACGCAAACAATGCGTCGGTATGAGGTCCAAAAATTTCCGGGATGCCGCCGACGTTTGCCGCGATCATCGGAATTCCGGCTGCCGCCGCCTCAATTACGACGTATGGCATCGAATCTCCGCGTGATGGAACGACCAGCAATTTGCCTTTGGAGAAACCGAAGCGCGCCTTGACGTGACCGATGAAGTGCACCGCGCCGCCAAGGCCATGCGTTTCCACCAGCGCCTTGAGGGCGCCGACCTCCTCGCCGTCGCCTGCAAGCGTCAGGGTTACCGGTTTGCCGCTTGCACGCAACCGCGCCACCGCGTCGATCAAAAGATCGGCACCCTTGATGTGCCTGAACTCTCCGACGTAGACAACATCGGTGGCGTCAGAGGCGGTAGCGATAGGCTCGAACTCTTCCGCGCTCACACCGTTGAACACGCAGCGCACCAGTCCTTTGGTGGGGCTGCCGATCGTGCGCTGATAGGTGTCGCGCGCGAAAGCGCTCTCGAACAGGAACAAATCGGTGTTGTTCATCAGCGCGCGTTCGAGGCGGCTGTAGAATGCTCCTTTCCATGTCTCTACCGGATAGTGCAGCGAGCCGCCGTGAGGTGTGTAGATGCGGATGGAGCGGCTGGAGCGGCCTTTCATTCGGATGAAGGCACCGGCCTTGGCGCCATGGCCGTGAATGACATGCGGCTTCAGCCGCAAGATCAGATACATCAGCCGCGCCCATACTAGAGGATCGGATGGGTGAGGTTCGCGGTGAATGGCGAGGCGTCGAATGCCGAGCTTGAGCCGCGGCGCTATCTCGGAAAGTGCCGCCTCCGCGCGCACGCCGCCGGTAAGACTGTCCGTGACGATGCCGACATGGTGCCCGCGATCGGCCTGCCCGTTGGCGAGATCAAGGATATGGCGGATGATGCCGCCGACCGGGGCGCGCACAGCGTGCAGAATACGCATCGGTTCGCCTGATATCGTTGACATGCGTTTCAGAACCAACGCTCGCCGATGAGGACGGTATCGCCGGGATTGATCGGCGTGCCGAGCGGCACCAATGTGCGGCTTGAGGTGGAGTTGTCGGTGTGGGTCAGCGTGACGGAATCGCGCCTGGCGCGGGGCGAGAAGCCGCCGGCAATCGCCACCGCGCTTTCGACCGTCATATTGGGCACGTATGGATATTGGCCGGGGGCTGCGACTTCGCCGAGGATGAAGAACGGCCGATAGGTTTCCACTTCCACCGCCACCGAGGGTTCGCGGATGAAGCCGTTGCGCAGTTTGGCCGAGATCTCGGCGGCAAGCCCGGCCGGCGTTCGCCCGCGCGCGCCGACCGCGCCGATCAGCGGCATCGTGATCGAGCCGCCGGCATCGATGGCGTAGGTGTTGGTGAGACCTTCCTGGCCAAAGACCACGACCCGCAGTCTGTCGCCGGCATCCAACCGGTAAGGTGCGTCGTAGACCGGCTTGGGCGCGGCTGGATAGGCGGCAGGTGCGGCGGCATAAGCGCTTCGCGGCGAAGCCGCAAAGCTGGCGCGAAGCGCGCCGATGGCGCCGCCGGAATCGGCCAGGGCCGATCGTGCAGGGATGGCGGCATCAGGTGTTGAATAGGGCTGGCCATAGGCCATGGCGTCGAGGTCGTTCCGCGGCTGTCCCGAGGCGACCGGTGCAGCCGTCTGCATGCAGCCCGACAGGACGAGCGCGGTCACGACGGCAACGATGGGAAGTCGAAACGCGCGCGCAACCCGCACCTGGCCATCCTCTGAAAGCGGGAAGCCAGACTCTTGCACCCATTATGGTTAACAAATCGTTTTTGCCCGGTTTTGTGCAATTCGATGCGGGAGCCGAAAGTCGGCCTCCCACATCCACAGGTTGATCAGGCGGTAACGCCGGCGCCAATCGGGCAGGACACGCCGGTGCCGCCGAGCCCGCAATAGCCGGCCGGATTCTTGGCCAGATATTGCTGATGATAGTCTTCGGCGAAATAGAATTCGCCGGCAGGCACGATCTCGGTGGTGATGGTGGAGAGACCTTTTGCCGTCAGCGCTTTCTGATACGCAGCCTTGGAAGCTTCGGCGGCTTTGCGTTGGGCGTCGTTGAAGGTGTAGATCGCCGAGCGATACTGGGTGCCGACATCGTTGCCTTGCCGCATGCCCTGCGTCGGGTTGTGGCTCTCCCAGAACGTCTTCAAGAGCCGATCATAGGAAATCTTTTTTGGATCGAACACCACAAGCACCACCTCGGTGTGGCCGGTGCGGCCTGAACAAACCTCCTCATAGGTAGGATTGCTGGTGTGGCCGCCCGCGTACCCAACCGCGGTCGTGAACACGCCATCACCAAGCTCCCAAAATTTGCGCTCTGCGCCCCAGAAGCAGCCCAATCCGAAAACAGCCTGCTCGAGGCCAGCCGGATAAGGCGGCTGCAATTGATGGCCATTGACGAAATGCTTGGTAGCAGTCGGAATCGGAGTTGAGCGGCCGGGCAGCGCCTCGGCGGCGCTTGGCAGCGTGGTGGTCTTGCGCATGAACAACATGGGTACCTCCGTGTGGAACGCGTTGGACCTGACGGCAGTGCGTGTCTTTAATATAGGGAGCTTACGCGGATTCCGGCAGTCCCGTTACGCGAGTGTCAGGCAAGTGACCGGAACCGGGATATCGCGTCAGTTCCTGGAATAGCCGATCAGCGGCTTGCGCGGCCGAAACAGCAGCATGAGCAGGATTCCCGCGACGCCCATGACGGCGAAGGCGGGCTGGTCCAGCAAGATCCGCACGACGTCGTTCCAGAGCCACGGCGAAATGCCTTCGACCCAGATGCGGAAGGCCTGCTGGCTCGACTGGTGGATGTCGTTCCAGAATTGGCCGAACCGCGTGAAGCGCAACGTATTGTCGGCGACAAACCGCGCCCCGTCGTAGACCATGAAGATGAACCCGCCGGCCAGCAGCAGAAGTCCCACAAGGCGGAAAAAACCGCGGATCATGTCTCACCCAATTGCCTGTCGTGGGTCTCAAGCCTCGGGTTCTGCGCCAATCAGCACCCAGGCTCCAATCTCATGCCATGACGCGTTTTCGTCACATCGACCGCGCTGCATTTTGCTCGAAAACGCCATGGGGCAACCAGCCATTAACGGTGGAATCCCGGAAATTCAACCTCATCAGCACCTTATCTGCCCGCTCGGTGGCCGCTTCATCGCATGGATAGAGGGTCGCAAGCCGTTGACGGTGCGTGGCCCGCCCTCTATAAGACCACCAATGGCGGCGGGTGCAATCCCGCCGCCGCTGTTCTTTGAGCTTGGCCGCATGCGAGCAAAATGCTCCGGCAGCGGCATTTTCAAGAGAACAAATTCGAAAACATATCAGCGTCGATCAAGGCGTTCCGCCGCACGCTCGCGCCCGGTTCGCGATCGGATACTGTCGAAGGATTTTGAGAATATGGCCAACACCACTTCCGCCAGGAAGGCCACGCGAAAGATCGCCCGCCGCACTGTCATCAATAAGTCGCGCCGGACCCAGATGCGTAGTTCGGTGCGATCCGTCGAGGAAGCGATCCAGCGCGGCGACCGTGATGGGGCCCTCAAGGCGATGGCGCGTGCTGAGCCTGAACTGATGAAGGCGGCGCAGCGCAACATCATTCACAAGAACAATGCCAGCCGAAAGGTTTCGCGGTTGTCGCATCAAATCGCAAAGCTCGCGAAATAAGCTGATCGAAAAAAATTCGGCAAGAGCCCGGCCATGCCGGGCTTTTTATTTTTTGCGCCCGCAAATTTTGCGGCTGGCAATTTTCGGATTTTCGACGCGTCGTGTCGTCAAGGACACAATGATGGGAGATTGACGCAAGCTGCGGCGAGTAACGGGCGTCGTTGGCGGCGATCGATCGGCGATTGATTTCGGAAAAACAAATACGATTGCGTTTCGGCAAAGAAGGGTGTCGTGGGTTACCCTATTTCGACGAGCAAAAAAAAACGCGTTTGCGTAGTCACTTATCGGCATAGCGGCTATGAGTTGTTGAAAAATTCGCTCTCGCCTCGGTCGAACGTAAACAATTTATGAATTTATTTTGGGCACGCGCTAGAAATGTGACACTGCCCGAACGTCTCGAATCTTCGCACAGATTCAAAACCTTGCAGCTTGGCACGAAGCGGGCGGGTAGAGTCAGTGCACTCCAAGTGGTTTTTGTCGGCACCCGAGGTGAATCATTTTCGTTGCGGGAAATAGGGCATAATGTAACTGTTAGATCGTTCGCAGCGCCCACGGCTCTTTAGACCAGCGCGGATTGAGGATCGGGGCGGGCGCGTAAATCGGCGGCGGTGTGCGCGTTGGCGACGCTTTCCAAGCGATTGTCGGATGCAGACTCATAGCGATATGGGTGATGGAGTTTGGTGTCGAAATTTCTCAAAGGGCGTTACCGTCCTGGTTGTGTAAGATAAGAGAGATACGAGGCAGGCTTTACCGACAGCAGCGAAGCGTTACATGTGAGCGGGGTCAGTACTTAAGCGGGCGGAGCGAAGGGCATAGCGATTGGACTAGCTGAGTTTCAGTCGTCGCCGATCGAATTTGGATAGACTTGGAATGACGACTTGCCGTGGTCGCACGGCGAGAGGGGGAGGTCGTATGTCTTACGAAATAATCATCCGGAATTTCAACCTTAAGCCATTTTCAGTCGAAGGCGCACTCTCCGTTTTGGAGACCGCCTGCACGCGGCCTCCCGCGCGAGCTCCGGATAGACCGTCGAGTACGCGCTAGCCTCGCGAACGCTTCCCTCCAACAGCCGATGATCTGCCCGACGGCGTTCCGCCGAACGGCCGAGCCATGGCCTGAAAATCAGGAAGCTTCGTTCGAGGCCAGCTTCGTGCGGGACACCGGCACGGCTGTTTCACCGTCAATTAAACTCCTTGAGAGAAGTCCAGCAATGACAAATACCGAACAGGATCGTTGGTCGCGCGTGAAAGGCAGGTTGCGTTCGAGCGTGGGGGAAGATGTCTACACGAGCTGGTTTGCCAGAATGGATCTGGAAGGTGTCCAGGACGAAAGCGTCCACCTTTCCGTTCCCACGCGGTTCCTCAAGAGCTGGATTCAGGCTCATTACGCCGAGCGCGTTCTTTCGTGCTGGCAGGCCGAAATGCCGGAGGTCCATCGGATTGATCTTACCGTGCGCACGGCCATGCGCTCCACGGTGCCGGCCAAGGAGGCAAGCGCGCCGCTCGACGTGCGTCGCATCGAACGGCCGGACGGACGTCCCGCCCCGGAATTGCGCGCAACAGCCATTGCGCCGGTTTCCGCCAGCCATGATGCGCTGGGCGGCTCCCCGCTCGATCCGCGTCTCACATTCGGAAGCTTCGTCATCGGGCGTTCCAATACGTTGGCCCATGCGGCTGCGCGTCAGGTCGCGGAGGGCCGGCGCGGCGATCACGTGATGTTCAATCCTCTTTATATTCATGCCGGCGTCGGGCTCGGCAAAACCCACCTGCTTCAGGCGGTCACCTGGGCCGGCAATTCGGTCAGCGAGCGCAAGGTGCTCTATCTCACCGCCGAGAAGTTCATGTACGGATTTGTTGCGGCGTTGAAGACCCAAACGGCCCTTGCGTTCAAGGAGGCGCTGCGGGGCATTGACGTGCTCGTCATCGACGATCTGCAATTCCTGCAGGGCAAGTCGACCCAGGCCGAGTTTTGCCACACGCTGAATGCGCTGATCGATGCCGGCCGTCAGGTGGTGATTGCGGCCGACCGCCCGCCATCCGACCTTGAGAGCCTCGATGACCGCGTTCGTTCGCGGCTTGCCGGCGGCCTCGTCGTGGAGATGGGCTGCCTCGGCGAGGAATTGCGGCTCGGCATTCTCAAGTCGCGCGTCGCCGCCGCGAGGGCGCACCATGCAAGCTTCGATGTGCCGGAGCAGGTGTTGGAATATCTTGCCCGCGCCATCACCCATAATGGCCGCGATCTCGAAGGTGCCATCAATCGTCTGCTGGCGCACAGCAAGCTCAATGCGCAACCGGTGACGCTCGAAATGGCCGAGCGCGAGGTGCGCGACCTGATCCGTCCGCAGGAACCCAAACGGATCAAGATCGAGGACATCCAGCGCGTGGTGGCCCGGCAATACAATGTGAGCCGTTCCGACCTGTTGTCGTCGCGCCGCACCGCCAACGTCGTCCGCCCGCGCCAGGTGGCGATGTATCTGGCCAAGACCCTGACATTGCGCTCGCTGCCGGAAATCGGCCGCCGGTTTGGCGGCCGCGACCACACCACGGTCTTGCACGCGGTGCGCAAGATCGAAGCGCTGGTTGCCAGGGATGTGGCGCTTTCCGAAGAGGTTGAATCCCTGAAACGGCAGCTGCAGAACGAGTAGCCGCCGATCCCGCCCGGTCGTCATTCCCTCGCGCAGGGACGGGAGGGGAAGCGCCGGACCTTGGCGCCCGGCCGGGCCAAAACGTGGGGAACGGCGCGAGGCATCCCTTGCGCTTGCGTCCCATCCGCGCCACCTTGGGGTCCCCCCAAAGGCTTGGTCAAACGACAGCTTTGATCGGCCTTCGGGTTCGGACGCCGCGGCGCGCCTTCGGTTGCCGCTCGGCTTTTTCCACCTTGAGGATCGGGCGGGTATTGCAATGAAGGTTACCGTCGAACGCGCGCAACTCTTGAAATCGCTGGGCCACGTCCACCGCGTGGTCGAGCGCCGCAACACCATTCCGATCCTCGGCAACGTTCTGGTCCGCGCCGAAAACGCGCAGTTGTCATTGAAGGCGACCGACCTCGACCTGGAGGTGATCGAGACGCTTGCTGCGGAGACCGCGACCGCCGGTTCGACGACCGTGCCGGCGCACATGTTTTACGATATCGTGCGCAAGTTGCCCGAAGGCTCGCAGATCGTCCTCGAAGGCGATGGCGACCGCGCGGTACTGGCGATCCGCGCCGGCCGCTCGCGCTTCACGCTGCAGACGCTGCCGGAAAACGATTTTCCCGATCTTGCCGCCGGTGACATGACGCACTCGTTCACGCTCGCGGCGGCGGATATGAAGCGGCTGATCGACCGCACGCAGTTTGCAATCTCGACCGAGGAGACGCGCTACTATCTGAACGGCATTTACCTGCATTCGGCCGGCAGTCCGAAGGCCGCAACGTTGCGTGCGGTGGCGACCGACGGCCACCGCCTGGCCCAGATCGAACTGCCGCTGCCCAAGGGCGCCGTCGGTATGCCGGGCGTGATCGTGCCGCGCAAGACCGTGGGCGAGGTGCAGCGCCTGATCGAGGACAGTGAAGCGGAGATCAAAATCGAACTCTCGCAGGGCAAGATTCGTTTCAGCATCGGCAATGTGGTGCTGACTTCGAAGCTGATCGACGGCACCTTTCCGGACTATGGCCGCGTCATCCCGCAAAACAACGACAAGGAACTTGTCGTCGACAAGAAGGATTTCGAGGCCGCCGTCGATCGCGTCTCGACGATCTCGAGCGAGCGCGGCCGCGCGGTGAAGCTGGCGCTTTCGGCCGGAAAGCTGGTGCTCTCGGTCACCAACCCGGATTCGGGGTCGGCTACCGAGGAGCTTGAGGTTGAATATGCCGCCGATCCCCTCGATATCGGATTCAACTCGCGTTACCTGCTCGATATCGCCGCCCAGATCGAGGGCGAGGTTGCGATTCTCAAGCTGGCCGATCCCGGTTCGCCCACCCTGGTACAGGACAGGGATTCCAGGGGCGCGCTCTACGTGCTGATGCCGATGCGGGTGTGACTGTCGTTGCCGGGCTTGACCCGGCAATCCATCAAACCACATGACCTGTCGGCTTTATTTTTCTCGCCAGCCGGCCGTTGCAACTGTTCAAATCGGCGCAAAATGGTCAAGGCCGGTAATGACGCATTGGCATGACCATCTCCCGGATACATCGCCTCACCCTCACCCACTTCCGCAACTACCGCGCGGCTAGCATCGAGACGCCGGCGCAGTCGGTCGTGCTGGTCGGCCCGAACGGCGCCGGAAAGACCAATTGCATCGAGGCCGTCTCGTTTCTGTCTCCGGGGCGCGGTCTTCGCCGCGCCACGCTTGAGGATGTCGCGGACAATCAGGGCGATGGTTCGTGGGCGGTTTCCGCCGAAATCGAGGGAGCGCTGGGGCTGGCGACGCTCGGTACCGGCATCGAGGCTTCCGGCGCTGAGGTTTCCGCCACGAGCCGTCGCTGCCGCATCGACCGCGAGCCGGTGAATTCGGCAGCCGCGTTCGGCGATCACCTGCGAATGGTGTGGCTCACGCCGGCCATGGACGGATTGTTTCTGGGGCCGGCTTCGGAACGTCGGCGGTTTTTCGATCGCCTGGTTCTGGCGATCGACAGCGAGCACTCGGCACGGGTGTCGGCGCTCGACCGTTCATTGCGTTCGCGCAACCGCCTCCTCGAGGTGCGCAATTACGACGACCATTGGTGCGACGCCATCGAGCGCGAGACGGCAGAACTGGCCGTAGCCGTAGCGGCGATGCGCGGCCAGACGGCAGCGAAGCTCGCAAGCACGCTGCGCGCCCGTGGTGAGGCATCGTCGTTTCCTTCGGCGCAGATCATGCTCGACGGCTGGATGGAAAATGCGCTGATGTCGGAACCTGCAACCGCGGTGGAGGATCGTTACCGGGAGATACTTCGCGATAACCGCGCGCGCGACGCCATCGCCGG
>Ga0210390_10005084_pt1 | contig 11063 bp, 6 predicted proteins | sample IncBWH11OmetaG_FD_161050 | JGI IMG/M metagenome (GOLD analysis project Ga0210390, IMG submission 161050) | Forest soil microbial communities from Barre Woods Harvard Forest LTER site, Petersham, Massachusetts, United States - Inc-BW-H-11-O ... | reverse complement strand
GCAAGCCATCACGGAAAATGGCATGGTCGTCCGCGACCAGGATGCGAATCACCTGTTTTGCTTTCGTCATCTTGTTTTAATTCAGTGGGATTTCTACCGTCAGACGCGCCCCGTGCCCGGGATTCGACTCCACCGTCAGCGTCCCGCCCACACCCCGTGTTCTTTCCTTGATCGAAATTGGCCCGAGTCGCAACCGGTCCAGCTCTTCGCTGCTGTATCGCCCGGAGAAGCTGAAGCCCCGCCCGTTATCATCTACAACGAGAGATACTTTCGCCTCATCTTGCCCTAGTTTTACCACGACGTGACTCGCCTTCGCATGCTTTTTTATGTTGTTGAGTGACTCACGATATATCTGGAATAGCTCCCGGCAAATTCGGTCCGGCAACCGCAAATTCCGGTCCTCGATGAATAAATCCACCGCCAGCGCTGCTTCATTGCGGAAACGTTCCGCAAAGCCCAGCATCAGTTCCCTCATGTCCGCGCTTTCAACCCGCAGCGGCCGAAGGTCTGTCACCATCCTACGCAATTCCGCGCTTTCCTGTTGCACGGTTTTTTGCAATGTTTCCAATTCTTTGCCCGCCTGCTCCGGCGTCCAGGGAAACTTGTGCCGCAGCACATCCAGTTGAATATTCAGGCTCAGCAGCGTCTGCAGGATCCCGTCGTGCAAATCGCGTGATATCCGGCTGCGCTCCGATTCCACCGCTCGCGCCCGTAAGTGCCTCATTAGAAAGACGTTCTCCAACGGCGGCCCCACATGTCGCACAATCTGCTCCAGCCACCGCAGGTCGCCCCGCGTGAATCGCCGGTGTGACCCGTTCGCACCGTTGAGCCCGGCAGTCCCATTCGTTCCACCCGTCGTGCCAGTCGCGCTTAACCCGCCCGGTGCACTCGCGCCATTCGGATTCACCAGCAGCACGCGCCCCGTGGGCCTTCCGCCCGCCTCGATCGTCACTGCCAGCAACGTCCGCGCGCCAAATTCCTCGCGCGTCGAACTCGGCGGCGCGGGGAGTGTGCGAAATATTTGTCCGCTGCGCCGGTCCCATCCAAACCCGGTTCCGGCGCCTTCATTAAATTCCCAGCAGAACGAACTCTCAAACGCTTCCGTCAAGAACGTGTCCGACCGCGAAAGCGGCAGCGTTTCCGGTCCCCCCAATTCCCGATCGTTCGGATGAATCTTCCAGACGAACAGCCGCTCCAGTTCTTCATCGCGAATTGCCAGGCAAGCCTGCTCGCATTCGAACGCCAGCGCAATTTCGCCCAGTGCCTGGCGCACCGATTCCGTCAACCCCCGGTCAAACTGCAACAACCGCGAAACCTTTTCCAGAAATTGTTGCCGCTCCAGGTGCTCGCGTTCCCGTGCCCCCAAAAATCCCATCCCCAGCCCGGAAATCACGGTCCCCAGCCCGATCGTCAACCAATGCCACGCGCCGCTCCACCCCGACAATTCCATCATCGCCACGCGAAAGATGATTCCCGCGGTTGCCACGGTCACCAGCGCCAGCATCAGGCGCGTATCGCCCTGCGTCGCCAGCGCGAAAACCACAAATAGAAACAGGAACCACCACGCGGAAACCGTAGGCGTCAGAAACAGGAACACCGCCAGCGCTACGAAGTCGGCCACCAGCGGAATCGTGAAGCTCGAGTCGCTCGAAAGCCGCTCGTACAACAGCACTGCCAGCGCCAGCAGCAAATAAACCGCCAGAAATATCGCCGCCGCCGTGCGCGACCCCGCCACCGACATCTCAATCAAATCCACCAGTGCCAAAGCCACAAAAATGGCTCGAGCCAGGGTGACCTGGCGGTCCAGATACAATCGTTCGGCGGTATCAAGAGCCATCGTGGTGGGCAACTGCCTCTCAAAGTCTAACAAGCCCCTCACGCCGCGCAACCGCGTGTCCTCTTCTGGTTATCGCCCCGCACGAACGCAGCCGCACACGCCAGCGCCGGCGTGGAGTTATCCACAGCCAAGTACCATAGGCAAGAGTTGACACCAGGTGCATAATCATCCGCAGCATCACAGCGCGAGTGGGGGACGAGCGGATTGGCGCAGCGATATACGCGAAATGAAGTTGGGCGCATCCTGGGTCTTGAGCCGAACCGTCTTCGCTACTGGGAGCGTCTGCGCTTGGTACGTCCTAAAGCCCGCTGGGGCGAACGATTTTACAGTTTCGGCGACCTCGTTGCCCTGCGCTCGATCCAACGCATCACCCAAAATCGCGTCCCCGCGAAACGTGTTCGCCGCGCCGTCACGCTAATGGAAAAAGAATTTGGCGCCGCTCCCCTGCCCATTCAGGAACTTCGCCTAGTCGAATTCGGCCGCGAAATTCACGTCGTCCCCCCCGGCTCCGAACGCCCGTTCAATCCTTTTCTGCGCCAGTGGGCTTTTCCGTTTGACCTCAGTCCTCAGCCCACGAAATTGCACGCCATGGTCGGTCCCACTCCCGAGGATTTCTTTCAATCCGCGCTCGATTGCGAATCGCGCGCCGAAACTCTTCCGCAAGCCATCGAGAATTATCAGCGTGTCGTGGACCTCGCACCTAACTGGATCGAAGCGCACATCAATCTCGGCGTCGCTTACTACCAGATGGGCCAGCTCACCGACGCGCGCAACTGCTTCCTCGCCGCCGTGCAAATCGATCCGCTCAACGGCATCTCGCGTTACAACCTGGGCTGCACTCTCGAAGAACTCGGCGAGCTCGAAGAAGCCATTGACCACCTCCGCCGCGCCGCCCGCGCCATGCCCGCCCACGCCGACGTCCATTTCAATCTCGCGCTAGCCTACGAAAAACGCGGTGAACGCAAAGCTGCCCACGAACAATGGGCGCTCTATCTCCGCCACGCCCCCAACGGCCCTTGGGCCGACCTAGCCCGCGAGCGCCTCCAGCAATCGTCCTCCAGGCGCAAACGTAGCGCGCCAATTCCCTTCCGCCGGCGCAGCTAATTGCGGACGCTCCATTGAAAGGACTCTCGATGCCGAGGCGTTGCCTGTTTCGTGCCGCCGCAGTTCTACTGACGCTTATGATTTCGCAACGTTCCAACTCGCAGCAGCAGGACCCACGGTCTTATGCCACCCGCGCCGCCGCATCCAAGAAATTCGTAGTCTTAAGCGACCAGTTCATGAAAGATTCGCTCGCGCTGTCTCCCTCCAGCGCCTCCGCCGCGGGCTATCACACGCATCTCGACGCCAAGACCGGCAAAACTATTGCCCTCGATGCCGAACTCGACGATCTCAGCCTCGAATCCATCTCCCAGCAGCGCGCTTTCTACGCCAACTGGCGCGAGCGCTTCCACAGAGAGACGCCCCAGTCAGCATTGGATTCAGAAGACGCCGCGGATTGGCAGCTGATAGACGATCAAATCGGCCTCAACCTCCTCGAGTTCGATCGCATTCAAAGCTACAAACACAATCCCACCGTCGTCGTGGAACTCATCGGCAACGCGCTGTTCCTTCCGCTAACCCAGAATTACGCGTCGCACGATATCCGCGCCGGCCACGTCCTCTCGCGCGTTAGCCAAATTCCGCGCTTCCTCGCGCAAGTCCAGGCGTACTTGTCCGATTCCGATCCCGTGTGGATTTCCACTGCCGTGGACGAAAACACCGGCAACATTGACCTCATCGAACACACCCTCGCAGCCGAAATTCCCGCTGGCTCGCCACAGAGGGCCAAATACGACGCCTTAACCCCGCCCGCCGTCAGAGCCTTGCAAGACTTTTCCGCCTGGCTGCAAAACTCGCTCGCGAAACAGCCCTCGAATCTCACCTGGCGGCTCGGCAAAGAACTCTACGCTCAGAAATTCGCGCTGGTAATGGAAACCGCGGTCACTCCTGTAGAAGTTCTAACCAGCGCCGAGCAAGACATGAAATCCGTCCGCGCCGAAATGCTCCAAATCGCCCTGCCCCTGCACACACAGATGTATCCGGACCACAACGATCACTCGAATCTCGCCGAGCACGACCGTGAAAACCTCATCATCCAGGAAGTGCTGCTAAAAATTTCCGATCATCACCCCAGCCCCGATCAATTGCAACCCACCATCGAAGCCGATCTCGCCACGATCACCAAATTCATCCGCGAAAAACAAATCGTCTCGCTCAGCTCGCGCGACAATCTGAAGGTAATCCCCACCCCGCCGTTCGAGCGCGGCATCTACTCCGTCGCCGGCTTCCACAGCGCTCCTCCCCTCGAACCCCAAGCCGAAGCGCAATATTGGGTCACGCCCATTGATCCCCAAACGCCCGCGGCTAAAGTTGAATCCAAGCTGCGGGAGTACAACAATTTCACTTTGCAGTGGCTCAGCATCCACGAAGCGCTTCCCGGCCATTACATTCAGTTCGAGCACCTCAATAATATCCAGCCCGAACGCCGCCGCCTGCTACGCTCGCTCTACGCCAACGGCGCGTACGTCGAAGGCTGGGCCGAATACATAGCGCAAGTAATGATGGACGAGGGCTTCCTCGACAACGATCCGCGCTTCCGCATGGTCATGCGCAAAATTCGCCTGCGCGTGATTTCCAACGCCATCCTCGATATCAAAATGCACACCATGAACATGACCGACCAGGAAGCGTTGGATCTGATGACCAAGGAATCGTTTCAAACCCAGGCCGAAGCGGAAGGAAAATTACTGCGCGTCAAACTAAGCTCAACCCAACTACCCACCTACTACGTCGGCATTCGCGAATGGTTCGCGTTGCGCCAAAAATATCAAGCCGCAGCCGGAAAAAATTTCAACCTGCTGAAATTTCACGACCTCGTCCTCGACGAAGGCCCCCTGCCAGTCCCAGTAGTAGAAAAGCTAGTCATGCCCGCAGCCAAACAATGATTGCTTACGAGCGTTCTCATAAATAGCCGGGATGGAAGGGCGGGGCTTCAGCCCCGCTGCAACATCGAGCGAACAACGAGGGCTTTAGCCCCTGAAGTCGTTTCGCTGCAACGTCGCCACAATTCTCAAAACGAAAATCCCGCCTGCAGATAAACTTGCCGGTTCGCCGCGCCCGACGAAAACGGTCCCCCCTGGAGCTGGTTGGACACCCCGAAAAACGCTGCGTTGAACGAAGCATTCCCACCCGCCACAGCCGGCGGATTCAAAACCGCGCTCGGATTCGCCAGGTTCACATCATTGAACACGTTCCGCGCATTGACGCTCAAGGTAACGCTGTAGCGTCGAGTCGCAGGAGCGCCGCCGCCTAATCCTCCCTGCCCGCCACCTCCGAACGGATTCGCGCCACCGCCACGCCCTCCGCCTCCTCCGCCACCGCCGCGCCCGCCACCGCCGCCACCACCTCCGCCGCCACCACCCTTATTTTCCGGGCCAAAATTAAACGTCTTCGCCAGCCGTAGGTTCAGCGTGAAATGGTTCGGCCCCGTAAAGGCGTTCACTGGAATCGGTACCGCATTCACACCCGGCAATGTATTGAAAGTCCCAAATCCCGGAACGGCTATGATCGCGCCGCCCGGCGCAGCGGTTGAAAACGAAGGCCGCTGATTCAATTGCGAACTCCCGATCAAATCCTGGCTCAAAGTGACGTTGTACGGGGCGCCGGAACTCGCAATCAGGAACGGACTAAGGCGCAATCCCCACTTCAGTCCCACGGAACCCCCCAGAAAGAATCGGTTGCGAATATCGAACGACGCCCGCCCGTAGTCCTGCATAAAATTCAGAGGATTCGAAGGAAAGCTGTTTGCGCCCGAAGTGTCGCTGTTCGCATAATTCAGCACGTAGTAAGCAAACAACGTCACCTTCTGCCCCGCCTGCACCCGGCTTTGCACAAACAATTGATTCTGCCGGAAAATCGCTCCCGACTCGTACTGATAGATGTTCTGGAACGGAACGTTGCGAGTCGCCAAACCTGGATTCAAATAATAAGGTTCGAAGGCGGAAAGATTGTTCGGCGCGTTGATGTTGTTCGTCAGCAATTGGTCGTTGCCGATGGAATTCAGATACGACACGCTCAGATTCGTAACTTTATTCAGTTGCCGTTCCAGGCTCACCGCCGTCTGCGCCACATAAGGCGCATGCAAATTCGGATTCGGCTTGTACGAAGTAAACAACTCCGTCGGGCCCGGCGTCAGAAGCGGCGGTGGCGCAGGATTAGGGTTGAAGAAGCCCGGGCTAGGCACCACGAATTCCGCCAGCGAGTTCCCGTTCAACCGGTCCTGCTGCAACACGTCAGCCGAGAGAAAGCGGTCGTAGAACACTCCGAATCCCGCACGCAGCACCGTCTTCGGCGCAGTCTTTCCTCCGCCGCCAATTCCCCACGCAAATCCCAGCCGCGGCGCCCAATCCGCGTGATTGGCGATATCGTTCTGCGATTCAAATCGCAGTCCGTAACTCAAAGTTATGTTGGGCCGAATGCGCCAGTCGTCTTCCACATACAATCCCACGTCCACGTACCCTACGTGCGCAAACGGATTCGCCGGGAGCGTCGTGTTCGTCGGATTCGCCGTCACCGTGAATTGGTTCGCCGATGGGACGCCCTGCAATGTGGCGATATACGCATCCACCGACGGAAATATAAATGTCCCGTTAAATCCCCCGGTCGAACTGTTCGAATCGGTCGAACCGCGCAGCCGCGCGCCAAATTTCAAAAAATGCTTCGTGTACTGAACCGACGTGTAGTTTTGAAACTCGTACTGGCTGGTGTTGTCATTAATTAGCCCGCCGCTATTTCCGCCCCCGGTGAAAGCCAAAGGAACCACGACGGTCGGCGCGGTGCTCTGCGGAGTCTGATTGCTTTCGTCGTGCAGCCACTGGAAGCGCGTTTCATTCACCACTTTCGTTCCAAAAATCTGCGTGTCGCCTATTTGCAGCGTCTGCTCCGTGCTCAGCGAATTGTAGCCTTGCGACGGCAACGAGAAGCCGACGATACCGTCATTGATTTCGTCGTTCCGGTAATATTGATAACGCACCGTCAAGGTATTGTTCTTCGTCACCGCATAATCCAGTCGCGGCCCGATGTTGTAGCGCGTCTTCGGATTGGGCACCGCCGCGCTGAACGGCGTCACCGCGAAGGTCGTGGGATTCACTTGCAGCGCGTTCACGATACCCAGGTCATGAATGTCGCGGATATCTTCCGTAAAAAAAAACGAAGCCTTCTTGCTCAGTGGCCCGCCGATGTTTCCGCTGTATTGCACCGAATAATAGCTGGGATATGGCGTGCCTGACGCCTCGCTCGAATTGAAAAACGGGTTCCGCGTGTTCAGGGCCGAATCATTTCCGTTCACAGAAAAACCGCCGTGCCATTTGTCGGTGCCCGGCTTTGTGAAAATTTCAATGCGACCGTAGCCCACCTTATCGTACTGCGCCGAAAATGGATTTTGATTGATGCGGATTTCGCGAATCGCGGATTTCGGCGGCAGCTGGCCCGCCGTAAACCCATCAATATAAAATTGTCCGCCGTTCGGTCCAGCCGATGGGCCCGCCAAGGCCGTCAGGTCCGTCTGCAACTCATCGGGATCGTCCGGCAACGCATCCAGCGCCGCGCCGTTGATCACAATCGCGCCGGCATTATTCGTCGGGCTCACGTCCACCGCGCCTGAATCGCCAGTCACCGTCACCTGTTGCTGCTCCACTTCGATTGTCAGCGCGATCGTCAACTGCTGAACTTGGCTCGCTACCACCTGCACCGCGTCGTTCTTGTACAACGCAAATCCTTTCGCGATCACCTCAACCGTATATTTTCCCGGCGGGAGCCCCTTCAGTTCGAAAACTCCGTCGCGATTTGTCGTCGCCGCCAGGCTCGTCCCATCCGGCGCTGTCGCAATAATGGACGCGCCCACCACGGCCGCAGCCGATGGGTCCGTAACCTGCCCGCGAATTGTTCCAGTGCCGGTCTGCACAGCCGCTGGTGCGGAAGTCTGCGAAGAACTCGGTGCCGCAGTCTGTGCGAATGTGGGGCCCGAGCAGAGAAATACCAGCGAGATTATCGGTGCGATAAACGATGAAAATAAAAATACCCGGGCTTTCATTCCCTCTCCTGAAAGACTAAGAATCGGTAAGCTGATTATGATTTATGGATTTCCACCTGAGGCGTCACCGCCTGGTGCGCCACCGCCCAGGCTCCATGGCGAAAGCAACATCGCTTGCGATGCGTTTCCGGCAGGCGCTGCGGCCAATATCGCCTCCACGCCTCCCAGCATCGTGATCGCGGTTACGCCGCCCGCATCGGTGCCCTGCGTGGACACCACCATAACGGCGTCGCCCTTCTGAAAATCAGCCAGCGTGCTCGCAGGCAGCCGGTTTACGATTTGTTGGAAGTCGCCGCGCCCGCCGCCTCCACCCGCGCCATTCCCAGCTCCTGCTCCGCCAGAACGCTGCCCGCCATTCGGAGGGCCACCGCCCGCCGCGCCGCCTCCCTGGCCAGATGCGCCGCCTGCACCCGCTGCTCCAGCGCCCGCTCCTGCCGCGCCGCCTTTCAGCCGCAACGCAACCATCTGCGCCATCTGCGCCGAAATCTTGCGCAATTGCGATTGCGCCGTAATCTTCACCACTACCGGCTTCTTGCTGATCAGGTCCGTCAAACTGATCGTCTGCGCGCTCGCATCAATCGCAGTAATAATTCCAGCGAGATTGCGGAAAGTTCCGGAAACTATTTCGTCCGCCACAAATTCGCTGCCGTCCGCGCTCTTCGTTCCCCGCGCGCGCACTTGATCCCCAGGCTTGATCTGATCCAGCGCCGCGGGCTTCGCATCATCGAACTGCACCGAATCCGGCGCATAGCGGCGCAACACCGTACTCTTCGTCGTGTGAATCGCCACGGTTTTCGCCGTCGCTCCCGTCCCCGTCGAAATGGTGATCGTGCCCGTCGCGGGGTCCATCGCGCTCACCAACCCGCCGATTCCCCGCTTTTGCCAATCTTCGCGGTCCTGCGCCTTTTTCGCTTCCAGATCTTTGCTCTTCATTGCGATGATTCCCACCGCCATCATGGTCTTCGCGTCATCCGACGCTCGTCCCCTCACCAGAATTCGATCGCCCACCTGCAGGTCCGTCAACGCGATCGGCGTCGCCGACTTCAAGTCCTTTTCTCCCGGCGCCACCTGCACAATTTTCGCGTTGCCCGCAACGGTCACGCTCACCTCCGTGCCGCCGTCCGCAGTCAGAACCAGCGCATTTCCGTCGATCGATTTCACCGCACCGACTTTCTGCGTCAAGGGCGTCTGTTGCGCGCGTGCCTGCTGTGCCGCCTGTTGTGCCGCACTTAGCGTCGAAGCGTGTTCCGCCGGCAATTCCGCGCGCACACTCGCGCCGCACAGCGCGACCCCAAGCACCGCCCCCGCCAGCATCATCAGCGCGCATTTCGCGCCCCCCGCCAAGCGTCCACTCGACAAACTCATCACACTCATCGAACTCCTCGAGCGCATCAAACGCTCCCGCAGAATTCCCCGCTCAGGTTGGCTCAATTCCGAAACTGCAATACTCGGGCCAATCCTATCTATATATAGATACACCTCAGCCTGCAAATGTCCTCCGCTTTTAGACGTATCCGCACCTCGCAAACGTTTCCTCATTCTTATAAAATAATCCCGCCCCAACCCGCGCCTCCCATTCCCAGATCGGAACGAACCTCCGCGAGCGCGCACACCGATGCCGTTGCAGGACTCTCCAGATGGTGTAAACTATGAAACCACTCGGCGGTGAGCGTAGCTCAGCTGGTAGAGCATCGGTCTGTGGCACCGAGGGTCGCGGGTTCAAACCCCGTCGCTCACCCCAGTTTCTTCAGTCACTTACGGCCGGCAATACTTAGGCTACCCGTGGCGTCAGGAAGGCAAACAAAATGACTCCCGCCGAACGCGAATTCGCATTGCACCACCTAACGGACTCGCTCGAGAGCTTGCTGCGCATGGCGCAGGGCCTTTCGCGCGAACAATGGCACTACCGTTCCGCGCCTGGCCGCTGGACTGTCGCCGAATGTGTTGAGCATGTTGTCACCGTCGAAACACGGCTGCTCGATCGTATCCAAAACACTCTGCAGAAAGACCCCGATCCTTCCAGGCACAGCGCCTTGGAGGGCCAGGACCACGCGCTGGTCGCGATCGCGGTGGCCCGCGCGGATCGTTGGCAAGCGCCGGAAATTCTCGTTCCCACAGGTCGCTGGCCGCATGAACAGCTATTGCCGGAATTCGAATCTGCACGCCGGCTGACGAGAGATTTTGCGGTCGGCTCCCAGGCCGATTTGCGGCACCACTTCTTCAAGCATCCAGTGCTCGGTGACCTCGACCTCTACCAATGGCTCATTCTGATTCCAGCTCACTGCGATCGCCACCGGGTCCAAAGCGAAGAAGTTATGTCCACTCCAGAATTCCCCCGCGCCCACCAAGCACACGTCACCAGCTAAATTCAGCCGTCCCGCCAAACGCAGCTGCCGGAGAAGCGGCAGTCGCCTTTGAATTTGTAGCGGCCAGCTTTCGCGGGGCGCCGTTGCAGTCGAAGTTGCTTCTGAAATTGCGGTTGGTGTTGCTGTTGAATTTGTAGCGGCCGCCTGCTACTTGGGCGGCCATTCTCGCTCTTGGTTTTCTCCGCGCCCTCTACGCTCCTATCTCAGCGTCCTCTGCGTTAAATCTTTTCGTTTCTCTCCTCGCTCGCCTTCATCACTACCTTTATCAGTGCTCATCTGCATTCAACAGTGGTGCCTTTGAACTCCAAGTCCACACCACAATCCAAACGCGCCAGCCGCTCCCTACTTCACCACCAAAGTCAAAAAGTTATTCAAAGTCTGCGTCTGCCCATTCAAAGTTGTCGTCAACGACAAACTGTAAGTCCCCGCCGGAGTTGCTCCATTCGGCCCCTGCGGCAAACTATTGCTGCAAGCCGCCGATCCCAACGCCACCAGCAGCAAAGTCGCAAACGTCAATGCCACTCGCCGGTTCCGCCGGAACATCCACATTGCTCCACCGAATACCATCGAAACCAGCAGCAATCCAATCCCTCCGCCAATTCCGCCGACACCCGGGGTCACAAGTCCCGTCGAGGTAGTCGCTCCCTGGCAGAAAGTCTGAATCGCAAACGCCACCTCAGTTGTCCCGCCGGTCAGAGTCACCGACGCCGGTATTACTTTGCAAGTG
>Ga0210390_10005083_pt1 | contig 11065 bp, 7 predicted proteins | sample IncBWH11OmetaG_FD_161050 | JGI IMG/M metagenome (GOLD analysis project Ga0210390, IMG submission 161050) | Forest soil microbial communities from Barre Woods Harvard Forest LTER site, Petersham, Massachusetts, United States - Inc-BW-H-11-O ... | reverse complement strand
TCGCGCAGAATAGCTATCTTTACGGTCTGCAGCCGGGAAAACCAGACATCAGCATCCAGGAAAATACCATCGTCCTGCAAAACGCCATGTTGACCGCAACGTGGTCGAGCGCGGACGGGAAATTGCGCGGGGCGTCTTTCGCTGGCGATTCCATGCTTGCGCCTGTTCCGTTGCCGCCGGACGTGTTCGCGCTGGTTCTCGACGATGGAAGCACGGTAAACGCTTCGTCGATGCAGATTGTTCAACCGCCGCGCTTTGAGGATCTACAGCCGGATGCGCAAGCAGCTCAGCTGGAACAGCACTTCGCGGGAAAGCGCGTGATTGTTGGCCTGGAAGATCCCGTCTCAAAACTGGCAGTGACATGGTCGGCTACGCTTCGTGAAGGCGACAACTACCTCCGGCAGGAAATTTTCATTTCTTCGGCAAAGGATGCGCCGATCCGCGAAGTGCGCCTCTTCGATTTCAAACTTCCGTCCGCACAAGTGATCGGAACCGTGAAAGGCTCGCCGGTTACCGCAGGGAGTCTCTTCCTTGGATTCGAGCATCCTCTCAGCCAGTGCACAGCGGAGCAGGAGCAGGTGCGCTGTTCGATAAAACGCGAATTGCCGCTGAAAGCTGGGCAAGCCCTCATCTATTCCTCCGTCATCGGCGTCGCGCCTGCCGGGCAAATGCGCCGCGGGTTTCTGAATTATGTGGAACGCGAGCGCGCGCATCCTTACCGTCCTTTCCTGCATTACAACTCGTGGTTTGACATCGGTTACGGGAACCGCTACGGCCAAGCCGCGGCGCTCGATGCCATCAACGCGATTGGCAAAGAGCTGCACGTCAAGCGCGGAGTGAAACTCGATTCGTTTTTGTTCGACGACGGCTGGGACGATCCGCGCTCGCTCTGGAGCTTCGATTCCGGATTTCCAGACGGCTTCACTCCCATCAAAGCAGCCGCAGCGCAGTACGGAGCGGGTCCCGGCATCTGGCTTTCCCCTTGGGGCGGATATGACAAAGCCAAAGTGCAACGCATGAAGTATGGCGCCAAGCAGGGTTTCGAGATGAACAAAGGCGGCTTCGCACTTTCCGGCCCCCAATATTTCGCGCGCTTTCATGATGTCACGCTTGTTTTCATTCAGAAATATGGAATCAACCAGTTCAAAATCGATGGCACCGGAAACGTGAATAGCGTTTTCTCGGGCAGTGCGTTTGACAGCGATTTCCACGCTGCCATCAGCCTGATTGGGGAATGGCGCCGCATGAAGCCGGACGTTTTTGTGAACCTTACGACCGGAACATATCCATCGCCGTTCTGGCTGGGCTACGCGGATTCCATCTGGCGCGGCGGAGACGATAGCAATTTTGCAGGAGTTGGCTCCTGGCGCGAACGTTGGATCACGTATCGCGACGCGGACACATATGCGGGCATCGTGAAAAAGGGTCCGCTGTTCCCGCTGAATTCGCTGATGCTGCACGGAATTATCTATGCGCGACACGCGCAACACTTGAACAACGACCCGAACCATGCGTTCACGCACGAAGTCCACGATTACTTCGGTAGCGGCACGCAATTGCAGGAGTTGTACATCTCGCACTCGTTGTTGTCTGCAGATAACTGGGACGTTTTGGCGGAAGCGGCCAACTGGTCCCGCCAAAATGCCACGGTCCTGGCAGACACGCACTGGATCGGCGGAGATCCGGCAAAGCTGGAAGTTTATGGCTGGGCGGCCTGGTCAGCAGAAAGGGGAATTATCACGTTGCGAAATCCTAGTAATCGGCCGCAGAGTTTTTCGTTAGATGTCGTGCAAGCGTTTGAACTTCCGGCCGGCGCGCCCAAAAACTTCAGCGCGCATTCACCGTGGAAGCTCGATCATGGCCAGAAGGCAATTTCTCTTGTCGCGAGCAAGCCGCACATTTTTCAACTCCGGCCGTTCGAAGTGCTGAACTTGGAAGCGATCCCTGTACAATAGGACGGGCCTATTTTTTCGTGCGCGCCACATCCTGCTCGTCGCTGACCCCGCCATGTGCCCGCAGAAACGAATCGCGATATTCCGCATCGCGAAACGCCTCCGTGCCTCCGGGCCGTGTCACCGAGAGAGCGCCCAGAACGTTTCCAAACTTCAGGCAATCCTCGATCGCTTTGCCGCGCACGAATTCATGCAGAAATCCGGCATCAAAACTGTCTCCCGCGCCAACATGATCGATCGCCTGGACATTAAGCGACGGCGCCACAAATTTGTGCTTGGAAACCCTCGCCAGTGCTCCCTGCGATCCTCGCTTGATCACAACAACTGCGACCTTTTGAGAGAGTATGTCAGCCGCGCGCTCCGCATCGTCCACTTGCGCCAGTTTGCAGGCTTCACGCTCGTTTGGCAGAAGCACGTCAACATACTTCAGCAGGTCGTGGACTCCCGATGACCAGCGATCCTCCGGATCGTCGTTGGTATCCAGCGAAGTGCTGAGCCCCGCCGCTTTTGCCTTTCGAAAAACATCAGGCAGAGAAGCTTGCAAACCTTGTTGCAGAAAATAGGAGGCAACGTGCAGATGTTTCGCGTTGAAAATGTAATCGAGGTCCAGATCCTTACCACACATTTCAAACATCGTGCCCGGATAGGTCAGAATGTACCGCTGTTTCCCATGCGGCAAAATGATCGTCAACCCGGTGGTCTTGCCGGCCATGCGCCGTACGCGCGAAAGATCGACGCCGCTTTCGCCGAGACGTTTCAGGCAAATCTCTCCCAGTGGATCGCTGCCGATGGAAGAGCTGAAGCCGACTTTGTTCCCCACCGACGACAAATTGTGGGCGAAAATTGCCGTGGAACTTCCCAGCGTAATACTCAGGCCCGTGCCCAGATGTTCGCGCTCCAACGTGAGTTCGGGAGGCAATCCGGACATAATCAGATCGAGGTTCAGCTCGCCGATTACGCTGACGTCAAACTTGCTCAATGGCGCTTCTCCTGGTTCGCTATTGCAATAGCACGACGCGCGTGAGGTTTTTTGGCTGGTCGGGGTTCAAGCCCTTCTTCAATCCCGTGAAGTAACCAAAAAGCTGGCAAGGCACAACGCTGGGGGCGAGCCGGACAAGGTCGCTGCCTTCCAGACCAGTCTCCATCACCAGATCCGAAGACCGCCGAACTTCGGCGCTAGCATGGTTGCAGACGGAAACAATCACGCCGCCGAGCGCTTTCATTTCTTCCAGCACTTCGGTTTCCGCTTTTCCTCCGCTGTCGCTTAGGAAAAACGTCAGGCAAGTCTTCTCGCTCACAATCGCTTTAGGTCCATGGCGAAATTCCAGCGCATGAAAAACCTGGCTGTACGAACAGGACATTTCCATGACTTTCAACGCCGCTTCCCGGGCAATTCCATGGAATGGGCCTTGCCCCAGAAACACAAAATCGTCGAATGAATGACGCGCCACGAACGCTTCCATCTGGTCGGCCAACGCGGCAACACGTGGCGCAAATCGCTCCGCCATCGCGCTCAACACGTCCACAAAGGGCGCATTGTTCTTGCTTCGCGCGGCCACCACCTGCAGGCTCAGCAACATGCTGGTGAACGACCGCGTCATCACCGTGCTCTGTTCGTCGGCGTCGCGCAAGACGATCGAAGTATCGCAAGCACGCTCCAGCTCAGAATTTTGCGCACAAGTAATACCAGCAGTCGGAACATGCAATTCGTTTCGCAGAACAGTTGCAGCTCGAACTGCTTCCGATGTCCGTCCGGAGCGCGAAATCACCACAGCCTGCAAATTTGGCGCTTCGGCCCGCAACAAGTCTGGAAACAGCAGAATTTCAGAAGCCGGCAGCGACCGTGCGCGTTGACCGGTCAAGAGCGTCCAGGAGATCGCGGCGGCTTCCGCAAGGTAATAGCTGGTGCCGCAGCCAACGAACAGCCATTCGCGTTTGTCAGCGCCGGACTGAAGAATTTCCGAGACCGCGCGGCTTTTTCGCAGTCCGTCCAGCACAGACTGCCAGACTTCGCCCTGCGAAAGAATTTCGTTCCAGGTGTGTGACTCCGTGTGCCGCGAATTCTCAATTGTCATCGATATGTTCCTCTGGCCAGGGTCCCGAGGCCACGCGGTATTTCTCCTTCAACGAAGAATGCAAACCTTATTTGCGAACTGTTCACGGATGTAAGCCGCACGCATACGCGTAATGCCCTAACACTTCCTGAATCTTATGGCGAATCAGCACGCCGGGCTGATTCAAGAGGCTTCCTTCGCGCACAGCACTGGATTGCTGGCAAAGATGCTGGCTTAACAGAGAATGCGGCGCTGGATACGCGGTCAGATTATGAAGAAGCTGCTTCAATCCGGCAACCAGCGAGGCCTGCGGCCAATAATAACGCGCGCGGTCGCTGTAGCTGTATCTCCTGGCGATGCGCAGTTCAGCTTCCTCCCCGCGATAATAGCCTTTCCAGTGGACGGGATTCTCTACCATGGCGGTTTCCAGAATTTCCGGCAGACCGGAGAGTACCACTCCTGCCTTGCCAGACAACAATTCCTTTTCGATAGCGGCCAGCGCAAACACGGCCTCCCGGAACGCAAATGTGAGCCATGGACCCACTTTCAGGATTGCGAAGTGATCCAACACCATTTGCCGCAACGCCGACGCCGACTGGTAATCGGTAGAATGCGCTTCATAAACGCCAGTCCATTTGCGCATCAGAAATTGCGAAAGTCGCTTCGCTTTTTTGGAATCGTACGGAAACACGTTGGTATCTCCAAACTCAACGCCCGGCTGTACGACCACCGCAATCACTCGCTCCCAGGCGGCCGCCAGTCCGCGCTCCAGGAAGCTTTTCTTCGAAACATCCAGCGTGTGCGCCAAATCCGCGGGCCGCGTTACTTCCGGAGCCTGCGAGCCGAATTCCTCGCCGCCCGGAATTGGCACTTCTGTGCCGATCACATACACAGGAGGTAGCGTCGAAGCCGACCGCGTGCGATGCGCTTGTTCCGCCGCTTTGCACAATTCGGCAGCGCGCACGCTAACGATTTCGTCGGGGAGCGATTGCCCCTGCTCAATCTTGTCATCGGCGCACGGCATGCTCGCGTCCAGATGAATCTTGCGGAAGCCTGCGCGAACATACGCCGCAACCATCTCCCGCGCTTTCTCCATCGCGGCCTCGGCGGGTTCCTTGCGCCAGACGTGCGGGCCCAAATGATCGCCGCCCAGCATCAATTGTGCGTCGGGGAAACGCATTTCCGTGGCTACTTCCCGCACAAACTTCGCAAAGTCCGCTGGCGTCTGGCCCGTGTATCCCCCGAACTGGTTCACTTGATTGGAGGTCGACTCGATCAGCAGAAGGCTTTTGTCCTGCTTGGCCTGCAGCATTCCCGCTTCCAGCACAAAGCGACTCGCAGAGCATACGGAATAAATGCCCAAGCCCTTTCCACGGCGGTTTGCGGCCAGCAAATCGCAAAGTTGCCGCGTCGATCCGCTTGGTTGTTTGCCATGTTTCGATTTCACGGCTGCTCGCACCCTTCCTTCGTGTCTGTCGTATGTTACGTTTTTTTGCCACGAATTTGCCAATGTTCTTGCGGGCGGTTCTATGAAAACATTTACACTGTGAGTTATTTTTTCATTTGCAACTCTCCATCGAATGTCGTTACTCTTGAGACCGAAATTCGTCTCCTGGAGGGCTGTTACCATGCCAGATAAGGGCGCCGCTTCCGCAGAGTTCCGCAGAAGGGAATTCCTGCAAAAGGTTTTGTCTACCGCACTGGTGGGAGCTGTAGCGCAAACGGGTCTGGAGTTAACAGATCCTCCCGCTCTGCGTGCCCAATCCAAACTGACTTCCGACGCTGCCATGCAAGCGCTGCTTGACGGCAACCAACGATTCAGAAGCAATAAATTGACATCGTTCGACGAAGATCTGGACATATTGAAAAATCGCACGGTGGACAAACAAGAGCCCTTTGCCGCCATTCTCGCGTGTGCCGATTCGCGTGTGCCGGTCGAACTCGTCTTTGATCAATCCATCGGCGAGCTCTTTGTCGCACGGATCGCCGGAAATTTCGTAACACCGGAGATTATCGCCAGCCTGGAATATGGAGTTGCGGTTCTGGGAATCAAAGTGCTTGTAGTGCTTGGCCACGCAAATTGTGGTGCCGTGAAAGCAGCTATGAAAGCCGACCCAGTGCCAGGACAGATCAGTTCGTTATACCAACATCTTCGGCCGGGCGTGGAAAAATCCGGCGGCAGCCTGGAAAAAGCCATCGAGGAAAATGCCAAGTATCAAGCCGATTTGCTGCGCAGCTCTTCCACGGTAATCAAAGAAGCCATCAAGTCCGGCAAGCTGAAAGTCCAGGCCGCAGTCTACGATCTCGCCACCGGCAAAGTCACCCTTAGTTGATGCCACAGCCCCAGTATTCCTAGGGGTTGTGTGCCTCCCTCGCGTGCAAAAGAGTATGTTGCCAAGGGTATTTGGGCGTAGTACTGTCCCCGGATGGCCACCAAGCCGCAAAGACGGAAGAAGGGGGTTCGCAAAGCCATGTCAGCCGATCACGAGGAAAAAAACGCCACGAATGGCGAGCTGCGCGAGGGCGCAAACGTAGACAAAATCCGGGACATTCTTTTTGGCTCGAATATGCGCGAATACGAGAAGCGCTTTGCGCGGCTCGAGGAGCGCCTCACGAAATCTTCGGACGCGCTTCGCGACGACCTGAAAAAGCGCTTTGACACGCTGGAATCGTATGTGCGCGAGGAAATCGAAGCGCTCGGTCAGCGCCTGAAAAACGAAAAAGGCGAACGAACGGAAGCCCTCAAGGAACTGACGCGAGAATCGCGCGATTCCTCCAAAGCGCTCGAGAAGAAGCTCTCACAGCTTGAGGATTCGCTAGAGAGTGCTCAGGGTGACCTGCGCTCCCGCATCCTGGAACAGTCGAAAGCGCTCGGCAATCAAATCCAGAAATCGCGCGAAGATCTTGAAGGCGCACTGGAAACCGAAGCCGAGACCTTGCGTAATGACAAGACGGACCGCGCCGCGCTTGCCGACCTCTTCACCGAGATGGCCATGCGCCTGAAGGACGAATTAGAGCTGCCGGAGAAATAGCCGGATCGACACCGTATGGGTTTCGCCCCACAACGAACTCCGGAACCTTCCGACACAAGCTCCTTCATGGCAGACGCTGCAAAAAATCGATCTGCAAACGAGCCCGGAGACGACTCTTCTCCGAATGGCTCAGGTTCCCTGGAGGAGTTGCGCCATTTGATATTGGCTCCGGAGCAGGAAGCTCTGGAGCGCTTGCACGAGCGCATCGAGAATCCCGAATCGCGCACCGAAGATGTCAGTGGGGTCGTCGCGGAAGCCATTCAGCGTCGCCGCGATCAGGGTGGTAGCGACGCCCTCAGCGAAGCGCTCGCGCCTACCATCGAAACCGCCCTGCGCGAATCCGTACGCAAAGATCCCGCCACCCTTGCGGATGCGTTGTTTCCCGTGATGGGCCCCGCGATTCGACGGTCTATCCTGGAGACTCTGCGGTCCTTCCTAGACTCATTCAATCAAGTGTTGGACCAAAGCCTTTCGTTGCAGGGATTGAAATGGCGCGTGGAGGCGCTGCGCACCGGCCGTTCGTTCACGGAAGTGGCGCTGCTGCACAGCCTGGTGTTTCGCGTCGAGCAAGTTTTCCTGATCCACAAGCGGACCGGCCTTCCCATAGGGCATGCGGTTGCCCCGGCGGTGGCTATGCAGGATCCCAGCCTGGTTTCCGGGATGCTTTCGGCAATCCAGGATTTTGTGCGCGATTCGTTTCACACCGGACAAGGGCAAGCGGTCAATCGCATGAACATTGGCGATCTGGACGTCTGGGTGGAAAGCGGACCTTATGCCATCCTGGCGGCCGTGATCCGGGGCGTCGCTCCTCGAGGGTTGCACGATCGGATGGCAGAAACGCTGGAAAAAATCCACGCGGAGTATGCCGTGCAATTAGACCAGTTTGATGGCGACAACGCGCCGTTCGTCAACGTGAACAAGGAGCTTTCGCGTTGCTTGGAATCCAAATTTAGAGAGGAAAAATCGCGGTCTGCACGCAGTTACGGATACGCCTTGGCTGCCGCGATCGTGTTGCTCGCTGTTGTCGGAGGTTGGTTGGGCTGGCGATCGTATCAGTACCGCCGCTGGAATGATTTAATGGCCACGCTTGGCACTCAGCCGGGTTTGACGATCACCTCCTTCGCGCGCGAACGCGGCCGCTTCGTCATTCACGGCCTGCGCGATCCGTTATCGCCCGATCCGATGAAATTCGTAAATGACGCGCATCTCGATCCCTCGCAGGCGGAATTTCACTGGGGTGCATATTATGCGCTCGACGATCCGCTTATCCAGCAGCGCGCGATCCGTGCGTTTGCGCCACCACCTGGCGTATCCCTTTCCGTGAACGGCGGCGTTCTGCATGTGGACGGGCGGCCCTCCTCCAAATGGTTAAATGATTTGCGTTCGCGCGCGCCGTTGATTCCCGGCATCCGCGCGCTGGATTTTGGCCACTCCACGCCAGAGCAGGTTGCGTTTGACGAGGCGAAAAACAGAGTTCAATCGACGCTGGTTCGGTTTCCCTTGGCCAGTTCCGATTTATCTTCCGCGGAGCGCTCCAACTTGCGCGAAGTGCTTCCCTCCCTTAGGGAATTGCTGAATGCTCCGGCCCTGTCGCGCGGCGCGGTCATAATCGTGGTGGTGGGCCACAGCGATTCCACGGGCGCCGAATCCGTAAATCAAAACCTAAGCCAACGCCGCGCGGAGCGCATTGTGGCGCAGTTCATTCAGTTGGGTATTCCCGCTGGAAGCATTCAGCCAAAGGGCGTTGCCACTGCCGAGCCGGTTCGGCCCGAAGACAGCGAGGAAAATCGCCAGTTCAACCGTAGCGTCACGTTTCGCGTGCTCACGAGTTCTGCTTCCCAGCCATGATTCAGAAGAAAATCTGCATGCTGGGCTCTTTTGCTGTGGGCAAAACCAGCCTGGCGCGCCGTTTTGTCGAAGGCATTTTCTCGGACACCTATCTGACGACTGTCGGCGTCAAAATCGATAAAAAAGTCGTGCAAGTGAACGGTACGGAAATCAACCTGGTGCTTTGGGACCTCTATGGCGACGACGATTTTCAGAAAATCCGCTGGTCGCACTTTAATGGCGCTGCCGGCTACCTGCTCGTGGCCGATGGAACGCGCAGGGCCACGCTGGAAAAAGCGGAGTTCCTCGAGGAGCGCGCGCGCAAAGAAATCGGTCCCGTGCCATTCATCTTCCTGATCAACAAAAACGATCTCGCCGGTGAGTGGGAAATCGATTCTGAAAACGAAGCGCAACTCGCGGAAAAGAACTGGACTGTTTTCCGCACCAGCGCCAAGACAGGCGAACACGTTGATGAGGCATTCGCTCAGCTAGCCCGAAAGATCGTAGGTTAATCCATGGCCGGCCCCTTACCTGAATTTCTTCGCGAACTCGGATTCGTGCTTCTTGAGCACAAGGGGCACGGACAATTTGAACTGCTTTCCCCAGCACCCACGTGGCTCACCGAGCTTTGGGAACTTCCTCCGCGCAACTTGCCAATCCCCATAGCCGAGAAATCGCCATTTTTGGAAAATTTCCTGTTCGAAGCGGATGCGTTTTGGGATTCCAACCGTAAAGGCATGTGCCAATCGGAAACCTGGGTTGAGAAATCGCCCGCAGGCAGAGAAATTCCCCTGGAAGCAATTGCGCTGCAGTGGGAAGGGAAGTGCTATCTCGCCCTTCACAGCGCGGAACCGCAATTTCAGGAACGCGTGCAGCTTCTTCAGACGGCGCGCAATTCTCTCCTGGACCACGAGCGCCTTCAGCGCGAAATCCAGAAAAAAGAGATCCTGCTTCACTGTATCATTCACGACCTGTCGCAGCCCCTCAGCGTTATGAGCGTCGCGTTCGATTGCATGACCGGCGAGCAGATCAGCAGCCGCGGAAAAAGCTTGCTGGAACTGGGCAAAAAAGCGGGTGATCAGCAGTCCACGATGATCCGGGACATCCTGCAAGTCTTCTCGGCCGACCTGAAGGCTTCGCTGATCGCTGAAAATCAAACCACCTCCGCGCCCGATCTGCTTGCCTGCGCTGAATCGGTTCTGAAGGCGTTTACGCCCGTTTACGCCGCAAAAGGCGTGCGCTTGCAGTTAGCCGAAGGCGCAGACAAGCAAGCACAATGGCCAGTCAATGGAGAAGCAACCCGAATCGAACGAATCTTCTCCAACTTACTGGAAAATGCGCTTCGCTATACGCCGGCTGGCTCCGCTGTCACGATCGCCCTGGCGCACGACGGCGGATTCGTCCGCGCATTTGTGGACGATGAAGGGCCTGGGCTCCCGGCCGATTTATCCCCAAGCCAGATTTTTGCGCTGTTCTCCAAAGGAAAGGAGAATGGAGGTAAGGCAGGTTTGGGATTGTACTTTTGCCGGCTCACGGTGGAACGTTGGGGCGGCACGATCGGCTGTGAAAACTTGCCTCACAAGGGTTCGCGCTTCTGGTTCCGGCTCCCGCAAGCCGCGGCCAGTCCGTCGCATCAATCTCTGCCGCAAAGGGTCAAAGTAAAGGCCAGGATGAATCAAGCCAAATCACTTCCGCCAAGAAAATCTCCCGCGCGCGTTCTTCTTGCGGACGACCAAAGCGAAATTCGCATGCTGACAGCGGATCAGCTTCAGCGAACCGGGCACCACGTTGTTGCTGTCGCCAATGGTAAGGAAGCGCTGGCTGCGCTGCAACGCGAAGCCTTCGACGTAGCCTTGCTGGACGAAGACATGCCGGTGATGACCGGTCCCGAGGTGCTTAAAGCGATTCGCGAAAAGCCAACGGCGTTTGGGCCAACGATGGTTGTTGCGCTTACCGGATACAACAGCGACCCGGATCGCGAACGCCTCTTGCATTTGGGCTTCGATGCCGTCATCGGCAAACCCTTCCGGCTCGATTCTCTTGATGAATTGCTGCGCGGAACGGCTTCTCCTGCATCGTCGTCAGCTACCGAAGAAAGGCCTTTGCCCGGGGCGCCGCGCACGCCCGCCGAAAATCTGCTGCAGCGCGTCGGCGGCGACGAAAAGCTGGCTCGGCGAATGATCGCCACATTCCTGCGGGA
>Ga0210390_10005081_pt1 | contig 11068 bp, 9 predicted proteins | sample IncBWH11OmetaG_FD_161050 | JGI IMG/M metagenome (GOLD analysis project Ga0210390, IMG submission 161050) | Forest soil microbial communities from Barre Woods Harvard Forest LTER site, Petersham, Massachusetts, United States - Inc-BW-H-11-O ... | reverse complement strand
GAGGCGATGCGCGGCGTGACGCCGCTGCGCGGTCGTCTTGCGCTGCTGCTGCCGGCGCCGCCGCACGAGCCTCCGCGTCTCGTGGAAAGCCTCGCGCCGCCGCCCGTGGCCGCGCCGGTCGAGAGCTTTGCCGGCATCGACCGGGCCAACGCCGAGCGGCTGAAGCGCGGCCTGCACCCGATCGCGGCCCGGCTCGACCTGCATGGCCGCACCCAGGCCGAAGCCCATCGCGAGCTGGTGGAATTTGTCGAGGCCTCGTATCGCGGCGGCCGCCGCTGCGTGCTGGTGATCACCGGGCGCGGGCTTGGCCCCGACGGGCCGGGCGTGCTCAAGAGCGCGGTGCCGCGTTGGCTTTCGGAGGCCGCGGTGCGCCGCCGCATCCTGGCGGTCGCCACGGCACAGCCGCGCCACGGCGGCGCCGGCGCGCTCTACCTCCTGCTGCGCCGCCAACGCTGACTGGCAGGCGCGTCGCGACGCACGAAACCTTGAATTTGCGTGGTGCTCCCGCCACAAGACGGAAGACATCCTCTTTGCTGAAAGCGCGATGGCCGACAACAGCGACCTGATCCCGCTCATCGAGCGCCTGCACTCGGCCCGCGTGCTGTGCATCGGCGACGTGATGCTCGACCATTACGTCTACGGCCAGGTCGAGCGGGTATCGCCGGAGGCGCCGATACCGGTGCTCAACATCGAGCGCGAAATGAAGACCTTGGGCGGCGCCGGCAATGTGCTGCGCAACCTCGCGGCGCTGGGCGCGCAAGCCTCGTTCATCTCGGTGGTCGGCAACGACGACGGCGGCCGCGAGATCAGCCGCCTGCTCGAGGCCCAGGACGGCGCCGAGGTGCACGTGCTCGTCCAGCCGACGCGGACCACGACGGTCAAGACCCGCTACGTCGCCGCCAACCAGCAGCTGTTGCGGGCCGACCGCGAGACCGCGGTCCCGCTCGACCCCTACATCCGCGAAGATCTGCTGCGGCTCGCGCGCGAGCTCGTCGCCAACCAGTCGGTGGTCGTCATTTCCGACTATGCCAAGGGGGTGCTGACCGAAGGGGTTGCACTCGAGATCATTCGCGCGGCGCGCGAGGCCGGCGCGCGCGTCGTCGTCGACCCGAAGGGCGGCGACCACATCCGCTATCGCGGCGCCGACTTGTTGAAGCCCAACCGGCGCGAGCTGGCGCACGCCACCGGCATGCCCACCGCCACCGAGGCCGAGGTCGTCGCCGCCGCCGCCGCCTTGATCGACCGGTGCGGCTTTGGCGCGGTTCTGGCGTCACTCGGCCAGGAGGGCATGGTGCTGGTCGGCGCCGACCGCGGTGTGTACCCGCAGCGCGCCGAGGTGCGCGAGGTCTACGACGTGTCCGGCGCCGGCGACACGGTCGTGGCGACGCTCGGTGCCGCGCTCGGCGCCGGGATCGGCGCGGTCGAGGGCGCGCGTCTCGCCAACATCGCCGCCGGCATCGTCGTCGGCAAGGTCGGCACCGCGGTCGTCTACCCGAGCGAGCTTGCCGCCTGGATCGACGGGCACGATTTGTACAATACCGAAAAGGCGATGCCGCGGCCGCAGGCGCTCGACCAGGTCGAGCGGTGGCGCCGTCAGGGGCTGCGAATCGGGTTCACCAACGGCTGCTTCGACCTGCTTCACCCCGGGCATGTCTCGCTGCTGCGGCAGGCCAAGACGGCGTGCGACCGGCTGGTGGTCGGGCTGAACAGCGACGCCTCGGCGGCGCGGCTGAAGGGGCCGAGCCGCCCGGTGCAGAGCCAGTCGGCCCGCGCCGCGGTGCTCGCCTCGCTCGCTGCGGTCGACTTGATCGTGATCTTTGACGAGGACACGCCGGCCGAGCTGATCCGCGCGATGCGCCCGCAGCTGCTCGTCAAGGGCGCCGACTACCGGCTGGAAGACGTTGTCGGCGCCGACCTCGTCAAGGCCTCCGGGGGCGAGGTCATGCTCGCCGAGGTCATGCCCGGCTACAGCACCAGCGCCACAATCGCCCGCTTCGCCCGCTCGGCTTGACCGCCGCGGCGCAACGTCACAAGCCGTCGAGCCGCCCCGCCTCGGGGTCGAGCGCGCGGCGCAGCCGGGCGGCGGCGACTCGGGCAAAACGCAAGGTCACCGCTCGGCGCCGGCCCGCAGCCAGCGGCGTGGGCCGGCCGTCACGCAACACCGCCGCGCCGAACGCGTCTGCCACCATCAGGCCACATTCCTCAGGGATCAGCGCACTCGGAAACCCGCTTGCCACGGCGAAATACAGGCGGTCGGCATATTCGCGATAGCTCGACCATTTCTGGTCGGCGCGAAAATCGGCGACCGAGCTCTTGATTTCGACGATAACCAGCTCGCCGCCCGTGCCGAGCGCCAGGACATCGGCACGGCGGCCGCTGGCGAGCGGGAACTCGACGAGGCTCGCGTAGCCGAGGTGGTCGAAGGCGCGGCACACGCCGCGTGCGAGCAGCAGGGCGGCGGGCTCGCGGGGGGACGTCGGAAGGAACGGTGCAGCGCTCACGGACGGCCTATCTTAAGCTCCAAGAATGGACAAGTCGTGGATAAGAGGCCGCGCGTGACGGGTGGAGGGTGTCGATGGCGGAGCGACGGCAGCGCGGATTTCTGCGTCAGGCCTGGGAGCTTACCTGGCCTTATTGGAAATCCGACGAGAAGTGGTCGGCGATCGGCCTGTTGGTCGCCGTCGTCGCGCTCAACCTCTTTTCGGTATGGCTGAACGTTCGCCTCAACCGCTGGAACAACGATTTCTACGATGCCCTGCAACAGTATAAATGGGGCGAGTTCTGGTACCAGTTCGCGATCTTCGGAGCGATCGCCTTTGCGATGATCGTCGATGCCGTCTATGCGCTCTATCTGCGGCAAATCCTGCATATCCGCTGGCGGCGCTGGCTGACCGAGCGTTACTTGCACAGCTGGCTCGGCGACCAGAGCTATTACCGCATGCAGCTGAACCAGGCGGCGACTGACAACCCGGACCAGCGCATCTCGGACGACATCGACAGCTTCGCGACAATGACGATCGCCTTGTCGATCGGGCTGTTGAACGCCTTTGTGACCTTGCTGTCGTTTCTGACGATCCTGTGGGTGCTGTCGGGCGCGCTGACGGTCCCGCTCGGCGGCGGCCGGACGCTCACAATTCCGGGCTACATGGTGCTGGCCGCGCTGATCTATGCCGTCGGCGGCACCCTTCTGACGCGGTGGATTGGCAACCCTCTGATCCGGCTGAGCTTCGACCAGCAGCGTTACGAGGCGGACTTCCGCTTCAGCCTGGTCCGGCTGCGTGAGAATGCCGAGAACGTCGCCTTTTATGGCGGCGAGGCGCGCGAGTTCGACAACTTCAAGGCGCGGTTCGGTCGGATCATCGGAAATTGGTGGGGCATCATCAAGCGCCGCAAAAAGCTCACCTGGTTCACCACCGGCTACTCCCAGCTGGCGATCGTCTTCCCGTTCATCGTCGCGGCGCCCCGCTATTTCAACAAGGTGATCCAGCTCGGCGGGCTGATGCAGATCGCCTCGGCTTTTGGCCAGGTGCAGGATTCGCTCTCGTTCATCGTCAACTCGTACACCGAGATCGCCCAGTACCAGGCGGTGGTGCAGCGGCTTTACGGGTTTCGGACGCGGATGGACGACATCACGGCCGAGCGGCGCGCGCCGCAGCCGATCGCGATCGAGCGCGGCGGAGAGGGCGTCGAGGTCGACGCGCTCGATCTCGACCTGCCCGACGGGCGGCCCTTGCACCAGGAGGTGGCGCTGAAGGCCAGCCCGGGCGACGCGCTGCTGGTCACCGGCCCGTCGGGCGTCGGCAAGAGCACCCTGCTGCGCGCGCTCGCCGGGCTGTGGCCGTTCGGGCGCGGCCATATCCGCGTCGCCGACGCGCGCACGCTGTTTCTGCCGCAGCGACCGTATCTGCCGCTCGGCAGCCTCGCCGACGCGCTCGCCTACCCGCGCGCCGCCGCCGAGTTGCCGCGCGCCGCGCTCGTTGACGCGCTGCGCGCGGTCGGGCTGCCGCATCTGTCCGAGCGGCTCGACGAGGAGGGGAACTGGGCGCAGCGCTTGTCGATCGGCGAGCAGCAGCGGCTCGCCTTTGCCCGCGTGTTTCTGGTGCGGCCGGAAGTCGTCTTTCTCGACGAGGCGACCTCGGCGCTCGACGAGGCCGCCGAGATGTCGCTTTATCGGCTGTTGCGCGAGGCCTCGTGGCGGCCGACGATCGTCAGCGTCGGCCATCACGGGACCTTGCAGCGCTTCCACGACACCGTCGTCGACCTGTCGCCGCAGCCGGTGTCGCGAGCCGCCGCCGGATAGCCGCCCGGAGAATGCGATGAGCGACGCCGAAGACCCGCTGCGCGCCGCCCGCCTCGCCAAGCTCGACGGGCTGCGGGCGCTCGGGATCGACCCCTACCCCTATGAATTCGCCCGCACCGACGAAGCGGCCGAGCTTGAACGCCGGCATGCGGCGCTCGCGGCGGGTGCCGAGGCCGGCGAGCGCGTCCGCGTCGCCGGGCGCATCCGTGCGATCCGCAACAGCGGCATGTTCATCGACCTGCACGACGCCTCGGGCAAGATCCAGGTGTTCTGCCACCGCGACTATCTCGACCCGCAGGGTCTGGCGGCGGTGCGGCTGCTCGACGTCGGCGACCTGATCGGCGTCGAGGGTCTGGTGCGGCGCACGCCGCGCGGCGAATTGACGGTCAACGCCACCCAGGTGTCGGTGCTGGCAAAAACCCTGCGGCCATTCCCCGAGAAGTACCACGGCCTCGCCGATGTCGAGCTGCGCTACCGCCAGCGCTACCTCGACCTGATCATGAACCCCGAGAGCCGCGAGACCTTGCGCCGGCGCAGCCGGATCGTCGCGGCGTTGCGCGGCCACCTCGTCGCGCGCGGGTATCTCGAGGTCGAGACGCCGATGCTGCACACGATCCCGGGCGGCGCCTCGGCCAAACCCTTTGTCACGCACCACAACGCGCTCGACATCGACCTCTACCTGCGCATCGCGCCAGAATTGCATCTGAAGCGGCTCGTCGTCGGCGGGCTCGCCGACAAGGTGTTCGAGATCAACCGCTGCTTTCGCAACGAAGGCTTGTCGCCGCGCCACAACCCCGAATTCACCTCGCTCGAATTGTACGAGGCCTATGTCGACTACAGCGCGATGATGCGGCTGACCGAGGAGCTGGTCAGCGCCGCCGCCGAGGCGGTGCTCGGACGCCTCCGGATCGGCTATGGCGGGACCGAGATCGACCTGTCGCCGCCGTGGCCGCGGCGCGGCATGGCGGAGCTGGTGCAAGCGGCGACCGGCGTCGATTTCCTGACGATCGACACTGCCGCGGACGCCCGCGCCGCCGCTGCTTCACTCGGCGTCGCGTTGACCGGTGCCGAGAATTGGGGCCAGGCGCTCGAGGCGGTGTTCGCCGCGCGCGTCGAGGACACGCTGCTGGCACCCGTCCACGTCACCGGCTTCCCACGCGACATCTCGCCGCTCGCGAAGGCCGACCGGGCCGACCCGCGGCTCGCCGAGCGGTTCGAGACCTACATCTACGGCTGGGAGGTTGCCAACGCCTTCTCCGAGCTGACTGACCCGCAGGACCAGCGGGCGCGGTTCGAGGCCCAGATGCGGGCGCGCGCCGCCGGCGACGAGGAGGCGCAGCCGCTCGACGAGGATTACGTGACGGCGCTCGAATACGGGCTGCCGCCGTGCGGCGGGCTCGGCATCGGCATCGACCGGCTCGTCATGCTCTTGACCGACAGCCCGTCGATCCGCGACGTGATCGCGTTCCCGACCTTGCGGCCGCGCTAGCGCCGAGGCCTAGAGGCAGCGAACCGTCCAGGTCGTGAACACCCCGGGCTCGTCGCGAGCGCGGTCGGGGGTGTTTTGATGCGAGGTCTCGTCGATCACCCGGTAGCCGTTTGGGCAAACCTGCGCGGCGATCCGCCGGTTGGGCGCATCGGACCCGCCGGGGATGCCTCCCGACTCGATCTTGAAGGTTCGATAATCGATCTTGCTCAATGTCGGTTGGACGCAGGCGGCTAGCGGCAGCGCCAGCGAAAGCAGCAGCAGGATGCGCATTCCGGTTCACGCAAGCACGACACCAGAGCGGAGGTTTTGCTCCGGCCCCCGACCTAACCTAACCGCGAAGGCGAGGCCGGGGCAAGACGGCGCGTATTGCATACGAGACGGGGCGTATTTGATAGCGAAGCTGTCGGCGCCCACGGCCTATGATGTGGCGAGGTCAACCCGGAGGCGCGATGCGATGCCGATCAGCCTTGCCTGGCGCTGGCTGCTGTTCGCGGCGGCATTATTTGTCGGCGCCGCGGCGATTGCCTATGCGGACCCGCCGGCGGCGCGCCCCGGGCCGATCCCGCCCGGCGATGCCCGCATCTGGATCTACCGGGATTACGAACCCTCGGAGAGCCTGAACATGACGGCGGTGAGCATCAACGGCCGAGTGACGGGGTACGCGCAGCCGGGAGGCGGCGTCTTCTACCGCGATGTCCCGCGGGGCCGATATCTCGTGACCGTCGCCAGCTACGGCCGCGACATGGGCCAGGCGACCCGGCTCGATCTCGCGGCGGGGCAGGAGGCCTACGTCAAGATCGAATCGCTGCGCAGCTGGTCGAGCTCCGGCGGCGACGTGACCTCGATCGAGCGCGACACGTTCTACGCCCGCCCGATCCCGCCCCGGCTCGCGCGCGCCGAGATGGCGCATGTCCGCTACTATGGCGGGGGCTGACCGGTCGATGGCTGGGTCGTCCTCGCCGGCCCGCCGTGCCGTCATGCGCTTGCTGCCGTTGGCGGCGTTGCTGGCGGCCTTGACCGCGGCGGCATGCGCCCGCAACCTGCCGGTTGGCGCGGTCGCGGTCCCGCCGATCCCGCCGGGCGAGGCGCGGGTGTGGTTCTATCGGGTCTATCTGCCGTCCGAGACGCTCAACATGACCAAGGTGACGATGAACGGCGTCTATGCGGGATACGCCCAGCTCGGCGGCGCCTTCTATCGCGATGTCCCGCCCGGCACCTACCACGTCGAGGTCGCAAGCTACGGCAGGGACTTCGACCAGTCGACCAACCTCGCCGTAGCGCCCGGCCAGGAAGCGTATGTCAAGATCGAGTCTCTCGACAGCTGGTCGACGATTGTCGGGGCCGGTTTCGTTGCCAAGCGGGACACGTTCTACGCTCGGCTGATGCTGCCCCAGCTCGCCCATGCCGAGATCGCGCAGAGCTTTTTCGACGGCGGCAGCTAAGTATCCCGAGCCAGAAATTCGCGATGTAAATCAACAGCTGTCATTGCGAGCACAGCGAAGCAATCTGGCGCCCTGTGTCGCTGATGCTTTCTGAGATTGCCGTGTCGCCCGGCGGGCTCCTCGCAATGACAACCATTTTTTCTGAAGCGAGCTTACGGTTCACGATACTAGGCCTTCAGAAATTTTCGAGGTTCAGCTCCTCGGTGTCGTAGTCGTAGGCGAAGAGCTCGGCGTTGCGCCCCCAGTCGATGACCGTGCCGAGCACGCGTTCGGCCTCCTCTTCGGAGAGATGGTCCTCGAGCTCGCGCAAGAACCGCGCCGCCGGCGCGCGGTGGCCCGGGCGCTCGTCGAGGATGCGGCGAATGTGGGCGGCCAGCGGCACATGCGCCAAAACGGCGTCCGCGAACAGCTGCTTGCGCTCGAGCATGTCGGCCTCGGCATAGCTGCGCCCCAGCGGGGTCAGCTCGATGTCGCCGTCGCTGACATGGGCAAAGCCCAAGAGCTGCAAGGTCTCGATCAGCGGGAACAGCTCGTCCATGACGAGATTTTCCTCGTCGGCGAGATGCGGCAGGTCGGCGCGGCCGTGGTAAGGCGCCTCGCTCAGGCTGTCGATCAACCCCGTTAGCTGCTGCACCGCCGCGTCGGGCACGCGATGGCCGATGCCGATCTGCTCGGGCCGAGCGCCGCGGCGGCCGTCGCGGCCGGTCTCGGTCAGCAAGGTGTAGACGCGGTCGACGATCTGGCGGATCGCCGGGTTTTGCATGTCCCGCGGCCGCGGCTGGGCGATCGGGATCTCGGCGCGGATGCGGCCGGGGTCGCTGCCGAAGATCAAGATGCGGTCGGCGATTTCGACCGCCTCCTCGATGTTGTGCGACACCAGCAAAATACCCTTGGTCGGAATGCGGCGGTCGTCCCACAGGTCGAGCAGGTCGCCGCGCAACGTCTCCGCCGTCAGCACGTCGAGCGACGAGAACGGCTCGTCGAGCAGCAGGACGTCCGGGTTGACGACGAGTGCCCGGGCAAAGCCGACGCGCTGGCGCATGCCGCCCGACAATTCCTTCGGATAGGCGTTCTCGAACCCGTCGAGGCCGATCAGGTCGATCGCCGCGACCGCGCGGCGCCGCCGCTCGGCGCCGGAGACGCCCTGCGCCTCGAGCCCGAGCTCGACGTTGCCGAGCACGGTCAGCCACGGAAAGAGCGCATAGCTCTGGAACACCATGGCGATCCCCTGGACCGGCTCGGCGACCCGTCTGCCGCGATATTCCACCGCCCCGGCGCTCGGCGGGATCAGGCCGGCGAGGATGCGCAGAAAGGTCGATTTGCCCGAGCCCGACTTGCCGAGGACCGCGACGATCTCGCCGTCATGCAGGGTGAAGTCGATATGGTCGAGCACCAGCCGGCCCAGATGGTCCGGCATCTGGTAAGTCTTGCAAACGGCGGCGGCGCGCAAAAGCGCCGTCGTCGCGGGCTCTTCGTTGGTTTGCAGCCCCGATCCCGCTTCAGTTTCCCTCTGTCCATTGCGCATTGTCGTTGTCCCTGGCAATTTTCGTTAAACCATTATTTTAATCCGTCATTCCCGCGAAAGCGGGAACCCAGGGCTGATGCCGGTCGGTTTGCCCCTGGGCCCCCGCTTTCGCGGGGGTGACGGATAGAAAATTGTTCGGCTACTCGATCGGAAACCGCATTGGTGCTGCAGCGGTCGTCAATCGAGTCGCAAACGCTCGGCGGCGACGTCGTAGAGCCGTCGCCACAGCAGCCGGTTGAACGCCAGCACATAGAGGCACAGCACGCCGATCCCGAGTGCGATGCGCGCGCTGTCGCCGGCGGCGGTGGTGCGCGCGATATAGGCGCCGATCCCGGTCGCGGTCAGCACCGTGTTGCCCCACTGGGCAACCTCGGCGACGATGCTCGCGTTCCACGACCCGCCGGCGGCGGTGACCGCACCCGTCACATAGGCCGGGAAGATCGCCGGCAGCATCACCCGGCGCCACCACAACCACCGCCGGACGCCAAAATTCTGCGCCGCCCGCCGCAACTCGGCCGGCAACGCCGTCGCGCCGCCGATCACGTTGAACAGGATGTACCATTGCGTGCCGAGGATCATCAGCGGGCTCAGCCAAATTTGTGGGTTCAGGTGAAACCGGACGATCAGCAGTACCACCGGCGGAAAAAACAGGTTCGCGGGAAAGGCGGCGAGGAACTGGACAATCGGCTGCACCCGGTCGGCAAGCCGCGGGCGCAGGCCGATCGCCACCCCGATCGGGACCCAGATCACCGAGGCGATCGCGATCAGCACCAGGACGCGAATCGCCGTGATCGCGCCGAGCACGAACACCCAGCCGATTTCGGCGGCGTCGACGTGGGCGCGGATGTAAAGAATTATCCACACTGCGGCGCTGGCGGAGAGCGCCAGCACCGCGAGGTCGAACCCGCGCTCGAAACCCGCCCGCGGGCGCCGCTCGGCCGCGGGCAGCCGCAGCCGCCCGAGCCGTGCGATCGCGCTGTCGACCGCGCGGTTGGCCTGCAGCAGCCCCGACTGAACCAGCTCGAACAGGCGGGCCCGCTGCAGCATGATCAGAAACCACGGCCGGACATTGTCCTCGTCGGGGGCGGTCTCCGGCTGGAATTTGCGCGACCAGGCGATCAGCGGGCGAAACAGCAGCTGGTCGTAGAGCAGGATCACGACAAACATGACCAGCACCGCCCAGCCGATCGCCGGCAGATCCTCCTGTTCGATCGCGGTGGCGATGTAAGAGCCGACCCCGGGCAACAGGATCGTGTGGCCGGCGACGGTGATCGCCTCGGAGGCGACAACAAAGAACCAGCCGCCCGAGACCGACATCATCATGTTCCACACCAGCGACGGCACGGCGTGCGGCACTTCGAGCCGCCAGAACCGCCGCCACGGCGAGAGATGGTACATGCGTGCCGCTTCGATCAGCTCGCCAGGCACGGTGCGCAAGGACTGGTAGATGCTGAACGTCATGTTCCAGGCCTGCGAGGTGAAGATCGCAAAGACCGCGGCGCATTCGACACCGAGCAGCCGGCCCGGAAACAGCGCGATGAACCCGGTGACGGTGATCGACAAAAAGCCGAGGATCGGGACCGACTGCAGGACGTCGAGCAACGGGATCAGGATCTTCTCAGCCTGGCGGCTTTTCGCGGCGAGTGCCGCGTAGGCGAGGCTGAAGACGAGCGAGGCGACGAGCGCCCAGGCCATGCGCAACACGGTGCGCAGCGCGTAGCCGGGCAGCGCCGACGGGTCGAGGCTGATGGTCAGCGGCTGGCCGGCTTCGTAGGGCACGCTCATCGCCGCGCCGCCCCACGCGACGAGCGCCAGGATGCCCAGCACCAGCGGCAGCGCCACGATGTCCCAGACGCTCGGCCGCAGCCGCGACGGCCAGGCGACGAGGGGCAGCCCCCAGCGCTGTTCCATGCCCCCTCTCGGCTTCCGTTGGCCTGTCGCGGCGGGGGCTAGCTCTAACCCAGCCGCGGCCGGCCGCGAAACGCTTATTTGCCCAACATCGGGGCTGGACCCCGCCGAAACGTCTTCGCGGCGCGCTTGCCCCGCAGGCTACAACACGACTATTGCAGAATGCGGAACCCTTGGAGGCGAGCTTGGCCATCCTCGATCTCGACCGCTTGCGCGCCGCACCGCTCGAGCGCGACCCGTTCGACTTCGTCGTCGTCGAAAATTTCGTCTGCGGCGAGGCACTCGGCGAGATCGTCGGCGAGTTCCCGCGGGTCCGTGGGTCCGGCAGCTACCCGGTCGAGAGCCTCAGATGCGGGCCGGTTTTTGCAGGGCTGGTCGCCGCGCTGACCGGGCCCCAGCTCGGC
>Ga0210390_10005080_pt1 | contig 11069 bp, 6 predicted proteins | sample IncBWH11OmetaG_FD_161050 | JGI IMG/M metagenome (GOLD analysis project Ga0210390, IMG submission 161050) | Forest soil microbial communities from Barre Woods Harvard Forest LTER site, Petersham, Massachusetts, United States - Inc-BW-H-11-O ... | reverse complement strand
CGTCCCACGAAGCTCGACTCGACCGCGATGTCCATCGCGCTGTTCCCGATCCCGACGACCAGCACGTTCCGGTCCTGAAAGTCACGAGCGTCGACGTAGTCGTGCGAATGCAGTTGCACTCCGTCGAAACCGCCCGGGTACGGCGGCTCGGGCCATCGCGGATCCCAGTGATGACCGTTGGCGACCAGCAGCGCGTCGTACCGGCGCGAGTCCCCCGTATCGAGCGTCACCGTCCACACCCCATCCGAGCCCCGGAGCGCGCGCTCGACCCCGGTCTCGAACGTGATCGAGTCCTCCAGGCCGAAATGCGAGACGTAATCGGAGAAGTACTGCGCGATCTGGGTGTTATGAGGGAAGTCCGGATACGAGTCAGGCATCGGGAAGTCCGAGTACTCCATGCGCTCGCGCGAGGTGTTGGTGTGGAGTGAGCGGTACGCCGACGACATCCCGTTCTTGTTGGCGAACACCCAGTTGCCGCCGACGCGGTCGGACTTCTCGAAGCAGTCGATTGGAATCCCCCGCTCGCGCAAAGCCTTTACCGCGGCGATCCCCGACGACCCGGCGCCGATCACGCACGCGCTCGGTAGGCCTGCCACCTGACGAGGGTAACGAGCGGCCGGCTGGAGCGTCAAGCCCGCACCGCCACGCTCTCGTCGGCCCGGTCCGTCCCGTCCTCGCGCCGGTGCGCCCTCCCCCGCGCGATCACCTCTCTGAAGCTCCTGAAGCGGAAGATCAGCACGAGCGCGGCGAACCCGAGGACCGAGGTCAGCACGGCGGTCGCGATCTGCTGCCCGACCGAGAACGAGGCGACGTACGGATTGTGCGTGAAGATCGTGAGCAGCAGGGCCTGCTGGACCCCCGCGCCGCCCGGCGTGAACGGGAACACCGAGGCGACGACCTGAACGGCGAGCACGAGCAGCGCGTTCCGGACCGACCCGCCGATGTGAAACGCGTCGAGCAGCGCCCAGTAGGAGGCGAACCGCGCGATCCAGCTCGCGAACTGCCAACTCGCCATGTCCCGCCGGTAGCGACGGCGGTCGCGCAGGATCGTGAATCCCTGCCGGACCCGCTGCCAGAACGCCTTGACCCGCGCAGAGAGGAGCGCGAAAGCGATCAGGAACGCGATCCCCAGCACCGTCAGCAGGAACAGCGTGAAGCGCATGTTCGACGCGAAGAAGCTGATGTCGAACGCCGGCAGCTTCGAGAAGTCGGGCGGTTTGGGGAACACCCCCTGGGTGAACGCGAAGCACATCACGAGCAGGCCCATCGCCCAATCGAAGATCACGCCGGTCGACAGCGCCGCAGCGACCGTCGGGTAACTCGAGTCCTCGATCGCCACCCGCGTGAGGAACAGCTGCGCGATGTTGCCGCCCCCTAGCGGGAACACGTTGTTGATCGCGTAGCCGACCATGTACGCGCCCCACACGTCGCGCCACCGGATCCGCTCGCCCGGATACGCCGCCCGCAGCGCACCCCAGAGCGCGCGCGAGCGCAGCAAGAGATAGAGCGCGTAGAGCGCGAGTCCGAGCAACAGCGAGAACCAGTTGAGGCTCGCCAGCTGGGAGAAGAACGTCCCCGCCGAGTCGAGCAGCTGGGTGATCGTCGATCCGACTGAGGCGTGGTGCTGGCCGCTCGCCGCCGTCACCGCCGCTGCCGCGAGCGCTGGCATGCCCTAATTAAAAAGCCCGGGGGACCCAGATCCATCTGGGTCCCCCGGAGAGTCAGGGAAGTGGGGGCGCAGTTCCCTGACCGACAGGGGCGAGTTTCCCCGTCCCAAGCTCTTTCTAAACCAAAATTTGCTCCGCAGGCCGCTCCACCACGCGAATCGCGCCGTAACAGTAGCATTCCCGCCGGTAACCAGGACCAAACGACAGGCGCGCCCGGTGTTGGTTTCGAACGCTGATTCGGGACTGAGTGTCAGCGGACCAGAATCCGGTTCACCCGTGCCGGTCCTCAGCGCCCCTGCGCCCCCGGGCCGGTGAAGAACTCCTCGCCGGCCCTGACCGTTCCGGCCGCCTCGGCCTCGTGGCGGAGCGTCCGATCGGCCTCGCCGCTCCACGCGCCGATCGCCAGCATCTCGCGGTCGGCGTCCATCGGGCTGCCGCCGAGGTCGCGGTTGACGACGCGTGCGCACTTGCGCCCCTCGGCGATCGCGGTGACGATCAGCGACTGCCCGATTCGCGCGTCGCCGCATGCGTACACGCCCTTCGTCGAGCTGCGGTAGGTCATCTCCGTACGAATGTTCCCGCGCTTGTCGAGCTCGAGATCGAAGGCCTCGATCGGACCGGCGCGCTCGGGCCCCTCGAACCCGATCGCGATCAGCACGAGGTCGGCCTCGAGCACGAACTCGCTTCCGGGCACCGGCGTCAGGTCGCGAGACGACGTGCCCGTGACCTTTCGCGCGTACACGTGGCTGACGTGGCCCTCGCGGCCGCCGAACCCGGTCACCTCGGTGCCCCAGCGCCGCTTTCCGCCCTCGTCGAGCGCGTACGTGGACAGCGTGCGCTTGGGTGGCAGCGGCCACGGATGCCGGTCGTCCCGGCCGCTGTCGGGGATCGCGGCGTACACGTCGAGCAGGACCACGCCCGCCGCACCCTCGCGATGGGAGTTCGAGATGCAGTCCATGCCGGTGTCGCCACCGCCGACGACGATCACCTTCTTGCCCGCAGCGCTGATCTCGGTCCCGGGTTCCGGCGCCCGCGAGGGCCGCCCTTCCTGAGTCGCCACCCACCGGTTGCGCTGGTACAGGTAGTCCATCGCGAAGTGGATGCCGCTCAGCCCGCGGCCCGGCGCGTCGAGGTCGCGGTGCACGCGCGAACCGGTCGCCACCACCAGGGCGTCGTGCCGATCCTTGATCTCCTCCGTTGACACCGTCCCCCCCACGTCGGTGTCATAGACGAACTGGATCCCTTCTGCGGCCAGGATCTCCACCCGCCGGTCGATCACCTGCTTCTCGAGCTTGGCGTCTGGGACGCCGAACCGCATCATCCCGCCCGGGCCCTCGTCGCGTTCGAACACGGTCACGCTGTGCCCGCAGCGGTTGAGCTCGTCGGCGACCGCGAGGCCGGCCGGCCCGGCCCCGATAACCGCCACGGTCTTGCCGGTCCGCCGTGGCGGCGGGCTGGGGACGATCCAGCCCTCGTTGAACGCTCGCTCGGCGATCGCGAGCTCGATCTGCTCGATCGTCACCGCGTCGTCGTTGATCGCCAGCACGCACGCCGACTCGCACGGGGCGGGGCAGATCCGCCCGGTGAACTCGGGGAAGTTGTTGGTGGCGTGAAGCTGATCGATCGCCTCGCGCCACTTTCCGCGGTAGACGAGATCGTTCCAGTCGGGGATCAGGTTGCCGAGCGGACAGCCCTCGTGGCAGAACGGGATCCCGCAGTCCATGCACCGGGCCCCCTGACGCTGCAGCTCGGCGTCGGGCTGGAGCCCGAAATACTGCTTGTAGTCGTGGACCCGCTGCTCCGGATCCCGCTTCTCGAATCCGACCCGGTGGATCTTCAGGAACGCGCCGAGCTCGCCCATCAGGCCTCGACCGCTTCGGGCTCGGCAGCATCGGCCAGGGCACGCTTGTAGTCGCGCGGCATCACCTTGACCATCCGCTCCCCGGCGCCGCGGTCCCACGACGCGAGCACGTTGCGCGCGACGATCGACCCCGTCCGCGCGGCGTGCTCGGAGATCAGGTCCCGCACGAGCGCCTCGTCGTTTTCCGAGAGCTCCTCTAGATCCACGAGCTCGAGGTTGCACCGTCCCTCGAAGCGCCGGTCGACGTCGTACACGTACGCAATGCCTCCGCTCATTCCAGCGGCGAAGTTGCGACCGGTGCGCCCGAGCACGACCACGCGACCACCGGTCATGTACTCGCAGCCGTGGTCGCCGACGCCCTCGACGACGGCGGATGCGCCCGAGTTACGAACCGCGAAGCGTTCGCCGGCGAGTCCGCGGAAGAACGCGCGGCCGGCGGTGGCGCCGTACAGCACCGTGTTGCCGACGATCATGTTCTCCTCGGCCCGGAAGTTGTGCTTCTCGGGCGGACGCACCGACACGACCCCGCCCGACAGCCCCTTGCCGGCGTAGTCGTTGGTCTCGCCTCGGAGCGAGAACACGATCCCGGGCGCGAGCCAAGCGCCGTAGCTCTGCCCTGCCGACCCGCTGAACGAGATCTCGATCGTTCCCTCGGGCAGCCCGAGGACGCCATGGCGCCGGGCGATCTCCCCGCTCAAGATCCCGCCCACGGTCCTGTTCACGTTCCGCAGCGGGATCGGCCCGAGCTTGACGCGCTCACGCCGCTCGAGCGCCGGCGCGCACCGCCGCAAGAGCTCCCAGTCGAGCGCGTCGTCGAGCACCGGCTGCTGGGCCCGCGTGCGCCGCCGAGCCGTCCCGGGCGGCAGATCGGGTGCGTCGAGGACCATCGACAGGTCGACCCGGCTGGCCTTCCAGTGGTCGATCGCGCGGTCCGTGTCGAGCAGGTCGCTGCGGCCGATCAGGTCCTCGAAGCGGCGCACGCCGAGCGAGGCCATGAGCTCGCGGACCTCCTCGGCCACCAGCATCAGGAAGTTGACGACCTGCTCGGGCGTGCCGCGGAACCGCTTACGCAGCTCGGGATCTTGGGTCGCGATCCCTACCGGGCAGGTGTTCAGGTGGCAGACGCGCATCATGATGCAGCCCATCGCGATCAACGGCGCGGTCGAGAACCCGAACTCGTCGGCCCCGAGCAGGGCGCCCACGATCACGTCGCGGCCGGTCCGCATCCCGCCGTCGACCTCGACTGTGATCCGCGTGCGCAGATCGTTCAGCAACAGCGTCTGCTGGGTCTCGGCCAGCCCGATCTCCCAAGGCACGCCGGCTCCCTGGACCGAGGATTGGGGCGAGGCGCCGGTGCCGCCGTCGTGGCCGGCGATCGTGACGTGGTCGGCGTTCGCTTTGGCGACACCCGCCGCGACCGTTCCCACGCCCACTTCACTGACCAACTTCACCGACACCGAGCTGGTCGGGTTGGCACAGCGGAGGTCGTAGATCAGCTGCTTGAGGTCCTCGATCGAGTAGATGTCGTGGTGCGGCGGCGGCGAGATCAGCCCGACGCCCGGGGTCGAGTTGCGCAGCCACGCGATGTAGTCGTCGACCTTGTGACCCGGCAACTGGCCGCCCTCGCCGGGCTTGGCCCCCTGGGCCATCTTGATCTGGAGCTGGTCGCAGTTGACCAGATAGTGGACTGTGACGCCGAACCGCCCGGAGGCGACCTGCTTGATCGCCGAGCGGCGCAGGTTCCCGTCGGGATCAGCGACGTAACGCGAGGGGTCCTCGCCGCCCTCGCCCGTGTTGGAGCGCGCGCCGATGCGGTTCATCGCGATCGCGAGCGTCTCGTGGGCCTCGCGCCCGAGCGCTCCCAGCGACATCGCCCCGGTCGTGAACCGCTTGACGATCGACGTCGCCGGCTCGACCTCGTCGAGCGGCACGGGCTCCTCGGCTGTGCGGAACGTCATCAGGCCCCTTAAGAGCCCACGGCGGACGGAATCCTCGTTGGCCAGACGCGCGTACTCCGCGTACGTCTTGCGCGGATCGCCGTTGCCGTTCGGGTGGTCGGGGCTCCCTACGGCGTGCTGGAGGTTCGCGATCGTGTCGGGGTTCCACACGTGGAGCTCGCCGTTGCGCCGCCACTGGAGCACGCCGCCCACCGGCAGCACCTCGCGGTCCGTGCGCGGGTAGGCGCGGAAGTGCCGCTCGATCGCCTCCTGGGCGAGCTGCTCGAGCCCGACTCCGCCGATCCGCGATGCCGTGCCCGTGAAGTGCTTGTCGATCAGCGCCCGCTCGAGCCCGACCGCCTCGAAGATCTGCGCGCCGCAGTAGGACTGGATCGTCGAGATCCCCATCTTCGAGATCGTCTTCATCAGGCCCTTGCCGATCGCCTTGACGATCCGCATCTCGGCCTCCTCGCGCCCCAGGTCCTCGGGCAGCAATGACCGGTCGGCGAGCTCGTCGAGCGACTCGAACATTACGTACGGGTTGATCGCCGCGGCGCCGAACCCGATCAGCGTCGCCATGCTATGGATATCGCGCGGCTCGCCCGACTCGATCACGAGCCCGGTCCGCAACCGCGTCCCCATCCGCACCAGATGGTGGTGGACCGCCGCGACGGCCAGCAGCGAGGGCGTCGCCACCCGCTCGGCGCCGAGGTTGCGGTCGGACAGGATCAGGATGTTGGCGCCGTTGTCGACGTAGCGGGCGGCCTCCGCGCACAGCGCCTCGAGCCGGGTCTCCATCCCCTCGTGGCCTTGCTCGATCGGCCAGGTGATATCGAGCGTGGCCGCGAAGAAGATCTCGTGCGAGACCTGCCGGAGCTTCTCGAGCTCGTGGTTGCGCAGGATCGGCTGGTCCATCACGAGCTGGTGGGCCTGCTCGGGGTTCTCCGAGAGCAGGTTGACCTCGGCGCCGACGCCGGCCTGCAACGACATCACGACGTTCTCGCGGATCGGGTCGATCGGCGGGTTGGTGACCTGCGCGAACAGCTGCTTGAAGTACGCGAACAGCGGCGGCTGGCGGTCGGACAGCACCGCCAGCGCGGCGTCGTTGCCCATGCTCGCAACGGGCTCCTCGGCCTTGGTCGCCATCGGCGCGATGATCAGCCGCAGGTCCTCCTGCGAGTAGCCGAACGCGAGCTGTTTGGAGCGCAGCGGCTCGATCCGGGGCGTGCGCGGGTCGCGGTCGGGGAGATCGTCGATGTGCACGACCGAGCGCTCGTACCACTCGGCGTACGGCTGGCGGCGGGCGACGCGCCGCTTGATGTCCTCGTCCTCGATGATCTTGCCTTCCTCGAGGTCGAGCAGGAACACCTTGCCCGGGGCGAGGCGGCCCTTGCGTTGGACGTGCTCGGGCGCCACCGTCATGACGCCGGTCTCCGATGCGAGCACGACGTAACCCTCGGTGTCCTGGATCCACCGTCCCGGCCGCAGGCCGTTGCGGTCGAGCACCGCGCCCGCGACGCGCCCGTCGGTGAACACGACCGCCGCGGGCCCGTCCCACGGCTCCATCAGGCACGAATGGAAGTCGTAGAAGCCCTTGACGTCCGGATCGAGATCCCTCCGTGTCCGGTACGCCTCGGGGACCATCATCATCACCGCGTGCGGGATCGAGCGGCCGCTGAGCACGAGCAGCTCGAGCACGTTGTCGAAGATCGCCGAGTCCGATCCGCCCTCGCGGACGACCGGGATCACCTTCTCGAGGTCGTCGCCGAACAGCTCGGAGGCGAGCTGCGACTCCCGCGCCCGCATCCAGTTGACGTTGCCGCGCAGCGTGTTGACCTCGCCGTTGTGGGCGATCATCCGGTACGGGTGCGCGAGCTCCCAGCTCGGGAACGTGTTGGTGCTGAAGCGCGAATGGACGAGCGCCAGTCGTGACGCCACCCGCGGGTCTCTGAGGTCCGTGAAGTAGCGCGGGAGCTGGGGCGCGGTCAGCATCCCCTTGTAGATCAGCGTGCGGCTGCTGAAGCTGGGCAGCGCCAGGTCACGGCCGGCCGCGCGCTCGATCACACGTCGGATCACATACAGCTTGCGCTCGAACTCGTCCTGGTCCTCGATCTTGTCCGAAGCCGCGATCAGCACCTGGCGGATGACCGGCGCCGACAGCCGCGCCGTCTCGCCCACATGGCGCTCATCGATCGGAACGTCGCGCCACCAGATCGCGCGCTGACCCTCGGCCTCGATCGTGTCCTCGATCAGCTGCTCGAGGACCGCGCGGCGCTCCTCATCGCCCGGCAGATAGCAGACCCCGACCCCGTACCGACCGTGCGGCGGCAGCTCGACGCCGGCGACCGCGGCCCTCAGGAAGCCGTCAGGAATCTGGAGCAGGATGCCGGCGCCGTCGCCCGTGTTCGGGTCCGCCCCCTCGGCGCCACGATGCTCGAGGTTTTCCAGCGCATCCAGGGCTTTTTCGACGACGGCATGGCTCGCCTCGCCCCACAGCTTGGCCACGAGCGCGATGCCGCAGCCATCGTGCTCGTTGGCGGGGTCGTAGAGGCCAATGGCCCCTGGGGGAGCGATACGTCGGTACATGGAGGAGGGTGGGGAGGAAACACAGACGGGTGCAGACTGGACGCCGAAATGTACCAGCGACTGTTGCCGGCTCGTGAAGGTGGCCTGTCGGCCGGTTGGGGGCGGAGCTATGCGATTGGGCGGGGTGCCGGGCCCTTGACCCGCCGGCACCTGCCCCTCCCTGGACCGGAGCCCTTCTGTTTAAGACTTGGCCTTCGCCTTGCCCCGAGACTTGCTGCCGGAGCCGTCTTCGGATTTCGAAGATTCTCGCCGGCGCGGCTTGGGCGCCTCATCGTCGTCGCCGCTGCGCACGGCGGCCAGGCTGGCCTCGAGCGCGGCCATCAGATCGGGGGCTGCGGCCGGCTCCTCGGCCTCGGGCTGGACCGTGATCTCCTCGCCGGCGGCCTTGCGCTCGATCAGGTCGAGCACTCGCTCGCGGTACTCGTCGTGGAACTTCGAGGGCTCGAATTCGGCCGACAGCGAATCGATCAGCTGCTCGGCCATCTTCAGCTCGCGGTCGCTCGCGGGCGCGTCCTCGACCGCCTCGAGCTCGTCGAGCCGGTCGGGCGAGAGCACCTCGTCGCCCCACAGCATCGTGGTCAGTGCCAGCGCGTCGCCGGTCGGCCTGAGCGCCGCCAGCTGCTGCTTGGACCGCAGCACGACACGGCCGATCCCGACCTTGCCCGCCTCGCGCATCGCATCGAGCAACAGCCGGTAGGCCTTGGCCCCGCCGGCGGTCGGCGCCAGGTAATAGTTGTGGTCGAAGTAGATCGGGTCGATCTCGGACTGGTCGACGAACTCCTCGATGTCGATCGTCCTGGTCGCCTTCGGGTCGAGCGCATCGAGCTCCTCGTCCGAGATCACCACGTAGCGATCGGGCGTGATCTCGTAGCCCTTGACGATGTCCTCGTAGGGCACTTCCTCGTCGGTCGTCGGATCGACCCGCTTCTGCCGGATACGCGCACCTGTCTTGCTCGACAGCTGGTTGAAGCGGACGGACTTGGGTGAGGTGGCGCTGTACAGCTTGACGGGGACGTTGACCAGTCCGAAGCTGATCGCGCCTGACCAGATTGCTCGAGCCATATAGAGACTTGTATAGCGAACGCCTGTGCGGATCAAGCGCTGACCGCGGTATTGCCGGCGCCGGCGTCCGCCAAGATCTCACGAGATGCCACGCCGTCACGTTTCATCTCCGGTGAACCTTCCGCCTTTCCAGCAGCTTCTCGACGACTACGGCCGCGATGTCCACCGGTTCCTCAGCGCCACCGTGGGCCGCACCGACGCCGACGACTGCTACCAGGAGACGTGGGTCGCGGCGCTCCGCGCGTATCCGAAGCTCCGCGACGCGTCGAACCTGCGCTCGTGGATCTTCACGGTGGCGCACCGCAAGGCGATCGACCACGTTCGGTCCAGGCGCCGCGCTCCGGTGCTCGCGGGCAACGTCCCGGAGACCGCGGACAGGCGCGCTTCGCCACTCGAAGAGCCGGACGAGGGCCTGTGGTCGCTCGTCCGCGAGCTCCCCACCAAGCAGCGAACCGCGCTCGCGCTGCGCTACGTCGCCGACGCCGGCTACGACGAGATCTCGGCCGTGATGGGCACGAGCGAAGACGCGGCGCGCCGCAACGTCCACGAAGCACTGAAAAGACTGCGAATGGAGTACGAGCAATGAGCATCTCGGATCAGATCGAACGCGCGCTCAGGCAGAGCGCGCCCATGCCCGCACAGGACCCACCCGACCTCATCGCGGCCGCCTCCGCGGCGGGCCTGCTCGACGTCGCGTACGCGACCCTCGACTCCCCGGTCGGGAAATTGCTGCTCGCCGTCACCCCTCGGGGGCTCGTGCGGCTCGCCTACCTCGAAGGTGGTGAGGACGAGGCCGACGTACTCGAGCAGCTCGCGACCAAGGTCTCTCCGCGCGTGCTCGCCGCGCCGGCCCGGCTCGACGATCCGCGCCGCGAGCTCGACCAGTACTTCGCCGGCAGGCGCCGGGACTTCGACCTCCCGCTCGACTGGCAGCTGACGCGGGGCTTCGCCCGACGCGTGCTCGAGGCCACCAGCCGGATCCCATATGGCTCGACCACGACGTACAAGTCCGTGGCGGCCGAGGCCGGCAACGAGCGGGCCTTCCGCGCCGCCGGCAACGCACTCGGCTCGAACCCGATCCCGATCATCGTGCCCTGCCACCGGATCCTGCACTCGGGCGGCGGCCTCGGCGGCTACACCGGCGGGCTCGACCGCAAGCGCGTGCTGCTGGCAGTCGAGGGCGCTACAGCGGGTTGAAGCAGCCGTAGATCACGAACAGCGGGTTGACGACCGAGTTGCCCGCGGCGTCCTTCATCGTCTGCTGGCCGACGAACGACGGCGGCGACTCGGCCTTGTAGCAACCGTTCGACTGGACGCTCACGTCGTAGGTGACCGGCGTCTGCTGGAACGGCTCGGCGCCCGGCTGCGGGATGAATACGTCGAGCGTGCAGATCCAGTCACCCGGTCCGGTCGGGGTGGCGGCGCGGCGGCTGCAGCTCGGAAGCACGGTCAGCTTCGCACCGGGCGCGACCGTTCGGCCGAGCTCGCGCTGCTGGAGGATCGTCAGGTTGTTGAACGACGGGTCGATGCTCGCCTTCAGCTTCGCGGCCGTGTCGCCGGCCGGTCCCCAGTTGCTGGCGATCGCGAGGAACGCGACCAACGCCGCGGAGCCGACCGCGACCCGGACCGGCACCACCCAGCCCGGACGCCGGCTGACCGGCGTGCCCGCGAAGTCGCGCCGGCGGATGATCAGCCACGACCCCCCGAGGCAGGCCGCGATCCAGATCAGGCTGACGATGCACGCGATCACGAGCGGCCCGAAGTACGGGTGGGCGGTGAACAGCGCGTACCAACCCTGGAACGCGGAGGCGGCCAGCAGCATGTGGAGCCACACGCCCGACCCGACGAGCAGCAGTAGCTGCATCACGAGGTCGACGAGCGCCGGGCCGACCACGCCCACGATCCCGTTGCGGCTCACGATCGAGAGCAGCACGGCGAGGCTCGTGAACGCGAGCA
>Ga0210390_10005079_pt1 | contig 11080 bp, 10 predicted proteins | sample IncBWH11OmetaG_FD_161050 | JGI IMG/M metagenome (GOLD analysis project Ga0210390, IMG submission 161050) | Forest soil microbial communities from Barre Woods Harvard Forest LTER site, Petersham, Massachusetts, United States - Inc-BW-H-11-O ... | reverse complement strand
CGTCCGCATCATTCTTGTCGCCGCGCTGCTTTCTTGCGCGAGCTTTGCGCGCGCCGCGGACACCCGGGACATCAACGTGATCCTGCCGCTCACGGGTGGCGGCGCATTTCTCGGCAAGGCGGAGCAGCAGGCGCTGACGCAATACGAGAAGATGGCGAATTCGACCGGCGGCATCCACGGCAAGCCGCTCAAATTCGTCTTCCACGACGACCAGAGCAGTCCGCAGGTGGCGGTGCAGCTCGCCAATCAGGTCAAGGCCACCAATCCGCCCGTTATTCTCGGCTCGGCGCTGGTTGCGCTTTGCAACGCCATGGCCCCCCTGATGAAGGAGGGGCCGGTTCTCTATTGTTTCTCGCCCGGGATCCACCCGGCCAGCGGCGGTTTTGTCTACAGTTCGAGCATTTCGACCAAGGAGCTTGCGGCGGCGCTATTGCGCTATTTCGGCCGCAAGGGCTGGAAGAAAGTCGCGCTGATCACCTCGACGGACGCGAGCGGACAGGACGCTTACCGGAATTTCAAGGCGCTGGTGGGCGCCGAAGGCCACAAGGATGTGGAGCTTGTCGCGGAAGCGCAGTTGAATCCCTCCGATGTCAGTGCTGCGGCCCAGATCGAGCGGATTAAAGGGGCAAACCCCGACGTGCTGGTGGCGTGGTCCACCGGTGGGCCGATCGGCACCATCCTGAAAGCGGTGCACGATGCGGGCTTCGAGGGTCCGGTCGCAACCACCAACGGCAACATGACCTATGCGCAGATGGCGCAATACGCGGCCTTTCTCCCGAAGCAATTGTACATACCGGCGGCGGACTTCTTGAAGTCTTCGCGCCCGGTCAAGGCCGATGACGCATCAGTGGCGCGGGAGATGTTCTTCCACGCATTCGAAGGCACCGACATCAAGCCGGACGGCCCGTCGACCTATGCCTGGGATCCGGCGCTGCTCGTGGTCGAAGCCCTGCGCAAGCTCAAGGTGGACGCGACGGCCGAGGACTTGCGCGCTTACTTGCGCGAGCTGAAGGGCTTTGCCGGCATCAACGGCTATTACGATTTCAAGGCAGTGCCCAATCGCGGCCTCGACGAGTCCAACGTCGTCGTCACCCGCTGGGACCCTGCCGCGCAGACCTGGGCTGTGGTAAGCGATCCGCTCGGCATCCCGCGCGCAGAGTGAACCGGACGGTAACCGTAAGTGCTTGAATTCCTGCAGATCTGCATCGGCGGGCTGGTGGTCGGCAGCATCTACGCCGCGATCGCGCTCGGCTTCTCGCTGGTCTTTCGGGTCACCGGCGCGATCAATCTCTCGCAAGGCGGCTTTGCCATCATCGCCGCGATGATCGGTTACACCCTCGGTGTTTCCTTTGGCTGGCCGCTGTGGGTGGCGATCCCCGCCGCGGTTGCCGCGACGGTTGCGATCGGGACCGCGCTCGGCGCCTTCACCTTCGTGCCGGCGCTCGAGCGGCTGTCCAACGCCAATGTCCTGATGCTGACGGCAGGCCTGCTCACGGCGATCGAAGGGGTTGCGCTGGTCGTCTGGGGTAGCCAGCCTTACGCGATGCCGCCCTTCTCGGGCGAGGAGCCGCTGGTGTTCGGTCCGATCCGCGTGCCGACGCAGGCGTTCTGGGTGTTCGGCGCGACCGCGCTTGGCATCGCCGCACTTTGGTTTCTGGTGGCAAAGACGAAACTCGGCAAAGGCTTGCGCGCCTGCGCCGAAAATCCCTCCGCCGCGGGCCTGATGGGAATCGACGTCGCGCGGATGACGCTTTTCAGTTTTGCGCTGGCGACATTGATTGCCGCGATCGCCGGCGTCATCGTGGCGCCCACCACCTCCTTGCAGTTCGACACCGGACGGCTGTTCACGATCTCGGGCTTCGTGGCGGCCGCGATCGGCGGCATCGCGTCCTTTCCCGGCGCGATCATCGGCGGGATTTTTCTGGGGCTCGCGACCCAATTGGCGACCGCCTACATCTCCTCGCTGTTCTCGACCGCGATCGCGTTGCTCATTCTGCTCGCGGTGCTGATCTGGCGTCCCTCGGGCCTTGTTCAGGGCGGGGCGGCGAAACGTCAGGACACGCGCGATGAGGTAAAGGCGGTCGGACACGCCGCGAAGCTTCCGGCGAATCTTGCCTGGCCGCTTGCTATGCTCGCATTGGTCGTGGCTGTGCTCGTTCCGTTTGCCGTGACTGACAACGGCATCCTCTCGGGCCTCGTCATCGCGCTCATCCTGTTCATGACGCTGATGGGGCTCGACGTTCTCATGGGCTATGCCGGGCAAGTCAGCCTCGGCCAGGCCGGCTTCATGGCGATCGGCGGCTACACCTCGGGCTATCTGTCGATCAACTACGAACTCTCAGCCGTGCTCGCGATCTTCGCCGGCATCGGCGTGTCGTTAGCTTGCGCGTCGGTGCTTTCGGTCGTGACGCTTCGCCTGAGGGGACTTTATCTGGCGCTGGCGACGCTGGCGTTCGGGCTCCTGGTCGATTCCTGCGCGGTCGGCTTTCTCGATATCACCGGCGGTCCATCCGGACTCGTCGGCATTCCGTCTTTCTCGGTCGCGGGATTTGAATTCGGAACGCCGCGCGCGATGTATTATGTCGTGCTCGCGCTCGACGCGATCATTTTGCTTGGGCTTGCGGGCGCGATGCGCTCGGGTTTCGGGCGGGCGTTGAAGGCAATCCGTTCCGACCAGATGGCGGCGGCCGCGCTCGGCATCAACACGGTTCGCTACAAGCTCGCCGCCTTCATGATCAGCGTGACGCTGGCCTCTCTTGCGGGCAGCATGTACGCATTCTTTTTCAATTTCCTGTCGCCCGAAATGGTCGGCACCGGGCGCTCGCTCGAGCTGGTTGCGATGCTGATCGTCGGTGGCGAAAGCACGCTGGTCGGCGGCTTGCTCGGCGCGTTGCTGCTGACGCTGCTGCCGACGGTGTTTCAGCCCTTGGCGATCTACAAGACGTTTGCGTCGGGCGCGCTGTTGGTCGCAAGCTTCCTTTATCTGCCGCAAGGCCTTTACGGCGCGGTGGTTCAAATGGCGGTCCGGCTGGTGCGGCCGCGTGGCGAAGCGCCCGAGGAGAGCGCATCCAAAACCTCGGTGAGGGCGCTGTGATGGCGATGATGGACGCTCAGGCCAATGTATCGGCGGAGGCAGCCGCTGTGCTCAGTGTGCGCCATCTCACCAAGAGTTTTGGCGGCCTGAAAGCCATCGACGACGTGTCGTTCGACGCCGCACCCGATCAGGTCACCGCCATGATCGGTCCCAACGGCGCCGGGAAAACCACCGTCTTCAACCTCATCACCAACATCCTTTCCAAGGATGCGGGACAGGTGCGCTTCCTCGGGCGCGATCTCGCTCGCATGCCGGCGGTGAAAATCGCGGGGCTAGGGCTGATCCGCACCTTCCAGTCGGCGCGCGTCTTTCCCGGCATGACCGCGATCGAAAACGTGATGGTTGGCGGCCACCGGCTCAATCCACGCTCCGGCGCCAGCCAAATGCTTTGGTTGCGAGGTGCAAGACAGGAAGAGCGCGGTATTCTCCGTCGCGCCGAGGATATGCTGGAAATGGTGGGATTAGCGCCGTTTCGAAATACCCACGCCACCGAACTGCCGATGGGTGCGCAAAAACTGCTCGAGGTCGTGCGTGCGCTGATGGCGCAACCAAAGCTTCTGTGCCTCGACGAGCCGGCGGCAGGATTGAACGACACCGAGACGCAGGAGCTTGCCAATTTGCTGCGCGCGATCCGAACGCTCGGCATTCCCGTATTGATCGTCGAACACAACATGTCGCTGGTGATGAACGTCGCCGATCAGGTCGTGGTCATCGATTCCGGCGCCATCATTGCCAGGGGAACGCCAGCGGAGATTCAAAAGGACAAATTGGTCATCGAGGCCTATCTGGGACGCGAGAACCATGCCGCTTCTTGAACTCAAATCCGTCTCGGTCGGATACGGACGCAATCGCGTGTTGCAGAACGTCAATTTGACGCTGGCGCGCGGCGAGATCGTGACGCTGCTCGGCGCCAATGGCGCGGGCAAATCGACGCTCGCGAAATCGATCTCGGGGCTGCTTCGCAATGACGCCGGGACCATTCTTCTGGATGGCGAAGCAATCGAGGCGCTGCCGCCGGCCGAGCGCTTGCGGCGTGGCATCGCGCATGTGCCCGAGGGCCGGCAGATTTTTGCGGGCATGACGGTTGCGGAGAATCTCGAGCTCGGCGCTTATGCCGTGTCGGAAGCGGATCACGCCGAGCGGCTCGAATTTGTCTGGAAACTGTTTCCGGTCCTGCGCGAGCGCATGAAGGACATCGCGGGCAATTTCTCGGGCGGGCAGCAACAAATGCTGGCGATCGGGCGCGGGTTGATGTCGAAGCCGAAGATTCTGCTGCTGGACGAGCCGTCGCTCGGCGTGGCGCCGATTCTGGTCAGCGAAATCTTCCGCCTGATCACGGCCTTGCGCGCGCAAGGCATCACCATCCTGCTCGCCGAGCAGAACGCGCGTCAGGCGCTATCGATCGCCGATCGCGGCTACGTCTTCGAAAACGGCAAGGTCACGCTCGAAGGGCCTGCGGTAGATTTGCTCAATTCGCCCGATATCGCCGAGCGCTATCTTGGCATGGGGAACGCGACCGAAGTGTCGGGATCGGCGAGCGACGCGCTGGCGGGCAAGCTCCGGACGGTGCTGTTTCCGGTCTCAACGCAAGCCAGAGGATAAGGGATCAAGACGATGGCACTCATTCGTATCGAGCCGAAAAAGGACCCCTCGACCGATCTCTATTATTTAGAGATCTTTCACCCGGCCGAATCCGAGCAGCCCTTCGTGACCACCGAGCCGCGCTACAAGACGGCGGCCGCCGCCGAGAACGACGTCATTGCCATCATCGCGAGCCGTGCGAACAATCCGGGGTCTGCGCACTAGACTCGGATGGCTTTCGGTTGAATTAGCCGGTCAGCCGGTTCGCTTCTTTTGAGCGCAAGAAGCCGACATCCAGCGACCGCCGCGGGGCGTGATACAGGTCACATTATCGCGGCACTTTACTATGGTATTTTGGCTCAGTTCCGTTGCAAAATGCGCCGGGACGGAAAGCGGCGAGATGGCCGATCGTCTCGCTCGTCCCGCACGGGAATCACGACGATGAGGCGTCCGGTCTCATGGGCGGCAGTGATTGGAGGGGCCATCCTGTCGATGGTTCTCGCGACCGGCTCTGCCTTTGCCGACAAACGCGTCGCGCTGATCGTTGGGAATTCGACCTACCAAACCGTTCCGCAGCTTCCCAACCCGTCGCGGGATGCGGGGGCGATTGCGAAAATGTTCAAAGATGCCGGCTTCGACACCGTCGATGTCCGGCTCAACATCGGCAATCTCGAGTTCAAGCGTGCGATCCGCGCTTTCGAAGCGATGGCCGATCAGGCCGACGTCGCCGTGGTCTATTACGCCGGCCATGGCATCGAAATTGGCGGTATCAATTATCTGATCCCGGTCGATGCGAAGCTTGCCAGTGACCGGGATGCCGACGATGAAGCGATCCAACTGGAACGGCTGGTATCGTCGACTGATGGCGCCAAGCGGTTGCATCTCGTCATTCTCGATGCCTGCCGCGACAACCCCTTCGCCAACTCCATGCGCAGGGAACGCGCCAATCGTGCGGTCAGCGCTGGTCTGGGCAAGGTCGAACCCACCAACCCGGATACGCTGATCGCCTTTGCCGCCAAGGCCGGCTCGACGGCGGACGATGGCGACGGGCAGCATAGCCCGTTCACCGCCGCGCTGCTCAAAGACCTGACGGTCCCCGGGCTGGACGTCCGGATCGCGTTCGGTCGGGTTCGCGATGACGTCTTGAAAAGCACGGGCAATCGTCAGGAGCCGTTCGTCTACGGATCGCTCGGCGGTGAAACCATGGCGCTGGTGCCGCAAGCCGCAAAGCCCGTCGATACCGAAGCCGAGGGGCGTGTCGATTATGAGCTTGCCGCGCAGGTCGGCACCAAGGAAGCGTGGGATTCATTTCTAGTGCGACATCCCAGCGGATTCTACGCCAACCTCGCGAAAGCGCAGAACGGCAAGCTTGCGGCGGCACAGGAGGCGCGGACCAAGGCGGACGACGCGCGGCGCGAGGCCGAGGAGCAGGCCGCCAGGAAGGCCGAGGAGCTGCGCAAGCAGGAGGAGCAGAACTCGCGCCAGACCGCCGAGTCCAAACAGAAGCTCTCCGAGCAGGCGAAGAGGGAACTGGAGGACGCCAAAAAGCAGATAGAGCTGGCGCAGCAGCAGGCCGAGGCGGCCCGGCGGCAGGTCGAAGAAGCCAAACGCCAGGCGATTGCGGAAGCCCAGCGTCAGGTCGAGCAGGCCAGGCGCACTGCAAAGGAAGACGCCGAGAAGGTTGCCGCGCTCGCGCCGAGCCAGTCGGCCCCGCAGGTTCCACCTGCTTCTCCAAAGATCGATCAGGCCGACATCGCGCGGCTGCTGCAGGCCCATTTGAAACGCGTCGGCTGCAATTCGGGCAGCGTCGACGGCAATTGGGACGACAGCTCCAGAAAGGCGCTGGAGCTCTTCAACAAGAATGCCAAAACCCAATTCGATACCAGGCTGGCGAGCCTCGATGCGCTGGATGCCGTCCGGGACAAGCCGGATCGCGTCTGCCCGCTGATCTGCGCCAAGGGACAGCGCGCCGACGGCGATCGCTGCGTTCAAATCGGCTGCGACAGCGGTTACTTTCTGAACTCGAGCGGGTCATGCGAAAAGCGCCATGAGCCGGCGCCGAAAGCGAAAACCGCGACGAGGGCCCCTGGCCTTCGCATGCGCCCCGGCTATCCTTCGTTTCAACCGCCGTCCGGCTCGTCGTCAAATCCCTGCGGTCTTGATGGCTCCGGCCATCGTCAGGCGAATATTCGCACCTGCTGAGATCGTCGCTCGCGCTCAGGGCGTGTGCCTAGATTTGATGATGTAGCGCGACCTCTTGTCCGCTCTCGGCGGAGGAGAGAATGGCGAGGCAAATCTCCAGCGTCGCAAGCCCCCATTCGCCGGAATGTAGCGGCGGCTTTCCCAGGATAGCCGCGTCGTAGAGTTCATCGGCGACCTCGGCGCGCGGGATTTCTGGCGGGGGAAGTTCCTCGACGTGGCGGCCTTCGTCGCCATAGACGATCACGCCTTGCGGCATCGGCCGTAGATCGGCCTTCTCGCAACTGACGATGAAGAGTCCGAAATGGTTATGGGCCACGTCGCCCGCGATACGAAAGGCGTCGCGGCCGCTGTGGCCATAGGCGCGGGCGTTTTTCATTTCTATCTCTTCGGCCGCGTTCTTCGCGTGCCGCAAGGCCCGCCGCGCACGGCCATACGAGGCGTCGCCGTCGCGCTTTTGTCCCAGTTCGCCCGACCATCCCATCAACTCGTCGGTGTCGAAATGCGCGTAGCCGCTATAGGTCAGCGAGGCGAACGCGCCGTCCTCGAACTTGATCTGAGCGGTGTAGGCGCCCTCCGTGGCGCGCGAGGTATCCCAGTTGCCGGTGAAGGCGCGGACCGATTTGGCCTTTGTGCCCGCGAGCAGCCGGGCGATATCGACCTGATGCGCGGCCTGGCTGAACACCACGCCGCCGCCCGCTTTGGTATCGAGTTCCTCGGGGCGGCGCGGGCGGTACAGAAAGTCGGTGAGGTTGAGCGCATTGATCATGCGGACGCGGCCGTAGGTACCGTCACGGACCATGTCGCGGGCGCGCAAATAGGGCAGGTCGTAGCTGTGGCTGTGGCCGACCAGCAGCTTGACTCGCGCGCTTCGCGCGGCCTCGATCATTTCGCGGCAATCGGCGAGCGAAAGCGCCATCGGCTTTTCGACCAGGACGTGTTTCCGATGTTTTGCTGCGAGCTTGACGTGATCGACATGAAACTGGTGCGGGGAGGCGATGTAAACGGCCTGTACGTCCGCATCGGCGCAAAGCGCCTCTGGATCCTCAAAAACCTTCGCGCCGAATTCCGCGGCAAAACGTTGGCGCGCGTCGGTGCGGGGATCGCACGCCGCCACCATCCTGATCCGCGGATGCGAGGCAAAGGTCGGCAGCATCAGCGTGAAAGCGCGGCCGAGACCTATGACACCCAGCTTCAGCGGCTCGTTCATGATGGATTCCGGATCATGCTTATAAATCCAGCGTCAGCGTCGGAGATTTCGAGCGTGACACGCAAATCATGATCTCGCTCTTTTTTTCCCTCTCGGACAGCACGAGATCGCGATGGTCAGGCTCGCCCTCGATAAAGCGTGCGCGACAGGTACCGCATGTTCCGCTTTCGCAGGAGCTTGCGAGCGAATGACCGTTTTTGCGCAGCGTGTCGAGAATGGAAACACTTGCCGGAACCTGATAACTCTTGCCGCTCTTCGCAAGCTTGACCTCGAACGGCTTGTCGTCGGCATGCGGGGCGGAGGCGCCGACGAAATCCTCGAAATGCACCGCCGAAGCCGGCCAATGGCCGGTCATGTCGCGGACGGCATCCATCAGGCCGCGCGGCCCGCAGCAATAAAGATGGGCGCCGCGCGGCTCTTCCAGCACGGGCCAGAGATCGTAGGCCTGGTCGGGATCGCAATTGTCGTGGTGGAGCACGACCTTGCCGGCAAATTCGCTCCCGCCGAATTCCCCGCGAAACGCCATCGCTTCGGGTGTCCGCGTGAAGTAATAGAGCTTGAAGTCTGGTTTGCCGTGACGCAGGCAGTGCAGGATCATCGAGCGGATCGGCGTTATGCCGATGCCGCCGGCGATGAAGATAGTGCTCTTGGGCTCCGAGTTCGACATCTCGAAGTCGTTGCCCGGCGGCTCGGCGGGGACCGTATCGCCTTCGTTCACGCTTTGTGTAAAGCTCAGGGAACCGCCGCGGCCGGAAGTCTCCTGCTTCACCGCTATGACGTAGCGGTCGCGCTCGCCGGCGTCATTGCAGAGCGAATAGCGGCGCTTCTGGCCGGAGGGCGCGGTCAGGGTGATATGCGAACCTGGCGTGAAGGGCGGCAGCTCGGCGCCGGTGGGCGAGCGCAGCTCGAACAGGAACACGCCGTCGGCGATCTGCTTTTTTAGCCGCACCGTCAGCACCATCTCCCGCGGCTTGGGATCAAGACCCATATCGCCCTCATGCATCGCAAGCCTGATACTTAGCTTGCTAAGCGAATAGCGCAAGCCTTGAAAGACGAGCCGAAGCAGCCTGATCCGGACGCTTCCCACAAGCGGGCGTTTGCCTGTAGCATGTGAAGATGCAATCGCCGCATCCGGCGGACAATGAGGGACGTCAGTGACGACGAGGAAGCAGGCCGGTTCGCCCGCGCGTGGCAGGGCCGCCGCTGATGAGGAGGATTTTCCGTTTGCGGAAAGCGTCGGCTACCAGATCCGCGCTACCCACCGGGCCTTGCAGCGCTTCCTTCAGTTGAAGATCGAGCCTCACGGCGTCACGCTCGGCATGTGGTATTTCCTCCGCGCGCTCTGGCACGAGGACGGACTCAATCAGCGCGAGCTGTCGCGGCGCGTCGGCACCATGGAGCCGACCACGCTCAGCGCGATCCTGAACATGGAGAAGAAGGGGCTGGTGCGCCGGGTCCAAAACAAGAAGGATCGCCGGAAATGGCATGTGCATCTCACGGCAAAGGGGCGCGCGCTCAAGGCCGAGCTGATTCCGCTGGCCCGGGAGGTCGTGGACGCCGCGGTCCAAAGCCTCTCGCGAAAGGAAATTAAGCAACTGCTGGAGGGGCTGAGCGAAGTGCAAAAAAACCTGCACGCCACCGTCTCGCAGTTGGACGAAATCGGCTCCAGGATCGTCGAATAGGGGCCCCCGTTATCGTTTGCGCGTGGGCCGGATCGCTTAAGGGACCCGATTAACGATCATCCCTCAAACTCCTTTGCCAAACGCAATTGATAGGACTAATGTTTCAAAAATTAGTTCTAGGGCCGAGGTCAATGATGCTGCGGCTTTCGAACCTTCTTAAATATTGTTTCGCTTTGCCCATCTTCCTCGCTGTCGCTCTGATCTCCACCGTCAGACAGCAAGAAGGATGGTTCGAGAAGCTTGGTCTCGCGGTCACCATGCTGCCCGGCTATGTGATCTCGACATTGTTTTGGCTGACCTTCTGGGCATTCGCCTTGGCCGAGTTATTTGATCTCGGGTGACTCAGCACAATTTTGGAACAGATCAGACCATCCAAGGTTTTGTCGAGTCCAAGGACTTCTTCGCCCCTCCAAAGAAATCGCCGTCGGAAGGATTGGAATGCAGCCAATTGCGGGTCAGCGGCAGCTCCCCGGCTTGCCCGTCGAGATGCCGCCGATTGCGACAATGTGAAAATGGGCAATGTCCTTCGGACCGGCGCGACGATCAGCCCAAGCGCGCCAAACCCTTTTACCACGGCGCAAACCCTGCGAGCATCGGCAAGCACGTCCTCAAACCTGACCTGCTTTCAAAGGGTATAGGCAACGGTTTCCCCCGCCGCTATGCTTCGATCTTCGGAGGAAGCATATGGCAAAACTCAACATCAACGGTACGGTAAGGGAAGTATCGGCGGAGGCCGACACGCCCCTTCTCTGGGTTATCAGGGAGCATGTCGGCCTGACCGGCACGAAATACGGCTGCGGCGTCGCCCAGTGCGGCGCCTGCTCGGTCCACGTCAACGGCGAGGTGCAGCGCTCCTGCCAAATCGCGCTCGGCGACGTCAAGGAAACCGACGTCATCGTCACCATCGAGGGCCTGTCGGCCGGCTCATCGCACCCGGTGCAGAAGGCCTGGGCCGCCGTCGACGTTCCCCAATGCGGCTATTGCCAGTCCGGCCAGATCATGGCCGCCGCCGCGCTGCTCAAGAAGAACCCCAAGCCGACCGACAAGGACATCGATGAAGCGATGACCAATATCTGTCGTTGCGGTACCTATCAGCGCATCCGCGAGGCCGTGCATGTCGCGGCCGGCGTCGGCACCACCGGTCGCGGAGGCTAGCCATGAACAATACGATCTTGGAAAAGAACACCCCGGTCTCGCGCCGCACCTTCGTCATTGGCTCGGCGGCGATCGCCGGCGGCGGTCTGGCGCTCGGGATCAATGTGCCGTTCGGCATCGAAGAGGCAGAGGCCGAAGCGGCGGCGACCGAAATCAACG
>Ga0210390_10005077_pt1 | contig 11080 bp, 8 predicted proteins | sample IncBWH11OmetaG_FD_161050 | JGI IMG/M metagenome (GOLD analysis project Ga0210390, IMG submission 161050) | Forest soil microbial communities from Barre Woods Harvard Forest LTER site, Petersham, Massachusetts, United States - Inc-BW-H-11-O ... | reverse complement strand
GAGCTGTTCGCGGAGAAGCTCGATCTCCTGCTTCAGATCCGCGCCAAGCCTGAGATCGCCTGGAAAGGCCGGCATCGTGCGCCGCTCAACGGCCAGAAGGTCTATCCGCGCGCGCTGCAGGAGCCGCTGCCGGTTTGGATCGCGTCCGGCGGCACGCCGCAATCGGTCGCGCGCGCCGGCGCGCTCGGCCTGCCGCTGGCGATCGCGATCATCGGCGGGGAGCCGGCGCGATTTGCACCGCTGGCGGAGCTCTATCGCGAGGCGGGTCGCCGCGCCGGCATCGCGCCCGACAAGCTCCTGGTCGGGATCAATGGCCACGGCTTTCTGGCCGACACGGCCGAAGCCGCGGTCGACGCGTTCTTCGCGCCCTACGCGGAGGTGATGAGCCGGATCGGTCGCGAGCGCGGCTGGCCGCCCTTGTCGCGCGCGCAATTCGATCAGGGCCGGGGCCAACGCGGACATCTGATGGTCGGAACGCCAGACGAGGCCATCGCCAAAATCCTCGCTCAGCACGAGGTTTTTCGCCACGATCGCTATCTCATGCAGATGTCGGTCGGCGACCAGCCGCAAGACGCGATCCTGCGCTCGATCGAGCTTCTGGGAACAGTCGTTGCGCCCAAGGTGCGGGCCGAACTCGCGAAGCGGAAGGTTTCGGCTTAAAAACGGGTAATAATTCCGAGCTTCTGGGCACGGTCGTCGCGCCCAAAGTGCGCGCGGAACTGGCGATCGACGCGTCCTCGCGCCGCCCCTCGTGACGGGCGGCGCCACAGGGTTCCGGAACAGGTCGGCTAATCGCAGACGGTGGTAGGCCTTGCGTGAGCATCATTAAAGTCTAGAGTCACCCGGCATCGCGCCTTGGGCTGGGTCGTGTCGGCCGAGCTACCCGTGATCGCGTGCCCCGCGAAGATTGCGCCCAACGCGGCGAAAGGGCCATCGTCGTGGCCGTTGCCGGGTCCGTGGCTCGGTGTGTGTGGCGGCTCGGCGGTAATTGGCGCCGGACCCTCAGGGTCCATGATTTCCTGCGCGACGGCCGGCGTTGCAGATGCGAAGGCGCAAATCGCCGCCGTCGACAGTAGTATGACAGATAAGCGTTTCATGTTCTTAGCTCCAGTCGAGCCCGACGAATCGCTCCCTCTCCTAGACGCCGGCGTACCTAATTGCTGCGCTGCAAAAGTCAATGATGCAGTGCGATAACAAATGTGAGAACCGCTGACAATGACGTGACAAAGGCTGCAATCGTAATTCGGCGCCTAGAGCGCGCTGCGCTCGGGTGGAATCGTCATCGCGAGGAGCGCAGCGACGCGGCGATCCAGAATGCCGTGGGGCATCCGACGTTCCCCTGGATGCTTTGCTCGCAATGACGATCGCGGTTCGACCTAAATGCAATTTACCCTAGAAGGGAAACAGAAAGCCTGTGAAATATCTTTTCGAGAATCTGAATCCGTGCTATAATTCTTTATTCGCCGGATCGACCCGCGCGGCGCCGGCGCTTCCGGCGGCGACGAGACAGAGTAGGGTTGTGGCTTTTGAGGAACAGTGTGACAGCGGAAAAGATTTTTTATTTGAATCGGCCGTAACGCATTGAAAAGTCCCGATTCGAAAAAATAAACGTAAGTAAAAGAAAGCAAATTTGCTTACGTTTATTTGCGTTTAAGAGCGTTTAGTTACGTTTAAGCGGCGCTGAGGAGGACGCCCTCGCGCCCGTCGCTTTGCGTCTCACGGCTTCTCCCACGATCCGCTCTTGGTGGAGCGGAACAGGGCGTCGATGACGCGCATGTTGGCGATCGCGTCCTCGATCCCGAACTCGAGCGGCGCGCCGTCCACGATCGCGCGCGAGAATGCGTCGCCCTGCAGCGTGTACTGGTCGCAGACTGGGAATTGCTCGACTCGGCGCCCGCCGCCGATGAGATCGGCGCCGGTGTCGATGGCGATCTCCATCGGCCGGTCGGGGAGCGCGTTGAACGGGATCATGACCTCGATCCGCCCTGCGTCGCCGACGATCGTCACGCGCTGGTGCGCCGACGATTGGGTGCCCACGGTGAAGGTCAGATGGCGTCCGCCGGGGAATTCGAGAAGTGCGCTCGCCAGTCGGTCGGTTTTGAACTTCGGGTCCCAATCGATCGTGGCCACGACGCGGGTCGGCTCCGCGCCGAAAATGTAGCGCGCGGTGAGAATGGCGTAGCAGCCGATGTCATAAAGGCCGCCGCCCCCGGGCGGCCGGTTGCGCACATTGTCGGGGTCGAGCAGCCGGTAGGAGAAGAAGGTCTGGATCGCGCGGGTTTCCCCGATCGACCCGTCGCGCGCACGCTCGCGCGCGCGGCGCCACTGGGGGTGGAAACGCACCATGAAGGCTTCGGCGACCAGTTTGCCGGAGCGATTGCGCGCGTCGATCAGTGGGCGCGCTTCCTCGGCGTCGAGCGCGATCGGCTTCTCGCAAAGCACGTGCTTCCCGGCCGCGAGCGCGCGAAGCGTCCAGGGGACATGCAGCTCATTCGGCAGCGGATTGTAGATCGCCTCGATCTCGGCGTCGGCGAGCAGCTCCTCATAGGAACCGTACGCGTGCGCGATGCCGAGCTTGTTCGCGGCCGCCCGCGCCTTGGCGGGATCGCGCGAGGCGATCGCCATGATCTCCGAGACCTTGCCCTGCTGCATCGCCGGGATCACTTTTTCGGTGGCGATCTTGGCGACGCCGATCACGCCCCATTTGACCTTGCGCAATCGCTTCCCCTCCCGTTGAGATCGTCGCCCGGCCGCGGGCGGCGGAAATCCTTAGCCCCTTGGCGCCGGCACGCGGCCTTCGGCCTGCCGCGCCAGCATCCAGCCCGGATATTCTGGCTTAAGCGCGCTGACCGCGTCGAGTTTCGCGATCTCTTCGGGCGCGAGCGTCAGTTCGGCGGCGGCGAGATTGTCATCGAGCTGCTCAATGGACTTGGCGCCGATGATGACGCTCATCACGCCCTTGCGCTGCAAGAGCCAGGCGAGCGCGACGCGCGCCACGGAGGAGGCGTGAGCCTTGGCGATCGGCGCCATCGCGTCGATAATGTCGTATGCACGCTCTTTGTCGACCGGCGGAAAATCAAACGTCGTGCGCCGCGAATCGTTGTTGCCGCGCTTGTCGCGGGTGTATTTGCCGGAGAGGAATCCGCCGGCGAGCGGGCTCCACACCATCACGCCGAGGCCCTGGTCCTCGACCAGCGGCACGATCTCGCGCTCGAGTTCGCGGCCGGCGATCGAGTAATAGGCCTGCACTGTCTCGAACCGCGCGTAGCCGCGCTTATCCGAAATGCCCACCGCCTTCATGATCTGCCAGGCGGCGAGGTTCGAGCAGCCGATCGTGGTCACGAGCCCGCGACTCACGCAATCGTCGAGCGCGCGCAGGGTCTCGTCCAGCGGCGTGACAGGATCGAAGCCATGGATCTGGTAGAGGTCCACGTGATCGAGGCCGAGCCGTTTCAGGCTGCCAGCAATCTGATCCATGATGTGGCCGCGCGAGAGGCCGACGGAATTCGGCCCTGTCCCCATGCGGCCGCGAACCTTGGTGGCGATGATGACGTCCTCGCGCTTGACGCCAAGATCGCGCAACGCCTGACCGACCTGAACCTCGGATTGGCCTTCGGAATAGACGTTGGCCGTATCGATGAAATTGACTCCCGCTTCGAGCGCGCGGGCGACGAGCTTGGTGGAGGCAGCCTGATCGAGCGACCCGATGGCGCGCCAGAAACTGGCCCCGCCATGAAAGGTCATCGCCCCAAGGCAGATTTCCGAGACATATTGGCCCGTGCGGCCGAGCGGTCGATAGCGCATGAAATGACAGTTCCCTTTGGAAGGCGCCGCCCGCGAGGAGCGGCGTTGCGAACGCCGCATTCAACCGCGGGCGTCTCGCCGGCGCAAATCGCTGTTTCGTGAACAGCCCCGCGTGAAGCGCGCCAAAGCCGTCACATTGCGCGAAATCTGGCGTCAGGCCGCCTCTGCTTCAACAGGCGGGGTCATCGCGCCCGTCATCATCGCGACCGCGTCCGACATCGTCACTTTCTTCGGGTCCACGACCGTCAAACGGCGGCCTAGGCGGTGGATGTGAATACGGTCGGCGACTTCGAAAACGTGGGGCATGTTGTGCGAGATGAGGATGATCGGCAGTCCACGTTTCTTCACATCAAGAATGAGTTCGAGCACCCGCCGCGACTCCTTGACCCCGAGCGCGGCGGTCGGCTCGTCCATGATCACCACGCGCTTGGCGAAAGCCGCTGCGCGCGCCACGGCCACGCCCTGACGCTGACCGCCGGACAAGGTCTCGACGGGCTGATGGATGTTCTGGATCGTCATCAGGCCAAGGTCGTTCAGTTTCTCCCGCGCGAATTTCGCCATGCGAGCGCGATCGGTCGCGCGGAACCATTGTCCCATGATGCCTGGCGCCCGCGGCTCGCGGCCGAGGAACATGTTGTCGGCGATCGACAGCGCCGGCGAAAGAGCCAGCGTCTGGTACACAGTCTCGATGCCAGCTTCGCGCGCCGCGATCGGCGAGGTGAAGTGAACGACTTCTCCACCGAGCCGAATCTCGCCCGAGTCGGGAATGACCGCGCCGCAGAGGGCCTTGATCAGCGTCGACTTGCCCGCGCCGTTGTCCCCAATGACGGCGAGGATTTCCCCGGGGAAAAGGTCGAAGTCGGTGTGGTCGAGCGCGGTGACCCGTCCATAGCGCTTGACGAGGCTGCGAGCCCGGAGGACCGGTTCGACCCTCATTTCGACACCCTCCGGATCCACTGGTCGAGAGCGACCGCGACGATGATCAGGACGCCGATAGCGAACTCCTGCCAAAGCACGTCCAGCCCGGCGAGGGAAACTGCGGAGCGGAATACGCCGACGATCAGCGCGCCGACCAGCGTGCCGATGATCGACCCTCTGCCGCCAAACAGCGACGTGCCGCCGATCACCACGGCGGTGATGCTGTCGAGATTAGCGTTCTCGCCGGCTGTCGGGCTAATGGCGCCGACGCGGCCGATCAGCGCCCAGCCGGCGATCGCCGCGATAAGGCCCGCGAGCACGTAAACGCTGAGCAGAATACGATCCGTATTGATGCCCGCGAGCCGCGCGGCCTCCCGGTCGTCGCCCGTGGCGTAGATGTGGCGGCCATAGGCGGTGCGGTTGAGGACGTACCAGACGACGGCTGCGACCGCGAGCATTAGGAACGTGCCCCACATGATACGGGCGCCGCCGATTGCGATCTGATTGCCCATGATCTGCAGGAACCAGGCCTTCTCCTCGATGTCCTGCATGCCAATGGTTTCGCTCTGCGAATAGTACGTGTTGAGCGCCCCGATGATGCTGAGTGTGCCGAGAGTGACGATGAACGGCGGCATCTTAAGCCGCGTCACCAAAACCCCGTTGAGATAACCGAAGACGGCGCCGACCAAGAGACCGATTGGAAAGGCGATAAAGGTCGGAACGCCGCTGTAGACGGCCAAACGGCCCATCACCACTGACGAAATGACCATAATGACGCCGATCGAGAGATCGATGCCCGCCGTCAGGATTACGAGGGTCTGGCCGACGCCGACAATGCCGATGACCATCACCTGGGTGAGTATCGTCGAGAAATTGCTGGCGGCGGTGAACCGCGAAGGATTGACGAGAATCCCCAACAGCACGCCGAGCAAAAGCACAACGAACGGCACAACAGTCGGGTAGGCGTGAAGAAAACGCTGCGTCCGCTGGAGGACGGTGAGATGCTCCTCATCGAAGGAGGCGACCGTCGCCGCCGCGCCGGTTAGAACATTCTCAAACTCCTGGGGCGCCGGGCGGCCAGTCGCTTCGCTCATCGCTTCCTCGTTCGTTTCCGGTCATCCTTTGTCTTTTTTGAATCCGCCGCAGGCACGACCGCGGCGGATCCCTTCTATTTCACCGGATTAAAGCTCTGAACGCGGGGGGAAATCAACCCCAGCAGATCTTCATCGCCTCGTCGGAGGTGATCGAAGGAACTCCCGAGACCGGCTTGTCCGTAACCAGCTTCTCGCCGGTGTCCATGCTCATCGGCTTCTTGCCTGACTTGATGTACTCGGCGACGGCTTCGACGCCATCGGCCGCCATCAAGAGCGGATATTGTTGTGAGGTCGCGCCGAGAATGCCCTCCTTGACCCACTTGACGCCCTGGCAGCCGCCGTCGACCGCGACGAACAGCGCGTCCTTCTCCTTGCCGGCGGCCTTAAGGGCCGCATAACCGCCATAGGCGGCCGGCTCGTTGATAGCGTAGACGAGATCGATGTGGTCAGCCTTCTGAAGGATGTTCTCCATCGCCTGACGGCCGCCTTCAGTCGCCCCCTTCGTCACGTCCGAGCCGACGATCTGCGCGCTGTCGCTGGCGGCGTAGTGCTTCGGATCCTTGACCTTAACGCCGAAGCCGTCGAGGAAGCCGTTGTGACGTAGATAGTCGACCGTCGGCTCGTTGGCGGCGAGGTCGAGGGTGGCGATCTTGGCGCTGGTGGCCTTATCGCCGAGCGTGCCCTTGGCCCACTGTCCGATTAGCTGACCAGCTTTGAAATTGTCGGTGGCGAAGTTGGCGTCAGCCGCCGTGATCGGGTCGAGCGGAGTGTCGAGCGTGATGACGAGGACGCCGGCGTCACGGGCCTTCTTCACCGTCGGCACGATCGCCGTCGAATCGCTGGGCACGAGCAGAATGCCCTTGGCGCCGGCCGCGATGAGCTGCTCGATCGCGCTCACCTCGCCGTCGTTATCGCCGTCGAACTTGCCGGCGTAGGCTTGCGGAGTGAGGCCCAGCTCCTTGGCCTTGGCCTCGAAGCCTTCCTTCATTTTGACAAAGAAGGGATTGGTGTTGGTTTTCGTGACAAGCCCGACGATGTCGCCAGCATGGGCAGGCCCGCCCACAAGGGCAAGACACAGCGCCAGAGCCGCGATGGACGTGAACGATCCAGAAATCTTGGACACAGGTTTCCTCCCGATGAGTCGATACGGCGACGTCGATCGCCACGGTCTCAGGCGACCGGACGTAAGTCCTTCGCCTTTCTACGACCGTTTTTCGCGCCGCCGTGCTCTGCATAGGGCAGACTTTTGGCCAAGAGTCAAGGATAATTACATCCGCTTGATTTATCCTTGACAGACGCCTCGTTCGGCACAATGATCGACCGACGTTGTTCACAACAATGCAGAGGCGGAGGATGAAGGAGGCGCATGGCGATCCGCGCGCGTATGCGGCGACTGGGCTCGAGGGCGGTGATGTGGCGTTCGCCTCGCCGCTTGTCGCGATCGCCCCGACCAACGCTGGCGGCGCGAATCAGGCGGGGGTGCGTCTTTACAATGAGCGATTGCTGCTCTCACTCGTGCGTCGCTTCGGTCCCTTGTCCAAAATTGAGGTCGCGCGATTGACGGGACTGTCAGTGCAATCGACGTCCGCAATTATGAACCGACTGCAAGCGGAGGGACTGTTGAAGCGGGAGGCTCCGCTCCGCGGCCGAGTTGGGCAGCCGACGATCCCTATGTCGATCGATCCCGAAGGCGCCTATTCGTTCGGGCTCAAAGTCGGTCGGCGCAGCTGCGATTTGGTGCTGGTCGATTTTCGCGGCGCCATTTGTCAGCGCGCTTACCGCGCCTACTCGTTTCCGACACCGAGCATGGTCCTCGATTTTGTCCGAGATTCACTGCCGTCGCTCGCTAGTTCGCTCTCCCCCTCGCAGAAGCGCCGGATCGTCGGCCTTGGCGTCGCGGCCCCGTTTCAGTTGTGGAGTTGGGAATCCGAGATCGGCGCGCCGCAGGGCGCAATGAACGCATGGCAGCACTTTGACGCGGAAAGTGAAATCGCGGCCGTGTGCCCCTATCCGACCACCCTGTGCAATGATGCGACAGCTGCCTGCGCGGCCGAGTTCTTCTTCGGCCGCTGCTGGCGCCATCGCGATTTCCTCTATTTCTTCATTGGCGAGTTTCTCGGCGGCGGATTGGTGCTCGACGGCGCCCTGCGGCCGGGGCGCACGGGCAACGCAGCCGCGCTCGGATCAATGCCGATCATGGCGAAGAGCGATGGCGGCGTCGCTCCGCAGTTGATCGCGTGCGCGTCAATTTATCAACTAGAGCGCCGACTGGAAGTGGCCGGAATCGACGCCTCCTCGATTTTTGCTACGCCCGAATCGTGGGTCGAATTCGGGCCGCAACTCGACGGCTGGATTGAAGACGCGGCCTCGGCTCTGGCCTATGCGACGGTCGCAGCGATCTCCGTCATCGACTTTGAGGCGATCGTGATCGACGGCGCGCTTCCGGCGACGGTGCGCGAGCGCCTCACCGCCCGCACGGCTCAGATCTTCGCGGGGCTCGATCGGCGCGGCTTGAGCGACGTCGACATTGTCTCGGGCTCGATCGGCGCCGACGCGGGCTCGATCGGCGGCGCCGCATTGCCACTGATTAAGCATTTCGCTCGTGATCGAGAGGTTTTGTTCAAGGACGCGATGAGGCACGCGAGCTGAGTCGGAAAGGGCTCGCGCGTCGCGTGAGCTTGGCTCAGAGCGGGTTGATCGATAGTCTTTTCCCGCCCGGGCCGGCGACACCGCCCCCGAGCGACCGCGAATTGTCTCAACGACCAAATAGAGGCGTTATGGCCACACGCGTTGTCAAGGTCGAGCCATTCGATCTCGTTGTCTTCGGCGGCACCGGCGATCTGGCTCATCGCAAGCTCTATCCGGCGCTCTTTCACCGCGAGCACAGCAATCAGTTCTCGGAGCCGACCCGGATTATCGGAGCTTCCCGCCGTCACCTCGATCGCGAGGCGTTCCGCGCCTCGGTCAAGGACACATTGACGAAGTTTAACGTCATTGACAGCGAGGCGGGCGCGGCCACGGAGCGATTTCTGTCTAGGTTGGACTATGTTGCGGTCGACGCTACGGGGGAGGGTGGATGGGCGGACCTGAAGGCGTTGCTTGGCGCCGACGAACGTATCCGCGCGTACTATCTTGCGACCGGTCCTGACCTGTTCGGTCCACTGGCAAAGCGCCTCGGCGCCGAAGGGCTCGTAACCCCCCGCTCACGCATCATCGTCGAGAAGCCAATCGGCAGAGACGGCGAGAGCGCCGCGGCGATCAACGATGTGATCGGCTCCGTCTTCCTCGAGCGCAACATTTTCCGCATCGATCACTATCTTGGCAAGGAATCGGTGCAAAATCTCATGGCGTTGCGCTTCGCCAACATCCTGCTGGAGCCGCTGTGGAACAACGCGCACATCGATCATGTGCAGATCACCGTCGCCGAGACGCTGGGCGTCGAGGGACGCGGCGGCTACTACGAAGAAGCCGGCGCGATGCGCGACATGGTCCAGAACCACATGATGCAGCTTCTTTGCCTCGTTTCGATGGAGCCGCCGAATTCGCTTGAGGCGGATTCCTTGCGCGATGAAAAGCTGAAGGTTCTGAAGGCGTTGCAGCCGATCGATGAAACCAACGCTTCGACTCTCACCGTACGAGGCCAATATCGCGCCGGCTTTGCCGATGGTGGCCCCGTTCCCGGCTACCTGCAGGACATCGGCAAGGAGCAGAGCGACACGGAAACGTTCGTTGCCCTCAAACTTGGCATAGCCAATTGGCGATGGGCCGGGGTTCCCTTCTATCTCCGCACGGGTAAAAGGCTGCCACAGCGCTTTTCGGAAATCGTCGTCGGATTCCGTCGCCTGCCGCACGTCATATTTGCGATGCATCCCGACGGCATACCCGCAAATCGCCTGGTGATGCGCGTCCAGCCGGACGAAGGGATCAAACTTTGGATGATGGTGAAGGAGCCTGGCCCCGGCGACATGCGGCTGCAGCATGTGCCTCTCGACATGAGCTTCGCCGAGGCCTTCGGCGTCGCCCCAGCCGACGCATATGAGAGGCTGCTGATGGATGCGCTTCGCGGCAACGCCGCTTTGTTCATGCGACGCGACGAGGTCGAGGCGGCATGGAAATTCATCGATCCTATTCGCAATGCCTGGGCGCAGTCGGGCGAATCGCCGCGCCCCTATGCCGCCGGCACTTGGGGACCCAACGCGTCTGTCGCCCTGATCGAGCGCGACGGACGAACCTGGAATGAGGAATACGAATGATTGAGACCGATATCCAACGCCGCGAATTCGCGGACGGCGAAGAGCTGGCCAAGGGGCTGGCCGAATGGACGGCGGAGCATCTTCGCCGAGCGATCGCTGCGCGAGGGGTCGCGTTGCTCATCGTCTCCGGCGGGAAGTCGCCGGCTCGGTTCTTTGACCTACTTTCGAATTTGGACCTCGATTGGACACGAGTTGCGATCACTCTTGCCGACGAGCGGCGTGTGGCCGACGATAGCCCGCGGTCCAATGCTCGTCTGGCGCGCGAGAGACTGCTGCGCAATCGCGCGGAAGCCGCGAGCTTTACGCCGCTTGCGGACGTCCGCCTGCCGGAAGACCGAGAGCTCGCCGCCGCAAGCGCGCGCGTCGCCAATTTGCCATCGCCAGCCGACGTTGTAGTGCTGGGGATGGGGGACGATGGACATACCGCTTCCTGGTTTCCCGGCGCCGAGGGGCTCGCCGAAGCGATGGACCCGGCGGCTCGGCAGCTCGTCGCCCCTATCCGTGCGGCAAACGCGGGCGAACCGCGCCTTACGCTCACCGGACGAGTGATCCTGCGCGCCAGGGCGATCGCGCTCGAGATCCAAGGCGCGGCGAAGCTCGCCACTTTCGCGGCCGCGCTCGAGCCCGGACCGGAGGAGGCCATGCCCATTCGCGCCGTGCTGCGAGGCGCAGCCGATCGCCTCACTGTGTTCATAGCTTCGCGAACGGACACTCCCCCCGATCAAGCCGGAATGCGCTCTCCGGCTTGATCGTCGAAACGAGGGAAAATCGTTCCGATCGGAGTTCGATAGATCGCTGGCGCGGCCAAGCCGCGCGCTTGCGCGTGTCGGTATTCACAATGGTCGTCGCGCTTTGGCGGCGAGTTGGCGCTTATGCAAACATCTCGAATGCCGGGCCGGCTTCAAGGTTTGTCCCCAAAACCTCGTTTCGAGCGTTTCGGCCATTTGCTAGGGAGAAGAATTTGGAAGGGCGTTCTCCCCTCGACTTGCAGGCTTTGATCAGGCCGACGCC